>Ga0316223_1000430_pt1 | contig 52299 bp, 54 predicted proteins | sample TBH18009metaG_FD_206007 | JGI IMG/M metagenome (GOLD analysis project Ga0316223, IMG submission 206007) | Freshwater microbial communities from Trout Bog Lake, Wisconsin, USA - TBH18009 | ecosystem: Environmental > Aquatic > Freshwater > Lake > Hypolimnion/Profundal zone | place: USA: Wisconsin...
CTCTTTCTCTCTCACCACACTTTTTCACCACCTCCCATCCCCTCAGGCTGCCAAAAAAAATGTAAATGATCGCGGCGCCATGCACACGTGTGTACCGGCACTGCGCGGAGCGTCGATGAGCGTCTCGCCAGCGACAAGTTGAAGGAATATTGTTCGGTAAGAGCTCGATACCGGTGCCTCGCGAAGATACCTGTCCACATGGTCAGGCACGAAATTGTCATCGACGATGCTGCGTTTGAATTTGCGGACATACCATACAATATACTCTTGCAACGTTTTTCTGCGGTTAACCAGTGTGTTCCCCGTGAGGAGGCACTCGTAATCATTCATCACGCTACGACGAAACGCAACAAGGAGGTTTGAATTGCCCGTGCATTCTCGTAGACGGAGCGTGCGAAACATGGGTCCGGTAGAAATGAACGCCGCACTTTGACATGAGTCAACTCATTTTTTTATTTCGTCGATTCTACACGAAATCAGCGTCGTTCTGGTCATGCACCGACCCTCGCCCGCCGTTTCGTCGCGCGCGCGTCTTTGTACACGCGGCGGGCGATGCGTTCGGCTAGCGTTTCTGGGGTCTTCATAAAAATACGCATCCACCTCAGTGCCCGTTTTTTTTACCACTCCTATTCAATGTCCTCTTCGGTTTTCGTCAAAATATTCAACAGCTTGTACGGCACGACTCACCCCACCGCGGACGACGTCTTTGCCACGTCGACACGACGCAAACTCGATGTCGCGTTCAACGTGGCCGCCATCGACGCCGGGGTGCGCACCATGGGTTTCTTACTTGTGCCGACCAAGTGGGTTCCGCCGGAGGGGACGTCGCTGTTGCACGTTCCCATGCATCGACACCGAAACGTCGGCCTCGTGGCGAACTCGACGTTCTCGGAAGAACAGATTCGCGCATTCGCCGCGCGTTTCTCACGCCCGGCGGACGCTCGTGGCCACGTGGAAATCGGACGGCTGCTCGGGTACTTGCAGCCGTCCGATCTGGCCGACTCGACCCTGAACGGGGTGGTGAGCCTGAGCTTCGGCGTTTCCGGCCGACCGCCCATCGTGAGCAACAACTTCGGCCCGCAACGCGTCAACGTGAAGAAAATAGACAACGCGCTCCTCGTGCGCATGCAACAGACGTGGGCAGCATTCGCGAAGAAAATACACCCCGACGCGTACGTCACCGTGGCCCTCGAAGTTCACGCGTCGCTCAGCACGACCGCCAAGTAGTCCGCCATGGCGTCCATCGTGATGTAGCGCTCGAAGAACGCCGCGGCGCCCGCCACGATGCGGCGCATGCGCGCGGCGCCCTCGCGCCCCCGGCCGGACGCCACGATCGCCTCGAGCTCCGCCTGGAACGCGGCCTGGGGCGCGTCGCAGTCTACCGCCAGGTAGTGCTCGCCCGCGCGCAACCACGGGCTGTACCACGCGCCGTAGCCGCGCATGCCGCCCGCGAGCACCACGGACCCTTGCGGCAGGTAGTACGGCAGCGCCGCGTTGAACACCGTCCCGCCCAGCACCAGCACGTACTTGCACTGCAGGAAGGCGGCGCGCGACAGGAACGCGCCCGTCCCCACGTCGGGCGGCGTGGCGTGCCACGGCACGCCCCGCTGCTTGCGGACGCTGTCCGCGAAGGGGTTGACGATGGCGACGTCGAAGGCGGGGCCGCGCAGCCGGCTGGCCTTGACGCGGCACGACGAGTCGGGCCGGGCGCTGCACGTGCTGAGCGAGCCGCGCCACGCGACCACGTCCTTGCGCTTGGCGAAGGGCGGCGGCGTACCCTTGGGCGGCGGCCAGCCGCTCTCCGGCGCGAACATGGCCGAGCACGCCGAGGTGCGCGACGCGGTGCCGAGGAACACCTTCCCCGTGGCGATCTGGACGTCGTAGCCCGACGGCACGCGCACGTCGCGGTGCGCCTCGGCCTGCGTCCATTGGGAGAGCACGCGGCAGGGGCGTTTCGGCGCGTCCAGCGGCACGCACGCGCCGTCGAAGAGGTCGTCGTGCGGGTGGCAGCGCCCGTCCCGCGACAGCATCGGGAAGTTGGCGCAGTTGAGCACCAGGTCGACGTCGCCCAGGAGGTCGCCGTGGCGCGCGATCAGGGCGTCGAACAGCACGCGGTACTCGGCGTAGTACCAGTCGGGCGGGTTGCACCGCCAGTTGGCCTTGGTCTTGACGTGGCACCCGTCGGTGTACCACTCGCCGGGCGGCGGCTCGCGGGGGAACGCCGCCGCCGCGGCGGCCACGTCGCCGGGGCGCAGCGGGTTGCGGTAGTGGGCGTTGGCGAAGGGCGCGAACATGCGCAGCCGTCCGTCGCGCACCTGGACGAAGATGCCGCGCTTGAAGTGCTTGAACGCGTAGCGCACCGTCGCCGCCACGTCGGCGTGGGCCGTGCCCCACGCGTCGGAGGGAGCCGCGGCCACGTAGTCCCCCGCGGTTTCGCCCAGCCGTTCGAGCAGCCGGGGGTCGCTCCGCGCCAGGCGCCGCTTCGGCGGGCCGCCGCGGCGCGCCTCGGCCAGCAGCGCCGCGAGGGCCGCGTCGTCCGCCGCCGTGGGGAACAGCTGCGTGTACGACGGCGCGCGCGCGTTCGTGGACGTGCGGTGCAGGGCCTCCTTCGCGCGCAGGCACGACGCCGCGTCGTCGTACACCAAGGCGACGGCAGCCGCAGCCGCAGGCCTCGGGGGCAGCGCGCGGCACCCCCGCATTACCCAGCCGCATTTCTTTTTTGCGCCGCACGGGTAGATGCCAACAAAAACGAAACTCGTCGGCGGCACCCCTTTGTCAGACACACAAATTCCCCGCATCCTCAACCTCCTCGCGTATTACCAATCGCGTGTCAACGACATTGAAAAGGACATTTATAAAATATTGCTTTATTTTTTAAATGATAAACTTGAAGCCAACGTTCCCTATGAAATGTACCGTCCTACAAAAACGCTGAAACTCTCGACAATCGACTATAAAAAAAAAGTAATGCTCTTTCTTTCTTTCGATATACTCAACGCGCAATGGAGCAACCCCATCCTCCAAAACATGATTCGTCTTCTTTCACCCACACCCACTACTGAATGCATCACCGAATTTACGAATAAACTCGCGCAAAATATCGTCGAAGTGTTCAAAACACAAACCGAACACGGAGAAGACACGTTGTTTTTGCCTCCCAACAATTACGTCTTCACGCCTACGCCTACGCCTACGCCTCAAGCTACGTCAACACCATTCCCAAGTCAAACAAAAACACCGCCACAACAACAACGCTCTCGGTACGAATACCAATACCACGAACAGCCTTCCTCCCCATCGGCGTATCCGCTTCCCGCGACGGTGCTCGCCAACCTCCGCAAAATGTATTCGGACATCGTCCTCGGCAGCCTGAACCACCGCATGGACCTCCGGTGGTACCTCCAGTACAAGACGTTCGAAATGCTTGCGCGAGCTGGGTTCGCGGTCCCTCCTCCCAAGGAGGACCATCCCTCGCAAATGCTGTCGCACCTGAATGAATACCTTCGCATCGTCAAACAATGCCGATATTCAGAGAACAGGAGCGTGGACGACGTGGTCAACAACCTGTGCGAAGCGATCGGTCTCGTGATTCTAGTCGTACGGTGTGCCGTCTACGGAACCGACACGTTCGCCCTTCCTTACAACAACGTGCATTCCATGTTCACCAAACCGAGCGCGTGCGTTGGATTGTTGATCCCCTTCACCGTGTGGCTTTTCCGTGTGTCTCCCACGGACGATGCCTCCTCCATCCCCCTCGAAACCCTCCACTCCTTGATCGCACACAGGGACGGGTTTCGAAAACACGTCCTCGGCTTAAGCGCCTACGTCCAAGGCGCCCCTGTACTATCCATCCCCGCGAACCACGTGGAGACCACGTTGCATGCCATCTCCGACCTCAAATCGCACGCCCTCGACCTCGATGCGCAGGCCATCTTCATTCCCGTCGGCTTGTTTTACATTTTCAAAGCGCTCACATTTTCGTGGTTGAACCACGAAGACAACAACTACTTCGAATCCATGAATGCGTCCAAGCTGCGACTGCTCCAGCACGTCCTCAACCTTGCGCCACCCGCGCGTACGGGCCCGAGGGAAGCCATCCTATCCGTCGTGGAAAACGTAATAAACAAACTTATGACGTCAAAACTTTCGCACACGCAGTACCTCGAAACCATGCGTTCGACCTACCGCAATTACACGGCTCAAATTGCAAGCGTTCTTGCCGCCTTTCAATCCACCTTCGGCTCCCTAACCTTTACGCGCGGCCCTTTTTGACCGTGACCGCGACTTCTTCGCAGACCCACCGACGGACACGATGGGCTGACCGGTGACCGCATCCACCTCGCGCTTTTGAAACACTTGAGCGTCACGGTTGTTGCTGGTCAGGTAGACCCCCGAGACCCCCTCTCTCTCCTCAGTCTTGAATCCGATGGAAAACGGGCATGGTGTAATGGAACCGTCTTGTTCCACGTTCAGCGCGCTCGCCTGTATGTCAACCACAACGTCTCGATAGTGAGTGTTCCCCGCAGTGTCGACTTGAGGCACAAAATAGGTGTCGGGAGGGATCGTGGTCGGGACGTTCGATAGCGGGAAAAAACCGTACCTGGTCCCGGCCCCGAGCGTCGCCAACAGGAGGGGTTGATCGTCGATGGGGTCCGACGATGACGCCAATGCCAATTCGCCCGCTCCCCCTCGGCGAAACGAGGATTTCATTTGCTCTTCCATGCGCTTAATTTTCTTAGGCCATTCGTCCGGCGGGTGAACTTCGTGGTGACCTGCAGTTCTTCAACATTCCCACACCCCCCCCCATGGCGTCCGGAAACACGCCGGTGCTGACCGCGCGCGGCGCGGTGCGCATCGACGCGCTGGAGCCGACCGACGAGGTGCTGGCCTTTTTCGAGGACGACAACGCATTCGCCGTCCACCAGCGTCCCGTGAAAGCGACCGTTCGCGAGCGCGGTGACGTCGAGGTCGTCGTCGAAGTGCGATTGCGCAATGGCGTGACGCTACTGTCGACGCCCGATCAGCGCTTCCTCATGCACACCTTCGAGAGGGGCTACGCGTGGCGCGAGGCGGGCCAGCTGCGCAAAGGCGACCCCCTGGTCGTGCCCGACACGCGCGCGCTGCCGGGCTACGAGGCGGGCCTCGCCGACGACCCGGAGGCCGTGCGCGCAGGCGAGGCGATCGGGCGCGACGAGGAGGCCGTGCGGGCGTCGTTCCAAGCCGCGTTCCTCGCGCAAACATCGCGCGACATAGTCGCGCGAGCCACCGCGGCCGCCGTGGGCATCACGTCGAGCGTGGCGGCGGACCTCGACGCCGCCCTCGACCGCTTCCTTCGCTCGAGCGAGATCGCCGGCGTCCTGCGCGGCCTCTACGGCACGCTCGGCGACGTGATCACCGACGAGGAAAACGGCGAAGAGCCCGCCGTCGAGCTCTCGATCCGCCGCCCGCTCGACGCGGGCGCGCCGGTGATGTCCCGCGTCACAGAGCTGCTCCGGCGCTTCGGCGTCGACGCCACGTACGAATTTCAAGACGCCCATGAGTTCGTGACGATCACCGGCCTGAGCGCGATGGAGCGCTTCGTCGCGTCGGGAATTCCGCGCGGCGCGTTCCGTAAGCGCGTCAACGACGCGATCCAGGCCTGCGGCGGCGCTCCGGCGGCGACGTCCGACGCGTATGACCGCCACAGCGTGACGCTCACCCACGTCCAGTCGGCTCGCCCCAGTCCCTCCGGCCAAGCGCGCGTGTACGACCTCGCCGTCCCGGGAGCGAACCACTTTATTGCCTCGGGCGTCGTCGCCGCCCATGCAACGGGTAATTAAAAATCATTGCAATTACAGGTTCAACGTGCGCTTCGGCTTCGCGGCGCGCGACCGGCGTCGTGACCCCCCCTCTTCCAGAATGGAAGACAGGTCCGACCCCGTTATCGACATGACCTCTTCGAAGCGCTCCGTCTGAGCGGACTCACCGTGCAGGTGGCGCATCAGCTCGCTCATGTCCGCCGGACCGCGCATCGTCGCCTGAGGCGCCGCGGGAGGCGGCGCCTGCGGCGGCGGCGGGGGAGGCCGACTCGCGCCGAAACCTGCGCCTCCGCCCCCTCCACCGCCGCCTCCTGCGCCGCCTCCTGCGCCGCCTCCCAACCCCGCCATCGCGTTGAACATGCTGCCGAGGTCCAGGCCGCCCCCGCCTCCCCCTCCGCCTCCGCCTCCGCCCCCCGAACCCATGCGCCCGACGGACCCGCCCATCTTGGCGGCGGCGGAGGCGACCTGGCGCATGAGCTGCGGGTTGTTCTTCAGCACGGCGTCGATGCCCGGGATGGACGAGTTCTTCAGCATCGTGTGCGACAGGTGGAACATGAGCCCCGAGCCGCCGAGCGAGAACAGCAACCGCAGCTCCGGCGCGAAGCGCTTGCCCGACATCTTGTACTTCTCGGCGAGCTCGATGAAGATGTCGTCGTAGTCGCCGATCGTCAGGCTGTCGTTCACGGTCTCCGACCAGCCGTCGAGGTGCACGTCGGCGGGGTTGAAGCGCGAGTTGAGGAACTCGATGCCCGACACGCACGCCATGATGGCCTTGCGCTGGAAGCGCACGCTCGCGTCCTGCTCCCGCTCGCGCACCACGCGCGCCATCGCGTCCTTGATCTCGGGCAGGCTGTCGCTCATGGTGAAGCTCGGCACCTTGATGCCCTTGGCGGCCATGTTGTCGAACTGCCACAGCAGCTCGCGCTTCTCGCGGTTGACCTCCTCGGTGCTCTGGTGCGTCTGCGGCGGCGGGGGCGGCACGAACGGCCGGAAGGGCGCGTCGTAGTCGTCGTCATCGTCGCGCAGGTCGTCGCGGGGCCCGCCTGCGCCCCCGCCCCCGCCCCCGCCTCCTCCGCCCCCGAAGGGAGGCGCGCCCGCGCCGGACCCCAGGCCGCCGAAGTCGACGTCCGCGTCGTCCTCGTCGCCCGAGTGCATCGACATGACGTCGGGCGACACCTTGTTACGGTTGAACAGGAGCTCGATGCCGATGCCCGGGTTCATCGGCGGGCGGGGACGCGGGGCAGGCAGCTCCATGGCGTCGTCGAGGCGGATCACATTCTCCTGACTGAGGTCGGACATGGGCGAGGACCGACGGTTATCCGTTATGCCCCTTTTATTGGTTTGCGGATGGACGCAACCCCCCCCCCTCAGGACTCCAAAAAAAAACGCACCTCACTGCGCCCACTGCGGATTGCGCCGAAGCGCGGGTTCGAACTCGGACGGCATGGGTGCAGGCCCGGGGGACCCGGCGACGTCAGCCCGGCCGCCGACAGGTACGCGCACATGGCGGGCTGCTGCCACATCAGGTACACGAACGCGGGCTCCATCGCGTCGAGCGCGATGCGCCGCTCGACGTCGGATCGACAGGTCGTGGTCAGGACGTGCCACGCCTCGCTGAGCGTGAGTTCCATGCGCGGCACGTCGGCATGGCGCGACTGCACGCCGCGCAAGAGCTCGAACAGGCGACCGTCCACGCACATGCGCGCGAAGGACGGGAACCACGGCGCCCGATGGTCCAGCGCCATGCGAAAGGCCGCGTCGGAGCCGCCGTCGCGCACGTGCGCCACGGCGTGCCGCATGACGGTCGACGTCCACGCCGCGCCGTGGTCGAGGGCGTACTCCATCCCGGCCACGTGGCCGTTGCGCGCGCTCACCTCGAGCACCTCGCCCGGGTCCCACCGCGCAACCTCCCTCCGCAACCGGCGCAGGCACGCGACGTGCCCTTCCTTCGCCGCATCGCGAAGGGTGTGGCAGCAGGGGCTCATGGCGGGCACGGCATGTGGCCAGAAACCGCGCCTTTTTTTCGAAAATTGGAGTTCCTCCGCGTTCCGTCCACCGTCCACCAAGATCCTCTCTCGAAAACCCACGATGCAGCCCTCTGCGTTCTTCGTGGATCCCTCTTGGTTCGACCGCATCGACGTGAAGTGTTTCCTTTCCCGCGAGCGGCCGAACGCGAACACCTTGACCGCTTGTTTGGTGCATAAAATTCACCCGTTTCCCTCGATCCTGGCCGTGACCGTACACTACTTCGCGTACTATGAACGCAAAGTGTATTGTCGCGATAGCTATGTCAACGAGCTGTACCCATGTGGCACCGCGAAGTGCAACCACTGCCGTCGTGACGTGACGTTCGACGAGTTGCACCCGCTCTTCGCCGTGCGGGAGATGGACACCGGGGGAGAACCGCTTCACGGCGGAGGCCTCACGTGCTCGGAATGCGTCCAAGGGTTCGATGACGACGACAAAATCGGCGGAGGGGAGGGACAGGTTCGCATGTCGACTTTCATGCTGTACGCCCTCGACGAGATCCACCAGTGCATGCAGCGCGTGTCGGTCGTGGCCGACCCCACCGTCACCCTCCCGTTCGTGCCCCGCATCCAGTGGAAAAGCGCATTGACGCCGTCGGAACGATTTTCACGCGCGACGCAGGCGTTCGAACGCGCGCGGGATGAGTTCAACCGCCATGAAGCATCGTTCGCGTTCGCAACCACGGAGTTCGAACGCGCGCGGGATGAGTTCAACCGCCAGTGAGGAGTGAGCGCGTGACCCCTTTTTTTTAAGCCACGCGGGCCTCGGGCGCCACGTCCTCCAGGCCCAGGAAGCGCAGCACGTCGCCCTCGGCGGCGAAGGCGGGCGCAGCCGCCAGGCGCGCCGTGGCCTCGGACGACTCGGGCGTCAGGCCGTGCTCGTTGAGCGAGAAGCCCGCCGCCTTGGCCACGCCGCGCACGCGCATGTTGAAGCGGTCGTTGCCCGTGAAGTACAGGAGCGCGAAGGGCGCCTCGGGCGCGGGCACCGCCATGAGGTCGAGGCGGCGGAAGGCGCCACCCGAGGGCAAGCGCACCACGCCGAGGTACTTCTTGGGGCCGCGCCCGAAGTTGGCCTTGAGCGCGTAGCCGTCGGCGACCAGCCGGTCGATGAGCGCGCCCATGGCCGCCGACGCGGCCTTGGCGTCGGCGGCGACGACGGCCGCGTCGATGTCGCCGCTCGACGCCTGGCCGCGGCGGTAGGAGCCCATGAGCGTGACGGTCGCCCCGGCGCCCTTGGCCCCGACGCGCGCGAGCGCGCCCTCCAGCACGCCACGGTGGGCGTCCATCTCGGCGCGCGGGATGCGCGCCAGGAAGGCGTCGCGGTGCTCGAGGCCCAGCGCCTCCTTGGCGTTGAGCGCCACGCCGCCCTCCGCCACCTTGCGCCGCAGGTCCTCCACGCCGGTCACGCCGGCGTCCACGAGCGCCTTGGCGCGCGCGGGACCCACGCCCGTCACCGACTGCAGCTCGATGAGCGCGGCCAGGCGCGGGTCCACCGCGACGGCGCGGCCCTCGAACACGCCGAGCATGGCCTCGCGGATGGACGCGCCCACGCCGGGAAGCCCCTCGACGTCGGCCATGCACGTCACCGGCTCCAGCCGCTTCTCCAGCTGCTCGAGCACGCGCCCGAAGGCGCGCGCCTTGAACGGCTCCTTGTCCATCTCGCTGCGCGCCTTGAGCGCCGCCAGCGCCGCCATCAGGTCGGCCCGACGGTCGACGCCCGCCGCTCCGCCTCCCTCGGCTTGCGCAGGCGCAGGCGCAGGCGCAGGCTTCTTCTTGCGCGCAGAGGCGCCGGCCTTGCGACCCACCGGCTCCGCATGCTCCGCATGCTCCGCAGGCGCCGCATGCGCCGCAGGCGGCGCAAGCGCCTCCACCCCCTCGGGCCCGAGCTCGAGCATGATGGGCGCGTGGTCGGAGCCGCGCACCGCGTCCAGGATGTCGGAGCCGCGCATCCGCGCCCCCTCGCGCTCCCGCACGAGGAAGTAGTCGATGCGCCAGCCGCGGTTGCGCGCGCGGCTCTGGTTGAAGTTGGACCAGAACGAGTACTTCACGGCGTCGGGGTGGTACGCGCGGAAGGCGTCGACGAGGCCGACGTCGAGGAGGCGCTCCAGCCCGGCGCGCTCCTCGTCGGTGAAGCCCGCGGAGCGCCGGTGGCGCTCGGGGTCGAAGATGTCGATCTCGCGGCGCGCCGCGTTCAGGTCGCCGCACACCACGAGCGCCTTGTTGCGCTCGCGAGCGTCGTCGGCCAGGCGCGCGACGTAGGCGCGAAAGCGCTCGTCCCACGCCAGGCGGTCGGGGAGGCGCTCGAGCGCCTTGACGCCCGAGTTCTTGACGTACGCGTTCACGAGCACCACGCGCTCCAGCTCCACCGCCACCACGCGCCCCTCGTCGTCGCCCTCCATCCCCGGCACCTCCGCGAAGGGGAGGCGCGACACGATGGCCACGCCGGCGTGGCCCGCCTTGACGGCCGACGCGTGCAGCCGCCAGTGGGCGTACCCCCGGGCGACGAAGGGATCGAAGAGCGCGGTGCTGGTGCACCGCGTCTCCTGCAGCGCGATCACGTCCACGCCCGCGCTCATGTCGAACAGCGACGCGAAGGCATCCTTGCGCACGGCCGACGCGAGGCCGCACACGTTCCACGACACGATCCGCAGCGATGCCATGGGAAATGGTTTACACATATTTTTTCTTCCCCGCGACGACAATATATTTTCCGCCGCGCGCGCCCGTGCGCAGGGCGTAGGTTTTGCCGTTGAATTTAATTTTGTTCGCTCCACCCCCCACCACCACCTCCTCCTCGTTCGCGAAGTCCCGGATGTTGTCCTTGGGAAGCCCACCATTTTCATCATACGCGTCGAATATCATCACCCCCTCGCTCAACCTCGTACACGACTCGGAAGCGTCATCACTATCAATGAATCCTCCCCCGCGTATCTTCTTCCGCGGCACCCGTCCACCGCCCAAGCTTGAATACGAAAAGGGATCCGTTAAATATGAAAAATACGGCACATTCCTTGCTATGCATATCAACAAATCTTCGACCACGTCCATGTTTGGATGGATGTTCCCATTCTTATCGTTCATCAACGGATACGTCAGCGGAATTTTATTTTCACTGATACATATGTTTTTTTTCAAATTCTGCCTAACATTCGCGGAATCCTTTATTTGTTCATCATATATTCTATTCTCTGAAAACGCAAACAAATATATGTACACCACCCAACAACACGCTCCCTCCAAATAATACCGTGACGATGCCTTCGAATTCAATATTTGTTGTGTCAAATCTGATAGTATATTAAGGACGCGGGTGACGTTGTCGTCTAAAGTCGTTGCGGGGTCGTACACTGGAATAACCACTGACTGGTTGTCACAGTTGAACATGGGTTTACACATACTCCACACACTTTCAATCACGGTAGAGGTTGCCGTCAATATCATAAGGTCAATGATGGCAGATATGAAACGTCTTTCAAAAATAGGCACATTGAACAACATTTTAGGCTCATTCAAAGACCGTGGAACGTACGGTCCAATCAAACTCAACACATCCTTGTAACTACTTATTTCCACGGGTGTTCTTTTATTCAAACGGGGTATATATTTACGTTGACCGTATATAGCAAACTCACGTGTCGTCTGGTCCAGACGATTTGTGTCGTAATTCAATCTGTAAATCAAGCTTCTTCCAAAATCAATCAATTGAATTCGGTTTGTCGCGGTATTATATCGAATATTTACATTGTGCAAATCGTTGTGTACAAACCCATGAAGCACTCCCAACTCCCGTATTTGCTCCACAAATGCAATTAATGCTTTGGCGACCATGTCAAATTGGTCACCCATGTATTTTGTAATACAATAATATAGCGACGCTCCAGGAACCAGCGTGTAGATGCTTACGTAATATCCGTTCGACCCTGGTTCGCTCCTCGAATCCATACTAAATTGGTCTGGTATCATCCACCGGACGTCGACGCTATTGTTGTTTACGATGATCGGCTCTGTGCACTTCGCAATGAACGATCCTACATACATAGGTGCGATATCGATGTGTTTTAACGACGAATTTATATATTGATAATTCAGATTTTCAATCACAGAGTTGTCACGGTCACCTTGCTGTTGTTCACTGCACTTCACAAACTTTAAACAATACTCGTGTCGCGTTCCATCGGCATCTATTGTCGCAATAATTGTATGATAACAATTGCCAGACGTTTTTATTAATTTGTTATATTCCGACGCGTACAGTCGCCCCCATTTAATTACGTAAATCACGCCAAATATATACCCCGCTGCATAGGGATTTTCATTGTAAGCTTGACTAAGTATACTATGCATCTGCGACACGTTGTTAAAATCGTACGTATGCGCGGTAAATTCGTTAAACAGTGTTTCAAAATCGGTTATTAATTTATCGGCCTTCTTTAATTTTCTACGGTTCACTATTTGGGATTTTATTTGAGCTAAACAAAAAAAGCTCAACTTTTTGGGATCGTAGGAAACCTGCCACAAATCGTTTTCGCCGTCACACATGGTTTACTTACCAACGTATTTATAAATTAAACGAACCGTCGCCCCCCGCAGCGTCAGCAGCGCCGCGTAGCGGCCCTGGTCCGACTGCACGAGGCCTCGGTCCCGCACCTCCGCGGGGGTCGCGACGTGCGGGCGCTCGCCCTCGTCGTCCGTCGCGACGAGCGGCCCGAAGCGCGCGGCCTGCTCGACGCTCTCGCCCCACCCGTCGGTCAGGGCGCCCGCCAGAGAGGCCCGCACCGCGTCCACCATCGCCTCTTCGGTCACCGCCTCGTCGCCCGTGTCCACCTCCCACCGGAAGTGCCAGCGCAGCACCCCCGCCTTCCAGTCCCGTCGCCACGACACGAGCGCCACGGGAGCGCGCACCTGGCGCGACACCAGGCCGAACCACGAGGAGCGCGACAGGCGCACGCTCTCCAACACGCCGGCGGGGTCCATGCGCGACCCCTTTCGCGCCAACATGCGACGCGTCGCGCGCTCCACGAGCGCTTCGACCTCCGGATCGCACCGCGTGGCGAGACGCTTCGGCGCCAACACGGACGTCGGCCGCAGCCGGTCGTCCAGCACCACCGGCAGCGTCGCCTCCACGTGATAACGGGGCATTACTCCTTAGTGACATAATAGCACGTCGTACTCGCAATGTCCCTCCGAAACCAATTCCCCACTCCCCACTCCCCACTCCCCACTCCCCCCCCCCCCCTCAAAATGAAACGCGCCCGAAGCCCGCAGGCCGAGGCCGAGGCCGAGTGCCTGTTCTGCAGCGCCGCGCCCATCACCACGCGCTTCATGCCGTGCGGCCACGCGCAGGCGTGCGACACCTGCGCCCGCACGCTGCTCGACCAAAAGGGGCTCGACCACGAGCCGTGCCCCCTGTGCCGACAGCCCATCGCCGCGGTGGAGGCCGTCGTTTCCGCGGCCGCGACCGCGGCCGCGGCGGAAGGGACCGAGGACGCATGGCCGAAGCGGGCGCGCCTGCAAACCCTGGACGACGCCGGCAACGTCTCGTCCATCGTCCGCTTCGTCCGCTTCCCGTCGCCGCACGTGCCGTGCGGCCCCCTGGCGGCGCTGCAGGCGACCGCGGCCGCCAAGTGCTTCCGCGGCGACGCGACGCCCGTGGCCCTCCGCTTCCACGACGTCGAGACGGGCATGGCGGCGATCGTCGACGACGACGACACCCTGCGGCTCGTCGTCGAGCTGTGGCGCGTGTCGCCGGGACGCCTCGTGCCCACGCTGCAGGTGCAACGCGCCCCCCGCGCCCCGCTGGCCGACCCCGCGTCGGCCGTCGACTTCCCCGTGGGGACCGTCGTGGCGCTCGCCGCCGGCTACGACGCGGCGGGGGATGCCCTGAGCGGCCCGCTGCGCCCCGGCGACCGCGGCGTCCTCGTGACCTCGGACGGCACGGCCACCCCCTACAACGTGGCCTTCGAGGGGCGCTCCTTCTGGTACAAGCGCCTCGCGGTGTGCCGCGCGGGCGACGCGACCGAGGCGCCGCGCGTCACCGACGCGCCGCCGCGCACCACGCCCTTCACGCACCCGGCGCACGCCCACGCGCTCGCATGGGCGCCCGCCCCCACCGCGTGCAGCCTCTGCCACGCCGCCTGCGCGGCGGGCGCCATGGCGTGCGCCTCGGCGGCGGGCGCCTCGGCGGCGGGCGCCTCGGCGTGCGCCTCGGCGTGCGCCTCGGCGGCGGGCGCCTCGGCGGCGGGCGCCTCGGCGTGCGCCTCGGCGTGCGCCTTCGCGTGCTGCGCGGCGTGCCGCGACCGGGCCGAGGCGCGCGCGGCCAAGCTGGTCGCGCCCGCGGCCCCGGGCCTGGCGGCCCTCTACGTCGGCGACACGGTGGGGCGCGGGCCGCAGTGGAAGTGGGGCGACCAGGACGGCGGCGGCCTCGGCACCGTCGTCGGCCGCAGCGACGACGGGTGGATCGATGTCCGGTGGACCGCGACGCGGTGCACCAACAACTACCGCTACGCGCGCGACGCGCGCGACCTGACGCTCACCGTCGCGCCCCCGCCCGTCCCCCCGGCCTTCGCCGTGGGCGCCCGGGTCGTCCTGGCGGCCGGGTTCGACGCCGTCGCCGACGCGGCGCGCGGCGGCCTCGCGCCCGGCGCCGTCGGCACCGTCACGGCAATCCGAAACCACGTCAACCTCGGACCGGCGCACTCCGACGTGACCGCGTTCCTGGTGGGCGCGTGGTGGTACGCCGCGTCGGCGCTGGCCCCCGAGGGCGCGCACACCGCCGCGCCCGCGGACCTGGCGCCGGGCGCGTCCGTCGTCCTCCGCGCGGGCTACGGCGCCGCCGCCCGCACGCGCGGGCCGATGCGGCCCGGCGACGTGGGCACGCTCGTCGACGTCGACCGCACCAACGCCACGCCCTACCGGGTCCGCATCCGTCGCAGCGAGGGGTGGTACGCGCGCCGCGCGGTCGGCCTCCCGGGGTGCGCGGACGCGGCCACCGAGGTCGAGGCTCCCGCTCCCGCTCCCGCCCTCGCGCGAGTACCGGTGAGCGTCGTCCTCCGCCCAAGCGTCTTCGGCATGGAGATCGTGCACCGTCTCATGCACGTACTGCGCTCCAACGCGGCGTCGCAGTGAATTTTAAAAACGTTTTATTAAAAAATGACGCCTTTATCCGTGACCGCGGCGCCGACCGAGCGGTCGCGGCCGTTCCACGGCGGAATTTTTGTAGAACCCGACGAGGTACTCGGGGTACGCGCCGTCGTCGTAGGGGGTGGTGACGATGGAGCCGATCTCCCCGGTCGCGACGTTGGAGGTGTTGTCGTAGACGGCGACGTCCACCGTCTCGTTCGGCACCCCCGTCTTGCACCGCCCGACGAGCACGTTGCACACGAACATGTAGCTCATCTCGGTGGCCTCGCGCACGTCGGTGTACCCGGCGCTCATGGCGGCGGATGTGGCGAAGTACGTGCCGCGCCCCCACGCGCTCACGGTGTTGCACGCGACGCGAAAGCCGTCCCGAACGATGGCGTCCACGGCGTGCGCCTTGGTGCCGTGGAACAGGACCCTTTCGCTCACGTGTCCGCGCGCCTGCTGGATGGCCTGCCGACGCGCCTCGTACGCCGCGCGCACGGCAGGGTTGTCGATGCGCTCGATCCAGCAGATGCACATGGCGGGGTAGTCGGCTTCCAGGACCCTGGACACGCGGTCCCAAATAGGGTCCGAGAGCGACACGAACGCGCGCATTTCCGCAGGTTGTGCACGGCGAACCGTGATGGCAGGCAGGCATCCTTTTTTCCCCCAAAAAAACTACTATTGAGTGAAATCTCATCGACGGCGGCTACGGTGCTTATCGTAATTCACCATGTAAAGGGGGCACCCTATGTTCTTGCACGCCTCCACGACGTCGGCCGCCGACACCGTGCGCCGTTTCCCCGAATGTGCATACAAAATCACCTTTTCAGACAATGTCTCCATAAATATCGTTAACGTTTCGCGCGCTAGCGGGAGCGCCAATTTGCTCATGCGCAACACGGCTGCGCGACGCGCGATCCGGTAAAACCCAGGGGCCTTAAAATCTGTGGCGTCGTAGACACGTGAGGTAAGGCGACACTTCGCCCCTTTGCCTATATGCTGGCTTTTTTTTGCCCCAGGCATGATGAAGAGTAATACTTCGCCACGAATCGACTCCTTTTTTTCCCATTCCCCATGATTCCGACCCCCCCCCCTCGCGAGCCACGTGGTGACGGAGCCGGCGTCCGGCCGCTTCGACGTGACCGTCGAGCCGGGAGACGACCTCGACGCGGCCCTTGCCGCGTGCCCGCTCCGAGGCACCGTCCTGCTGGCGCCGGGCACGCACGTCGGCGCGCTCACACCTCTTCGGGCGGAACCTGGCCACCCTCGCCTCCGCGACGCTGCGCGCGCCCACGGGAACGGTCGACGGCGTGGCCTTCCGGGGCCCCGTGCGTATCGACGCGCGCAGCGGCGTCCGCGTCCAGTTTTGCACCTTCGCGGGACCCCACTCGCCGATGCTCCTCGTGTGCGACGGCGCCAACCCCGTCATCCACGCGTGCACCCTCAGCTCCGGATCGGACGTCGGCGTCAAGTTCGAGGGCGCGACCACGCACGGCCTCCTTAACGACTGCCGCGTGGCGAACCACGCGGCGGTCGGCGTGAAGGTGCACGCGCGCGCATCCCCGATCCTGCGCCAATGCATCCTGCGCCAGAACCGCGTCGGCGTGAGCATCGACGCGGCGTCGCCCCGCCTGTTCTTTAACGTCATCGCCGGCAGCCGCGTCGGCGTCCGCATGGCGCGACTCCTCCGCAAAACGCCGCCCTACCTCGCGACCAACGCCATCCATGGCAACGCCGTCGGCGTCACCGGCATGTCGTTGGACGGCAACGTCGCGTATGCACTCCCCGCCCCCGCCCCCGCCCCCGCCCCAAAGGCCTCTCAAAAGAAGCGCTGCACGCGCTCGAAGTGAAACGCCTTGACGCTCAGCATCACCTTCACGGCGCTGGCGAACCACGGGTCCGCGTCGGCGAGGCCGCTCAGCTCCACGCGCCGGCCGGCGTACCCGCGCATTCCGACGCAGTGGATCGCCACCGTCACCTCCGACGCCGTGCGGTGGATCCCGATGACCGCATCGGCGAACTGGGCCGGCGAGGGCAACAGCCCCGCGTCCTCCTTCAACGCGCGCTCGGCCGCCGCCCACATCGAGGCGGAGGTTGAGACCAGCGTCGACACCATGAGAACGCACTTGCGCCCCATGAGATGCGCGTCCTCCTCCTCGCTCAAGTGCACGTGCATCAACGCCACCCGCACCGTCTCCCCGGGCGTCGCGTCCGCGTCCCCGAGCAGCGCCGCCACGTCCGACGCCCACTCCGACGGTTCCGTCATTCGCCGTGCGACGGTCGCCCTGCCTAATTCTTATGTTAAATTATTCACCGCTTCAAGTAGTGCAGCGCCTGGCAGTAGACGTCCGCGAGGTCGTCGCGCTTCTTGCACGCCTCGAACACGGGCGCCCACGACGCGTTGACGTCGGCCGTCAACGCGAGGTAGTGGCGCGCGATCGCGACCGACGTCTTTTTAGCGCGCGCGTAGCGGCTCTTGGTCACGATGGCGGAGAGGTCCACGGCGTCGCGCTCCCTCACCTGGAGCTTGCTGGCGGCGGACACGAGCGCCACCTCGGTGCGCCCGAACTCGCTCTCCTCCGCGCGCATGTCGCGCACCGCGAAGAAGGCGTGGATGGCGACCTGGATCGACTTCATCGTCGGGTTCTTCATGCACGGCTGGTTCTCGATCAGCACCACGTCCACGCGCTCGCCGTCGAACCGGTCGCGCAGCACGCGCACGAGGCGCTGGACAAGGTCCCCGAACCCGACGCGCGCCCCCTCGCCGCGCTCCTTGAGCGCGATCACGTCCCACGCCAGGAGACGCCCTCCCGCCGCGTCCTCCGGGCCCTCGCCGCCCTCCACCAGCGCGAACGCGAGGTTGAAGATGCCAACGTCGAAGCTCAGCACGCGCATCATGTATAATATATACAGGCCGCTCCACCTCCACGGTTTAAGCGCAGCGCCACCCCAACGCCCTCAACCATACCCATGGCCCACAAGCGCGGCCTGCTCATGGTGGGGCTCACCAACTACTACCAGGCCCACCACGAGGTGCTCGACACGCTGCGCCGCCTGCTGGAGGGCTCGTCGCGCCTGTCGCTGCGCACGCTCGACTACTTCATCACCACCTACAGCAAGGACCACGGCACGGTGCTGTACCTGGACCCCCGCGGCGCGCTGGTCGAGAAGGGCGGCGCGGGCGAAAAGCTGAGCAAGCTCAACGTGCACCACGCCTACCGCGCGCAGCTGCAGGCGTACGGCAAGGCGATGTTCGACCCGTTCCGGCGGCGCGAGCGCATCTCCTTCGCGCCCGTCCCGGGCGTGCCGCCGATCGAGACCACGGTGGGCCAGCTCAACTGCGTGCGCTGGCTGCACTCGTCGGGCGTGCTGCAGTACGTCGAGTGCCACGTCGACGCCATCGAGGCGGGCATGAAGGGCGTCGCCGTCCCCGCGGCGCCCTCCCTCGTCAAGGGCTTCCAGACGCTCAGCTTCGACTAGTCGAAGGGAGGCCACATCCGCTCCTTGCACGCGGGCTTGTGCGCGTCCCAGTGCGCGCGCTGGCACTCCGGCGAGCAGTACTTGACCGCGCGGCAATGGTCGCACGCCTTCAGCCGCGGCGCGGCGCCTGCGGCGCCTGCGGCGCAAACGGGGTTCTCGCAGCGAACGTCGACGCGTCGCAACGCGGCCGAGAGCCGGTCCATGCCCTTGATGGTGATCGCCTTGGCGAGCGCCGCGCCCTGCTCCGGGCTCGCCGAGCGCACGACGCGGGCCAGACGGCCGCCGAAGCCGGTCGGGGCGCCCGCCACCGAGCCGAGGGACACCGTCCGCCGCAGCAGCGCGTGCATGCGGTCGGTCTGAACCGCGCCCTCGAGGAGGAGGAGCTCCGCCACCACCCCGGCCGTCGCGATGCACCGGGCGGGATCGCGGCCCGCCGTCAGGGTGACGAACGCCGTCGCGAACGCCTCGAGGTCGGCGGCGGGGACGAACCCGGGCGCGCCGGGCGCGCCGGGCGCGCCGGGCGCGCCGTGCGCCCAGGCGTTGAGGAAGCTGAGGCCGGTCCGGTAAAAATCGTCCGACGTCAGCACGCGCCGCGGCAGGCCCGGAAACGCGGCCGCGACGTGGGACACGCATCCCGCCACGGTCGCGATCTCGGCCGTGGCCTTCAGCTGGTCCGCGGTGGGCGCCCACGCGCCGTCGCTCGCGCGAGGGATGCCGAGGAGGACGAAGAGGCACTTGTTGTCGAGAAACGACTCGCCCGCGTCCACGATGCAGGGCAGGAGGGGCACCAGCGCCGGCGCCTCCCGCGCCTCCCTCACCAGGCGACGGACCACGCCGCGACATTCGTCATGCAAGAACTCGCGCGCCATCTTCGGAAAGACGAGCACGATGTCCCGCAGGAGGGGCCACTGCCGAAACGCCGGGTCCGCGAGGACGGCCGCGAAGCAATCGCGAAGGAGGTTGGACACCATCGCCTCCTTGTGTTTTTCCGACACGTCCGCGCTGTCGACCACGAAGCGGAGCATGGGCACGAGGCTCGCGTCGAGCGCCGCGGGCACCGCCTTGCTGCTAATGATGTCCCGGCAAAAGGCGGCGACGACGGCCGAGACCTCCGCGGCCGAGCGCAGGTGACGCAGCACGAGGGGGGCGTGGGCGAGGAGGACTTGCCGCGCGAAGGCCGTCGCTTCCTTCCCGTAGCCGGGAAGGGGGTACACATCGACGACCCCGATGCGGGCCAGCGAGAGGAGGACCGCCCGGACGCGATCGCCGGGAAGCGCGGCGAGCCCCGCCACCTCGCCCTTCACGGCGACCTTCAGCAGGAGCATCCCCGCGAGGCTGAAACGGTCGGCGACGAGCCACGACATGTCCTCCGACTGCAGCTGCGGCTGCGGCTTCTGCAGCAGCAGCTGCACATCCGCCGCGAGGCACTTGCACACCACGGCGTGGCCGAAGGGGTCCGCATCCCGGCAGGCCGCGCCGCAGTAACCGACGTGGCACTCGGGGCACCGCGTCTCCTTCACCACGGGGCGACGGCAGCCCTCGCCGCCGCCGCACGCGTCGATGAACACGAGATACTCTTGGCGCAACAGGGAGAGCATTCCCCAAGTGCAAACCCTAACGGTGGCAAAACCTGCACTCGTTAAAAAACTTATTTATAACGTGAAACGTTTCACGTTTCGGCCGGCGCCGGCGCCGGCCGCTTCCAATCATGCACATCTACAGTCACCCGTTCGACGCCGTGGTGACGCGACGTGAGCGCGTCCAAAAACGCGTCGAAACAAACGTCGAAAGGCGGGCGGAGCCGCAGGGTCAGCTTCTTCAGGCTGCGCAGGCTCGCGAATCGCGCCCCTAACCCGACCCAATCCGCGGAGATTTCCGAGCTGGGCGCTGTCAGGCTCATGGTCACGTCCGTCACGTAGGTCGGAGCCACCGCTGAAAAAATGCGGTACGCGCTGTCGAAGCTGACTTCGCCCATGTCAATTGTTCGCAGCGCCGGCGCTGCCGCGACGAAAAGGCGCTGCCAATCCTTCTCACACATCGAGCCCTTCCGCCCCAAATCAAGAGCCGCGAGTGCACCGCGGTGCGCCATACGCACAAGCGATTTGACGTCGTCTACCGGGAGGCTCGCACTCTTCCTCATGTCGACGCGCATCGAACACGCGTTTCGCGAGGCTTGCGCATCGAGTGCGACAAACGCGCCGTCATTCCAACGGAAGACGAGCCGTTTCAGCGTGTCCATACGAATGCGGCGAAACACGTCCGCGGGCAGTGGTGGGCACCAAAAGAGCAACGTATGCGTCGCGATGGAAGCGATGGCGGCGACGGCGTCGACGAAACGAAAATTGAAGTCGATGTCCCATCTGCAGTCGATAACGATGCTGGGCACGCGCAAGCGACCAGCGCCCAGCACTCGCTCGATCTCACGGACGTCAGACTCGGACGGGCGCTTTTTGAAGCACACGCAAACGTCGAGCGGAGGATGCGGCAAGAGCTGCATGCGCTCCCACACGCCCGCATCGGTGACGCCGATGCGCACGCGGGCCAGCACCACACGGGGGTCGACCGTCACATGAAAGCCGTTGTCTTCCCGGTACCACTCGATCGTTTCGAGCGCGGGGAAAAGCGCGCGCGGAAGCGGGGGCTCGCCGGGGCCGTTCCACGTGAGGCGCACGAATTTCAGGCGGGCGACGAACTCTGGGCACGACTCCGCGACCGTCATCAAACGCAGCGTGGCGCTGTTGGTGCACATCTCGTTCTCGTCCTCGTTGATCATGTCGAGGTGTTCGCAGCAGCCGCGTGCAGCCACGAGCATGGCCGCCACGTCCCGAACGCGACGGACGCGGACCGTCGCCATGTTTTCCTAGGGAAATGCGCGTTCAAACAAAACACTCGATTTTTTTTTTACGCCCCGATCTCCAGCGGCCGACGCAGCAAGTTGGGCGTGATGGACGTGTTGTTCCACGGCGCGACCACGACCTGCGGGTTGGGCGGCTCGCTGCGCAGGTCCAGCGACGCGTTCTTCAGCGACGAGCCGATGGTGTCGACGCCCGCCTGCCACGACGCCGACAGGAAGTTGACGCCCTGCACGTCGCCCTGGCCCGCGGGGTTCATCTGCGCCCACTTGGAGTTGGCGGCGTCCTTGGGCAGCAGGTCGTCCGCGGTGAGGCGGTCGCGCGGGTAGCACGTCGGCACCGGGGTGTCCGCGCCCGCGGGGCGGCCGACCGCGCCAGTGAGCGGCAGCGGCGCGGCGCCCGGCGGAACGGCGTCCGACGGCGGGGCCGTGGCAGCGACCGCCACGGCGTCCTCGAACCGCTCGAGCTTCGCGTCGCATCGCGACTTCTGGGCGACGACGTACACGATGAACCCGAGGAGGCCGAGGGTCACGATGATGAGCGCGCCGCGCTCCACCGACGAAAGCATCTTTGATCGAGAGCCAGAAAAAAACGCAATCGCTCACCCGCTGCCGTCCGCGTCCGCGTCGTCCGCGTCGTCCGCGTCGTCCGCGTTGTCCGCGTCCGCCTCCTCGAGCTCCTCGACGCGCGCACGCCACTCGGCGGTACCGCGAAGGGCGGGCAACGCGTTCACGGCGTCCACCCGCGCCAACGCCTCCGCGCACGCGCGCTCCGCCTCGGCGCGCACGCGCGCCAACGTGGCGCCGACGCGCGCCCGGAGGTCCACCTCGCACGCGCGGCACACCTCCTCCGGGGGGTCGGCGTCGTCGAAGTCGTCCCTCGGCACCACCAACCGCATCGGCGTCAGGTTCAGCCACCGCAGCTCCCACACGCCGCGCGCCTGCTCGGCGTAGATGCGCACGCCCACGTTCACCAGGCGCACGCGCACGCGCACGTGCCCTCCGGCCACGCGCACGTCCCCAAAATCCACCGTGCGCCCCTCTCGAAAGACGGTCACCTTGTCGGCCGCGCGCGCCACCACGACCATCGCGCCCCCGACGCCCGTCGACGGCGTCAGACGCGCGCGCACCTCGGCGTCGCTCAACCCGTTGTCCGGGAACCAGGACGCGTTGCCCGCTACGAGGTCCGAGGCCATCGCGCCGTCGCGCGACTCGATCGGCGCCGTGTCCACGGCCCGCAGGCGCACCTCGGTGCCCGTCGCCGAGTGCGACAGCGCCACCAGGAGCGCGTCCACCTCCACGTCCTGCGGATCCACGTACCGCGCGAAGTAGTGGTCGCTGTACTTGATGAGATCCATGCGCCTCGGTCGGCATTTTTTTCCCGACCGTTGGCCGCAATGGCCCGATCCAAGACAACCCCGAAGGTGCCCCCCCCCCGCCTTCGCCCCGCCTCCTCCCCCACCCCACCCGACTCATCTCACCTCCTCCTTCCCTCCCTCAGAAAAAGGGAGGACGGGACCGCGCAAAGCAAAAAAAACAACCTTCGCATCCCCGGGCCGCAGGTATGCCCCCCCCCCCAACACCCCGCCCACCCTCCTCCATCATTCCAACCTCATCCTGTTTGCTTCGCGCAGGCGTCCGAAAGCCGCACCGGTACCGGCCCGGCACCGTGGCTCTCCGCGAGATTCGCAAGTACCAAAAGTCGACGGACCTGCTCATCCGCCGCGCCCCCTTCGCTCGCCTCGTGCGCGAAATCTCGGGCGAGTTCACGCCCGACCCGCTCCGCTACACGGCCTCCGCCATCATCGCGCTGCAGGAGGCGACCGAGGACTTTATGGTGCACCTGTTCGAGGACACCAACCTGTGCGCCATCCACGCCAAACGCGTCACCATCACGCCCCGGGACCTGCAGCTGACGCGCCGCATCCGCGGGCCCGTGTACGGCATAATACCGTACTAGAGGCGGTTGTATTTTCCTCGAATCGAAGACAACGGCGTCTCCACGCCTTTGCACGTAATATATTTACCGCTCTTCGCCATGCGAACCACATACTTTCGATTGTTGTACTTCACGTACTCCTTGCTGCCTCCGCGCGCATACTTATCAAACAATGCACCCCGTTCCTGTATATGGCTCTTTAAATTAGACGCTTCCATCTGCGAAATTCCGAGAATTTGGGTCCAATTCACCAAATCATAGTCGCTGTTCATATGCGTACGAAGGTAGTTTATTTTTTCGTCATCATCCGTCGGTAATGACTCGGATATTTCACTAGGTTCAACCACGTCCGCGTTCGCGTTCACATGGTCTTTGTTTATTTTCGAAATATTCAAAAATTGTATCAATTCCACAAGGTCTGCGTTGGTATGTTCATAAATAGACAAGAACCATCGAAATAACAGCAAAATATCTTTATCTCCTTGCACGGTGGCCTGTCGCTCTTCTTTCATTTTATAATTTTTTTTCATATAATCAAACAACGATTTTCTGTAATAGAATAAAACATTCGTCGCATTGTCATATTCGGTCTTCAGAACTTGATCAAATAGAAACTTAGACTGCTGTTGTGCGAGTGACGGATTGTTCAATTCAAAAGAGTCGTTCATAATTCTAAAAAACGTATTTCGCGGAATGCACACAGGTTGAGACGAGTGAGTGCACCCCATGCTAGCAGGACGAGAAAAAAAGGACGACGCTCACGCTCGCGCACATCCCGCATGGCCCCGTGCTGCCGGTCCCTCCGCGACGCGGCCAAAGACGGTCACGTCGAGTGCGTGCGGCGGTTCCGACAGGACCCCCGCACACCGTGGGACCCCACCGACGTGCTCGAGCTGGCCGCGCGCAACGGCCACGTCGACGTGATCCTCTACGCGCTCAACCACCGCGCGGCATGGACGCCGACCGCCACGCGATACGCCGTCGCGCACATGCGCGACGGCGGGGCCGACACCACGCTGCAGCTGGCGATGGCGTGCCAGGCCCCGTGGGACGCCGACCTCCTGCGCACATGCGTGGAGCACCGCCTGTTCTCGGCCCTCGACGCGCTCAACCGGTCGAACCGGCGGAGGTACCTCGACGTCACGCTCACCGAAGCGTGGGTCCTCCTCGGCTCGTTCTGCCGCACGTCGGCGGAACGGCGCGTCGCGCTCGAAGCCATGGACCCCGCGTTCGTGTACCTAATCTGGCAGGTCCCCAACATGCACGCGTGCCTGTACGACGCCGCGCTCATGTGCGACTCCACCGCGCAGGACATGGACGCGTACGTCGACCGCGTCGCGCGCAACCCCCACTGGACGCAGTGAGGTAAAATTAATTTTTTTTGCGTCGTTTGTTTTTTCCCTCGCCGCCCCTCCCCGGGGCTTAAGCATTCCCCCTCCCTCTCTCCGCAGTCCCGACGCCATGGCCACCAACGAGAGCTCCAACACCAAGTTCTTCAACCTCGTGTGCGGGAACCAGAGCGACTACATGGTCGCATGGAACGAGTATGACCCCACCAACCTGCCGCTCACCTTCACCAACTTCGAGTACAACAAGACGGGCGCGGACGTCCTGACGATCCTGAAGCCGAAACTGCAAAAGCCCGACGGCAGCGGCGAGTACAAGGGCGTGGTGTTCGTATTCCCCCGGTCGCGCATCCTGTTCGACTTCGTGCCCTACGACCTGCGCGAGCAGTACAAGAACACGCCCGGCGGCGTGACGGAGGAAGCTATGCAGCAGCTGTACGCCATCACGCCGGGCACCTCCAAGGGCTTCGACCTGTGCATCGAGCTGACGCCGGATCAGGCCAACGTCGTGCGCGCGTACGAGAACAGCGCCAAGGAGCATCTGCTCCAGCCCGCCAACAAGATCAAGTACAAGAAGCTGAGCGTGATCAAGAACCCCGAGTTCAAGCACGCGCTTCACGAGGTCTCGCCGGAGGACGAGGCGGCCGCCGAGGCGGCGGCCATCGCGGAGGGCAAGAACTACACCAAGCGCGCGCCCTACCTCAAGGTCAAGATGTACTTTACGAACGGCGACTTTGACGTCGTCCTGTACGACGTCAAGAAGGACAAGGAGCCGACGTCGTTCGTCAAGAACCGCACCCTCGTGCGCAACAGTTTCCTCTCGCCGCTCATCCAGCCGGGCAACGCGTGGGCGATGAAGGTCGGCCATACGGGCCAGTTCGGCATCACGTGGAAGCTCATTGGCGGCACCGTCGAGTACGTCCAGCAGACCACCCGGAAGGGCACGGCGCAGGACATCTTCAACGCGATCTCCCGCTTCAGCATCACCGCCCCGCCCGTGATCGACGACGCCGACCTCGACAACATCGTCGACCACGAGTCCACCGGCTCCGCCGAGGCGGTCGCGCCCGTCGCCAAGGCCAAGACCTCCAAGCCGTCGGCCGCCGAGGCGGTCGCGCCCGAGCCCGACATCAAGGGAGAGGAGGACGAGGAGGGCGGCGAGGACGAGGAGGGCGGCGAGGACGAGGAGGGCGGCGAGGACGAGGAGGAGGGCGAGGAGGACGGCGAGGACGAGGAGGCCGAAGCCGCAGCGGCCGCCGCGGCCAAGGAGGCCAAGGAGGCCGAGGAGAAGAAGAAGGCGGAGGAGGCAGCCGCGGCCGCCGCAAAGAAGCCGAAGGGCGTCGTCGCCCCCAAGAAGGTCAAGAAGAGCGCCTAGACGTTTGTTTGTTTCCCATCCCCTTTCCTTTTTAAAAAACACACCCTTCAAAGTTCACTGCGCATAGGCGCCGAGCACGTGCTCGATCACGGGGTTGCGCTGGATGTCGGCGTGGCCGAAGCGCACGATCTCCACCGAGCCCCGGGCGCCCGCCCCGGCGTCGGTCGCCGCGTAGCGCTCCCACCGCGTCACGAAGTCGAGCAGCCCGTTCTGCGAGCCGTAGCCGCGGTCGTGCTGCGTGGGGTCGCCCGTCAGCACCATCTTGCTCCCCGGGCCCAGGCGCGTGAGCAGCATCTTGACCTGGTCCTCGGTCGCGTTCTGCATCTCGTCCGCGATCACGAGGCAGTTGCGGAAGGTGCGCCCGCGGCAGTACCCGATGGCGCACGCCTCCACGACGCCGGAGTCCATCATGCTGCGGAAGTGCTTTTTGTCGTACACCGCCTCGAAGAAGTCGTACAGCGGGCGCAGGTACGGGTCCAGCTTGTCCAGCACGGCGCCCGGGAGGTAGCCGAGGTCCTCCTGCGCGGCCACGGCCGGGCGCACGATCAGGATGCGCTGGAACCGGCCCTCCTCCAGGAAGCGGCACGCGAACTCGCACGGCGTCATGGTCTTCCCCGTCCCCGCCGGGCCGCACCCCACCACCACGGTGGCCGGGCCCTCGATCGCCTCGTGGTAGCGACGCTGCGCCGGCGTGCGCGGCGGCGTTACGCGCACCTCTCGAGACTCGTGAGTCTCACGGGCATAACGCCCGGAGTGGACGGACGGGACCGACGAGCCGTACTCGTCGTCGTCGAAAAGGTCTTCGAACGAAAGGTTGAACCGCTTGCCGCTGCCCTTCTTGGAAAACGCTTTTCGGAGGCTCATGCGACAAAGCCGGCCTACCCATCGCGGGTGGAAAAAAACGGCCCTCCCAGTATTCTTTTTTTGACCTCATCGTGTTTCAATAAAGCAATCACATGGTTGGAGGGGTGGCGCGGGGCGCACGGCGGCTCAGGATGCACCGCGTCGTGACGCGAGGCGGGCGGGCAAAGCGCAACGTGCGTTTGGTGTTGGCATGGGTGGCGTCGTCCGCGCAGGCGCACCTGCACCGGTTCCACGTGAACCCCAGGTTTCCTTCGTTGGCGTAGCTCAACTCCGACATTCCGGTGTCCATGTAAAAGGATTGGACGCTTTCTACCCATCGGACTCCAATTTTTCGATATTTACGTACGTTTACGGCGGGGCGCTCACCCCCACGTAATGGCGCACGCGGTGCACCAGCGGCGCGTCGCGCGCGGGCACGAACGCCGCCAGACGCGCCTCGGCGGTGTTGGCGAAGGCCAGCGTGCGCACGATGACGGGGCGCGACTGGCCCAGCCGGTTGCACCGGCTCACCGCCTGCGTGCGCTGGTTGCCCTCGGTCACCGGGAAGGGCTCGCAGAACACCACGCGCCGCGCGATCTGCAGGCCGTCGATGCCCTCCGCGTTGTCCAGGTCGAGCACGATCGCGCGGAGCTCGGGCTCCGCCACGAAACGGGCCTTGTTGGCGTTGCGCTCGGGCTCGTGCAGCGCGCGCGTGTAGTGGACGGCCGGCACGCCCCACGCCGTCAGCGCGGCGGCGTAGCGGCCCGCCAGCTCGGTGTGGCGCGTGAAGACGATCATCTTCTCGTCGTCGGCGTTCGCGAGCGCCACCAGGCCGGCCACCTTGGCGTCGAACACCTCGGCGGGCGGGGGCGGCAGGTCTTCCTGCGCCTGCGCCTGGGGGTCGGGCTGCGCCTGCGGCTGCGGCTGCGCCTCGGGCTCGACCTCGACCGCCGGCTGGACGCGGAGGGTGGCCGGCGTCGCCGGCTTGCGGCACATCGGACAGCGCGCGGCGCGCGAGATCGCGACGCTGATGCACGGCAGGCAGAACCAGTGGCGGCACGGCGGCATCGCCAGGCGCGCGTACAGGAGCGGCTCGAGGCACACGGTGCACACGTCCGTGGCGGGGTCGTTGAAGCCGACGCCGTGCGTCGGCGCGTCGTACGGGACGCCCGCGCCGCCGCCGCCCCCGTCCTGCTCCGCGTCGTCGGGCGCGACGACGCGAATGCGCGCGTGGAGCGGCGCGCCCGCGCACCAGTCGCGCAAGCGCTGCAGCGGGCGCGTCAACGCGACCTGCGTGCGCCGCGCCACGTTGATCACGTCCGCGCGGCTCTCGGCCTCCAGGCGGTCGTACGCGGCGCGCGCCGCCTCGGGGAGCGGCAGGAGCACGACGGCGTCGCTCTCGATGGCCGACGCCGGGTTCTCGGCCTCCGCGGGGTGCAGGCGCACCATGGCGCGCCCCATCAGGTCGAACAGCGGCGCCACCTCGCCCGCGTTCAGCAGGTTCATGACGCGGTAGCTGCGCAGGGTGTTGGACGGCGCGAACGTGATGCCCGGCGAGACGCCCACGCCGGTGGTGACGCGCATCAGCGCGTCCAGCTCCTTGGGCGTGGCGCCGGCGCCCATGGGCGTGCCGGTCAGGCACCACACGCGGTCGACCACCATCTCCGACAGCGCCGCCACGTGGTTGTGCGCGAGGTGCGCCTCGTCGATGACGAGGCGGTGCCACCGCACCGCGCGGAGCTGCGGGAAGCGCTTCGTGAACATCATGGGGAAGCCGCACACGACGACGTCCGCCTCGCGCGCCAGCCGCGCGAGGCTCACCACCACGCCCGGGCGCAGCGCCTCGACGACCAGCGTGGGACACCGCTTCGCCGCCTCGGCCGCCCACTGCATGACGATGCTCGTCGGACACAGCACGAGCGTGGCGCGCGCGCGCTCGGCCTCGGGCGCGGCCTCGGGCGCGGGCGCGGGCGCGGCCGCGGGGCGCGCGAGGACGAGCGCGAGCGCGACGAGCGTCTTGCCCGTGCCCGCGCGGTTGGCCAGGATGCCCCCGCGCCGGAGGCGCGGAAAGCGAACGCCCAGCGTCGTGGGCACGTGCACGCCGAACGCGCCGTAGCCGCCGTGGATCGTGAGCGCGCGCGCGTGCGGCAGCCAGTCGCCCTCGACGCCGGGCACGCGCGCGTCGGCCAGCCGCTCCAGCAGCGGCGGCCCGTCCTCGGCGTCCTGCATGAACGCGAGCGAGCGCAGCTGGTGCGGGTGCAGCGCCAGCGTCGGCGCCATCGCCGCCGGCTGCGGCGCGGGCGCGAGCCGCGCGGACGCGGCCTCGGCCATGCGCAGCACGGCGTCCTCGCTGGACGCCACCCAGCCGCCCGACGGCCGGCTCACGACGCCCGCCAGGTACGCCTCGACCACGGCGGTGCGCGCCGGGGACGCGCACGTGAGCGCGTTCAGGGCGTACCGGCCCAGCGTCGTGGCGGGCGCCACGGGGCCGTAGAGCCGCACCGCCACCTCCAGCGTGACGTCGCTCCCCATCGCGACCTCCGTGATGGCGCCCACGGCGGAGCGCACGTCCACCCACGCCGCGTCGGTGCCGCCCACGGCGTTGAGCATCAGCGCCGCGTGCAGCGTCTCCAGGAAGCGCGCCTGCACCTCGAACGCGGCCTCGAGGGCGGGGTCGGCGGGCAGCACGGTGCGGCGCGCCAGGCGGCGCACCGCCTCGGACGACGCCGGCCCCCACTCGACGAACACCTGCGGCAGGACCTCCTCCTCGGGGGCGACCGCCCCCTCCAGCTCCAGCGCGTAGGGGGCCAGCGCGGCCGTCAGCGCGTCCCCGCGCTGCGTGGCGACGTGCGTCGGCACCGCGCCCGTCAGCACCTCTCCGTCGACGCAGTGGATGTAGATGCGCCGCTGCGCCGCGGCCGCGCGCGGCAGCACGGTGAACACGAGGCCGCTCACGCACGAGCGGCTGAACCTGCCCCCCAGCGACGGGTCGCTCGCCATGAACATGGCGTCCCCCGCCAGGTTGCCCGCGCGCACGTGGCGCGCGGCGTCGGCGCCCACGTAGGCCAGCATGGTGTACGGCGCCCGCACGCGCAGGTGCAGCGCGTCGGTCTCCATCGCCCGCCGGAGCGTCGAGGGCAGCGTCACCAGCTCCTCGCCCTCGCCCAACACGTGCAGCGGCGCCAGGCCGCGCGCCACGGCAGCCAGGAGCGCCGTCGGGTCGTTCACGGGCACGCGCACCAGAAACACGGCGGGCGCGAACCGACCGGCGCCGTCGGCGACCGTCACGGGCACCACCAGCGACTCCGTGGCGTCGTCGCCCACGAGCGCCACGGGGACGTGGTGGAACACCGAGCGAAAGCTGTTGCCCCCGTCGCCGCGCGTGCGCGACAGCGAGCGCAGCACCTCCGCCACCCGGGGCGTCACCCCGTACAACCGCAGCGCACCCCGCACCTCCGCCACCCGCGCCCGCCCCTCCATGCGCGCGGACTCGGGGTCCGCCATTGTCCGGCGGGATCCGCGCTCCGCTTATGTAGAATTGGACGGCGGCAGCGGCAGCGGCAGCGGCAGCGGCAGCGGCAGCGGCAGCGGCATCGTTTTCAATGCGCACAAAAACTTTCCTACTACTACCGAATGCACATGCCCTTTTTCGCGTCCAGCGACAGCTTCACCACGTTCCACACGAGCCGCGCCATGTGCTCGTCCTCGGTCTCGCCCATGCGACGCGAAAACGTGCGGACAACGGTGTCCTCTATGTCCGTGAAGTCATCGATAGTGGGCGCGAGCGCATCGACCGACACGCGCTCCGCGTGCGCTTCGTTCACGCTGGCCTTCACCAGCGCCGCCTTCAGCTGGTTCAACAGCGCGGGGCGCGTGGCGGTCCGCGCGCGTGGCAGCACCTTACCGTACCAGCTGGAGTACACGTTGAGCCCCGTATCGCGGGATCCGAAAAGCATGCCCAAGAGCTGGACGAACCTGCCGTGGGCATCCGTGTGCGGGATCACCAATCTCGTCAAGCGTTCGGCACGCGGCCTCCAATAATGCAAAATCGGCATCATCCGGACGGACGAATCCACGCACGCGCGAATCGCGTCCCGAAAGGCGCCGTCCCCGGCGGCGGCGAGCCGCGCCTTCAGCGCCTCCACGTGGAACTTGCGCATCAACCTTCGCTCCTCGGCGTTGAAGCGCGTGGTCTCCGCGCGGACCAACGCCTCATGCGACGCGTCCAGGTCGGCGAGCATGGTCGCCACCAGCGCGTCAAACATGCGGTCCGCGTTCGGACGCGGCACGAACGCCATGCGCTCCTGTATCTTGCCGATGCTCGTCCGCAGGAGCTCGACCCTGTCGCCGAGCGCGTCCAGGTCGTGCTCGAACGTCTCGCGCCGGCGCTCGCTCATTTCTCGCGAACATGCACGGCCAACGCATGCACTCCTTTTTTTTGCCGAGCCTACAGCGGCGAGCGACCACGCACGCCACCGGCGCCGCGTCCTGCAGGCTCGGGCACCGGGCCACGATGCGGGCAAGCAGCTCCGCCGGCAGCGCCTCCATGGCTAAAAAAATGCCCAATTTCATGTTCTTTTCACGGGCACCCGCGTCAGCACGAACGTCTTGAGCGCCTCGTCCGACGGCAGCTCCATCAGCGCGCACATCAGCACGCTGAAGTGCTGCAGCGTCCCGAGGTCGCACTTAAAGGGCGGCCCCGAATGCATCGCCGCGCGCGTGGCCGCGGAGACCTGCGCCTCGCGCGCGATGGCGCGCCACATGTTCGTGAACGCCAGCACGCCGGACGGGGCCGCGCGGATGACGCGGAAGAGCGACGCGATCGCGTCGGTCGACACCGCCGTGGGCGCGGCCGGCAACGGCCACGGCAGACCCAGGCGGCGGACGGCGGCTTCCCCCATGGCCGGCGAGCACCGCATCAGCATGGACGCGAAGCTCACGTGCGTGGCCAGCGCGTTGGACGGGGCGAGCGAGGAAAACACGGCCATGTCCCCGGGAAGCACGTGCTCGCCCGCGTCCCCTTCCTGCTCCATCAGGGCGATGTTGAAGAACTGGAGGGCGTCCTTTCGCTCCTCGCGGTCGGGCCACTCCACGACGGTCGTCACCACGGCCTGCGCGAAGGCGCCCAGCTCGCGCGAGCCATCATCGCGCAGCGCGCGGAGGAGGGGGCGGATGTCCATCAGGCCTTCAGGCCTTCAGGGCGGTGGCCTCCGCGACCGCGCCCGCGTTGCGGTCAAAGCGCGAGAACAGGATTTGGAGACGGCCCTGCAACGACTTGGACATCGACAGCAACAGCGCCGAAATGATCGCGGGATTCCGCAGCAGCGCGCCCGTGGGACTGTGCGCGTTGTAGCCGAACACGCCCTGGACGGGGGTGGGGAGGCGCTGGAGAATGGCGATGAACATGACCGCCAACAACCCTTGGACCGCGAGCTGGCCCAAAATCTCCGCAAATAACGTGATGGACCACTTCTTGGAGGTCGCCACGGGATCGAACCTGGGCAAAATGTAACCGTCGATGAGGACCGCCAACCAGAACGCCATCGAGCAGTACAGCGTGATGACCCACAGGTAGTCCACCAGGTAAATGGGAAACATCGGCGTGAACAGGTTGGGCGGAGGGCCTCCCGCTCCCGCTCCCGCTCCCGCTCCCGCTCCCGCTCCCGCTCCCGCACCAGTGGGTGCAGCGCGCATGGACAGTTGTGCTTACAACTGGTTCCTAAATAAAATGGGACATATCCCCCCGCAGTTGTGCAGGGGGGTATCCCCTCAGTTAAAATCAATTTCAAGTTCAAGTTGATGTACGTCGATTTTACCGTGACACACAGGAACATCCTTCCGAGTCGTCCCCCGGGCCGTGCATCCTCACATTCACACGACCCCCTCAGGCTGGCCGTTGCGGTCACGGTCACAGTCTCGAGCTCCATAATTAAAATCAATGTTGCTGAACGGGCTGCTACTAGTACTCTGGACCGCGAGGCAGCACTTGATTGACGGCGCGTCGATGTCTGATGCGCTCCGTTTCGTGTCTTCAAGTTCTTTGGATGTTGTCATCTACTCGAAATGAGATCAGGACCGTGTACACGGTTTCCAAAATAAAATGGGACAGCAAATTTAACGTTAACGTAAATTCCATTACATTTATAAAATCACATTGTAATTTTCCCCAAAATATCGCCCAACAAAATTTATGAACGTAAAAAAATCCGAGTCTCATGTTGTCGACGATGATTAAAATTTACAAAACTAAAACATGAGTATTTTGCAGTGCGCATTAGTGTCCCATTTTATTTTAAACACCGCTGTAACAGGTTGGCGAAATTCATAGACAACACAAAGCATTCTACTTCGCGGCCGCGAAAAAGGGCAGCAGGTAAAACCACGGGTCGCCGTCCTCCGGCCGGCCGCTCGGCCGCACCAGGCGCACCGCGTCCGGCTCCAGCACGCACAGCGCGGCCATGACGTTCTGGTCCTTGCCCGCGAAGCGCCCCGCCGCGACGAAGCGGTCCAGCGTCGCGTAAAACGCCGGGATCCAGCGCTCCCACGCGGCGCGGTGGCCCACCTGGATGGTGCCTCCCACGCGGTTGACGCGGTCGAAGCTGGGCGGCAGGCCGTCCGCGCACAGCGCGAAGTCGCCGCGCTCGAAGGGCGTGACGTTCAGGAGCGCGAGCTGGGCGCGCGGGAGGGCGTCGAGCGCCGCGCCCTCGGGCCACCGGCGCAGGGACACGCCCGGCGGCGGGTCGGCGCGCACGCACCCGATGTCGCACCACGCGAAGGCGTCCGTGGCGAACGGGTTCTCGGCCATCACGCGCGCCACGAACGCCGCCTTCTCGTTCCACACCACGTACAGCGACGGCGTGTGGATGGCCGCCTCGGGGTCCAGGCGGGACGCGTCGACGACCCACGGCGCGCGCCCGCACCGCGTCTGCTCCAGCGGCAGCACGATCACGCGCGTCTTTCCCTCCGTCGACGGACGGTCGCGCAGCGCCGCCAGGCGCGGCGCGGACTCCGCGTCGCAGAAGATCACCATGGGCGTGTCCACGGCGGTGAGGAAGCGGCGCGACCACGCGTCGTACTCGTCGTACCGATGCTTGCTGGGAAAGCGGTAGTAGCAGGTCACCACCGTCGCCGTCGCGGCGACGGAGTCCATTTTATCCGATACCCCCTCGAGCGCTTTATACCAAAAAACGGCTGGGGGCGCCCCGCCTTACTGCGACGCGGTCCGATCGCTTTCGGAGCCGGAGCCGTCGCCGGCGCCATCGTACTCCTCGTCCTCCTCGTCCTCCTCCTCGTCCTTCGGAGAAGGGAGCTTGCGGTGCTTGGCGTCACGCTTGTTGTCCGCGGGATTCTTCGTCCGCTTCTTCGGGAGGGCTTGCGCCTCCGGAAACGCGCCCTTCATCTGAGGACCGAGCTTCTTCTGCGTCTCCTTCGGAAAGAAGGACACGCCTCCGCCACCACCCCCCTCCATCAAACGCTTTACCTCCCTCTCAAACATTTTCGCACGATCATCGGCGTCGCGCACACGTTCCTCGGCTTCGACCTTCACATCGCGCAACGTCCGAGTCCACGCGGCCTTCGCCGCGTGAAAGTCGGTTTGCAGCTTTTCAAACGCTTCGGTCGTCTTATTGTTCGACTCGAGGAGCCGTGCAATCTGTTTGTCCTTCGTGCCAAGCAACGCGACCATGCTGTTCATCTGCGCGTCCGACCGTTCCCCTTTCACGGGCGCCTCAGGCTTCTTGGGACCGGGCGCAGCAGGAGCCTCATGCTTCTTGGGACCGGGCGCAGCAGGAGCCTTGGGAACACGACCGCCGGAGGACGTCACCCGACTTTGGGGGCCGAACGTGTTCAGGATGGAAGCCAGGTTGTCGTCGTCCATGGTGATTGGCTCCGTCTGCTGGTTTCGACTCCTTTTTTTCAAGAAGACTTCACGAACAGGAACAGCTTCTGCTTGCAGACGCTGCACGCACCCGTGAGCGCCTTCCGCCCGTTCGCCAGCGTCTTCTCCTTCGGGTCCACCATCGGGCGCTTCGACTTGCACGTCATGCAATACGCCAGCACCTCTTCGGCCTTGGCCTCCTTGGGCTCCTTCTTCTTGGGGGACGCGGCCATTGGGTATATACTCTTGCGCCCCCTTATTTTTTTGGGGACGGGTTGGCAATGTCGGCGGCGTTGCGCCTCGCCGACGCGCGGGTGTTCGCGCGCGTCCACGCCGCCCTCCCGAGCATCCTGGAAAAGGGCGTCGCGAAGGGCATCACGGCGCACGACCTGCGCCACGTCGCGCTCGTGCTGCGGGTGCTGGAGCTGGAGCTGCAGACCAAGTCGGAGCTGACGCCGAACAACCTCATGAACCTCATCATCTCCGACCGCTTCCTCGACCGCCCGCTCACCATGGACGACGGCGAGCAGGCCCGCGCGCACGAGCACGTCTCGACGCGCACGCGGTGCGAGGCGGCCAACCCGCTGTGCGTGTACGCCGAGAGCGTCAGCCTGTCGTGGGCGATGGCCAAGATCCGCCACGCGTACCGCACGCGCCAGCTGCTGCGCTACGTCCGCCACGTGCTCAACCTCAAGAACACGCCGCTGCCGCCGCTCAGCCCCGCGTCGTTCCAGGGCATGCCGCTGTTCGAGCGCGCCGACGCGAAGCCGTCGGCGCGCCTGCGCGCCGCGCTGCAGGACTACCTCGTGATGTACCGCGACTCGATGCTGGCCGCGTTCGAGGCGCACCCGCCCGCGGACGACGACCGGTGGGCCAAGGCCGCGTACGCCATGCTGCTCGCCGACCGCGCGGGCCTCACGGTGGGGCGCGTGCTCGGCGACCTGCGCGTCCGCAGCCTGGCCGACGTCGAGGACAGCGCGCGCCTGGACGCCTTCATCCGCGCCGCCCATGCGCTGCCCAAGTCGCCCGCCGCCGCGGACGACGACGACCTCGACGACATGGGGGCGCTGCACACGCCCGACCGCGTCACGCACGTCGGCATCTTCAGCCTCGCCAGCCCGTCGTCCGAAGTGCACCCGCTCGCGTGATCACTTCGCCACCGACGGCACCAGGCAGCACGACAGGCAGGCAGTGAGCGGGGCGGCCTCCGCGGGAGGGAGCTTCGCGATCAGCTTGGCCACCGCCGCGTTGACGAGGATCGGAAGGTTGACCTCCAGGTGCTGCTTCACCAGGTTCAGCACGAGCGCCGGGAGCGCCGACAGCGGCTCCGTGGCCGCCGCCGACTCGATGACGGCCGCGGCCGCGGCCGCGGCGGGAGCGGGAGCGGGAGCGGCAGGGAGCAACGCGGCCACCGCCGCGTTGATGAGGCCCGGGAGGTTGGCCTCCAGGTGCTGCGCCACCGTGCTCGTGACGAGGGAAGGGATCAACGAAAGCTGCGCGTCGGGTGTTGTCGTAGTTGTTGTCGTCGACATCCTACCCCTTGCCCCTCATTTAAAAATGTGAAGATCGAGCAAGGACAAGGACATGAGCTTCAACCGCCTCCGTTACGACGCCGGGGCGTACGAGCACAGCCTGTACGAGTCGGTGGCGCCAGGGCTGTACCAAACCGCCGTGCCGCTGCCCGACGGAAGCTGCGCGTCCGACGACCCGTACGTCCGCATGCAGCGCCCCTGCGACATCGGGCGCATCGTCGACGTCGGCTCCGACCTCGAGGGGCTGCCCTACCGCGCGACCAAGTGCCCGTCCCAGCAGTACCTCCCCGGGAAGGGCGTGCGCGACCCCCATTGCGCCGCCGCGCCCGCCGGCAACCTGGGCCGGGGCGCCGGACGATGCCTGCGGCCCGAGGAGGACACGCGGCTGTCCAACCCGCCGTGCACGCTGCGCGGCACGGGCGTCAACCGCTTCGACCCGCTGTACTGGAACCCGCAGGACCGCGCCATCGAGCCGTGGACGCACCGCGAGGGCACGTCGTACCGCCTCGTGGCCAAGGACAACCACCGGCCGTGCCTGCCGTCGGCGGGCGACGTCGACCGCGCGTGCGGCGGCTGGGCGGGCGACGCGTCCGCGGACCTGCCGGTGTCGGCATTCAAGGCCGCCGACGGGACCGTGTACGCCGCGCCGCCGGCCACGCTCGCGTGGGTGCCGACGGGCGACATCGACCGCCTATGACCCGACGTACATGCTCATCACGTCCCTGTAGCTGTCAAAGCGCTCGTGCACGTGGCGCGTGGTGTACACCGCCACGTTCGCGTCCGCGTGCACGCACTCCGTCGCCACGTCGCCGTCCACGTACGCGTGAATCCCCAGCACTTGGATGTGCTTGTTTTTCGCCCTGCATCACTCCGAGAAACGGAGGCATGTCTCCAGGTCGTGCGCGCGCTTCGACACGTACACGAACGTGACCTCCGGCGTCTTGGCCGCGTCAAAGAGGTCCATGAACCGAGCGCACTTGCGCTCGAAGGAGGCGTGCACGTCGGGTCGATCGATGTGGTGGTGCAGCCATATCGCCTCTTTGATGCCCTCTTCTATGTTTTCGTCCGCCCCGTCCGTATTGTTCCGTACGAACGACGCGTACGCGGAATTGCCCCAAAAGTCGGGGGAGTTCGGGATCGAATACATCAGCTCTTTGTTTAAAAACTTGCGGAACGCGTCGTCCACGCAATCCATGACCATGCTCAGCGACGAAAAGACGTAGTCGAACGGGTACGACGTCGGCTCTTTGTGCCCGCTGGGGGCCAACACGTAGTCGCACGTCACGCACGAAGGGCCCACGGACACGAACTTCATTTACCCTACCTCTCTCAAAATTACGAGGGGAGACGAGCCACGACGACGGCCGCGAGAACCTCGACGGACCCGCCGCCCGCCACGTACGCGTCAATGGCTGCGTTGGCGCCGGCCTCGCGGTCCAGCAAGTAGTTCTCTGCGCCACTGCACGCGATGCGCACGACGCGGTCCGCCAGGTCCTCCATGGAAAGCGTGCGCCGTCCGGCCGTCGCGCACAGGCGGGCATAGCACTCGGAAGAGGTTTCAGTGGACGGCCCCGCGGTCGACAGCGGGAACTCCTTGCGCGCGAACGTCGCCGCCAGCATGGCCGGGAGATCGAATGGGCCGTTTCCGCCGCTCACGAACGTTCGCACCAACCGGTGGCTCACGACGGTGTCCGTGGCGACGTCCAAGTAGGTGCCGTCCATGGCGCTGGCCACAAACAGGGTGAGGACGTCCGCGACGTTGGCCGCGAAGCCAGGACGCGTGCGAAGGACGGCATTGTCGAACACGCCCTCGTACCCACGAATGGGCTCGAGGGCCCGCCGAACGTTCTCCTGCATCGCGCGCAGGTAGCCCTTCGCGACGGCGGCCGGAGCAGACGAATACGGGGGCGCTGGCACCGCAGGCGCAGGCGCAGGCGCTGGCACCGCAGGCGCAGGCGCAGGCGCAGGCGCTGGCACCGCAGGCGCAGGCGCAGGCGCTGGCACCGCAGGCGCAGACGCAGGCAAAAGCGATACGCGCGCCCGCTTGGCGACGGGAACGACGACGGACGGGCGCGCGAGGATGGGAAAACGCTCACGGGCGTGCGCCTTGCACGCGTACTTGAAACCGTCCTTGGCGTTCCGAGGCGTGAACTGTAGGCGCGCGCAGCTCTCGTGCAGAACGACGGCGCATCCGCTGTGTCCGCATCGCACCTCGTACTCGGCTGCGACCTTGATGTGGCATGCCGTGCAGACCCGAGGCCCGAGGGTGTCGGAGGAGTCGATCCCCATGGGAGGAAGCACGTGCTTGGGACAAAAGACCTTTACTCCTGCGCAGAACATCGAAATGCCCGCGCAGTGAACGTGCATGACACCTCCGCAGTCGTTGTCCGCGCAACGAACGCCCGAAATGCCGTTCATAGGCTTGTCGCAGACAAGGCAACGGTTGTCCACCCACGGATGCCGGAGCGTCACGAGAGACTTGATGAACTCGTCGAAGTACCACGGCAACCCCTCGTAGTCGATTTCCAGCAGCTCCTCCTCCGTCTTCCCCATCCGTCGCGAAAAGTCAATCGCGCAATCCGTCTTGAACTCGGGGTGGAGGTTGGCGAAGTCGACGATGCTTCGGGAAAGCACGGTGTTCACGATTCGCCCGGGACCCGGGTACACGATGGAGGTCTCAATGAAACGAAACACGGCCGAATCCTTGAAGCAACAATACTTGTTGAGATGATGGCGCAAGTTGCAGCTCCGGTTGGGGAGAACGGACATGTCGAGGGCCGTGGAGAAACGAGGCATGCGCGGGTAGCACACGAAGCAGACCTTGCTCTCCAAGTCGGGATCCGCGTCTGGCAAGTGGTTGGGAGGCATCTTGATTGAACCGCGTGCGTGAAGGAAGTAGGAGGATGAGGAGGAGGGAGGGGGGGGGGAGGGGAGGATGACGTCCATACGACCGTGATGTTTTTTGTATGCCGGATTACAGTCAACATTCAACCGGCAGTCAACATCTGAAAAACTGAAAAAAATCTATATCCCGTCACGGGTGAAATTACGAGGGAGACCGCGACGGACCCGCCGCCCGCCACGTACGCGTCAATGGCGGGGACACCCGCACGTATATATGTATTCTACTCTTTCTGAGAGCCAAGTTGTTGTGCTGTCATCGTCGACGCAAGTAGTCGGCCACTTGGATCCAGTCTCGAGCACGGTCCAGGGTGGCCACGATGGGCTCGTCCCATCGCTGGACGAACGCGTTCATCGGCGTGACCACAAGCGCGGCGTCCCCGCCAGGCAGGCAAAACGCGCGCCCAATGCGGGTCTCGGGATCCCCGTCGCGCCACACGACGGTGCACGCGGGCCCCGGCGGGCCGCGCCGGACGACCGAGGACACGGCGTCGTCGCGCTCCGCGAGGAGGAAGCTGCCGTCGGCGCACCAGTCCATCGACGTGACGTTGTCCACGGCGACGCTCGTCAGGGGGGCGCCCGTGACCGCGTCAAAAATGCGGACGGCGTCGCTGTCGACCACCGCGATCCGCGCGCTGTCGGCGGACCACCGCAGCATCATGTAGGCCTGCTCGTCGTCCGCGAGGCTCGCCAGCGCGACCGGCGCGTCGGATGCCACGGACCACACGCACACGCGCCTCGCCAGCACGGCGGCGAGGCGCGCGCCATCGGGCGCGTACCGGAGCTCGTACACGCCGTCGACGGCGGCCCCCTGCCCTGCGACTTTCCAGCGCTGGCGCAGCCGGCGAACCTCCACCTCCTCCTCCTCCTCCTCCTCCATCACGTGCCCCACGTCGAACGCCGCGATGCTGCCGTCGTGGTAGCCCACCGCGAACCGCGCCCGGAACACGTCGTCGCCCGACGGGCAGAAGCTGGCGGCGGTCTCGAGGAAGACGGTCGGCTGGTCGTGGCACGGCTGCGCGCGAAACAGCACCGCGCCCGTGCGCACGTCCATGGCCATGTACGTGAAGCAGGCGCCGAACAGGACGTTGCGCGAGCCGTAGAAGCGGACGTCATACATCTCGGGCGTCTCCCAGCTGGAGAACGCGTCGAACCACGCGAAGGGCATCGGCCACACGTGCAGGCAGGCCGCGGTCGTCATGGACCACACGGCCACGGAAATGGCCTCGAGGTCGAACCCGACCAGCAGCTCCCCGTGCGGGTCGAGCGCGAGCGCGGAAAACCCGCGAAACAGGGGGGTATCGTTCGCCCGCATCGCCTCCGTCTGGGCGAGGGCGACCGTGCGATAGGGGGAGGAGCGCAGCCCGCCCACCGCAGCCCGCCACGAACGGCACACCGCGGACGCGCGCGCGCGGTCGCGTGGGCCGAGCGCGGCCAGGACCGCGCACAGCAGCGCGACCGGGAGGTCCGCCATCTCCATCCCCACGGAAAAAATGAACGCGAACTGCTTGCTCAAAGAAGGTTGTATTTGCGCGCCGACTCGAAAATTTGTTTCATGGTCTCCCGATCGCACTCGTTCAATGCCCTCGACGCAAGATCGCGCATGGACCCGCCGCGCGTTACCCATTCATTTATGTATTTTCGCTTCCACTGCTCCGTGTCCACCAATCCGGTGCGACAGTTTCGAGCGTCGCCACAAGCGATGCGCAATATCCGTCTCGCCATTGCCTCCACCGTGAGCTCGACAACGTTCGCGTTTTTGCACACGCGCGCATATATTTCGAACGACGACGACCCGGTGCCAATCTCCGTCGGCTTCAAGTGGGCGGGGACCGTCGCATCGATCATATCCATGAGCGGATACGGCATGGACGGAGTGAGAAGGTACCGCACCGCATTCTTCGTGATGTACGTCTGTGTTTCCTCATCTTTGTACCGCCCGTCCACCGCATTGTCTACGAATGTCTGACATACGAATGTGTAACTGAACACCGGATTGGACGACGTCAGTATAATCGAGTTTATGACCACAAGGCCGCTCAACTTCTCCTTCGCTTCGACTTGCAGCTTGAGAATATCTCCGTCTCGTACATCTTGCATGAACTCCGTCCTGGACCGTTTTTTAATCGGCGCTGGCACCTCAGACGCACGCACGGGCGGTGCAAGCGAAAGCACCAGACTGGGTTCTCGCGCGGGCGCTGGCACTGGCATGGCCACAAGCGCAGCAGGCGCATGCGCAGCAGGCGCAGATGCGGGCGCTTGCACTGGCGTTGGCGCTGGCTCTGGTGTGGCCGCCGGCGTTGGCACCGCAGGCGCAGACGCGGGCGCTGGCACCGCGGGCTCTGGCGCAGGCGCAGGCGCAGGCGCGGGATCTGGCGCAGGCGCAGGCGCGGGCTCTGATGTGGCCGCAGGCGCTGGCACCGCGGGCTCTGGCGCAGACGCGGGCTCTGGTACCGCAGGCGCTGGCACCGCGGGCGCAGGCGCAGGCGCAGGCGCAGGCGCAGGCGCAGGCGCAGGCGCGGGCGCGGGATCTGGCGCAGCGGGCGCAGGCGCAGGCGCAGGCGCAGGCGCAGGCGCAGGCGCAGGCGCGGGCGCGGGATCTGGCGCAGCGGGCGCAGGCGCAGGCGCAGGCGCAGGCGCAGGCGCAGGCGCAGGCGCAGGCGCGGGCGCAGGCGCGGGCGCGGGCGCGGGATCTGGCGCAGCGGGCGCAGCAGACAGCATCTTGGTCACCCTCCGAGTGAGATAATCCATCGACCGTGACCTCCCACGCCGCGGCACGGCTTCGTGCGGATCGTAGTTCGAATCGTCGTCGTCCATTTCTTCAAAGGTGGTCGTAAAGGCGGTCGTCGTCGGTATCGGAGTAAAGGGTATTTTGATGGGGAACCGCTCCGGACAGTGCGTCGGACAGAAGTATTGAAACTTCTGTTTTCCAGGCGCGTCGCATGTATCGTACGTAAAGGAAAACCCGGCGCACACATCATGAACCACCGAGTCACATATCACGCAGCGCATTCCGTACTTCGGGGGCACGGGTCGCGTGCAAAGCACGCATGGCACCGTGTCGTCGTCTCCGATGAACATCTCCGCGATCTCACACTTGGAACGGTGCTTCTCGCAGTAGGTTTCGAACGTGCTCTCGGATTGAGGCGGAAGGGGAATGTTGGTGTATCCGTACATTCCCATGCAGTGGGTGTGACTCCTCCACTTGCACCCGACCTCACACCCCATGTTGAGGAACCCATGGAACGGCTTCTTGCACGTCGCGCATACCTCCGTGTCGTCCCAGAAAACGCGCTCCTTGTCGCGAATCGTTTGCAGCACGCGCATGTATTGCGACGACACCGGACGCTCGTCCATCTTTCGAAGCTCCTCCTCGCTTTTGTTGAATCGGTCTCTCCACTCCAGCATGTGAGGAGCGGTCACGTTCTCCGCGCCACCAAGACACTCCAACACACGCTTAGCAAACGTCTTCTTCCAGCACTGGCCATCGCCATTGTTTTGATGGCACGCGATCGCACGCAGCGCGTGCGTGCTCAGCAACCGATAAATGTAGGTATCTCTGATCGAACACATCGGTGGCATCGACGCAGCATTTCGCGAATCGCAAAATTCGGGAAAGGTGCGATCCATTTGGGTGTGGCCACTTTCCCCTCGCCCTCTCCTTTTTTTTCACTTCCCGTGGACCCCATGGACTTCCCCCTCGGCGCGTGCGTGTCCGCGTCCGGCGTCACGCTCGTGACCTTCGACCCCGGCGCGCAAACCGTGCGCCTGGTCGATCTCCTCCAAAACCGCGAGCTCACCGCGCTGAGCCACGCGTCCTCGGCGGCCGTGTCGCTCGACGGACGCACGCTCGCCGTGGGCTACGCCGGCGCGCGCGTGGACATGATCGACCTGCCCACCCTGGACGTCGCGTCCGTCGCCTTCTTCGGCGCCGACGTGGTCGACGTCACCGTGTCGCCGGACGGACGCACCCTGTCGGCCCTCGTGGCGGCGCCGGACGGGCGCGCGTGCCTGCACTTCCACGATCGGAACGGCGAGGTGCTGCAAGTGGGCGGCGTCACCCCCGCGGCGCGCGTGGCGTGGGCGCCCGACGGGCGCCGCGTCGCGTGCTTCGAGGTCGGCGGCGCAGGGCGCGCGTGCCTCGTCGACCTCGCGGGGCGCGTGCAGGCGCTGGCCGTGCCGGAGTGGGCGCCCGTCCTCGAGTGCGCGTGGTCCCCCGACGGCGCGCGCCTCGCCGTCGTCTCGCCGCACGGCGTGTTCGGGTTCCACGCCGCCACCGGGGGCGTGGCCTTCGCAGCGGGCGACCCGCTCGACCCGCCCGCCCACGGCGCGTGGTGCGACGACCGCCAGCTGGTGGTCGTCAAGCGAAGCGGCGCCTCGATGGTCGCGGCGGCGTAAAAGGATCACTCTAGATCCTTTCACGATCGGTACGACGATGCGCAGCACACGTGCCGCGTTGAGCCCCTGACACCGCCAGCATAACCCGAGGGCGGCGGCGTTGGCCCCATGCAGGCCGTCGACTGGGGGTGTCCCGACGCGCTGGCGGCCGCGCTGGCGGCGCGGCCCGGGGCGCGCGTGCTGCTGCCCGCGGGCGCGGGCGAGCGCGCGCTGGACGCGCTCGCGTTGGGCGCGGGCGAGGTGGTGGCGTGCGCCGGGCACGTCGCGGAGCGCGCGATGCTGGACCTGCGCGCGCGCGCGCTCGAGTGCCTCCCGCGTGCCCAGGCGTGGGCCATGCTGGGCGCGGGGCGCGCGCCCGGGCCGGCCGAGACGGTGGCGCTGCTGTCGCTGCGCATGGCGCCCGCGTCGGCGCGCTTCTGGCGACGCAACGCGTACGTGCTCACCCACCTGTTCCGCCACGGGCGCGCCGGGTGGCTGATGTGGGCCCTGGACGCGGCGCTGAGGGCGGCGGGCGCGGGGCCCGCCGTCGACTGGGCGCGGGCGCGCTGGCGCGTCCACGCGCTGTTGTACTTCGCGTTCACGGCGTGCCCGGTCTCGCCCGCGCTCGCCCTGGGCTCGGGTCGGGGGCCCGGCTCGTGGTACGAGTACGCCGTCGCGCGCGCCGAGGCCGCCTACAGCCGGCCGGCGGCCGAGCGCGCGCCGCAGATGGCGGTGGTGCGCGCCGGCGCGTACGACGCCGACAACCCGCCGCCGCACCTGCGCGCCGGGACGCGCCTCCCGCTGGAGCGCCTGGCGATCGCGGACGTCGCCCTCGACGTCGCCCTCGACACGCCCGCCCTGGGGCGCTTCGACGTCATCGCGCTGTGGGGGCGCGCCGAGGCGTGGCCGACCGACGACGACGAGGACGTCGCGCACATGGCGCGCGTGGCGCGCGCCCTCGCGCCCGACGGCGTCGCGATCGTCGCGTCCGTGCAGGAGACGCCGGACGCGCTGCTCGCGCGGTTCCGCGCCGTCGGCCTGGGCGCGGCGCGGCGCGCGCCCTGCCGCCCGGGCGCGTTCGCGAGCCACTGGCTCGTCGGACGCGAGGGGAATTAACGCGCGCCCCGGGAGTAGATGGCCAGCCTGCTGGAGCAGCTCCTCAACTTCATCGACGACGAGGTGCGGTCGCCCAACGCGCGCCGGGCGCTGCGCACGCGCGTGGTGCGCCCCCTCATGCTGCTGGTGTTCTACGAGCTGCTCCCCTGGATCGTGGGCGCCTGGGCGCTGTCCACGCTGTGCTCCAGCCTCGCCACCACGGCGGCGCTGCGCGTGTTTTTCGCACCGAGGCGATAATATTTTGTGACGTCGGTTTAAATATGCCGACCGCGTGCGCCAAGGCGAAGCCCGCGTCCGCGAAAAAGGCCGCCTCCCGTCCATCCTCGGCCGCGCGCTCGGCCGTCTCCGCGGCCGCCGCCAAGGCGCTCGGCGCCAAGGCCCCGCGCAAGTCCACCAAGCAAAAGGGCGGTTCCTCCGCCGATCAGCGGGCCGCAGCGAACGTCGTCATGGCCGCCCTGAACGTTTTCTTACATGTCATACCGGGGGGTAATGCTATCACCATTACACTTAACAATGATACACCTGTAGCAGAAGGTATAAATGGACTCCCTCAAAATGCGCTCGCGACGTTGGCCCACCTCGAGCTCTACATGAAAATGAAGTACACCGAGCTGATCGCGGCCGGGTCGGATTATGCGGGCACGTTTTTCGTGCGCAGCACGCCTCCCAATGATGAGACAAATGATGAGAATGACGTCCAGTACATGCTCAACCCAGAGCCGGTGGTGGGCAAAATCCTTACAGGCTACACTAACAACGTAATAGCCGCACGCCAGGAGGCAGTGGCAGCGGCGCGCGCGGCCGCAGGCGCAGGCGCAGACGACGGCGCAGGCGCAGGCGCCCAAGTCGCAAGGGGCCCCTAGACCGCCAAAATAAAACTGTCTTTAAAAACTGTCTATGCTACTCACCGCGTTAACAAACACCACTAAGTCGCGCAACATCTCGGCCAGCGAACGCATCACCTCCTCGGACTTGTTCCGCAGTTGAGGAACCGTCACTCTCAAATACTGCTGAAATGCAGGCTGGATCTTATGGTCACTCCCAGTTCGACCAAACAGCACCATGATGCGCGTGACGGACGTGGGGTCCTCCACACCGAATCCCATGAGCACGTTGTTTAGCAGGGACACGATGTGCTTGGCCACCATCGGTATTTTTTCCTCCGTCAGCGAAAACGTGGACCCATGGGCGATCCACCGTTCGCTTAGCATGGGTTTCACCCAAAGATCCGGGGCACGCACGTGACTTGGTCCACCAACGCCATTCTCATACGTCGTCAACCGAAGCGGCATGTACTTCGGGTAATTATCAGGATTCACAAGCCTGTCCGCGAACAGATGGTCGCCAGCGTTGTTAATCATCAATATTCTTCCGTCGAGCTGGAACCGCTGCGCCGGGTGGTCGCGTTGGTCCACCGCGAGCCGAACGATGGCGTCGGCCAAGTCCGAAGCCATCCCTGTAAAAACGCACGCAAAACAGTCAGCCACACTTTGTAACGTTGCGCATAGGGTACCACGCGCCCAACCCACGCACCGTGTTGGTTTTTGAGAGAGGGAGGGCGATGGAGAATGATCACAGGCTGATCTTCTCCAACTCCCCCTTCTCGACGTACCGGGCATAATCGTAGAAGGTGCTGACGTCACCATCGACGACGACGTATTTTTTGCCGTTTTTCCGCACCACCTGGGCCACGTGGCGCGCCGCGTCCTTGCGTAGGTCGGGCTCCGGCGGCAGCGTGGGCGCGACGCAACGCTCCCGGGCGGCGTCGCAGTCGATCGCGGCCTGGCGCATCATGCCCAAGAAGGCGTCGATCACGCGCGCCTTGGCCGCCGCCATCGCGTGCACCGCCTCGTCCGTGGACTTGGAGCCGTCGTAGCGCCGCAGCTCCGGCTCCCGCGCGTACTCGGACGCGGGCAGCGTCGCCAGGTACAGGTGCGCCCGCACGGTGCGCTCCGCGCGCGGAAGCTCGGCGTGGCTCCCGGCGCGCACCGCGCGGCCGATGACCTGCTGCACGCGGATGTCGTTCCAGTAGGGCTCCAGCAGGTGCACGTCGCGCACCGCCTTGAGCGAGATGCCCTCCGCGCCGCTCTGCGTGATGAGGAGCACCTTGATGCGCTCGCCGCGCAGGTTGTCGGGCGCGTTGAAGGCGTCCAGCGCCGCGCTCGCGGCGGCGGCGTCGTCGCTCGGGTACACGACGAAGGCGGGCTTGGGCGCGCCTCCCGCACTTCCTCCCTCGGCCTCGGCCTCCGCGACCACCTCCCGCCAGCCGTTGGCCGCGAGCGCGATGCGGAGCGCGCCCAGCCCCTCCACCGTGCGGAACTGCGAGTACACCAGCGCCTTGCCGGCGCCATCGCGCAGGCGCGGCAGCAGCGCCTCGAACTTGCACGAGAGGCGCCCCAGCGCGCCCTTGCGCAGCGTCATCTCCTTGGGCGCGCGACGACGCAGCTCGTCCATCGCCTTGGCGAGCGCCACGCCGTACGCCTTCTGCAGGGAGGCGACGTCCTCGGGGTCGGCCTCCGGGTTGGTCAGCCGCAGCTTGGACGCGTAGGGGCGCTCGATGCCCTGCGGGAAGCAGAAGTCGCACGCCGCGCGGCTGTAGGCGCGGTACACCTGGCTCACCTTGCGCTCCCGCTGCGCGTCGCGCCCGCGGAACGACGCCGCGAGCTTCTCCTGGCGGATCTCCTGGTTGCGCACCACCACGTAGCGCTTCACCTGCTCGGCGCCCATGATCAGGCGCACCTCCTCGACGCCCTCGAAGCGCGGGTACTTGGCCTTCTCCTTGGGGTCCGCCGTGGCGTCGACGTGGCTCACCAGGCCCGCCAGGCGGCGCATGAAGAGCGCGCGGCGGTCGGGACGAAGCTCCATCACCCCGTGCGGGCCGGGCGCGAGGAACAGGCGGTCGAACTCCTCCGGGTCCGTCGGCAGCGCCTCGGCGTCGCGCCGGCGCACGCTCTTCACCGGCGCGCCCGCCTTGCGCAGCGCCTCGCGCACGCGCAGCACGACGTCGTCCTCGCCGCCCTTCGCTTCGGGCGAAACCGCGAGCGTCAGCGCGCCGCCGCCCGGGAGCGCGCGCGCGTCCTCCACGCCGTCCACGCCGGACGCGACGTCCACGTGCGCCGCGACGTCGTCGCCCGCCAGCTCGATGCGGCGCATCGGGCCGCGCGCGAGGTTGATCGCGTACGCGATCTCGTGCGGCTGGTTGATGATGGGCGTGCCGCTCAGCAGCACGAAGCGCGCGCCCGAGGCCGCCATCAGCAGGTCGTACAGCGCGCGCAGCACGCTGCCGGGCGTGGCCGCGCGGCTGCAGAAGTTGTGCACCTCGTCGATCACCACCACGCAGCCGTCGAAGTCGGCGGCGCGCATCGCCGCCAGCCGCTTGTGCTGCAGGCCGTTGTAGGCGAGGAACTCGGTGGGCGCCTCGGTCCCCTCGGCCCGAGGCGCTCCGCACACCTCGATCTCGCGCGCGTAGTTGGGGCGCAGCGCCGCCTGCGTCATCACGACGATGCGGCGCGCCCCGTACGCCCGCGCCGCGGCCGTGGCCGCGAGGATGGCGGTGCACGTCTTGCCCGAGCCCAGCGAGTGGTACAGCAGCAGCCCGCGCCACGTCGGCGACGCGGGCGTCGTCGCGAAGAAGTCGCGCAGACGCGCCTGATGCTCGAAGGGCGCGAAGCGCGCTGGCATACCCATGACCGCGGTTTCTTAAAAAAAGCCAAAGCTCAAAGCTCAAAGCTCAAATTTTGTCCGACTCAGTCGCAAGAACGTCTGCGCGGACACGCACACATGGCAGCTCAGTCCGCGCTCGCGCGGCGCGGCATACCCAGTCGGTGTCCACACGTCGAAAAGAACGCGCCTCGACTCTGCGTCGACATAAACATCGTACACGTACTCGTCGTACAAATAATCGACTTGGGCATCCCGTGGGGCCTCGCTCTCGTAGATGCTCGTGTCCGGCTCACGTTCTTTGTTGTACTTCTTGCTAAGTCGCTTGGAGAGCTTGATTTCGTCGGCGCGCATCGTTTCGAGGCACACCGTCGAGCATTCGAGCGCGTCGAACGTTGACGTCGGCGACTTCTCGTACGCGACCAAGGCGCGCGCAATTTTCGCGCCCCATGATTGAAGATGCCCGTCGAATGACCCATTGTACGCGGCCACGATCTCTGCTCCGTCATATATGTGCGGCTCTTGCCCAACAGGAACTCGATGCTCATGATCCACTTTCGCTTTCTGCGCCTTGCGCCGGTAAAAGCGCAACAACCAACGGGTGCCCATGTCTGCCAGTGGTCAAGTCTGATCTGGGTTTCTGCCACGGTGGCCTCCTTTTTTTTCAACGCAGCAGGGCCGCGTACAGCAAATCGATCTGCTGTCGCAGGAGACGCTTGACGCCGCGATCGTGCACGACGGTCTTCGACATCCACTCGTACGAATCGTTGTTCACCTCGTTTTTGTGCTCGTTTAGAAACGCGTGCAGCGCGACAAAGGGCTCGCCCAACGGGCCCAACGGGCCCAACGGGCCCATGCGCTTGAGCGCGTCCCACGCGCGATTCAGGTACTTGTTTCGTTTGACGGCGGGATGGACGACGGCGAAACACAGGTTCTCCACCGCGCTGGCCTGAAGCAAGGGGGCCAGGTCACCGGTCACGGCGATGCCGCGCTGCATCATGAGGACCACGTGAACGAACGCGCCCTGCGAGTGATAGCACTCGTCCTCGAACGTCGAAATGAGGGAGATGTGGTACACGAGGAGGTTGGTGGCTTTCTCGCGCGAGCGCGCGGCGGTGGTGTGCATCTTGAGGATGGCGTTCTCGATGAAGTCGATGGGGTGGGAAAACTCGGGGAGCTTCAATTTCGCGTCGGTGGGAACGGGCACCACGGCGTGAAACGCGAACGCGAATTGACTGCGCTCAGGATCGCGCGAGTAGTCGGTCGACACGTAAATGGCGTCCAGGGCCAGCGGATTCGGAAAGGGGCGGCGGGCCGCGCGCTTGGACTTGAAGAGAACGAAATCGGACAGGTAGAAGTTGAGATCGAACAGCTTGTAGATGTCCGGAAGCGCCATGCCGACGCACAGCAGCTGCAACAACTTGTTGATGCGCCGCAGGGTGCGCAGGTTGACCCAAAACATGTCCTCGTGGGAGAACGAGATGGACACGTCCACGTCCGACGTCACCGCGGTGTTGCCGAAGCTGTCGCACTGTTTGGGGTCACACACTGCGGTCGTGATGAACGTCACCAGCGCGCGTCGAAACTGAAACAGCTCCATCAACGCGGGGTGCCTCGCGAGCTGCTGAAGGTTGTGCACGCTGCGGTACTTTTGGACCCACGTCTGGTTGCGGCATGTCAGGCGCCCGCGCACGCACGCCGTCGATATCGCGGTCCATTGCGCTTTCAATTCCGCGAACGAGGGGGATTGAACGATCGCTTCCCACCGCGCGGCGTCTTTCGCTTCGGCATCGGCCGTCGCTTCCATGACATTTCCTTTTAAAAAAAACAAACCGCGGGCGAAAGCAACGGGCGCAGCCCGTCCGGCACGTCCCCGACGGGGCCCGTGTACTTCGCCATCGCCTCCGCTTGCGCGCGGCGGGACAAGTCGATATTATTCTCCCGCTCGTCGTCATCGTCGTAGGCGTAGGCGTTATCGTACACGTCGCCAAGGTAACGAACCATCTCGCGCTCTTCCCGTCGCGCTTGGCGCCTCTCCGCGTGAAGGCCGTCCAGGATCTTGGCATACTCGGTGTGATCATACAGGAAACGCATGTTTTCCGCGATGGACACCACGTGGTGGAGAGAGCGACGCCCGTGCTCGATGAACTCGTCGCCCACCGCACTGTCGGCACGAAGCTCGAGTCCGCGCTCGGCGAGTGCGGCCACAAGAGCGGCGCGCCGCCGCTCGCGGGCGGGTGCGCGCACAGCATACGCTTCGCGCTCCTTGATGCGCGCCTCCACGCCACCGTCGTCCCCGTGGATCACGAAATCGACGCGGTCTTCCTCGGTCGCCGACGGCGACCTCGCCGCGAGCGCCTCAAACGCCTCAAAACGCGCGTATCCGGCCTTGATGCCGCGGACGTGGTCGCTGTGCGCCGTCCAAAACGCCACGAACGCGGCCGGCAACCCCATGGCCGCGATGGCGTCGTTGCGCGCATGCGTCGCGATGGCATCCGGGTCGGTGGTGCCGTAGCGCGCCACCGCGAGCGCCTCAACGGTCGTCTTCTCAAAGCGGTTCACCTCCGGATGGTATATCGAACTCGTCGTCCACCGGGGCAACGCCGACAAGACCGTCTTGTCGAGCCGGTACGCCTTGGTGGCCTCCGTCGCCGTCACGCACAGCCGTTTGAGGCACGTCGAACACACGACGCGACCCTCCGGAAACGGGTTCACGAAGCTCGTGTTGCGCTCGCATGCCGCGCACCTGTGCGTCGCGGGGCGGGGAGGCATGGCGAATGAACATAAGCACGATTTAAGCGATTTACCAACCGGACCTCCTACCCGCCAAGCAGCCACTAGAAGACATGGCATTGTCGGACGCGTCTGAGGGCCAACGCCTTGGCTAAATACGGTCCCTTGGCCAGGCGTTCGGACACGTGAAGTTGATCCAACGGCGGTGCGTCTTCGGCATCGAGCAGACACGCCCCTAGCATCTCGCCCATGGGCGAGATGGCGTTGGGCGTAAACGTGATGCGCGTGATGGTGCGCGGCGCCGCGAGCGCGGACGCGATGGCTCCCGAGTCGCACGAATGCAAAACGGTGAGCGCGTCCCGCGCCAGGCGTGCAAGCGCCGCTCCGAGACGCCTCGCGAAAGACGACGACATGGAGGGTTTGACGGAAAGGACGAGCTCGTCCGCCGACACGCCACATGTTCGCACGGCGTGGATGAGGTCGGGGGGTCCGTCGACGTTGAAGCACAGGTGAACGGTAAGAACCGCCACACGCAAGGGCTCGCGGATTCGGCTGAGAAGACGCGCCACGTCTGCGCACGACCCGTCGCATACCAGCGTGTGGATGCGAAGACGGGGAACGAGAGCGACGTCGTCGTCGCTCGCGCCGTCCAGGGTGAACGTGTGCACCGCCACCTCGGGCACGACCGCAGCCAATCGCTTCACGCACGCCAAGCTGCGTCCAACGATGCAATAGCTCAGCTCGAGACGGACGACACGCCGGAACAGCTCCGGGCAGAGCGTGGCGACGATGTCGGCGTCATACTCCGTGAACGACTGGTTTGCCTTGACCTGAATGGCGTTCGCGCAGCGTAGCGCGGCAGCCAGACGCACTATCCGTTCTTGGCGCACTTTTCCCTCGCCGTGAACGGCGTCGGGAGCATAGCAAATGGTCGTGTACGATACGACGGCACGCAAATCGCGACAGGTTCGCGCGAGGTTGGCATGGTCTGCGCTTTCCAACGACGGATGGTCGGTCACTACGCGAAGAAGCGCGCGTGGAAGGTCGAGGAGGTTCATGCGGAAAAGAGGTGAAACGCAAGGTCCGAGTCCTACACAACGGCAAAACGTTGTGTTTAAAAATAAAGGAGTGTTTACAAAAAATAAAGAATATCGTCGTTAAAATACTTGAATGTCACTGAAAGTTTAACTTAAAGCCCGGAGGCTAGTGCATTACAAAAATGGGGCTACCGGCACCTATACTACGAGGCAGTTTAACTTAAAGCCCGAAGGCTAGTGCATTACAAAAATGGGCCTGCACGAGAGAATTATTCCTCACTTTTGC
>Ga0316223_1000455_pt1 | contig 50264 bp, 36 predicted proteins | sample TBH18009metaG_FD_206007 | JGI IMG/M metagenome (GOLD analysis project Ga0316223, IMG submission 206007) | Freshwater microbial communities from Trout Bog Lake, Wisconsin, USA - TBH18009 | ecosystem: Environmental > Aquatic > Freshwater > Lake > Hypolimnion/Profundal zone | place: USA: Wisconsin...
GCTGTCAGACGCTCATAAAAACCGGGTATGGTATTGGAAGGAGAATCTTCCAGCACACCGATATCCAGCCAAACCTCAAGCACAGGACGATAAGTCCAGATATTCGGACCTTGCAGCGGTAATATTTTGAGAAACTCCATCAGATTTTCCTGGTGAATTTATAGGTAGCAGACTACGAGCTTAACGCAACCCGCTGTATTTTGGTTTACATGAATATCATATCAGGAAAAATATTACGCATCGAACTGGTGACGATATTACCAGAGGAGACGGCAAAATAGTTTGTTCGCGTGTGGTAATGTAGTAATATTGCGGGCAATGAATATTCCGCTCCCCCCCCCATTGGCAATCTCATTTCCTGACGCATGGCACGACAGCGTGTTACCGCATCTCTCAGACAACGAAGCAATTGTGGCCTGGTTGGAAATCAATCTCGATGCCAGACTGAACTTCTCGCAAGAACTGTTACTGATTAGCGACCGGCGCTTGTTATGTTTTAGCGGCGGGCAAGCACAGGTATTCCCTTTTCACGCAGGACTGACCATGGACTGCCACGATCATGGCGGGATCGGCAGGATAGAACTCTTCGAAGGTGAAGTCCGCCTGGCCTGCTGGTTTTATACACTGGCACACAATGTTCAGGCGATGCGTTTCATCAAACAGTTTGAGCAGCAACTCAGTTGCCATCTGACCGGCATCGCGGTGACTGAAGCTGCGCCTGAGCTATGTCCGGATTGCCTGACGCCTATGGAGCTCAGTGTATGTCCGCAATGCAACAGCACTATCAATGCCCCGCCGCGAATCTGGACATTGCTGCGTTTATGGCGTTTTGCAAAACCCTATCAGTGGCAATTGATTTCCGGTTTTTTATTAATGCTGGCTTCGACCGCTGCAACGCTGGTGCCGCCTTATCTGACCATGCCGCTGATGGACAAGGTGCTGATTCCCTATCAGAACGGCCAGCCGATTGATTTTGTGGTGGTAAGCTGGTTGTTATCCGGCCTGTTGGGTTCCGCATTGCTGGCCTGGAGTCTGGGCTGGGCAAAAACTTATATCCTGGCACTGGTCAGCGAACGCATTGGTGCCGATTTGCGCACGATCACTTATGAGCATCTGCTGCGCCTGTCACTGGAATATTTCGGCGGGAAACGCACAGGCGACCTGATGTCACGCATCGGTTCGGAGTCAGATCGAATTTGCGTCTTTTTGTCGTTGCATCTGCTTGATTTTGCAACTGATGTTCTGATGATACTGATGACAGCGGCGATTCTTTTTTCGATTAATCCGTATCTTGCGCTGGTTACGCTGGTGCCGCTGCCGTTCATCGCCTGGATGATCCATAACGTGCGTGACCGCTTGCGCACCGGTTTTGAAAAGATTGATCGAGTCTGGTCGGAAGTGAGCAATGTACTGGCCGATACCATACCCGGCATCCGGGTGGTCAAGGCCTTCGCCCAGGAAGGTCGCGAGGCGGAACGTTTCCGTGTCGCCAACCACCACAACCTGCAAGTGAATGACCGCATCAACAAAATCTGGTCTTTGTTCACCCCCAGTGTCTCATTCCTGACCGAAATCGGCTTGCTGGTGGTCTGGGCCTTCGGCATCTGGCAGGTATCAAACAACCAGATTACCGTCGGGGTGCTGACGGCCTTCCTGGCTTACATCAGCCGTTTTTATGCGCGTCTGGATTCGATGAGTCGCATTGTTTCAGTCACGCAAAAAGCTGCCGCCGGTGCCAAACGTATTTTTGATATTCTCGATCATGTCTCCAGCGTTCCTGAGCCGGTTAATCCTGTGCATCTGAACAAGATAGAAGGCCGGATTGAACTCAAGGACGCAGGATTCAGATATGGCAATCGTGCCGTCATCAAAGGATTAAATCTCACCATCAAACCTGGCGAGATGATAGGCCTGGTCGGACACAGCGGCTCCGGGAAAAGCACGCTGGTCAATCTGATGTGCCGCTTTTATGATGTCTCGGAAGGCGCAATCAGCATAGACGGAGTCAACATACGTTCGCTGCCTGTCTCAGAATATCGCCGCCACATCGGACTGGTATTGCAAGATCCCTTCCTGTTCTTTGGCAGCATTGCCGAGAACATCGCCTATGGAAAACCGGATGCAAGCCGTGCTGACATTGTCGCGGCCGCTCATGCCGCCCATGCGCATGAATTTATCCTGCGTCTGCCGCACGGTTATGATTCCTTAGTCGGTGAACGCGGTCATGGTTTGTCCGGCGGTGAACGCCAGCGTATCTCAATTGCCCGTGCATTGCTGATTGACCCGCGCATTTTGATACTGGATGAAGCGACGGCATCGGTCGATACCGAAACGGAAAAGGAAATCCAGAAAGCGCTGGACAATCTGGTACATGGCCGTACCACCATCGCCATCGCTCACCGCCTGTCCACTTTACATAAGGCGGATCGTCTGGTGGTGCTCGATAAAGGTGAAATCGTTGAAATAGGCAGTCATGATGAACTGATGGCAAGTGAAGGTGCTTATTACCGCCTGTATCAGGCACAGGCCCGCAATGTCGATAGCGAACTTGACGATCTGACCAGCCGCGTTGCAGTAGACAGAAAGGTGAGCGCATGAGCAATTTCAGCTTAATACGAAATCCTGCCGGCCGCCTGGTGCTGACGCTGGAAGGACAGTCTTATGAGGGTGTCGTACCGGTGCGCGCCTTCCCGATTGCAGCGCCGGATGAGAGCATTTCATTGTTGAGTCCGGATGGACATGAACTGCTTTGGATAGAAAAGCTGATCAGCCTGCCTGAAAATATCAGCGAACTGATCGTGGAGGATCTGGCCTGCCGTGAATTTATGCCTGAAGTGCAGCGCATCAAAAATGTATCGAGCTTCGCCACACCCAGCACCTGGCAGGTTGAAACCGATCGCGGTGACACAGAATTACTGCTTAAGGCTGAGGAACACATCCGCCGCCTGACAGCAACCTCGCTGCTTGTCACCGACAGCCACGGCGTTTCATTTTTAATCCGCGACACAGAGCAACTGGATATGCACAGCCGCAAACTGCTGGATCGTTTTTTATAATTTAACTGCCGGGTCGGACACCAATCCAGATATTGTGGCGATTACCCCGCTTTGATTGATGCGAGCCTGCGCGTTGCTGTGTCACCGCAAAACCTGCCTTATTCATGCGCTGCGTAAACGCATCATCCGTGCATGCCGACCAGACCGTGAGCACACCGCCTGCTTTGAGCGCGGCATAGGCCAGTGCAAGCCCGGCATTGCTGTATAGCGCATTATTATTTTCACAGGTGAAGGAACTCGGGCCATTATCCACATCCAGCATGATGGCGTCGAATTGATGAGATACCTGCATCACCCGTGCGACATCCATTTCCTGCACCTGCACACGCGCATCAGCCAGCGGAAAGCCGGAAAGCCGCCCCATGTAACCGCGGTTCCAGCGCACCACAGCAGGAATTAGTTCAGATACCGTGACCTGCGCATCAGATCCTGTGTGAAGAAGTACCGCCGCCAGTGTAAAACCCATACCGAGCCCACCCACCAGCAAATGCGGATTTTTCCGTCCTGCAATGCACTTGCAGGCGATTTCCGCCAGCACCTCCTCTGAATGGTGCGCGCGACTGTTCATCAACTCGCCCGCTTTATCCACCCGGATAGAAAATTCGTCGCCGCGCTGGTATAGGCGCAGAGTCGTTCCCGCCCAGAGCGCGGTGTCGATCAATATAAATGGAAGCATAATTTTTTCGTTAAGAGCTGTTTTTACAGCAGGCTGACATCATAATTCAGTGCCTGAAGTTACGGGCTGCTATTTGTCATGATGATCTGCACGCTTACCGGTAGACTATAACGGTATTCCCGTGGTACTTTTGCCGGCAAATCATGCGCTAACGCTGAAAATCAGTGTTGCATGATCGTTTTATACCTTTATTGTTATCTCACTGTGGAAACAGCATGGCTCTTGCTCAACATTCATCCGCCATAAAATATATTCCGGCCGTTTTGTTACTATCCGCTCTGGCGGCCTGGTATTTCACCCGCACCGTCCCGCTCCAGATTAAACTGGTCAGCGTGACACGCGGTACGGTTGAGGCAACCGTCAACAATACCCGAGCAGGCACGGTAAAAGCCTGCCATCGCGCCAAGCTCTCAGCGCCTTCAGGCGGTCAGATAGCACAACTGCTAGTCAAAAAAGGGGACAGAGTCAAGACCGGGCAGCTTCTGCTGAAATTATGGGATAAGGACTTGCAGGCGCAATTAGCCCTTGCACAGGAACAACTCATCACGGCGCAAACGCAAGCTGTGCAGTCCTGCCTTCAGGATGAGCTGGCCGACAGGGAATTTAAACGGGCCGCTCAATTACAGTTGAAAGGTTTTATCTCCAGCGAGGGGCTGGATCAAAAATCCTCGTCAGCTCAAGTATTACATGCCGGATGCAATGCGGCAAAAAGTCGGATTGAAGAAGCGAAGTCACACATTACCGCAGCAAAAACCGGACTGGACAGACTCCTTTTGCGCGCACCGTTTGACGGCATTATTGCTGAAATCAGCGGTGAGCTTGGCGAATATGCCACCCCTTCCCCGCCCGGCATCCCAACCCCGCCTGCAATTGATCTGATTGACGACCACTGTCTGTTTGTCAGTGCGCCTATCGACGAAGTGGATGCTGCCGGTATCAAATCCGGACAACTTGCGCGTATTAGCCTTGATGCGATTAAAGGTAAATCTTTCGCAGGACGTGTCAAACGCCTTGCGCCTTATGTGCTGGAAATCGAAAAGCAGGCGCGTACCGTGGAGGTTGAAGTGGATTTTATTGCGCCGCCGACGGACGAAAATCTGCTGACCGGCTATAGTGCCGATGTAGAAATCGTTCATGCCCGTCATCTCAAGGTATTGCGTATTCCCACTCAGAGTCTGCTGGAAGGTCATAAAGTATTACTCTATAAAGCGGACGGCATGCTGACAGCGCGCGCGGTAACAACGGGTCTTGCCAACTGGGATGAAACAGAAATCACCGCGGGGCTAAGCGAAGGTGATCAAATCGTGCTCAATACCGATCAGAGCGGCATCAAAGCCGGTATAAGAGTTCAGCCGGAAGAGAAATAATGATCCTGCACTTCATTCCCTGCAGCTTGCACCTTGTTCCTTGCCTTTAAAATGATTGAATTTATCAATATCCGTCGCAGTTTCAGCATAGGCGATCAGCGGGTTACCGCCTTGCACGACATCAATTTGAACATCGCAGCGGGCGACTATGTCTCTATCATGGGGCCGTCCGGCTCGGGCAAATCCACGCTGCTGAATCTGATCGGCCTGCTGGATCGTCCTACCTCCGGAACTTACAAACTGGACAGCGGCGATGTCACGGCATTAAATGACGCACAACAAGCCCGTGTTCGCAGCGAAAAAATTGGTTTCGTATTTCAGTCCTTTCATCTGGTGCCACGACTGACTGCCGCGATGAACATCGAACTGCCGCTGATACTGGCGGGCATACCGGCAGCTGAACGCAAGCTGCGCGTAGCACAATTACTGGCAAATTACGGCCTGACGGACAGAGCCTCCCACAGACCTGACCAGCTCTCCGGCGGGCAGCGGCAACGCGTGGCGATTGCCCGTGCCACCAGCATGCATCCTGCCGTGCTGCTGGCGGATGAGCCGACCGGCAATCTTGATCAAACTACCGGCCGCGAAGTCATCAAATTACTCGAACAATTAAGCTTGCAGAATGTCACGCTGATACTCGTCACCCACGATCCGGCTCTGGCTGGACGAGCCAGTCGTCAGCTGCGCATGGTGGACGGTCAGATTATCAGCCAGACCATGTCATGAAATATATTGATGTCGTGCAGTTTGCCGCCACGAGTCTGCTCGGCAGCCGCGCACGAACCGGGCTGATGATCCTCGCCATGTCCATCGGCGTCGCTGCTGTAGTGGTGCTAACCGCCTTGGGCGAAGGCGCAAGAATTTACGTGGTTAATCAGTTCTCCTCGCTTGGCACTAATCTGGTTCTGGTCTTTCCGGGGCGTACTGAAACAGCCGGCGTCAACCCCGGCATGCTGCTAGGCCAGATTCCGCGCGAAATTTCCCTCGATGATGCGCAAGCACTATTGAAGAGCCGTGCTATCGCCCGCATCACACCGATGACAATAGGTTCTTCACAAATCTCAAAAGAAGCAAAAAACCGCGATGTGGTGGTATTGGGCTCTACGGCTAACTTACTGGAAGTGCGCCACATGAGCCTGGAACAGGGACAATTCCTGCCCGAAGGTGACATGCATTCGAATCTGCCTGTCTGCGTGCTGGGCAGCAAAATAAATCATGAATTATTTGGCAGAAAATCGGCTGTGGGTGCCTGGGTCAGACTGGGCGACCGGCGATTTCGCGTGATCGGCATTCTGGCAACTCAGGGCGAATCAATGGGTTTTAATACCGACGAAATCGTCATCGTGCCGGTCGCCTCCGCCCACATGCTGTTCAACACCTCAGGACTGTTCCGCATTCTGATCGAAGCAAAAAACCGCGAAGCAATAGAACCGGCCAGAAAAGATGCTGAATCCATCCTGTTTGCCCGACACAACGGGGAAAAAGATGTGACAGTAGTCACGCAAGACGCCGTACTGGCGACATTCGACCGGATCTTGCGTGCACTGACACTGGCGGTCGGCGGCATCGCCGCAATCAGTCTGGCGGTAGCGGGAATTTTAATTATGAATGTGATGTTAATCGCCGTTTCGCAACGGGTGCAGGAAATCGGCCTGCTCAAAGCCTTGGGCGCACCGGCAGTAAAAATCCGCAGCTTGTTCTTTGCAGAAGCGGTTATCTTATCCGCGATCGGCAGCTTTGCCGGTCTGCTGCTGGGTGAGGCGGGTGTACTGGTGATTGCAAAAATTTATCCCGCCTTGCCGGTGACGGCCCCCTGGTGGGCTGTGCTGGCGGCAATAGGCACATCACTTGTCACAGGAATATCATTCAGCGTCTGGCCGGCACGCCGCGCTGCACAACTGAACCCCGTGACGGCACTGGCCGGTCGCTAAGCACTTAAAACGCTGCGGACTTCGTAACAATCGCTGTTAAATAGCCGGGTGCTCGCCGGCTTCATGTCGGCGGGGCATCATCTGGAATCCTGGCAACAAGAATCCGCTCAGGCCATTGCAAAACGGCTGTTGGTCGCCAGCATGGCCTGTGTCACCGTGTGGCAAATCGCTGCCGACAACAAAGAGGCCACCGAATTACGGCTATTTTTGATCAAACTCAGCGGCAGACAAAGAAGGCACAAATTCACAAATCCGGCACTTCTGGCAGGCTTGTGGGTGTTTCTCTCCATGATTGAAATCATGGAAGCCTACTCTCTGGAAAAACTGGATGGCTTAAAAACAACCGCCCGGCAATTTTTCAAAAAAGATGTGTAGATACTTATGCCGCCCGGGAGAGGGGATAGAGGAGAAGGCGGGTTGCCCGCCGCGCCGTTGTCGCCCAGATTAAAAGGCAGGAACACCGTGGCCGCTTCCGCCAGTCTGGTCACCCGCTGTTGCTCACCGCAAAATGCCCCAGCGCCCCGTTAGGAAAGGACAGCAAGGGTTCTGCAGGTCGGGATTTATCCTGACTTGTCGGGTTGAAACCCGACCTGCCTCCAGGATTACGGTCAAAGCTGGTCGCGCAAGCGGTTCAGCAGCGTTTCACCGGCCCGCGCGCCGTGATTGTTGGTCAGCGTCGTGTTCGCAAATCCCAGTAACCAGCTGCCGGTCTGCCACCGGCGAAATTGCTTTTATGTCTGAGTAACTGATGTTACACCGTAACATCAGTTACTCACTTATCAGCGGTTGACCGGCTTCGACATTTTTCTCTTCCGCAAATATCGGGAACAGCAATGGCAACAACAACAAGGTAAACAGTGTTGCCGAGACAATGCCGCCTACAATCACCACGGCAAACGGGCGCTGGGTCTCCGAACCGATGCCATGCGACAGCGCGGCCGGCAAAAGACCGATCCCCGCCATCATCGCTGTCATCAAAATAGGACGCAAGCGCGACACGGCGCCTTCCATCACACTCATGGCCAGCGTATGACCATTGCGCATTCCGTCGATAAACTGCTCAACCATGATCACCCCGTTCTGCACCGAAATACCGGCAACCGCGATAAAGCCTACTGCAGCAGATACCGACAGATGCAATCCGGCAAGCCCTAACCCCGCCAGTCCGCCGATCAGCGTAAAGGGCACCATCATCAGCACCAGCAAGGCTTTTCGTGTGGATTTGAAAGCCCAGAACAGCAGCACAAAGATCATCAAGATGGACAAGGGCACAATCACTTTCAGGCGTTTAACCGCGCGCTGCTGATTTTCAAACTGACCGCCCCAAGTCAGAATATAACCCGGCGGCAAAGTTACCTGCGCTTTGACTTTATCCATCGCTTCAGCGACAAAACTGCCCTGATCGCGTCCCAGCAGATTCGCCTTCACCGCCACTACCCGTCCGCCCGCCTCGCGCCCGATGCGTGCAGCACCCTGACGCACATCGATTTTAGCAATCGAGCCCAGCGGAATCGACCCGCCACCGGGTATGGCAATCGGCAGATCGCGCACGTCATCCACGGCATCGCGATAGCGCTCGGCAATGCGCACCGTGACATCGAAACTCCGGTCACCTTCATAAAAAGTATTCACCGTACTGCTCGCCAGCACTGTCTGTATGGTGGCATTAACATCATTGATATTCAGCCCGTAACGCGACATGCGCTGCCGGTCCAGCACGATGTTAAGTTCAGTCTGACCACCTACCTTGATGGCAGCCACATCAGCCGAGCCCTTGATTCTCGCCAGTATGTCAGCCACTTGCGTTGATTTATCTTCCAGAATTTCAAGATCGGGACCGAATATCTTCACCGAAATCTCTCCCTTCACGCCGGACAAGGCTTCTTCCACATTGTCCTGTATCACCTGTGAAAAATTGGTGGGAACACCGGGAATTTCCTGAATCTTGCGCGTCATATCGGCAATCATCGCCTCCTTGTCGGCAAAGCGCCAGCCATCATGCGGGTTGAGATCCGCCATAATTTCCAGATTGTTCGGCCCCTTGGGATCGGTGCCATCGTCCGGACGCCCGACCTGCGTCGCAACGTTGTTAACCTCAGGATAACTGTTCAGGATCTTGCGCACCTGACGTTCGACTTCCTTGGTTTTATCCAGCGCGGTAGCCGGTGGCAGTGTAATCGTCAGCCAGATATTGCCTTCATCCAGTTTGGGCAAAAATTCGCTGCCCAGCAAGGGAGACAGCGCCAGCGTCACCGCCAGCAAGGCCACCGATACAGCGACGATCAGCTTGCGCCGCGAATTAGCCCGGTTAAGCAAACTGCGATAGCTCGTCTGCAATTTATGCATCCACTCGCTGTGTTTCTCCGCCAGATCGTGATTTCTTACCGCATAGCTTAGCAACGTGGGCAGCAGGGTCAGCGTCAGGATAATCGCGCCCAGCAGTGCAAAGGTCAGGGTAAAGGCGACAGGCGAAAATATCTTGCCTTCGACGCGCTGAAAAGTAAAAATCGGCAAAAAGGCCAGAATGATGATGGCTTTGGAAAACAGAATAGGCTTACCCATCTCGACGCTGTTTTGTTTGATCAGATGAAGCCGCCAGCCGTAGGATTGATGCTGTTTACTCTCATCGAGCTTGGCTAATGCCAGTTTCACCATCAAGGCTTCGACCATCACCACCGCGCTGTCGATGATGATACCGAAGTCGACCGCACCGAGTGAGATCAGATTGGCCGATACGCCGCGCGCATCAATCAAAATAAAGGCAAACAGCAGCGCCAGCGGAATGATGGCGGCCACTGCCAGCGCCGCGTACCAGTTGCGCAGGAACAGTATCAGTATTGCCACCACTAAAATGGCACCGACAATCAGATTCTCACTCACGGTGTGTACCGTGTGTTTGACCAGATCTGTTCTATCGTAGTAGGGAACAATCTTCACCCCGACAGGCAGGCTCAGCGACAGCGCGGCAATGCGCTCCTTAATACCTTCGACCACCGTGCTGGCATTTTGCCCCTTGGTCATCTGTACGATGCCCTGCACCACGTTGTCATGTCCGTTAAACGCTACTATCCCTGAACGCGGACGGCTGCCGATGGCTACCGTTGCAACGTTGCCCACCGTCACTGTTTTACCATTAGCGGCTGTCACCACCACGCGAGAAATATCGTCGAGCGATTTGAAAAGCCCGATGCTGCGCACCACCAGCGCTTCATCGCCGCGCTTTAATATCCCCCCCCCGGTGTTGCTGCTGTTAGCCCCCACAGCCGTAGCTACCTGGTCGATAGTGACATTGAATTTTCGCAGCAGCGAGGGAATCACTTGTATCTGGTATTCCTTGACCGTGCCGCCAAAACTGACCACATCCGCCACACCCTGCACCTGACGCAGTGCCGGACGCAACACCCAGTCCTGCAAGGCACGCGCCTCATAGGGCGGCATGCTCTGGGGCACATCCAGTACATAGCGATACACTTCGCCGACCGCATTGGTCAGCGGCGACATGCTGGGCTGTACACCTGCCGGCAAGGTGACATTTTGCAATTTTTCCAGCACCTGCTGGCGCGCAAAATAATCATCGGTATGATCGGCGAAAGTCAGCGTGATGTCAGACAAACCGGTGAGCGATACCGAACGCATCTGCGTCATGTGCGGCACGCCGTTCATTTCACGCTCAATCGGCAGTGTGACGCTGCGCTCAATCTCTTCAGGTGCCTGGCCTGGCATCTGAGAGACAATTTCCACCTGCACATCCTGCACATCGGGAAAGGCTTCAATCGGCAGATCCTGCAAGGCACGCACACCGAAAATCAGCAGCACCAGTACACCGGCCAGCACAAACACGCGCTGGTGCAGTGCGAAAGTAATCAATTTATCGAGCATTTAATCGGCACCTGACAGTTCGGCATTGAGCAGCAAGGTGCCGGTGGTCACGACGCGCTCACCCTTTGTCAAACCTTGTCTGACGAAGCTGTCTTCATGCCCTTGCAGTCCCAGCACAACCCTGCGACGTTGCAAGACACCCGGGCTGTTTTCAACAAACACGTAGCTGTACAGCCCTTGCGTGACGATAGCGGTATTCGGAACACGCGGATATTTATCAAGCATGCTGGCAACGGGCGCGACGCGTGCATACATTTCTGGCTTAAGCCTGAAGTGAGAATTGTTAATTTCGCAACGCACCTGGATACGCCGTGTCACAGGATCCATTGCACCAACAATGGCAGTAATCTTGCCGGAAAAAAAGGCATCCGCATAGGCATCCACATCGACCACCACAGACTGATCCAGTCTCACTTTATCGATATCCTGCTCGGGCAGATCTATCATTCCCCATACATGTAATGGATCTGTAATCACGAATAACGGTGCGGCAGCACCCGGTGCCACCTCACTATCGGCATTAACCTGCCGCTCGCTAACCACCCCGCTGCGAGGCGCCAACAGCACATATTTGCTGCTGGACTTGTCGGAATTTAAGTTTTTCAGTCTGGCGCGTGCCCGGATAGCTTCGGCTTCTGCCTGGTGCGCATCCGATTCAGCACTTTCCATATCCTTCTGTGCCATGCCATTTGCCGCAAACAGCAGTTTGGCGCGTGCCAGCACTTGCTGTTTGAGTTGCAAATCAGCTTCTGCACGATTATTGTCTGCTACCGCCTGAGCATAGTCGGGCGAATCAATCACCAGCAGTGCATCGCCTTTTTTCACCTGTTTGCCCACATCAGCCAGGATACTCACTACCCTGCCGGCAACCGACGTAAATACCCGTGCAGTACGATTATCGTCGTAAACAATGCGTGCATTTAAAGGTTCAACCAGCGGTTCAGGATAAGCCTCAACCGGTAGAATTTTGACATAGGACAGCTGCGGGGCATCGACTGCAAAACGGATGGTATCGGAAGATTTTTTTTCGACAGACACTGCCTCAATAAGCGGCTTTACTACCACATGGCTTTTCTGCCAGAAAAAATAGCCGGCAATGATTAATACCAGCAGGATTGCCAAAATACTATTTTTTTTAACCCTTGTGATCATGAAGCACTCCTTGTACAGAATATTCAGCCTTGTTCCACCAACCACCGCCCAGCGCCTGATACAGTGCAGCCGTATCGCCCAGTCGGGATGCCTGCGCCTGAACCAGAGCAAGTTGCGTCAGTTGATAAGCCTGCTCGGCAAGCAAAACATTTTGATAAGCGATATAGCCCAAACGATGTTGCTCGCGCGTCAAATTCAGCAGCTTTTTATTCGCCTGTGCAGACGCTGCGGCAGCTTTGAGGGCATCGGCGTCCGTCTCAATTTTGTGCAGGGTATCGGCGACATTTTGCAGTGCAGCGATCACTGTACTGCGATACTGTGCACCGGCCTGAACCAGCACTTGTTCAGCGGCTTTCGACTGCGCCTTGAGGGTGCCGCCATCAAATATGGTCTGCGCAATATTGCCGGTCAGACTAAAAAAGCCACCACCGGAGCGGAACATCCAGTCTGGCGTCGTCGCCATACCACCCATCACGGCCTGAACCGAAAATTGCGGCAGGCGGTTGGCTATGGCAACACCATATTGTGCGCTGGCGTCATGCAACTGCGCCTCGGCAATCCGTACATCCGGACGCTGCTCAACCAATCTTGAGGGCAGACTTAGCGGCAAGTCTTCAGGCAAATGCAAGTCGGCAAGCTCAAAATTTTCTTCTACATCCTTGTCAGGTGTATTCCCCGCCAGCGCACGTATCAGATCCCGGGTCTGCTCCAGTTGATTGCGCAAGGGCGGCAACGACTGGTCGGCCTGAGCTAATGCCGCTTCCTGCGCGGCTACATCGATCTCACTCAAAAATCCGAGCTTCAACTGCTGACGCAGGATCTGAAGATTTTCACGATTGATGGCAATCACCCGTTCCACGGCAGCTAACTGCGCGCGCACACTGGCTTCTTCAAAAGCTGCTGCAACCACGTTTGACACCAGCGTGATGTAAGTCGCCTGCAATTGCATTTGCTGCACCTGTGCTTGCGCTTGCGCTGACTCAACGCGTCGCTTTTGCATGCCGAATATGTCAGGCACATAGCCGATATTCAACTGGGCAACATGAAAGTTGTAATAAGCCGGACCAACAGGAGTGCTCGTCGTTTGAATATCAGTACCGTTTGCCTGTAAACCGGGGGCCCCTCCGCCATTATTGCCGGCAAGTTTGTTGCGCGAGGGCGAATAATTCACGCCTACGGTCGGATAAAAAAAACCCTGCTGTGCAATGACGCCCTGCTGCGCGACACGCAATGCCGCCTGTGCGGCTTCGACATCGGGATTGGCCTGCAAGGCACGCGCGATCAGCGCATTTAATTTTGCCGACTGAAACAGCGTCCACCAGTCATCGGGGATTTGTTTTGATGCATCAAAAGACTGCGGCTTACCCATCAGCGTATCAGTCGCTGAAGTTTTAACAGGCATGGCTAGCGGCGCATAGCTTATCGCTATCGGTGCTGCCGGCGACTTGAAATCCGGCCCTGCTGCACATCCCACCAGCGCCAGCGGAATCAAAATAGCAATTTTTCTGTACAAAATAACGAACCCGGCCATATTTAATTACGAAGCTAAGCCATCTAGCAAAGGAGGCGAATACTAGCAGAATTTGATTAAATTTATATGACGGGATCTTGATAATTTATAAGTCATTGTTTTGCAACGGTAGATCTGATAAACAACGGATAAACACGGGCTGAACTTTGCTCAATGACCTTCGCTGCCGCACATGAAAAAACCCGTCAAAGCGGGCTTTTTCATTAAAAATATTTTTACCTACGCATTGATAAGGCTCAACCCTTATCGAAGCGCATCACTCCCGTTTTGCAATCCACAGCGATGGTATCTTTCGCCGCGAAACGCCCTTCCAGAATCAGTTTGGCCAGCGGATTTTCAAGCTGGCTCTGAATCGCGCGTTTTAAGGGTCTCGCGCCATAGACAGGATCAAACCCGGCACTGGAAATTTCAGACAAGGCTGCTTCGGTAACGATAAGCTTCATTTCCAGTGCTCCCAGTCGTTTTTCCAGATACTGCAACTGAATGCGCGCGATAGATTTGATGTTTTTCTCATCCAGCGCATGGAACACCACCACCTCGTCAATACGGTTGATGAATTCAGGCCTGAAATAGCTTTTTACTTCACCCATTACTGCCAGTTTAATCACCTGATAATCATCGCCTGACATCTGCTGTATCATCTGACTACCCAGATTAGAGGTCATCACGATCACGGTATTCTTGAAATCCACCGTGCGCCCCTGACCATCCGTCATGCGACCATCGTCCAGTGCTTGCAGCAGCACGTTGAAGACATCGGGATGCGCTTTTTCCACTTCATCGAGCAAAATCACCGAATACGGTTTGCGACGCACCGCTTCCGTCAAACCGCCGCCTTCTTCATAGCCCACGTAGCCCGGCGGCGCACCAATCAGTCGTGCAACCGAATGCTTCTCCATATACTCAGACATATCGAGGCGGATCAGATGATCTTCCGAATCAAACATAAAGCCTGCCAGCGCCTTGCAAAGTTCTGTTTTTCCGACACCGGTCGGCCCCAGAAACAAGAAGGAACCGTAAGGTTTATTCGGATCTGACAGCCCCGAGCGCGAACGTCTGATCGCATCCGACACCAGACGCACGGCTTCGTCCTGTCCCACCACGCGCTCATGCAGCTTATCTTCCATCTTGAGCAGTTTGTCGCGCTCTCCGGTCATCATTTTGGAAACAGGTATTCCGGTGGCACGACTAACCACTTCGGCGATTTCTTCAGCGCCTACCTGAGTGCGCAGCAGGCGATTTCTTGGTTTATCCCCTTTTTCTTCGGCGTGTGCAGCTTCTTTTAGCTTAGCTTCCAGTTGCGGCAACTGACCGTATTGCAGTTCAGCCACCTGCTCCAGACGGCCTTCGCGTTGCAGCCTGACAATTTCAGCACGCACCCGCTCTATCTCTTCCTTGAGTAGCGCCGTGCCTTGCGCCGCACCTTTTTCTGTTTTCCAAATTTCATCCAGATCGGCGTATTCCCGACCCAGCTTTTCAATTTCCGCTTCGATCAGCGCATGGCGTTTTTTCGAGGCTTCATCCTTTTCCTTTTTGACGGCTTCCCGCTCAATCTTGAGCTGGATCAGACGGCGCTCCAGCTTATCCATCACTTCAGGCTTGGAATCAATTTCCATTCTGACCCGTGCGGCGGCTTCGTCGATCAGATCAATCGCCTTGTCCGGCAAAAAACGATCCGTAATATAACGGTTGGATAATTCAGCTGCGGCGATGATGGCAGGATCGGTAATATCCACGCCGTGATGCAACTCATAGCGCTCCTGCAAGCCACGCAAGATAGCGATGGTAGATTCTACCGAAGGCTCTTCCACCAGCACTTTTTGAAAACGACGTTCAAGCGCGGCATCCTTCTCGACATACTTGCGATATTCATCCAGCGTGGTAGCTCCGATGCAATGCAATTCGCCGCGCGCTAAGGCCGGTTTCAACATATTGCCCGCATCCATCGCGCCTTCCGCCTTGCCCGCGCCTACCATAGTGTGCAGCTCGTCGATGAAGACGATAGTTTGCCCTTCATCCATCGCCAGCTCTTTCAGCACATTTTTAAGACGCTCCTCAAATTCACCGCGATATTTGGCGCCTGCCAGCAGTGCGGCCATATCCAGACTCAACACTTTTTTACCCTTGAGCGATTCGGGCACTTCGCCGTTGACGATGCGCTGCGCCAGGCCTTCGACAATCGCAGTTTTACCCACACCCGGCTCGCCTATCAGTACCGGATTATTCTTGGTGCGGCGCTGCAAAACCTGAATTGCGCGGCGTATCTCGTCATCTCTGCCGATCACAGGATCCAGCTTGCCCTGCCTTGCTCTGTCTGTCAGATCAATGGTGTATTTTTTCAAGGACTCGCGCTGACCTTCCGCTTCCTGAGAGCCTACCGACTCGCCGCCGCGTACCGTAGCGATAGCCACTTCCAGCGGCGCACGCGCAATCCCGTTAGCCTTTAAAAGCCGCCCTGTCTCGCCCTTATCACCAGTTGCCGCAAGCAAAAACATCTCGCTGGCAATAAACTGATCGCCGCGCTTTTGCGACTCCTTGTCGGTCAAATTAAACAGATTGGAAAGATCGCGTCCGACTTGCACCTCGCCACCATGTCCTTCCACCTTGGGCAGACGGGATACCGCCTCGCTGAGCGCCATTTTCAGCGCATTGACATTGCCACCGGCACGTGCCAGCAGCGAACCTGCTCCGCTGTCCGCATCATTAAGCATGGCCAACAGCAGATGTTGCGGCTCAATAAACTGGGAATCACCACCCACGGCAAGACTTTGTGCATCGGACAGGGCTTGCTGTAACTTGGTCGTAAACTTGTCAAAACGCATGGCACACTCCTTCTAAGTTAACAATCGATTGAAGCACAAGTGGGGGGACGATTAGAAAATTTCAAGTCGCTTGCCTTATACTACGCTTCTTTGACTACAATTGAGAGAAACCGTGGCGATACTAGATCTTGCTTTTATTATTGGGCAAAATGCGCACAATGCACTGACTGAAGACATCTTAAGCGGCGATCTAACCGCACAATTATTACCCGAAACGGCAACTGCCCGTGCACAAGTGATTACCCGCCAGTCAGGCATACTCTGTGGAACGCAATGGTTTGATGCCTGCTTCATGTCACTTGATCCGGCCTGCAAAATTACCTGGCAGGCCAAAGACGGCGACACCATACACCCGGGACAGCTTTTGTGCGAATTGAATGGCGGCACGCGCGCCTTGCTCACCGGTGAACGCAGCGCATTGAACCTGCTACAGACGCTGTCCGCCACAGCCACTCGCACCCGGCGCTATGTTGATGTCGTAACAGGTTTAAATGTCAAAATCATGGATACGCGCAAAACCTTGCCCGGCCTGCGCCATGCGCAAAAATATGCGGTCAGGACTGGCGGCGGATATAATCAGCGCGCGGGACTGTATGACGGAATTCTCATTAAGGAAAATCATATTGCCGCAGCAGGCAGCATCGCCGCCGTACTCGATGCCGCCTTCAAACTAGCTCCTGTCGGCGTATCCATACAGATCGAAGTGGAGAACATGATGCAACTGGACGAAGCGCTGGATGCAGGTGCGAAGCTTATTCTGCTCGACAATTTCGATCTGGACGCGCTGCTTGCCGCTGTACAACACACCGCTGGACGCGCAGAACTGGAAGCTTCTGGCGGCATTACGCTGGCGGGTTTGCGTGAAATTGCCGAAACCGGTGTCGATCGCATCTCCATCGGCGCGCTGACCAAGGACATCGACGCACTGGATTTATCAATGAGAATGATTTAGCAAGTGGCAAACTATGATAGACAATCAGGGGTTATCATGACTGAATCATTGCATCTCGTCTGCCCGCATTGTGACGGCATTAATCGCGTACCCGAAGTGGCTTCGCATCAGGATTTGACAGGGTAACCCCAAAACAGGGCAAACCCGCTCACAATTTCTTTATCAGCGTGCTCCTGCATTTGCTGGCTTAGTGCTTTAACGAATACCGATCAGGGCTCGCGTCTCATTTATACTGCATGGCTGAAACGACATGAAGGGACTGACCGAATAACAGGATCTCGCTCCGCAGATACGAGAGCCGCACTTGTTGATTACTTCTGCTTTCCAAGTTGAAAGTGCTTTAACACCTCAATTCTCACTCATCGCCTCGCCCATGCGGACGGGCATTGCAGCAGTCCATTGCGCATTAAACTGCAGCATATTCTTTTTGAACAGCAACACCACCGTTGAACCCAACAAAAAGCGCCCCATTTCATCGCCTTTCTTCAGGTTGATCTGCTGATCCGCATATTGCCACTGACGAATATCACGGCTGCGCGGCGGATTGATCACACCATGCCAGACAGTCGCCATACTGCCGACAATAGTCGCCCCCACCAGCGTCAGCACAAACTGACCGTAGTCAGAATCAAACACGCACACAACGCGTTCATTGCGGGCAAACAAACCCGGCACGCCGCGCGCCGTCACAGGATTGACCGAAAACAACTCACCGGGCACATAGATCATGCGTAACAGTCGCCCGTCGCAGGGCATATGAATGCGGTGATAATCTTTCGGACTCAGATAAATGGTGGCAAAACTGCCCTCGGTAAACTGCGCGGCAAGTTGGACATCGCCGCCGACCAGCGCAGTGGTCGAATAAGTATGACCTTTCGCCTGAAACAACAGGTCGTGCTCAATCGCGCCAAACTGGCTGATCGCGCCATCAACCGGACAAACAAAAGCTGAGGATGAAAGCGGTCTCGCCCCCGGCTTTAACGCACGCGTAAAAAAATCATTGAAGGTCGCATAACTGTGACTATCGGTATTGGCAGCTTCCATCATGCTCACCTGATAGCGCCCGATGAACCAGTTAATCAAGGAAGGCACCCATATGCCGCGCCGACTGGCCACTTTACCGGCAAATTCGGTGAGCAGCTGTTTAGGCAGCAGGTATTGCAAGAGCACTGCGAGATGGTCGATCACATTAGCCTGCCTGAAAATAAAAAAGTGAGTGCATTATACCCAATCAAGTCGCAAAAATTAGCTGGTAATAAGCACTTTCCAATAGCGCCCAAAGCATTCCCGACGCATAATGCAGCGCACGGATTGATTATTACTTGAGTTTCGCCACCCGCTATGCAAGCAGCGGGGAACTGAAGTTCAGAAAGGATTGTTCAGTGCAAGTATCTGTCGCTAAACAGGCTTGAGCAACGGATTGCAGCAATAAACCAGCCACAGACCGCTAGAATGTCCGGCAAACAACAAGCTGATACACGCAAACGATGGAAAAATAATAGTGATTAAGCGCACGATAAAATTGGCAGAAATTTCAGTTGTAAAACGCCCGCTTCCTACCGCGGAGACGCCACTCATCCCCGCCTATCTGCAGCAAACCTATTGGTGGGCCTACCTGCATCCAAGGGCAGTACACTTCTTCGAGCGCAGCTGGTTAATCAACCTTATTCTGCTCGGCAATTACCGTCGCCTCTCTGGCATTGCGCTTGACGCTCTGGGCGACGCCCTTGACGGAGCCACCCTCCAGGTCGCCTGTGTGTATGGTGACTTCACTGAACAACTGCGCCGTCGCTTGTCAGCTTGCGGGCGGCTGGAGGTGGTCGATGTGTTACCCATCCAGCTCGCCAACCTTGCGCGCAAACTGCCCTCCGATCCGCGCGTGCAACTGACCTGCGCCAACGCGGAAAACATTGGCGGCGAAGCTGCGCGTTACGAGCGCGCAGTGCTTTTCTTCCTCCTTCACGAACAACCGGAAGCGGTACGCCGTGCCACATTGGCAGAGGTGTGGCGACTGGTCAAGCCGGGTGGCAGTATCGTCATTATCGACTATCATTGTCCTGACTGGTGGCAGCCTCTGCGCTGGCCGCTAGCCGCCGTGCTGCAGACTCTGGAGCCGTATGCGCTTGATCTGTGGCGACATGAGTTGTGTCATTTCCTGCCTGCTCCCGCTCATATTCTCCGCCAGCAAACCTACTATGGCGGCATCTATCAACTACTCGAACTCCGCCGCTAAACCGGCCATAGGCTATCCGGCATATTGTTTTGATGTTTAACCGGCGTTATTATTCGTTCCAGTGGCTTGGCAGTGGTTGCGTCATTACCATGCCTGTTAACAGCATTTTTCAGCAGGACACTGCCGGCAAGCGGCATCGCCCGGTAGCAATGACAGAGCGCTCGGTGACCAAGGCAGAGCACTCGGTGAAAAGCACAGAGCGCTCGGTAGCAATGGCCGAGCGCTCGGCGGAAAGCACAGAGCGCTCGGTGGAAATGGCAGAGCGCTCGGCGGAAAGCACAGAGCGCTCGGCGAACAAGACAGAGCGCTCGGCGGAAATGGCAGAGCACTCGGCGAACAAGACAGAGCGCTCGGTGGAAACCACCGAGCACTCGGCAGCGATGGCATATCACTCGGTGAAAGTGACCAACCATTTCGTGATAATCACAACCCGATTGAGCTGAATTCCCTGTTGAAAAATTGTTCTCTACGCTAACTCATGATCTTAAGGTGGAAGCCAAATGATCCGGAGCTCGGGCGTAGCCCCCTTACGGCAATATCCCGCGCATGCCGGTAAACAAAATCAGCCGCCGGCTCCACAATATTCATTTCGCCATCAGGAATGCCGGCATGCTATACGCCGCGCATCAGCCACCACCAGATAGTCAGTGTGACAAAGGAAATCATCAGCCCCATTGCCACCATCAGCGTGGCAAAAGGCGGATCAAGATCATGTTCGGTCGCCAGGATGGCCGCTGTAATCATCGGCGGCATGGCCGATTCAAACAGGGTGATTTGTATTGCCTGGCCGTGAGCGCCAAGCACTGGCACATATAAAATAAACAGTAGCAGCGGCGCTAACAATAATTTGAATCCCAGACCGACTGCCAGCTTCAGGCCATTTCCGGCCAGATGGCCCAGACGCAACTGAAAACCGACTGAGAGCAAAGCCAGCGGCGCCAGGGTATCGCCCATGCGTTTCAATACGACGCTCAGCCACTCAGGATAAGCCAGCGGAATGAGCAGCAGCGCGATGACCAGTGCGATAAAGGGCGGAAACAGCGTGATACGTTTGAGCATCGCACCCACCGTAGGCGGACCTTCGGAATAAATCCCCGCAACCAGTATCCCCAGCGTGGCCAGCACCAGAAACGAGCCTAACTGATCGACGATAATGCCGGTGGCCAGCCCCTGATGTCCGTAATACGCCTCTATCATCGGCAAGCCAAGATAAGAGGTATTGCCCAGCCCGCCGGTCAGAATCAGTGCACCCACCGTGCGGCGCGGCCACTTCAGCCAGCGTCCGACAGAATAGAAAAAACCGGCCGACAGCGAAAACAGCAACCAGGCCATTCCCGCCATTAAGCCTATATCACCGCCCAGCTTCAGTTCATGCACATACAACAGCGTCAATGACGGCAGCGAGACATAAATGATGTAACTGTTGAGCACCGCAGGCGTATTGATTGGCATGCGCTTGTAGCGATGCAGCAACACACCGGCGACAAAACACAGAACCAGTAATATCAGGTTATTCATAAGCGCTTAAACGCGTTTTCATGCCGGAATATGCGCTGCAATAAACGCCTTGAGCGTCGCCACGTCAGCCTCCATCACGTCGACGCGTTGCGGCAGGTTTTCAATCCCCGCCATGGACGCAGGACGTTCAGGTTTGCGCCCCAAGGCTTCAAGGATGGTTTCTTCAAACTTGGCAGGCAATGCGGTTTCCAGACAGATCAGCGGCAAACCGGGACGGCGCTGCTCCAGCCCCACTTTCAGCCCGTCGGCGGTATGCGTATCCACCATCACGCCGTATTCCTCCCATAATTCCCTTATCGTCTTGAGCCTGTCAAAGTGCGAACTCTTGCCGGAACTAATGCCAAACCCGGGCAAGGCATCCCAGTACGCCGTGTGTTTTATATCGAACGCGGCCGTATCGGCGGCATTATCCACCCGGCTCCAGAATTCGCGCACCTGAGCGCCATCGCGTCCGACCAGATCGAAGATGAAGCGCTCAAAATTGGATGCCTTGGAAATATCCATCGACGGACTGCTGGTCTGATAGGTATGATCGGTGCCTCGCGGACGATACGCGCCGGTACGGAAAAATTCATCCAGCACGTCGTTTTCATTCGTGGCCAGGATCAACTGACCTATCGGCAAGCCCATCATGCGCGCGATGTGTCCCGCACAGATATTGCCAAAGTTACCCGAAGGCACCGAGAAGGCAACCTGCTCATCATTGGATTGGGTCGCCGCAAAATATCCCTTGAAGTAATACACAATCTGCGCCGACACACGCCCCCAGTTGATCGAATTAACGGTACCTATCTTATGCGCGGCCTTGAAGGCGTGATCGTTGGATACGGCTTTCACCATATCCTGAGCATCGTCGAACATGCCGTTGATGGCGATGTTATGGATATTCTCATCCTGCAGCGAATACATTTGCGCGCGCTGAAAGGCGGACATTTTGCCATCAGGCGACAACATGAACACGCGAATGCCCCGCTTGCCGCGCATCGCATATTCGGCGGCGGAACCCGTGTCACCTGAAGTTGCGCCCAGAATATTCAGCTCTTCATGCTGCTTATTCAGTGCATATTCGAACAGATTGCCCAGCAACTGCATTGCCATGTCCTTGAACGCCAGCGTAGGTCCGTTGGACAATTCCAGAATATGTACGCCCGGCAGCAGCGTGCGCAAAGGGGTAATCTGTGAAAAATCCGAATCCGCACGACCGTTGTTGTACACCTCAGCGGTATAGGTTTTGTCGATAAGCGCTTTCAGATCATCAGCGGGAATATCCGTTGCAAATTTGGCGAGCACGGCGAAGGCCAGTTCAGCGTAAGACAGATTGCGCCAAACATCCAGTTCCGCTCTTGTCACTTGCGGATATTCTTCCGGCAGATACAATCCTCCGTCCGGTGCCAGGCCTGCCAGCAGAATTTCAGTAAAGGTCTTGGCGGGCGCATTGCCGCGTGTGGAAATATATTTCATCGGTCACTCACTTTAATCATTCTATGAACGGCGGAATCCAGTTGTTGCAAAGACGCCCCGCATCGGATCAAACCACGTTGTCGCCTTCGCCGGTTCGTCTTTGAGCCGAATTCCGGCCTGCACCGGAATAACAGTTTATTATTTACCCAGCTCTTCCATGCGCAACATGGTTACCTTGCCGACGACCACGCCCAAAGCCTCAATTTTCACAATTGCCGCATTGATATATTTTTCACGCGTCTGATGGGTAAGCAGAATCAGATCGGCCTGTGTTTCGCCCTCGCCGGGTTCCTTCTGAATCACGGCATCAATGGAAATCTGCTCATCGGCCAGAATACGCGTGATGTCAGCCAGCACGCCCATCTTGTCGGCAACCCGCAGGCGCAGATAATAACTGGAGATCACCTCACCGATAGCCAGAATCGGCAAATCAACCAGGGCGTCAGGCTGGAAGGCCAGATGCGGCACACGATTTTCCGGATCAGCAGTATGCATGCGAGTGATATCCACCAGATCCGCGATGACTGAACTGGCGGTAGGTTCCGCTCCCGCGCCCTTGCCGTAATACAATGTGGAACCGACGGCATCGCCCTGCACCAGCACCGCGTTCATCGGGCCTTCCACATTAGCGATCAGACGTTTGGCGGGAATCAGCGTGGGATGCACGCGTAACTCAACACCTTCTTCGGTGCGCTTGGTGATGCCCAGCAGCTTGATGCGATAGCCCAGTTGTTCGGCATAGCGGATATCAATCGAATCCAGTTTGGAAATGCCTTCAATATAAGCCTTATCGAATTGCACCGGAATACCGAAAGCCAGCGAGGCTAGCAGCGTAATCTTGTGCGCGGCATCCACGCCCTCAACGTCAAAGGTCGGATCAGCCTCGGCATAGCCCAGGCGTTGCGCTTCCTTCAAGACAGTGTCAAAAGCCAACCCCTTGTCGCGCATTTCGGACAAGATGAAATTGGTCGTGCCGTTGATGATCCCGGCGATCCACTCAATGCGGTTCGCCGTCAGGCCTTCTCTGACCGCCTTGACGATAGGAATGCCGCCCGCTACCGCCGCCTCGAACGCAACCATTACGCCCTTGTCTTGCGCTGCCTTGAAGATTTCATTGCCGTTTGTCGCCAGCAGCGCCTTGTTGGCGGTGACCACATGCTTGCCGTTAGCGATCGCCTGCATCACCAGATCTTTGGCTACGCCGTAACCGCCGATCAGTTCGATAACGATATCCACCTCCGGATCGTTCACCACGGAAAAAGCGTCCTCAGTCACACGGCAGGCACCCCCGGTGACTTGTCGTGCCAGTGCCATATTTTTATCCGCAACAACAACGATGCGAATCGGTCGCCCTGCACGCCGGGTAATTTCTTCGGCGTTGCGCTGCAATACCGCAAAGGTACCGCCACCGACGGTGCCGATGCCCAACAGTCCTACATTGATTGGTTTCATAAATTAGTTCCTGGTTGTTAGTTGGAGACGCGCCGTTTTATCAAACGGCTGGCGACTGTATTATTTGCTGTATCTGTTGCGGTAATGTTCCAGAAAGCGCGCGATGCGGGTGAAGGCTTCGTTCAAATCATCCATGGTCGGCAAAAATACCAGGCGCAGGTGATCGGTTTGCTTCCAATTGAAGCCACTACCCTGCACCGCCAGCACCTTTTCAGTCTCCAGCAATTCGAGAATAAACTGCTGATCATCTGCAATTGGATACATCTCGGGATCAAAGCGAGGGAACAGATACAGACCGGCTTTCGGTTTGACGCAGGAAACGCCGGGGATCGCTGTCAGCAACTGATAAGCCAGATCGCGCTGCTTGCACAGGCGACCGGTCGGAGCCACCAGATCGTTGATACTCTGATAGCCACCCAGCGCAGTCTGAATCGCGAATTGTCCGGGCACATTTGAACACAAGCGCATCGACGCTAAAATTGTCAGCCCGTTGATATAGTCCTGTGCATGCTTCTTCTCGCCTGACACGACCAGCCAGCCGGAACGATAGCCGCAGGCACGGTAGTTTTTCGACAGGCCGTTTAAAGTCACAAACAGCACATCATTCGCAAGCGAGGCAATCGAGGTATGAATCGCACCGTCGTACAACATTTTGTCGTAAATCTCATCGGCAAAGATGATCAGATGATGTTCGCGTGCAATCTGAATAATCTCTTTGAGAATATCGTCGGAATACAGAGCTCCGGTCGGATTGTTCGGATTGATGATGACAATGGCACGCGTGCGCCCGGTAATTTTTGACTTGATATCCGCCAGGTCAGGCATCCATTCATTAGCCTCATCACACAGATAATGACGCGCAGTTCCGCCGGCAAGGGTGACTGCTGCCGTCCATAGCGGATAGTCAGGCGCCGGCACCAGCACTTCGTCGCCGGTATTGAGCAAGCCCTGCATCGCCATCACGATCAACTCGGACGCGCCATTGCCGATGTAAATATCTTCCAGCCCCACGCCCGCTATTTTTTTCGACTGACAATAATGCATGATTGCCTTGCGCGCGGCGAACATCCCTTTTGAGTCGGAATAACCGGACGAATTCGGCAGATTCAAGATCACATCCTGCTGAATTTCTTCCGGCACTTCAAAGCCGAAAGGCGCCAGATTGCCGATATTCAGCTTGATGATGCGCTGGCCTTCCTCTTCCATTTGTTTGGAGCGTTCCATCACCGGTCCGCGGATGTCATAACAAACGTTGGCCAGCTTATCGGACTTTAATATTGGTTTCACTTAATTTTTACTCAAGGTAAGCGCACGGAACTAGCGCGAAAGTCGGCGATTTTACCCTTGCTATCCGCGCACAGCAAATTTGTACGACATGAAATCCCAAAAATCTGAAAAATTCGACCTTCAATTTGACGTACCGCATCGTCAGGCTCTACACTCACTACCCTATTCAGTCTTGACTTGCGAGTTTACAAATGAAATTTCATCTGGCAAATCCGGGCAACACCAAACTTTTCACAGGTTATGCCGCCGATCACGTCATGGTTAATCGCGAGCGCTACAGCAGCAGTATCGTGGTGCGCGCAGATGAAATCCGCACCGACTGGCAGATTGCCAGCTTCAATGAATTAAATGAAGCGCATTTCGAATACTTTCTGGCACTGCAACCAGAGGTGCTGTTATTGGGTACCGGCACCAGGCAGCAATTTCCTCACCCGCGGCTGTATCGAGCCCTGACCAATGCCGGCATTGGCATAGAATGCATGGATACGCCTGCCGCCTGCCGCACTTATAACATTCTGGTAGAGGAAGACCGGAAAGTGGTCGCGGCAATACTGTTTTGAAAAGGGCAAGTAGTCAGTAGCAAGTAGTCAGTGAGGGCAGGTTTCCACTCACTACTTACCACTCACTATGTTGAGAGGAATTCCATGAACCTGAACAACGTCATCCGGCAGGTCGAGAGTGTCATTTTAGGCAAGCCGCAGCAAATCCGTTTTGCGCTTACCTGTCTGCTGGCACGCGGTCATTTACTGATAGAAGATTTGCCCGGTGTCGGCAAAACCACCCTGGCTCAGGTGCTGGCGCGCACACTGGGTTTACAGTTTTCACGCATTCAGTTTACCAGCGATCTGTTGCCAGCTGACATCCTTGGCGTATCGGTATACGAACGGGCCAAAACCGATACAACAACCGGACAGTTTATCTTTCATGCAGGGCCCATTTTTGCACAAATGCTGCTGGCGGATGAAGTCAACCGGGCCACGCCCAAAGCCCAAAGCGCCTTGCTCGAAGCGATGGAAGAGCATCAGGTGACCATAGAAGGCACAACGCGACAGCTCCCCTCCCCGTTCTTCGTTATCGCCACGCAAAATCCTTCCTGCCAGATTGGTACTTTTCCACTTCCGGAATCACAACTCGACCGGTTTTTGATGCGTATCCAGATGGGCTATCCCGACAGCGAAGCGGAGCGAGGCTTATTGTCCGGTGTGGACCGGCGCGAAATCATCGCCAAACTCACCCCGCAAATGGATGACGCGGAATTGCGATCCTTGCAACAGCGCACCAGGCAGGTATTCGTCTCTGCTGCACTGTTAGATTATGTGCAAGCCATTTTGCGCTACACCCGCGAGTCATCCCGCTATACGCACGGTTTGAGTCCCAGGGCGGGCCTGACCCTGTTGTCTGCCGCACGCGGCTGGGCAATGCTCGATGGACGCGATGCAGTGTTACCTGAAGATGTACAGATGATTTTGCCCGGCGTGGTTAGCCACCGTTTGCAGAGCGACTATGCAAAATCAGACAGCGCGGCACGCGAATTGATCGAAGCTATTCCTATCCCCTGACGCCGTGCGCAGCGCACTTAAACTTCGCCTTAGCAAATGGCTGTTCCGCCCTAAGATTGAACACGGCAGCATCGTACTCACTCAGCGCCGTATCTTCATTTTACCGACCCGGCAAGGTCTGGCACTGGTGCTTCTGCTCATCGTCATGCTGCTGGGTGACATTAACTACAGCCTGAGCCTGGGCTATATGCTGACTTTTTTGCTGGCGATGATGTCTGTGCTGTCCATGTTGCACGCCTTCCGTAATCTGGCACAGCTGGAAATAAGCGCAGGCCGCGTTGAACCCGTCTTCAGCGGTGAGACAGCGCGTTTTCTGCTGCATTTCAACAGCAAAATTCCCCGCTACCAATTGGTATTGCAAGGCCGTGATTCAGTCTGTTTCGACCTTCCTGCGGGACGGAACAGTGAAATCATCTATCCTGCACTGGCGACAAAACGCGGCAGGCTAAGCGCAGGCCGGTTGACACTCTACACAGAGTTTCCGCTTGGCCTGTTTCACGCCTGGTGTTATCTGCATTTCGACACTTGGGCCCTGATCTATCCAAATCCCTGCGCCAGCGCACCGCTGCCCATAGGCGAAACACCGGACAGTACGGGCAAACGTAGCGTGACAGGTGATGATGATTTTGCCGGCTTGCGCAACTACGTATCGGGTGATGCACTGCCGCGCATTGCCTGGAAAGCTTATGCACGGGGACATGCCTTGCAGGTAAAACAGTTCGCAACTCAACTCGGCGAAGAAATCGTTTTGCGTCTGACTGATGCACCGGAACCCGGACTGGAAGGGAAGCTGTCACGCATGACACGCTGGGTGCTGGATGCAGAGCGACAAGGATTGCGCTATGGTTTGAACCTGCCGGATAGCGAATTGAATGCCGGCAACGGCACAGCGCATCGCGATGAATGTCTGCGCCGTCTGGCCTTGTACGGCTTGAGCGACGCCTCACCAAACCCGCCATGAACAAGCAACTCATCTACGGCTTATTGCTGTCTGTGCTGATGGTGATCGCGCCTCATGTAATTCATCTGCCGCTATGGGTCAGCGCCTTGTCCGCCTGCCTGCTCGCATGGCCGGCTTATCTTGCCGCACGCGGCGAACCCTTACCGTCGCACTGGCTGTTGATTGCCATCAGCATCGCCGCGACTGGCGGCATACTGATCGAATATCACAGCCTGTTCGGACGTGAGGCCGGCGTCACCCTGCTGATCGTACTGTCCACGCTAAAATTGATGGAACTCAAGACAAAACGCGACGCGATGGCGCTGATATACCTGTGCTGCTTTATTATCATCACCAATTTTTTATATTCACAGAGCCTCGTCACGGGACTGTACATGTTAGCCTGTTTGCTTATCATCAGCCAGGTCTGGGTACAGCTGCACATGTACCCAGGCCCCTTCAAAACGCGCCTGAAAATTGCGTGCACGCTGCTGCTGCAAGCGATCCCGCTCACTGTCATTCTGTTTGTGCTGTTCCCGCGACTCCCCGGTCCGCTATGGGGATTACCGCAGGACGCCTTTTCCCGCAGCGGACTGGATGACATGATGTCGCCAGGCAGTCTGGGTCGCCTGGCACTGTCCGACGCCGTCGCATTTCGCGTCGCCTATCCGGGGCCTCCGCCACGCCGTGATCAGATGTACTGGCGCGGACCGGTATTATGGAATTTCGACGGACGCACCTGGACGCAAGGAAAGTCTGTGCAAATTTTCTCAGCTCAATTGAGCGATACCACACAGCCGATTAGCTACAACGTTACGCTGGAGGCGGATAACAAGATCTGGCTGTTCGCGCTCGATATGCCGGATAGCCTGTCTATCCCATATCGCAGAATGAATGACGCACAGTTGCTAAATCCTGAGCCGGTAACTACCCGACTGCGCTATCAGGCACGTTCCTATCTTAGCTATCACGCTAACTTGCTGGAATCCGCAGCACAACTTCAGCGCGCATTGCAACTGCCGGCAGGATTTAATCCGAAAGCGCGCAGGCTTGCTGCCAACTGGCGTGCAAATGGAAGTGATAGCCGGATTATCAGCAGCGCTCTGGGCTTTTTTAACCGGCAAAATTTTCACTACACACTAGACGCGCCGCCGCTCGGACTCAATGGAATAGATGACTTTTTATTCACCACCCGGGCGGGATTTTGTGAGCATTATGCTTCGGGCTTTGTATTTTTGATGCGCGCAGCCGGCATTCCGGCACGTGTCGTCACCGGATACCAGGGCGGTGAATATAACGCGTTCGGCAACTACTACATCGTGCGACAATCCGACGCACATGCCTGGGCGGAAGTCTGGCTGCAAGATCGCGGCTGGCTTCGCATTGATCCGACCGCGGCGATTGCGCCTGAACGTGTGGAACAAAACTTGTCTGCCGCCTTACCTGACAATACGGTTCTGCCATTCATGGCGAGAAACCCGCCGCAATGGTTGCGTGAATTGAGCCTGAACTGGGATGCTATTTCCTACCAGTGGAACAGCTTCGTTATCGGCTACGACAACGAGCGTCAGTTCGCCTTCATGAACCGTTTAGGTCTGGCGTCCGTCAGGTGGCAGGCGCTCAGTATGATGACAGGCATCGCGTTAATTATCGGACTGTTTGCGCTGTATATGCTGCGTCACTTGATCAGCCTAAAACAGGATAAAACACAGGCTGCCTGGCTGAAATTTTGTCGCAAGCTGGCAAGGTCGGGATTGCCCAGGCTGCCTTACGAAGGCCCGCAAGCTTATGCGATACGCGTCTGTATCGCCCGTCCGGATTTAGCTGTTTCAATTAAAACTATCGCCAACCGGTATATCGCGCTGCGCTATGGTATTCCCCAACCTGAGAATACACAGCGTGATTTTCTGCAGCTTGTCGCGCAGTTCCGCTCATCCGCAAACTAATTTCAAAAATTGCGCTATCGTACTGCTATTAACGCTGTCTGTTGCGCAGTGTCCTTTATGACTTCAGCATTACCTGCATTGCCCTGAACAAATGCGCATAACCCGCCGCAATCAGATAGCGGAAAACAGCCAATTTATTTTCACCACAGAACGAATCAGGCATCTGATTAAAAAAATTATAAATATTAAAAAACATAGTGTTATATGAATTTTATAGGCCGTTACAAGGATTGCTTTTAGCTGACTAGGAAAGCGCCTATATCTTGATCTGTTTAATCAGTTTATCCTTTTAAGCATTAATATATTTTGCATTCATTCCCCAGAAAAGAGACGCATTATTCGTAGTTACATTTCAACATGCAAAATTACTTTTCTTAAAAAAGTGCTTCACATACAACTTGTGTATCTCGCACGCCTCACGCAGATATTAGATTAAATCCAGCCTTTAGGAAATATTATGACGGCATCCTCGCCACGTGTACTAGTTGCAATGGACTTATCACCTGACCGGCTTTTATATCTGGACTCGTTGATAAAGACCGATGGCGCTACGCTGGTTTATGTCAAGGATGATTGTCAGGCGCTGCATGAAGCAATAATACATCCGTGCCAAGTGGCTTTGATTGATGAAATATTGCCCGGTATCGGCGGTATCGCGCTTTGCCGTCAGCTCATCAACTTACCGGCAGCACCTGTTACGACAATACTGCTGCTTAACAATGCAAGCGGACAGAGCCCTGCTGTAAATCCCGGCGCACTGCATTGCCTGGCAGGTGTCACTGATATTGATACAATATATCTGCATTTACGCAAACACTTTCCTTGTTCACGACCGCTTGCTTCATCCACACTGTTTAGTGACACTCATGATAAAGCGCCGTTGCTAAATGACTCGCTCGATGTCATGCCCTATGCCATCATTCTGAGCAATTCACGCCATCAGGTTATTGAAAGTAATGCTGCAGTATCAAGACTGACCGGAATCAACAAGGGAAAGTTAAAACAGCTTTCCCTGTCCGATGTTTTTGCATTGCTTGATTTCAATATTGTCACTTCGGTTATTTTACAAAAACTATCAACGGAAGGTGATTGGCAGGGCGAAGTGCATGCGCGTCATGGTAACGGCGAGATGCGGGTGTATTGGTTGCATGCACTCCAACTTTCGGGCAATGATCCGAAAAACCCCATTAATAACGTTTTTTTCCTGTCCGACATTACCGTGCTTATTCAGCGTGAACATCGCATGCGGGCACTGGCCGAAACCGATGCGCTTACAGGCCTTGCCAATCGCAACTTGTTCATTTCCTGTCTGGACACGGCGGTTGGCACAGCCGACCTGCATAATGCGCCCGCCGTACTGTTTATTGACCTGGATGGCTTCAAAGCGGTCAACGACCAATTAGGTCACGGTACCGGTGACAAACTGCTGTGTGACGTGGCCAAAGTTCTGCAAGCTTGCGTTCGTGTCAATGACATCGTTGCGCGCATCGGTGGCGACGAATTCGTCTTGTTACTCATCGGCGCGACGCACGCGACACTGGTAGAAACAGCACAGCGTATTAATGAGCACTTGTCGTTCGATTTCCTCGACAAGAAAAACCAGCCTATTGGTGTGACGTGCAGCATCGGCGTTGCTGTCTATCCCCGCGATGGTGACAATGCAAAAAGTCTGCTGAAATTAGCGGATCAGGCGATGTATACCGCCAAGGAAAACGGGAAAAACAGCTTTTGTTTCGCATCTCCAGATGCCGACCAGGTTTTAATTGGAAACTGACATGAAAAATACAGCATTCGAAATTCTGAAATCAATGAGTCTGCTTTATGTTGAGGATGATGCCGAGACACGTGAAGAACTTGTTATGATGCTAAAACCCTGGGTAGGCGAATTATATATCGCAGCCGACGGGCAGGCTGGACTGGATTTATACAGGGAAAAAATCCCCGATATCGTTGTGACCGATATCCAGATGCCACAGTTAAGCGGGCTGGCGATGAGCGCCGAAATCCAGCATATCAACCCGGAGCAACTCATCGTCATTGTCAGTGCTTACAACGATGTGGAATATCTGTTTCGCGCCATTGAGCTCGGTATCGGGCACTACATCACCAAACCGCTCAATGTCAATCGTCTGCTGGAAAAACTTGCGCAACTGGCCAATATTCATCTGGCATTGAAGGAGCGTCGTCAGAATCAGATACTGCTCGAACAATACAAAAACCTGGTTGATCAAAGTGCCATTGTCTGCAAGATTGATCTGAACGGTAAAATCAGCTATGTCAACGACAAACTATGCAAAATCAGCGGATTCACGCGACAGGAAATGCTCGGTCAGGACATCGCGTTTCTGCATTATGAACAGGAGCGTGGTGAAGAATGGAGCCAGGCTGTTTCCGGACAAAAGTGGTCGGGCATCAGCCATAACCGCACAAAACAGGGAACCGGGTACATCGTTGAGCGCAGCATTGTTCCTGTCATCATTGAAAGTGGCGAAATAACTGAAATCATCGTCCTGGACGTGAATATCAACCCTTTTTTTGACAACTACGAACACGTTAGTGTATCACTTGAGCTTAGCAACAGCTCTTTGCAAGAGCAGCGCCACTTCCTGGCTGAATACAAACGCGCGCTGGAACTGGGTACCTGCGTTTGTTTCGTTGATTGTAATTTACACATCCTCAGCATCAACCAACCCTTCGAGCAGCTACTCGGTTATACCTCTGCCGAAATCACTGGCAAATCGGTTGAGCAGATTATCCCCAACCTGTCTGACCGTGACAATCTGGTTAATATTCTGAGCGACTCGCTTGAGGAACTCAACAGCCGGATTATTTGCTTTAGCACGTGCAATGGAGCCGCGTTGCAATTTCGAGTGAGCTGCGTGGCGCTGCACGAGATGACCGGTGAAATTAAATCTGTCATCATGATCTGTCACGACATTTCCGAATATCACCGCCTGAGCCTGGATATTGTGCAATCACAACGAGATCTGCTCTACATGATGGGAGATGTCGTTGAGAGTCGTAGCGAGGAGACGGGGCAGCATGTCCGACGTGTCGCCATGATTTCCAGGTTTCTGGCGCTAAAGGTAGGTCTTGATCAGGAGACCGCCAATATGATTGAGGCTGCAGCTCCCATGCATGACATTGGCAAGGTCGGCATACGCGATGCAGTGCTTAATAAACCCGGTCAGCTTGATAATTTGGAATACAAAGAAATGATGCGACATGCGGAAATTGGCCACGTCATTCTGAGCAAAGTGAAACGCCCCCTCATCAAGCTGGCCTCTGTCATCGCACAGCAGCACCACGAGCGCTGGGATGGCAAAGGCTATCCGAATGGTCTCAGCGGAGAACAAATACATATCGCAGGACGTATTGTATCGATAGCTGATGTGCTCGATGCATTATCTACCGAGCGTATTTACAAACCGGCATGGAGCGAACAATCTGTGCGTGATTACTTTCTGGTTCAGCGCGGCGAACAGTTTGATCCCAATCTGATTGATTTGCTGCTTACTCATTGGGAAGCCATCCAGGATCTGCGTAACGGCATTACCACCATCTGAGTTAAGGAACTGAAATATGATGAAATACTTCCCGCTGACCGCCTGCCTGCTTGCTTTTTCCACTATGTCCATGGCAGAGAACCAGTTTGACAACCTGACGCTGGAACAGGCTGTGCAGATTGCACTTCACAATCATCGCTCCTTGCAGGTGTCCGCGGCAAATCTGGAGATAGCAGAAGCACGGTATCAGCAAGCAATGGCCTCATTTCAACCCAACCTGAATCTGGAGGCAGGTTTTCAACGCAACAATCAGGATCGCACTTTCACCTTTAACGGTGCAGTGCAAACGCCGGCTATGGCATTGCCGCTGGGCCCGGGCGGCGCACTCGTATCGATTCCCGGTCAGCCGCTACCCATCAATATGGATGTCAAGATGTTCGACCGCGATGTCACAAAAGCCAGTCTGACGCTGAGCTATCCTTTATATACCGGAGGAAAACAACAGGCTGTTGAGGATATGGCTGACAAGGGGGTTTTGATTGCCCGCGTAGAAAAACACAAGAGCGAACTGGACGTGGTTCATGATATCAAAAAGTATTACCACGGTGCCCAATTTGCGCGACAGATGGCGCAAATGACGAGCGAAACACTGGAACGTTTTGAAGTATTGTCAGAGCTGACCGAGCGGTTTTACCAGAGCGATTCACTCAAGGTCAAAAAGACCGACTACCTGCGCGCCAAGACCACGACGGAGGTAACCCGCGCCATGTTACATGAGGCCAACTACGCCAGTACCCTGACCCGCGACGCCCTGATCAATGCCATGGGTTTGCCGCTCAATAGCACTTTAAATCTGGCATCCGAGCCGCCCTTGCCTGCCTTCGACGCTACATTGGATCACTTGCTTCAGGACGCCATGACCTTCAACCCCGACAAGCAGCGTCTCGAACTGGCGGTACAGATAGCCGATGATAAAATCAATGAGGCAAACAGCGGCTACCTGCCCGAGGCGGGCCTTGAAGCCACCTCTTATCAATACTGGAATAGCTATAACAGCGGTCTGTTCAACAACGACAACCGTAGTGGCTGGGTGATCGGAGTTGGTGTCAAGTGGAAGCTGTTCGATGCCGGACTGACTCGGGCAGGGGTGTCTGCCGCACATGCCGGAAAGATGCGCCTGGAAGCTCAGAAAGTGTTGCTCGATAATGGCCTCGCGCTACAGATAAAGGATGATTTTTTGCGCATACAGCGCTCTCGTGCAGAGGTTGACGACAATATTCATGCGTTGGGCTACGCCGAAGAAAACCGCAAGTTGCAGGTGCGCGCCTACCAGGAAGAGATGGTTGAAACCAAAGAGGTGATTGAAGCTCAGCTCATTGAGAGTTATGCAAATGCCAGTCTGTTTCGCGCCCGGCATGACCTGCAAATTGCCCTGTCTGATCTCGATTATCAGGTTGGCGAGGCTTTGCACTGATCATGAAACTATTTCATCGCCTCTGTCTTGCCATGCTCCTGCTAGGACCGGGTATGCTCAATGCCGCACCCGTGCAACTTTTTGCCATGGGATTCTATTTGCCGGTGATCCGCGATGTGCCGCGCAAGGACGTGGAAATATCACTGCGCTTCTGGATTGATGAGTTATGCAAATCCTTGAATGTTGGCTGTAGCCCGGTGCGTTTTTACGAAGATCAGGCAGAAATGAAACAGGCCATGAACGACGGGACAATCAACTTTGTGGTGGCCCCGGCAATGGGTTTAGTGACGCACTTTCGCCCTGAAGAACTGGTTGACGGCGTTTCTGGTTATAAACCCGAAAGTGATGATCTGTTGCTGGTGGTTCGCAGTGCTGCTGCCATCCATTCTCCTGTCGATCTGGTGGGCAAGCGCATTATTCTGCTGGATAGCGATGAACTATCAAACGTCTACCTGGCAACCTTGTTGATGAAACTCGGCCTGAAACCTGACATTGCTCAGTTAGCCACGATTAGCTATGAGAGGATTTCCAGCAAACAGGTTTATCAGTTGTTTTTCGACAAGGCGGACGCGGCACTGATTTATCGCAACGGGTATGAGACTGCGCTGGAACTTAATCCACAAATCGGCAAACGCCTGCAAGTACTGGAAAGCTATACTTTCAAGACTCATTCTCCCTATAGCGCATTCTTTTCCTCTCGCGTGCCCGCAGAAAACCGCGAGTTGATTATCAAGGCGGCGCTGAAAATGGGCACGACAGCGCGTGGTCGTCAGGTGCTGCAGCTCTACCATTCCAGCGAAATGGATCGTACCAGTACAAATTTTTTGATTCCCTATCGAAATTTATTAAATGAATATAATACGTTGAGAAAAAAACAGCGGGCGCGGAAAATATGACCCGAAAAGGGAAGCGCTTCGGCCAGTTTACCAGGAGCCGTATTGTCTTCCGCGTGTTTGCGATATTCGGCACGCTGCTGCTGGCCACGACAATAATATATGGCCTGCTCATTATTCCACTGCAGAAAGAATCATTGCGCAAAATTCTGTATTCGCAAGCCGCCAGCGTGTCACGTTCCATCATTCAGGCCTGTACGGATGCCTTGCTGACCGGCGACTCGGGATTTATTGTCGCACACATGTTGCAGGTCGTGACCAATAACGACAGCATCCAGTCTATCATTCTCGCGCCCAAACAGGGGGTTGCACTGGCTATCACATCAAAAGGCTGGCGCGCACTCGAAATGAATGATTTTCGTCCTGCGGATTTTGAACGCGAATCTTACGGCCTGCACCTTGACCCGGACGGCACCTCATTCTATCGCTACATTACACCCATACTGTTCAGCGGCGTAAGCTGGGGCGCGCTGCAGATCAACTTCAATACACGGGAATACGATGTCAACATCAGCCAGATGTATCGCCAGATGCTCTATATATCACTGATCTCATTACTGTCTATTTTACCCATAGGGTACTTCTTTGCGCTCTGGGTAACACGGCCGATTTCCATCCTCAGCGAGGCAGCGGCGCGTGTGAGTAACGGCGACCTTAGTGCGCATGTTGAAACGGGCCGGGATGATGAGATCGGCCAGCTCGCGCTCAACTTCAACCAGATGGTCGATGCGCTGCAACTAAACCGGAATATACTGGAAAGCTATAATCAGGAACTTGAATTCACGGTAGCGGCACGCACCCGCGATCTGGATGAGTTGAATAAAACGCTGGACCGGCGTGTGCATGATGAAATTAATAAACGAAAGCTGCAGGAAGCGTTGCTCATACAGCAATCACGGCTTGCGGCAATGGGTGAGATGATCGGTGCCATCGCGCATCAGTGGCGACAGCCGTTGAATGCCCTCAGTCTGGTATTACAGAATATACACATGCAGCATCAGGCGGGGATTTTGACTGAAGATTCGATGCTGCGCATGGAGGAAAAAGCGGCGCGACTGGTGGCACGTATGTCAGCCACCATAGACGATTTCAGGAACTTTTTTAAACCTTCCTCGCATCCGAAACCATTTGATTTGGAAAAATCTGTCCAGTCCGCTGTCGACATCATGGATGGCTTGTTCAATAAATACAATATTCAGGTGGTGATGGAATTTGATGAAAGTATAGAAGTGTTCGGCAATGCAAGTGAGTTCGCGCAGGTTGTGCTTAATCTGCTCTCCAACGCAAAAGATGCGCTGCTCGACTCAAAACAGCTCAATTCTCACATCATTCTGCGGATGACGCGCAGAGCTGAGCGCATTCACATCGACGTTGAAGACAACGGTGGCGGCATTCCCGCAGCCATCGTGGAAAACATCTTCAATCCTTATTTCACCACGAAAGAAGAAGGGAAAGGCAGCGGCATAGGCCTTTATATGTCGAAAATGATCGTGGAAGGCAATCTGCACGGACATCTGAGCGTAATAAACACGGCAACAGGTGCCTGCTTTACTATCGATTTGCCGTCCACCCGCCTGCCCAAGGGGAACGCCTAATTGGTTTTTTAGATTCAAGGAGGAAATAATTATCATCGCTAACAGACAGCGATCTTAAGATTGATAGCAGAATGCCACGAAACTCACCTGGCGTGTATTTTCATCTCGACAATCCGGACTATTTCTGAAAACCTCAACCCGACAAAACAGCGAACCTTTTTCAATTAAGCCAGCCTGCCCTTGTCCGGCCTGGCTAAATGCTATAATCTGCATCACATAAAAAAGACTGTATTGATCATGTTCATCACCCGCCGCCTCGAATTTGATGCAGGACATCGCATCCCTAATCACAACAGCCAATGCAGGCATCTGCACGGTCACCGCTATGCACTGGAAATTACCCTGTCGGGCGAGATCATCGAAACCGATGGCCTGTCTGAGCAAGGCATGGTCATGGATTTTTCCGATGTCAAACGCATTGCGCAGGAAAAAATCGTCAATCTATGGGATCACGCTTTCCTGGTGTATCGCGGCGACAAACAGGTATGCGAGTTTCTGGCCGGCATGCCTGACCATAAAACCGTCATCTTTGACGTGGTGCCGACCGCAGAAAATCTGGCTCAGGCAGCCTTCAATATTCTTAATCCTGCCTATCACGACAGTTATGGCAATCACCTGCGGCTTGAACGTATTCGTTTGTTTGAAACCCCGAATAACTGGGCGGATTGCGTGCGCAGTTAGTTTTTTGATAAATTGCTGGACAGAAAGCGCGGTTTAAGTCAGAATACGCGCCTTCGAGAAATTGGCTTATGTCAGTTCTACGCGAGAATGGAAGTGTGGCCGAGCGGTTTAAGGCACTAGTCTTGAAAACTAGCGAGGATGAGAGTCCTCCGTGAGTTCGAATCTCACCGCTTCCGCCATAATGCGCTCGAAAAATCCTGTTTTTAATTATTAAAATTCAACTCAGTTAACACTCTGCAAGCAATCAGCTTGACCTAATTTCCTTCCTGCACCAAGATGTAAACTCGATCGTTTTTTACCCTGCCTGATTAAAGACGGCAAAGGTGTTAAAGAAGGTGTATGCCTACCGTTACACCCCCATCCTAATACTGCTTCGTCCAGCAAATACCGAAATTGCTATTCCACACCCAGCGCCTTGAACACTGCATCCACGGGATCTGAGTAAAAACTGGTCTGGAATTTTGCAAACAGTTCGCCGGGTACGGTTGGAATATCGGTCACGCTCGACATCGGCAGCAAGATACGTTTAGCACCGGCATCAAATGCCACCTGCAAACTTTCTGCCAGGCTGCGTGCCTGTGTAATGGTACCGCCCAGACTCATATCGCCCATCACAACCATTTGGCTTTGCATCGATTTGCCCAATGTTGCCGAACACAGTGCAATGAAGTTGGCGAGCGTCAATGTTTCTGGCGCGCCGGAATTTTGCAACTCGACCAAATGTAGATGGTAATCATGGTCTCCGGGCTTGATCGCCCCGCTCACCCGTGACGCATGCGCTTTGAAATAGTCGAACGCCACACGCGATGGCTCTCGGGAATGATTGCCGGAAATTGACAGCTTGCCATTGCCAGCGATAGACTGAATTTCCAGTCGGTACACACCCGGCATGCCGTTTGCGCCGATGCTGATGGTATGCAATGTGCCAGGGTTGGGTCTGCCATCAGGAATCAGCGAACCACCGCCCTGTTCCGGCACCGATATAAAGCGTTCCTGCCCGTCTTCCAGATCGATATAGCTGAAATGAACATCGTAAAACTCCATACCACCGATTTTCTTGAGCTGTTCTTTTATCCGGCGACGTGTTTCAAGCGCATATTCCAACGCACGCCGCACGCTTTCCTTGTCGTAAATACCATGAGGACAAGTTAATTTGAGCAGACCGGATACGGTGCGCCGCACCGCAATCGTATCGCGTTGATTCAGGTTATTACCCAGCTTGAACCACTTGTCGATGGCATCGGAAAAACTGCGCTTACGCATCTCGCGCATCCATTCCGCCAGATAGTCCACGATCATGCCGTACTGGTTAGTGAAAAATTCCGGACGCATCTTGGGGATTTCCCAGCCGGGCACATAAGCATGGAACCGGTCAAAAAATGCTGAGTCAATCATCGCGGTCGGAAATGGCTCCAGTAAATGGCTGGTTTTTACCATCTGCTCGACAGACTGATTAATGTTGCCGACGAACACCATGGACGCGCTGGCATTAATTGATTCACGCCCGCGAGAAAATGACCCGCTCGCCATATAGTCCTTCATTATCTGAATACCGTCTTGTTCCTTGAAATTGATCCCCGCCACCTCATCAAACGCGACCACATCCCATAAGCCGACCAGACCGATCTTGCGCGACCCCATGTTGTAGAACAGATTGGCAACAGTGGTTTGCCCGCCTGACACCAGAATGCTGTTCGGGCTGATTTCCTTGTAGATATGACTCTTGCCAGTACCTCGTGGCCCAAGCTCACAGATGTTGTAATTATTTTCCACCAGCGGAACCATACGTGCCAGCAAGTGCCATTTCACCCGCTGATTAAAACAGGTTGGCTCCATTCCCGTTGAACGAATCAGTCCGTCGATCCATTGCTCCTCAGTAAAGCCCTTACGTGCTTCGAACAAAGCCTCCATATCCATGTTAGGCATTTGAATCGGCTTCAGATCCGATATCGAAAACGGTGACCCCTTCTGATTTTCCTCGAAATGATAGCGAATCGTCACGATGCACCAGATTCCGCCGACTAGCAGTTTTTCAAAATTGCGCACATCCGAATCAGGAATCTCCGCATCCCGTATCGACAGGTTGGATAGCATCGCCTCGTAGGTATCGCGCTTTTCGTTCAGCTTGACTGTCACCTTGTCGATGACCTTATAGCTGCCACTCTCACGAATCTTGGACTTAATTTTTTCCGCTTCATCCGGACGCACGTAGTTTTCCGCCAGCACCCGTTTTACATTGGTCAAGCCAGCCTCAATGGTCGCAGGATCATCGGATGCGCAATACATGCCGAGCAAATACTCCAGCACATAAACCGGTACATTCGCGCCTTCCTTGATCAGCTTGGTCAGATCCTTGCGCACTACCTTGCCGGGTAGAAACTCGTTCAACAAGACATCAAGGCTTTTTTCCTGATTTGAATCTATCATCATCTATTCCTAAAAATCATTTGAAAATGCCAAATCTACCCTCAATGGCTGACGCATTACTTCCACCTTGGTTTGCGCATCACGCGCAATAAGAAAATAATCCTTGTTCCTATCATAGGTACCTGATCGTACAGTCAACATCACGGTGCGTTTACGACTATCCATTAGCTCTGAATCACTATCAAAGGTCAGCGATTGCTCATCACTGATAAACTCCTCGCCATCGCGCAGTGATATCTGCACCATGCGCGGCAGTATGCGTGCTGAAACGGCCTCATCCTGAATAAACTCGAATCGCTGCCGGTTAGTCACGACTTTTATCGACGCACCCAGAATACTGAAATTCACTGCGCGCGTCTTTGCCTTATCTGATTCACTGGCACGCAAGGTGATCACCGGCACAACCACTTCCTGCGGCATCGCACTGCCATGCACAAACCGCGCACCACCGGCAAAATGGAAACGTGCCGCGCCCTTAGGCAACCAGAAGTCCATACTGCCGTCGCCCGCCTCGGTGCCCGCCGTGACTGATGTGTTCCCACACCAGGCTTTACTGTTCACGCCAATACCTTGACCTATCAGATAGCGTTTTTTAGCTTTCAATACGCCAGCAGGCTTTTCATCCAGTGTTGATTTATCAGCTTCATCAAGGGCTGACTCCTGATACATAAAGCCGTGATCCGCCGTCAGTAAAACAACCGACCCATTCAGGCTGTTGATTATGAAAGTAGCCAGCCTTCCCAACTCCTCCAGCGCATCATTGACCGCTGCAAAGGTTTTAGTCTCTGAGGCTTGTTTATCGCCGATCATGTCAATCAGGTCGTGGTAGATATACACCAGTTGCTTGTCGCTAACGAATTCACGCCCCTTGTCTTTACCCAGTGCCAGCAAATCTTCGGCTTTAATTGCCACGCCACCATACTGTTCAAGATGGGTACTACGCTGTTCACCAGTCGACACGATGACGCCATCCGCACTCAAGTCGTAATTGCCATTCAGCTTGTACGCCAGTTTGGAGTGAGGCAGCAGCGATGCCATACCCAATGCTGTGTAACTGGGCAACACGCCAAGCATCGCGGACAAGGATGCCTTCAATCGGTTGCGGCTATTGATATTCCGCGTCAACTCTTCAGCGGCCTCATAGCGAAATGCATCCGAAATCACCACAAACACCCGTTTTGCGCTGCCAGCCAGTACCGGTTTTACATGCTTCACATAAAAATCTTGCTGATTGATCACGTCATCGACTTTCCACGTCCCCAATAGACCGCTGTCGCCTTCCAGCAATTTGCTCCATGCAGATGTCAGTTGCGGGATAAACCAGCCGGAATAGGCACTTTCGATACGTTCAATCAGCTCGTGCAGCACCGCCCAACCCATCGGTTCAACAGCGGAAGCTGCAAAATTGAACTGGCGATACAGCTGGTCAAAGCGAAAAAGTTCAGTTTGATACGCGGTTAATCCTTCAGCCGCATTCGCAAAACTGAATCCTGCCTCATGCGCCGCCTTTAGCTCAAAGAATCCGTGCGCTGCTTCCAAGGCGTCATAACTTGCCGCCAGTGCGCGGGTAATATCGTTATCCTGAGCCAGCAGGCGATTTGCCCAATGACCATCGCGACGGCGCGCAATCAACGAGCGTACTACATTCGATTCAGCGCCCGAGGCGGCGATAATTTGATCCTTGATATGCTTGATGATGCGCTGCTCAACCACCGCAAAGGTCATTACATCAGAGAGTGCCGCGCCGGACAGACTACCCAGCATCCCGGCAATATCCAATTCTTTGGCTATCTGCTCAGACAAGGCGTTATAGCTGGCAAAATGCGCCATATCTGAACGCCACCGGGCAACGAATACCGCTGCATTCGCCGATTTATTGGGTAAAACGAAATGGGCAAGTTGACCGGGGCAATTACCGGACAATGAGCGTGTAAAATCTGTCACCAGCAAATGAATCAATAAATCCGGCAATGAAGGCGTGGATTGTGCGTAGCCAAACTCATGCTCAATATTTTCCCAGAAAGCCGATTCCAGTTCATTACCCTGAATCTCCAGCCATGGCCGGGACTCAATAGCCAGCTCAGCCATGCCTTCCACCAGCAAGCCTGAAAACAAACGAAGCAATATCGCTGTCAGCTCAGGCTGATCCGCACGCACCAGCACCGCCAGCATCTTGCGGTCGATATCTTCTGCCGTATCGGTTGGCACGACCAGTCGCTTGAGTTTCTCAACACGATCTTTAGCGCGCAGAAATTTGGCACGCAGCTTCAAATGCGCACGCAAGGTCTGCGATACCAACCCTAAGTCTTCCAGCAAAATGGATGCGGCATCGGCACTGAACGATTTGCTGCGCAAACGAATGTCCAGCAGCCAATCTTTGGCGAGTTCAGGTTCCGGCTTAATACTGTAGAGCAACCATTTTTGGCTCGGGGCTCGCTCTATATCCAGTTTAACTTTTAATATAGGCATGGTATCAATGCGCACGACTTTGACATCAGGCAATGCAAGTCCATCTACGACGGAGTCGAACTCAGCATCTGCATCGTGCCAAAACACCACGGCATGGTTGGCATATAGCGTGGAAAGGGAGTCTACGATTCGTTGGGTGCTCAATCAGGTAACCTCTTGTTAAATTAGTACAACAGCTTGTTACACTATTTGTGCAGGCAGCACTCGCACAATCCGACCATTATTTGGATTCTTGCATAATTGGTTTTGGTGAATCAGACACGTCGCTTACAATCCGACCATTCAGCGAATAGAAATTAGGAATTCCATGCGCCCTGTTATTTGCCTGTGCACGGCGAACAGCAACATTGCCAATAGCCTGCATTTCGATTGCGCGTCGAAATATTTCCGGATCACTGACCGGTTCAAATTTAGTTTTGTTCACGTTTTTTCTCCACAGAGTCAATGAAATTCGCCAGTAATGTTGGATCAGCCTCAGAAACTTGGTTTCCATCTCCGACTGCAATCAGTTCAAAGCCCTCACCAGCATTCCCAAACAACTGCCACTCTTCAGCAAGATGCCGATAATGCGTCCAGAACAACTGGCGGGCACGTACAAATCGTCGTCTCACATCTTCCTCGGGTACATTATGTCCGCCCTGAGCAACTCGCTGCCTGATTCGTGCGATGCACAGTTCCGGAGTATCCAATGTTACGAAAACCACCGTTACTGAGTAGCCAGCCTCTTTAGCGCGCCGAACATGTTTTTCCAATCCCTTGCCAGACAGTGTCGACTCTATAACACGAGACTCACACGCTCTAAGTGCAGCATCCAAACGAAACAGAAATTGCTTCCCGGCTTCAACACGAACACTTAAAGGATCTTCGGATGACAGTTCAGCCGCAATAGCATCTGCGCCCAAATACGTAATTCCGAAACGAGCTACAAACTCCTCGGCAAAAGTGGACTTGCCACTACCATTGGGGCCGCCCACGATAACCAGGCGAGGCTTACTCATGGAATATTCCCGCTGAAATATCTAAATACAAACAACCAAATTCATTATGTTCAGCGTAATCAGTCATCGCTCGTCCCACCGGTCACAGCCTTCACTTCTGCCAGCAGATCGCCAAACTTGCCGTAGTTGACCTTCACGCCATCGTCCAGATCCAGTTGGATGCGCATGTCGGCGTAATGGCGGAGTTTTTCGTCGTAGGCTAACAGCTCGACATGTTTCTTGCGCAGCACTTCGATTTGTTTGTTGATCTTGTTACGGGCAGCGGTCACAGTGGCGGCGTCACGATCCTTGGTCAGCATCTCGATACGCGACTGAATTTTGCTGGTCAATGGTACGACATATTCGGCACGCATCCGGGCGAGTGTGCCTTCGTGGTAGCGGTGCAGATAGACCAGCGCCTGAAACGCACCTTGTTTGCCACTGGAAAACAGCCAGTAGATCGGGCGTTTCTTGTACATTTGCAGGTGATTCTTGAAAAAGCTGGTCGCGAGATAACGGCGGATAGTTTCTTCCGGTGTTTCGTTGCCCTTCATACCCAGACTTTCCGCCAACCACTGTAGATTAGTGGTGAGTGAAGAGTGATCAGAAAGACAGTGGTCAGTGGTCAGTGATGAGTGATCAGAAAGACAGTGGTTAGTGGTCAGTGATGAGTGATCAGAAAGACAGTGGTCAGTGGTCAGTGATGAGTGATCAGAAAGACAGTGGTCACTAATCACTGCTTCTCCACTGTTCACTGCTTCTCCACTGTTCACTGCTTCTCGACTGGTCACTGAACACTGGTCACTAATCACTGCTTCTCCACTGGTCACTGAACACTGGTCACTGTTCACTGCTTCTCGACTGGTCACTGAACACTGGTCACTGTTCACTGCTTCTCCACTGGTCACTGAACACTGGTCACTGTTCACTGCCTTGTCTCCCCATACGGCCAGCAGGAATTCGCGGATACGGTTGGCGGCATCATCCTCAAACCAGAACTCATCGGTCAGCGGCACGATACCATCGGCGTCTGGAAGAAAGTGGTGAGTAGTCAGTCGCGAGTGGTCAGAAAGACACTGGTCAGTAGTCAGTGGCGAGTGATCAGAAAGACAGTGGTCAGTGGTCAGTGGCGAGTGGCCAGAAAGACAGTGGTCACTAATCACTGTTTCTCCACTAGTCACTGAACACTGATCACTGTTCACTGTTTCTCCACTGGTCACTGTTTCTCCACTAGTCACTGCTTCTTCACTGGTCACTGTTTCTTCACTGGTCACTGTTTCTTCACTGGTCACTGAACACTGGTCACTAATCACTGATTTTCCGTTGTAAATCTCCCAGAACCGTTCATTCCCCGAATGCGCGTAAATCAATCCCGGTCTGTCCAAGCTGTAACGACCCATCATGCAACCAATGGCGTAGGAGATCAGGCGCTGGCAATCTTTCTCGCGATCCGCACGAGCAAGGGTGATCTGTTCTTCGGGAACGTCGGGAGAAAGTTCGTCTTCAAGTCCGTAGGCTTCGATGAAAAGGCGGTTGTTTTTCTCCTCCTTATCTTTTGTCTCTGCAATCGCATCTTGCCTAGCCTCTTTAAGCTTATTCCAAGCAAGCTCCAAACAGCTTGACCTAAATTGTTTTTCCATTAGAGGTGAAATCTTGAAATTCCACGAAGACTCAAAGCCATCCCAATCAATTCTCGCAATCTCAACAAGTCCCTTAACATGGGAAATCTCTAGTTCTGCGACATTCCTAGGGATTGGCAGCCGTGCAACTGACCCAATTGAAAAGTTCAGCGTGGGATTGAGAAACTTCATGAAATATGTTGCTGCAGATGAGCACATAAGCCCCAAGATTACGTCCATCTGTTCTGGGGCGCAAAAAAGTGAGGGGCCTTTTCCATCAAATATATAGCCTTTACCACTAGCTCTGACACCAAAATACGATGAACTTATGTAGGACCAGTTAACAGACGGTCTGAAGAAATAATCAGGATTTCTGATGTTTGCCCTTGTTGCGCCCGATGCGCTCTTTATTGCTCTTATGTCTTGTCCATCATTAAACCAATTAATTATGTATTCGTCATTCCCAAACCATCTCCTAAACTCACCACCCTTTTTATATGGGAACCATTTCTTATAAGATTTCTTAGCCGCTTCTCTACTATCAATTTCTAATCCAATTTTGAAAAAGCTTACTTCATGCCACAGCCTGACAAACAACTCGTTATTTGCGGTATTCATTCCCTCGCAAAGAGTTGATATGTTTTCAATAACTTTAGAAGTTGCGAAAATTTGCAATACAGATTGCCCCACCCAATACGCCACAGGACTTCCCGGAATTTTCTTGAAATCATCCGGCTTTGCTGAATAGAACCAACCACAGTCTTTATTTTTAATAGCTTCCAGCGTTCTCGGCCCTTGCTGATCTGCTCCACGAAAATCTGAAAGCCGAATATAGCAACCTGTAAAACCTGAAACGTGAGCCTTGGACAACGTAAAAGTACAAATTGGAACCACTGCGCCATCAAACCCAGAATATTCAAGTTGCACCAAAGTGACCAATGTCGCTTTGTCTAAAATGTACTGCCGCAACTCTTCGTAAGATGAAATGAACATCCACACGAACGGCGACATAAAACCAAGCTGGCCTGACTCTTTGGTCAGCATCAAATCTCGAATCATGAAGGCTGAGAATAGGTCTTTCTCGAAGCCATTGTAGTTGCTCTTCAAGTAGGTCTTAAGCAACGGCGTCAGGTATTTTCCACCCATGTACGGTGGATTCGCCACTACCGCATCGAACTGCATGCCCAATATTATCGCCTGCTCAACTAGCGGCAACAGATCCTGTGCTGCGGACTCGGAAAGCAGATCACCGCTCCGGATAGCCTTTTGCAACCCTTCCAGCATGGCGGGAAGTTGCGCGTTCAGCGCCTGCGGGATTTGGATCAGCGAACCGAAAGTCTTGGCATGTTCAAAAATAGTGTTCAGTGAACAGATATCAGTGGTTAGTTGTTTGCTGTTCACTGCCCACTGTCCACTACCCACTAACGCAGCAGAAAGCTGCTCTGCATCCAGCCCACGGCTCTCCTGCAATGCCAGCACGTTAAGCTTAGGCGGATTATCCAGCAAGCGGCGGTCATCGGCACGCGCCTTCATCAGCAAAGCAAATCCAGCCAGTTGTGCGGCACGGTCGTCGATATCCAGACCGAAGAGATTCTTTTCCAGAATCAGACGGGGAATGTCGCGTAAGCGATAACCGCGTTCCAGATAGATGCCTTTGAGCACCTCGTAGGCTTCAACCAAAATATGACCGGAGCCGCAGGCGGGGTCAAGGACGGTGATAGTTTCAGGGTTTAAGGGTGGAGTGGTGAGTTTTTCACTGCCCACTGACCACTGTCCACTATCTACTGCCCACTGTTCACTAACCACTCCTTCCAAACATCTCGCACGAATCAGCGCATCCAACTGAGCCTGAACTTCCGGCGTCTGCTCAGCTGGCTCGATGTAATAAGCCCATTCACTCTTCAGTGTTGAAGCAGGATTTGCCATCAACCACAGCCGACCGACGCTGTTCTGCACCAGATATTTCACGATCCAGTTTGGGGTAAATAACTGTGTGGCAGCGGGAATATCCTCAGATCTAACCACCTTGCCGATCACCTCATCCTTCTTCTCGCTGATGTAGAACTGGTACAGCCAGCCGATGATTTCGACTTCCTGCCAGTCTTCCTCTGGAATGGCGGCGACCAGCTTGGCGATGACAGAATCGGTGCGCAGCAGATTGTCCGGCAGCAGCAATTCGGTTTCATCATCGATATGCTCGAACAAAAAAGGCATGGAGCGGGACAGCGTGTTGCACAGAGCGACCAGCAGCATCTTGTACAGTTCTCCGTCCCGACTACCTGCGAGTTTAAGGTCAAGCGCCTTGTCCTTATTCAAACCGGGCAGATCCAGTTCAGTCGCATGATTCAGAATTTCCGGCATGCCACCTTCACGATTGGATAACGCGCGATAGCCGTGATCCAGATAATCATGGATTTCCATATAGCGCAGCGCAGCAAAGCGGTTGAACCAGGTGTAGGCGACAGCTTCAATCGTATGACGGTAACCTTCCGCCTTCATCCGCTTAATCAGCCGTTCGCGCAGCTCGTAAACCTTGGCTGGCCATTCCATCCCCGCGATGATGGCGATATCACCTTTTCTCTCACCGATTGCCACCTCAAGCTTGCCGCCCTTGTCAGACAAGCCGAGCAGGTTGGCGCGAGCTGTTACCGCTGCAATAAAATCTTTTCGAGCTTGCGGTGCATAGGTTTTGAGTTTGGATTTGTTCATCGTGAGGTCAAGCTAAATGACGCAGTAGAAGGTGGGTTCGTCCCAGATAATTCATTAGAAAGAACTACGTCATACCGGCGAAGGCCGGTATCCAGATGATTAACAAATTCCCACGTCAGTGGGACAACATCATGATTTTGTCCGCTTTGCGGCATATTTTTTATGACTGGATTCCGGCCTTCGCCGGAATGACGAGCTAATGGGTTGTTTGGGTTCATGTTGGTTATAGTTGCTCGATATGCTGATGGATGCGTTTGATAATCTCGTCAAACGGAATTTGCCCGGTGTAGTACAGCGACTCGGTTTCGCGATATTTGGCGTCGTACAGGCTGCGCACTTTTGGATCGGACAGCAGGAATGCTTCGTTACTGGCGATGTCGAGGTTATCGCCTGAACGAAAACGCTCAACTTTTCGGGCGTGATAAGTCGGTGTACCGATAAAGCTCAGAACTTCCGGACTATCGAGCAGGCAATACAGGTCGTAATAATGACGCATGAAGTTTTTGGGAAACGTATTGGCTTCCTGCTGCATACGAAACTTGGTCGAGACGGTTTGCAGCTTTTCCACAAAGGTGTAGGCAGGACTGTAGCAAGCGACATCCACGGCACGATTATCAATGATCGCAACTTTCGCTTTTAAGGCGACATCCAACGCCCATGATGAGATGGTGCAGGGTGTGTTTGGTGCCGTGTCGTCAAAACCCACCTCAAGTAAGATGCCGTCTTTCACGCCATGCAAAGCGCGAGTCCGTATGGGGTAACCGAGCAAGATGCCGCAGTTACGATATTTGGCATCGTCATAGTCGGTGTCACGGATGACGGATTTAAGCCCCGGAATTTTAATTTCGGTAGCTAACCAATCAAAAAAATCTCGGCGTGACGCCTGGTGAGCGGGTTTATCGTGATTTTTTCCTGATTTAACACCAAGCTCGGCAGGTGGCTCGAAACGAATATCAATGTCTTCCGAAAAGCGATGAATGAGCCCAAAGCCCTTTGATAGCGATGTGCCGCCCTTCAATTCAAATTTCCAGCCCTGCTGTTTAAGCCCCCACAGGCAATGCATTAGCCAGTAATCTTTTTCAATCAGATGAGCCTCAATATTCAGTGCGTCTGCAATCTGCTCAATAAGTGCCAGAAAGCCATCTTGTTCATGCAGAAAACCAGGTGCCTTCATTTAGCGGCCTCTACTTGAGTGACTTCCATTTTACTCAGCCAATTTTTCATCAGGCGACGGGTTGCCGCTGAGCCATAATCCTGCAAGGCTTGTTGCAATTTTTTTGCATCAAACTGCGACAGTTTACGTCGGGCGATGGGGAATACATGATCTTCATCTTCCGCTAGCTCATCAAAGTTATTCAGCATATCAACCAGCAGATATTCACTGCTTACTTGATTGGGCAGTGGAAATCGATGTTTGACGCGAAAATCATAATCTCTATTACCAAGGCGAAATATGCCGTGGCGCTTATGGTTATAAACTATAGCTTTGTTATATAACTGGGTCATGCCCAGGCGTAGCGAGTTATAGATACTGGGATTGAAGCTGAGAAAGTTTTTATCTTTCAGGAATGCCGCCAACATATCCTCTTCAGCGGGTGGAGCATCCCCAAAAACACTTTTTCTGGGCGCGTAATACAGCCCTTGCGCGGCTTTAGTCAACCGACCTGCTGCCACCAGTTTCTGCAACTCACGGTCAACACTGGTTGAATAAGCCACCAGGTCTTCACGGCGATAGACCTTTCCGGCACGGAGGTGGCGGGCCAAGGGTGTTGCTTTACTCTGCGATGTCAGTTGCGCCCTCATGATGGCTTCCTCATTAACGTTTCATGCAGAATCATACCCCTTAACGATATTTATTCATAGTGTTATTGAGCCATGCAACTAATCCATGCAGACATAGTCGCAGAGTATCCGCAATTCAGCGCTAGCTGGATATTGGCCTCACTCAGTCACGGCAACAGGTTCTGTCTAATTGGGAAAATAGCATCGTCCAATTGGGATTAAGTTGTAATAAGAATGCGCTTACCGCCATCGCTTACTGTATCCTGGCACGCTGCCCGGCCTTAATGGCTGCGAGCAATTCCGCCTTTAGCTTAGAGATATAATCTTCAACCTCAGCTTCCGTTTCCAAATAAGACTTGCTGGAGAAGTC
>Ga0316223_1000458_pt1 | contig 50013 bp, 47 predicted proteins | sample TBH18009metaG_FD_206007 | JGI IMG/M metagenome (GOLD analysis project Ga0316223, IMG submission 206007) | Freshwater microbial communities from Trout Bog Lake, Wisconsin, USA - TBH18009 | ecosystem: Environmental > Aquatic > Freshwater > Lake > Hypolimnion/Profundal zone | place: USA: Wisconsin...
TGGAAAAAGTGAACGACAAAAACCAGTTCTTGCTACACTTATCCACAGTTGCTGTCCCCAAATACGGCAACCGGTCCTGGGTCAATATTCAATCGGCACACTGGGTCAATATTCGGTCGGCGTCAACGCTAGGCCATCACGGCATAACAATGATTAGTCAGAAATTCAACCATGGACTCACTGGCGATCAGCTGATCGAATACTTGTGCTGCCTGCGGGTAGTCACCGGCGATGAAGCGCTTTTCGCTCACCCCGGCGATGATACCGGCAAGCACGTCGGGTATCATGCCGCGCACTAACGCCAGCGTCACCCGGCGACCGTCGATGAGCACGCCGTTTGGATTGTGTATCCATTGCCATACCTGTGAGCGGGAAATTTCGGCGGTAGCCGCATCTTCCATCAAATTATGTATCGGCACGCAACCCGTACCGGCTAACCAGGCACCGAGATAGCAAAGCGCCACTTCGATATTCGCACGCAGACCGGCTTCGGTGATAGGCCCTTTCGGTTCGAATCGTAAAATATCCGCAGCGGATACCGCGACATCTTCCCGCTTTTTGCTTAACTGATTGGCCGATGGCATCAGTCTGTCGAACACTTCCATCGCCACCGGCACAAGGGCGGGGTGAGCGACCCAAGTGCCATCATGCCCGTCACCGGCTTCCCGTTCCTTGTCTGCGCGAACCTTGTTCATGGCGATATCATTGGCAGCGGAATCGCCTTTGATGGGAATTTGTGCGGCCATGCCGCCCATGGCATGTGCGCCGCGATGGTGGCAAGTCTTGATTAACAGCTGCGAATAGGCGCGCATAAAAGGAGACGTCATACTCACTTCGCCGCGATCAGCCAGCACGAAGTCAGAATTGCGGCCAAATTTCTTGATGCAGCTGAAAATATAGTCCCAGCGACCGCAGTTTAATCCTGCCGAATGCTCGCGTAACTCGTAGAGAAATTCGTCCATCTCGAAGGCGGCAGGCAGCGTCTCAATCAGTGCGGTGGCCTTGATCGTTCCGCGCTTGATGTCAAAATATTGCTGGGCAAACACAAATACCTCGTTCCATAGCCTGGCTTCCAAATAACTCTCCATCTTGGGCAGGTAGAAATAAGGCGCGCTGCCACGGGACAGCAAAGCGGCTGCATTATGAAAAAAATACAGCGCAAAATCGAACAGGCTGGCCGATATCGGCATCCCCTCCAGCAGCATGTGCTTCTCAACCATGTGCCAGCCGCGCGGGCGCACGAATAATACTGCGATTTTATCCTTCAGCTGATAGGTCTTGCCGTCCGGATTGACATGCACGATGCTGCGGTTGATTGCATCACGCAGATTGATCTGCGCATCAATCACGTTGCTCCAGGTCGGTGTCATCGAATCTTCCAAATCCGCCAGATACACCCGCGCACCGGAATTAAGACCATTAATCAGCATCTTGCGCTCGGCAGGACCCGTGATCTCCACGCGCCTGTCCAGCAGTTCTTCCGGCACCGGTGAAATCGTCCAGTCACCGGCGCGAACAGCGGCCGTTTCAGCCAGAAAATCAGGCATGCGACCCGCTTCCAGCTCTGCCTGACGCGTCACTCTGTTAGCCAGCAAAGACTGGCGTACCGGCTCGAATTTGTGTGCCAGCGCCACGATAAATGCGACGGCTTGCGGATTTAAAATAGCGGACTGCTCCGCTGTGAATTGACTGCTGAAACTAATGCCTGACTGAGCTATCATATTTTTTCCTTTTTAATGTGTCATGCGACACGGTTTTGCGGCTTGCCTGCCACGAACGCGTCGAGATTGTCGATCAGTTGATCGGCCAGTATCTGCATCGCCGCCCGGCTGGACCAGGCGATATGCGGCGTCAGAATGAAATTCGGCATATCCAGCGCCAGCAGCGGATTGCCGTCCACTGGCGGCTCCTGACTCAGCACATCGAAACCGGCCCCTGCGATACGATTTGAGATCAGCGCGACTCGCAAGGCGGCTTCATCCACCAGTGAACCACGTGCCGTATTGATCAACAACGCTTCAGGCTTCATCCTGGCAAATTCACTGGTACTGATCAAATGGCGGGTCTGAGCATTGAGAGGCAAATGCAAGGTAATCACGTCGCTCAGCTCCAGCACCGTCTCAAAGGCGGTATAGCCTTCCCGCACAGCGGTGACCCCCTTGTGTTCCGCTCGCAATACCTTCATGCCAAAGGCGCGCGCGATCACGGCCACCGCACTGCCGATCGCCCCGCTGCCGATGATGCCCAGCGTGCTGCCGTGCAAGTCAACGACCTGATGCGTGAACAGGCAGAACTGGCTGGCCTTTTGCCATTCGCCGCGCCGCACATCGGCATGAAACGCCAGCAGGTTGCGGCGCAAGGCCAGCATCAGCATGAAAACATGTTCAGGAACCGTGTCCACCGAATAATTTCTGATATTGGACAGCACGATGCCGCGTTCCCGGCAACATTCGATATCGATGTTGTCAGTCCCTGTCGCTGACACCGCAATCATTTTCAATTTTGGCAGCGCTTCCAGCATCTCGCGGCTGAGCACAACCTTGTTGCTGATGGCAATGCTGGCATTTTGAAGACGCGAGACGACTTCTTCAGGGCGGGTCGCCTGATAGGATAGCCATTGATGCGCAAAAGCCGGCGCACGCAAATTGGCAACCATGGTATCCGCATCCAGAAACACGATATTTTCCATTATTGGTCGCCCATCCCTGACATGCGCTCAATGATTTTGACGATTGCCGCCGAATCAAGTTCTGCATTGTTGCTCCCCATCAGGGCATTCAGATGCTGCGTGACCATTGCTGCGGCAGGCAAAGCCACCCCCAACTGCTGCGCGGTTTCCATGACGATGTGCATATCTTTCTGGTGCAGTCCAACCTTAAAACCCGGCTTGAAATCGTTGTCCAGCATACGCTGCCCGTGCACTTCCATAATCTTGCTGCCGGCGAATCCGCCCATCAGCGCGGCTCTCACACGGGCAGGATCGACACCGTTTTTCCGCGCAAAGGTCAGCGCTTCCGCCACCGCCTCGATGCTGACCGCCACAACAATCTGGTTGCACGCTTTAGCCACCTGCCCCGCACCATGGTCGCCGATATGCACGATATTTTTGCCCATGCATTCGAACAAGGGCTTAACGCGCTCGAACACCTCAGCCTTGCCGCCTGCCATGATAGACAAGCTGCCGTTGATCGCACCTGTCTCGCCGCCTGACACCGGCGCATCGAGCATCTCAATTCCCAGTGCCGCCAGCCGCGCTGCAAATTTTCTGGTGGCGTCGGGCGAAATCGTACTCATATCGACAATCACGCTGCCCGGGCGGGCGCAACTAGCCAGCCCCTGTTCGCCGAACAACACACTCTCCACATCCGGAGTATCCGAGACAATGATAAAAATCACGTCGCTATGCGCGGCAACCTCTGCAGGCGATGCGCAGGCAGTCGCGCCCGCAGCAACCAGCGCCAACATTGCCTCCGGGCGACGGGCATAAATATGCAGCTTGTTGCCTGCCAAAATCAGGTTAAGCGCCATCGGCGCGCCCATGATGCCCGGGCCGATAAATCCAATATTCTTAGACATATTAAGTTCTCCTGTTAACTCATTGTAGGCATGACCAGTGTGGAGGCATTGCTGTCGCTAGCTTCCGGCCAGCGGGTCGTAACCGCTTTGGTGCGGGTGTAGAATTTGACCCCTTCCATGCCATGCATGTGCAGATCACCGAACAGTGATGATTTCCAGCCGCCGAAAGAGAAAAACGCCATAGGCACCGGGATAGGTACATTGATGCCGACCATACCCACTTCAATCTCATTTTGAAAACGACGCGCGTCAGTGCCTGAAGCGGTAAAAATCGCCGTGCCGTTGGCGTAAGCATTGCTGTTGACAAGCGTTATCGCCGCCTCAAGAGTGGCGACACGCAGCACGGCCAGCACGGGTCCGAAAATCTCCTCACGGTAGATCGTCATGTCAGGCGTCACATCATCAAACAGGGTAGGCCCTACGAAATAGCCGCCTTCGTAGCCGCTCACCTTGATGCCGCGTCCATCTGTCACTCGCGTCGCGCCTTGTGCGACGCCACTGTCGATATAAGCCATAATTTTATCGCGATGCAAAGCGGAAATGACCGGCCCCATATCAACGCCTTTTTGATCCCCCGCACCCACCACCAACTTTTCGGCAGCAGCCTTCAGGCGAGCTACCAGCCCATCGGCAATATCGCCTACCGCAACCACCACGGAAATTGCCATGCAACGTTCACCGGCGGAACCGTAGGCTGCGCCCATAATGGCATCAGCGGTGAAGTCCAGATCCGCATCGGGCATCACTACCGCATGGTTCTTTGCGCCGCCCAACGCCTGCACGCGTTTGCCGTAACGGGCGGCCGTCTGGTAAATGTATTGTGCTACCGGCGTTGAACCTACGAATGAAATCGTCCGCACCAAAGGATGTGCCAGCAAGGCATCCACCGCCGCCTTGTCGCCCGGCACGACATTGAAAACCCCGTCAGGCAAACCGGCTTCCTTGAATAATTCGGCCATGCGCAGACTGCATGAAGGCACTTTTTCCGACGGCTTCAAGATAAAGGTATTCCCGCAGGCAATCGCAACAGGGAACATCCACATCGGCACCATCGCCGGAAAATTAAACGGCGTAATGCCCGCGCATACGCCTATCGCTTGCAACATCGAGTGACAATCCACACCGCGTCCGACATTTTCGGCATGTTCGCCTTTGAGCAAGTGCGGGATTCCTGAGGCGAACTCCACGACTTCGATGCCGCGCTGCACGGATCCTGCGGCATCTTCCAAGGTCTTGCCGTGTTCCTCAGAGGCTAACTGCGCCAGTTCCGCACGATGCAACTCAAGCAGTTCACGAAAACGGCTGATAATTCGACTGCGGCGCAGCGCCGTGGTATCTCGCCACCCGGGAAAGGCGGCACTTGCTGCGGCAACGGCAAGTTCAATATCCGTGCTGTCGGCCAGCGGAACCTGGCGTATGACGCAGCCTGTAGCCGGATTAATCACCTCAGCACTACGCGTACTGTGACTTTGTGTTCGCTGCCCGTTGATCCATAGCTTAATCATTCTGATTTCCTGATATTGATTATTGATAGAAGGCTTGCGGTAAACCTGCTAGTGCGCAGCCCCCAGATAGGCGGCACGCACGGCATCATCATTTCTTAGTTGCTCTGCCGGTCCATGTACCGAAATGCGACCATTTTCCAGCACGTAACCATAGTCGACAACTCCCAGTGCGGCAGCGGCAAACTGTTCCGGTGATGCCACTCGCTTTCAGTTCGCTGATGATGCGAAACACTTCCTTGACCAGCAGCGATGCCAGGCCCATCGAAGGTTCATCCGGCAACAGCACAAATCACATCTGCGGCAAAAGCGGCACAAGATACGCTAAGGGCTAAAGCACTAACGATAGATTTTATTTTGATGTTCATACTTTTCTCCCGATTTTAATATTAAAGTACTGCCAACGACTGAACTACCCGCTGCAACTCACACTACAATCGTCAAAAACTGCCGTTCCTGACAACTTTGTTCATTCAAAATCCATCACGCCTGCGGCGAGATACCGGCCAGTATGGCGTATACCGCCGCCAGCGCATGCGCATCACCGACATTGCCCGGAAAAATCACTACCGGCAAACCTGGAAAAGACGGGTGATCGACCGGGCAGCGCAGCACAGAACAACCCGGCAATATCTGGCCTAGCACCCTTGCTGTGCGCAGCAAAAGCCCCGAACTCAACACATCATTCGAGGTTATGCCGCCTTTGCTGATAAGGAAACCCAGGGTTTTTGGCAAGTTGCGCACCACATCCATCAAGAAGGCGGATACCCTGTCACCAAAGGCCAGACGCGCGGTCTGATAAGCAAAGGCTTTTTCCACACGACTGGTGTAAACCACCAGCGTGAGTCCGGCTTCATGACTTTGCCGGCACTGCCGGATAATCTCTTCAAGCATGGCTGCGGATTCATTGGCCAGACGCTCTACATCCACCTCGATGGCAGCGATACCCGGCATTTTTAGCAACTGTTCGAGCTGCAAAGTGGTCTGTTTGACATGCGAGCCTGCAATGACAGCACCCGGCTTCGCACAGCGCACATAACGCGCCATGTCTTTTGCCGCCACCGGTTGCGCAGAAAGCCCTGCCAGTGAGGTCAGCAGGCTTGCCGCACTGCGAAACATAAAACGCTTTCCCAGCTTCGCTGCCTGTTGCAACTGTACGGCAAAATGATCCAGATCGCCTTGACCTACCGCATCCACCACGCAGCAGGCATTGTCTTGCAGCTGCATCAGGCGGGGCAGACTATCGCCTCGCACATCGCTCAACACAAAACGTTCCACCTGCGCTGCACGGATTTTTCCGGCTGTTTTCTCTTCAACATAATCAGGTAAGTAGCTGTGACTGTAGCCAAAAACGGAATCTTTTGCAAACTCAGTCTCATGCACCTGCGTATCCTTGCCATTCACTTTCAGGTAATGCACGCTGTCACGGGTACTGCGACCGCCTTCAAAAAAAGCGGGCACCAGAAAGTGTGCATCAAACGGCCCTAATTCTGCTGCGATCACATCCGTTTCGACCGGATAATGTCCGCGCAACGTCGAATCTGACCGACTGACCAGAATGGGATTGATGTTGCGACCGATTTTCTTTAGCTCAGTCAGGGCAATTTTAAGATTTTGGCACACTTCCCGTGTCAGCTCAGCTGCCGCCTTTGCCGCCATGCCACGCGTATTGGTCAACACAAAGAACAGCGGCGCATCGTCCAGCATGGCCTGCTGCAAAGTTGCCACATCCCAGACGGTACAAAGCAGACAGCTGTGCACCGTCTGCGATCCGGTAGGATCATCATCAAGAACGATAATCTTGCTATCCATCAGCCTGCCAGTACCTGGGCGCGCAGCGCCATCGCCTCACCTGTCAGGCCGTTAAAGGCCATCAGTTCTGCGGGGCTGGCGGTCGTCTCGCCGCGCTTCCAGGCAACCGTATCACGCCGTAGCGCACGGGTGCGCAACAGCACGGGTTCGAGCACGGCACTAGGCCCCCCGCTCACGGCCAGCAACACCGCAGCGTCAAACAGCGCGTCAAAATGGACATCACTCATAAACTCGCCATCCGGCTCCGAGACGGTATCCCAGGCAATGTCGGTCGGGCGATACAGACGGCGCGGATTCAAGATGGCAACGATACGTACCCGGTAGCCTTGAGCTTCCAGCAGATCCTTCGCTTCAAACACCGGGATGAACACCATATCGCCTGTCACCGCAAATACCACCGTTTTGCCGCCGCAGTTGCTCTCATAGATGCAGGCCGCGCCCGCTTCTATGGCGTGACGCGCATCCTTTATGCTCATGTATACCGGCAGCGGGCTCTTGGACGCGATAATCACCATGCACTTGTTGAAGCTGTTGGCTGCATACTCATAAGCTACCTGTATCGCATTCGCATCGCAGGGAAACAAAGCATAGGTGTTGCCGTTGCGCATCTGTGCGGCAAAATAATTCTCAATCTCCGGACGCTGATGAGTCCAGCCGTTGCGCCCCTGCTCCAGCGCCCCCGCTGTAAACATGGCGACCACGGAAGGCGTCTTGCGACGCAATTCGGCCATCGCCTGCGCGACCGTTTGCACTATCGGCCAGCCGTTAATAGCAAAACTCTCATAGGATAGCCATATCGAGCGCGAACCGAATAAACACAGCGCGGCAGTCAACCCGGCGCAGGCATCTTCATTGAGCGGTTCATAAACCTGACCTTCCGGTGCCTGGTTATACAAAGGGTCAACAGTCGGATGACGGATCTTCAGCGCATCGTTGATGTTTTTCATTGCCGAGGCTTCGTTGCCGTCGGCATTGGTCACCACGAAACGCTTATCCTCGATGCCTGCGAAAGCCACCAGCGCGCCCAGTGCGGTAGCCGGCACTGCTTTTTCATCCCCGGCAAATTCATGCAGCGGCATTTTCCCCAAAGAGGCTAATGCCAGCACCTGTTCGGTCACGGCTGTTTTCGCAGCAGGGCCACCACCGGCACGCACAAAATTCTCGCGCACGATAATCCATGCTTCGAGGTTTAACGCGCGACGCTGCAAGGCATCTATCATATGCGGCTTATCTAGCGTATCAGCAGGATACAGATTGTGCGACTTGGCGCCTACCGTATGTACCCCCGCCCCTTTCATCTGTTTGATGATGAACGCCGTCAAGCGACCGCCCAGCGCTGATTTGGCGGCTTTATCCAATCCTGCCAGCACGGCACCGGCAAACGCCAGTCGTTGCTTGAGTGAAAAAAATGAGCTGTCCGCATACTCGCCTGTCTGGTTGCTGTCGTCAAAATCCTTCGCATTGACCAGCACCACCTCCTTGAAACCATGCCCCTTCCAGTAGGCAATCATTTCCTCATTGGAGAAACGCGACACCATGGAATGATGTTCCTGACTGTAACCATTCCAGATCAGGGTGGGGAGAAAATTGGTTGCCCCGGGATAAGCCGTATTGAAATGCATCATCGAATTGAGTACATACGGCTCCCCCATACCGCCATCGCCGATAGTGACAGGAAATAGCGTGCCTGGATGCAGCAGCGCACCTGCCATGGCGAAGTGCTGCCCCTGCCCTAGCGGACCTGCCGGTGCCAAAAGCCCCGGAATCGCGCCGGACAGATGACCTAACAGGCCGTGTTTTTCGCGAAAGCGCGCCATCAAATCGGTGACTGTCCTGATGCCTATGGCTTCGAGCGAGGTATCCAGGAACATCGCGCTGTAAAAACCGGGCGCATGATGCCCGACTTCGGTGACGATATTGGTGTGACCCAGCATCACCAGCGCAGCATAGGCCTCCGCGCTGCTGGCAAAACCGCCCGGATGACCGGAAGCTTTTGCAGCGCAAGTTTGCAACGTCAGATAGCGCAAGGCATCAGCCATCAAGAGCGTCTGATATGCCGCGTCAGGACAGGCAGCATTGCTAATCGCAGACTGCCCTTCCCTGATGACCGCAGATTTGGCGTGTTCGGAAAAGCCCTCCCATGCTGTGCCTATATGTTGAATACCTGCACAAAATTCCGCGCTCATGGTCATGCGGCTCACCCCCGGTAAAAATTGATTACGCCAACGTCAGGCGCAAGAAAAAAATTGCATTGGCATAATAATACGGCCTGTTGTATTATTCCGCAATACATAATCGTTTTCACAATGCGAAAAATGGAAAAACCAACGAATTCTATTCAAGTGATTGAGCGGCTTGCCGGACTGCTCGATGTCATTGCCGCGCAGGATGAGCCTGCCAGCTTAAAACTGCTGTCAGCCGAAACCGGTTTACATCCTTCTACCGCTTTTCGCATTCTCGCCTCCCTTGCTAAACAAGGCTTTGTCGAACGCACCAGCCGGGGCAACTACCAGCTTGGCATCAAACTCATGCAACTGGGCAGCAGGGTCAGCGTGGGCGTCGATGTCAGAAAAATAGCCTTGCCACTGATGGAAAAACTGCGCGACGAACTCGACGAAACCGTCAATCTGACCGTACGTGAGGGCGACGAAGTCGTCTATATTGAACGCACGCTCGCCAGACGCATGATAAGAGTGGAACAGGTAATCGGCAGCCGCGCACCGTTGCATGTCACGGCGGTAGGCAAACTGATGCTGGGTGATCAGGGGGACGCAGCTTGCCGCAGCTATGCCCAGCGCAGCAAACTGCCCGCTTACACAGTCAACACGCACACCACCATCACAGCGTTGCTGCAAGACTGTCTTGCCGCAACAAGTTGCAGCTACGCCCGGGACAATGAAGAGGCTGAGCTGGGTGTGGGATGTATCGGCACCTTGATACGCGACGCCAGCGGCCAGGTCGTTGCCGGTTTATCCGTATCCGCGCCGATAGAGCGGCGGCGCGATGAATGGATCGCGCATGTGATGGAAGTCGGCAGGCAAATATCGCAGCTGTTGGGCTACAACGCCGGATAATTCATCTGCACATCAGAGCCTGCTTGACAGCGCAAGACTCAGGCAACAGTATGGCTTTGGCAAAATGACCCAATTTGATCACATGCTGCATGAGCCCGATATGGTATCACCACGCAGCGACACTGCCATCGCTGCGCGGATCTTCGCCACCCTCGATCCAGCCCTCAGGATGACGTACCAGCGCACCGGCGTGTCCCATGCACTGAGCGAAATCCGCCACCACTTCCACAGGATGCCCCAGTTTGCGCAGTGCCTCCACTACCGAAGCCGGATAACGCGATTCCAGTTTCAGCGTGGTACTGGGTTCCGCCCAGGTACGGCCCAACAGCCAGCGGGGTGCCGCGACGGCAGAGCGTATATTATGAGCACCCCATACATAGCGGGAAAATACCGCAGCCTGTGTCTGAGGCTGGCCTTCGCCGCCCATGGTGCCATAGATCAACAGGCGTTCGTCGTCCAGCTTGGCCATGGCAGGATTAAGCGTATGAAAAGGTTTGCGCCCCGCTTCCAGGCTGCGTAGCTGTCCCGGGCGAAGATCAAACGAGCAGCCCCGGTTCTGCCAGCAGATACCGCTACCCGGCAGTACCACACCGCTGCCGAATTCAAAGTAGATACTCTGAATCATGCTCACCGCACGACCCGCCGCATCCACCACACCTAGCCAGGTGGTATCGCCATCGGAGACAGGCGCAGGCCACGGACTGGCATATTCCAGTGGCACACCTGACGCCAGGGCATCCAGCATTTTTCCGTTCAACAGCACTGACGGGTCAAGCTGCATCTGAGCCGGATCGGTGACATACTTATCACGCACTAAAAAAGCCTGTTTGCTGGCTTCCACCAGTGCGTGTATTCCCTTCGCGTTATCCGGATTCCAGCCGCTCTGACGAATACGGTCGTAGATACCGAGAATCAGCAGCGAGGCTAAGCCCTGAGTAGGCGGTGCCATGTTATACAGTGTGGCGTTAGAGATGCGCAATTGCAGCGGCGGTTTGAGTTGCGCCTGATGGCATGCCAGATCATCAGCCGTGACAGGGCTGCCAATGACGGCCAGATCAGCACCGATCAGAGCGGCTAACTCCCCCCGGTAAAAATCATCCGCGCCAGCCCGGGCCAACTGTTCCAGGGTCGCTGCCAGTGCCGGAAAGCGGTGGCGCTGACCATAGCCCGGCACCTGCCCCTGATTAAGGAAGGTATCGGCAAAGCCGGGTTGAGCGATGAGTTCAGGCAATTTGTCGCGGGTGTTCTCCTGCTGGCTAAGACTGACAGGATAACCTTCTCTGGCATAATGAATCGCGCAATCGAGCAGGCGCGCGAAGGGCAGGCGACCACCCCAACGGGTACGGCTGTATTCATAGGCGACTCCCCAGCCTGAAACCGTGCCGGCAACCGTATTCGCTGCCAGCGGGCCGCGCCACGGAATACGATGGGAGTCACCGTAAATTGCCCGGGTGACGCCGGCGCCTGCTGCACCACAGGCATCAATTGATTGCATGGCCTGCCCGGGCGCGTTCAGCAGCCAGAAGCCATCCCCTCCGATGCCGGTCATATGCGGATAAACAACTGCCAGCGTGGCGGCTGCCGCAATGGCAGCTTCAATGGCATTTCCCCCCTCGCGCAAAATTTCAAGACCGGCCTGGGAGGCCAGAGAATGAGGGGCAACAACAGCACCCCGGCAACCCAGAACAGGATTCATGGTGTCAGTAATTTTTCAGCGGAAACAAGACTAACTGGCGCAAACCTCGGCAAAAAAGCGTCATTAACTTTCACTGATTCGAAAAAAACCTCTTCAGGTCGCGTCCAGATTGTGCCATCGGAAGATTTATAGACGATCATGCTGACCGTCGGGTCAGTCTCGAGTTTCGCTACACAGACGATCTCATATATGCCGCCTTTATAATGCCGGTATTTCATTTTTTGATCCCTGTTCTGAATCGGCTTGCACTTCCTGTCCCGCATGGCCTGCTGTCGCTACAAGGGCCGCAGATGCAGCATGATGCCATTCGGCACCACTGCGATACTTTCAACATCAACCTTAATACCAAGAATAGCCAGTTCATCCGGCTTAAAACGATAAACAGGATGATTAACTGCATACTTATTCAGCAGCCGATTGATTTCCTGACGCAGCATTCCGGCAAGCTGATTACCCTGTTTCAAATGAAGCGAGTCCAGGCTGACTCCCTGCAAAAAGACCGCGCGTTGCTTGGGATCATATTGAAGCAAACTGCTACTGGTAAAATTTCCCTCAATGTCCAGCAAGGTGGCATGAGCCAGGAAATGGCCATTAACACCGACACGATTCATTGCTGGGTTCAGGGTCAACACGGGTTCGTCGATGGTGATTTTAAGCAGCCCCCCCGCCTTTTCCCAGTGAAACGGGAATTGCTGCTGCAAAGTAGTGGTCAGTTTTTCTGTCGAAATCACGTGTTCCCTGGGAATGATGGCAGCACAACACGTCAATGCAAACATGAAGGCTGCAACGAGCAGTTTTTGAAAGCACTTATTCATGCGCCGATACACTGATGCGGACATCACCTAACGTCACCACTGATCCTGCGCGTATTTTAGCTGTCTTGCGCAACTCAACCTGCCCGTCGACTGAAACCACCCCTTCTGCCACCATGGCTTTGCCTGCACCGCCGCTGTCGCATAAGCCCGCCATTTTGAGTAGCTGATTGAGTTCGACATACTCGCCGTTTAACTGGAATTCGATTTCTTGCATGGAATTTAGCCGTCCTGATTGAATTACATAAATGAAAACTGACTGGCACATTTAGCAGCGCCAAACATTACTCTGTGGCTTGAACTGCCATTGGCTGGCTTAATCTTTCTGCCCGGCAGATGCAGTTGAACTACGATTATACGCGGACCTTTCAATATCTGCCTTTCAATGCTGAACAACTCCGCAAACGAGCAAGTAATATTCATCCAAACCTGCCCCGCAATCACGATCGGCAAAGTAACTTCAAGTCGACTATCAACCCGGCATTGTCATTCACGGCATTTTTCCGGCCGTTAAATTCAATCAGGCTAATCTTTACGGGCTTCGAGATTTTTATTGATGAGATCACTCATGACTTCAGTTTGTTGCAGCAAGATGGCAGTCAGATCAAGACGTGTCTGTTCATCATAATGCTGTGTCAGCAACAATTCTGCGAAACCATAAATACTCGCCAGTGGTTCACGCAGCAACTCAGCAATATTCGACATTTTTTCAGCTGTTTTTAACTCGTCTTGCATGTTGTTCACATAGCGCAGATAGTGAACTGCGCGCAAAGTTCCTGTTGTCATTTTTACGCGATGTTGCGCAATCAGATTCGTGCGAATCAATTGGTAGTCAAAATCCGCCTCGCTCATACCCAGTAAAGCTTGTTCAGAAATGTTAGTGTATTGCTGAAAACTCGAATTAACCGCACTGACTTTGCCATCAACGTCGATGGCAACCATACCCCAGGGAGATTTGTCCCACAACTCAGCATCTATTATCGTATCGAACTGATTCATAATGCACTTCCCAACAGTGATATCTTCATATAAGTTGCCAGTGCCACTGGGCTGAAGGGTTTGACAAAATAGCTATTTGCGCCGAGGGAAAGGCCAAACTCCTGATCTGACTCCTGACCACATGCGCTGACGATAACGACGTGAATATATGACAGAATCGGGTCTTGTTTGATGCGTTCACACAGTTGATAACCATTCAATAAACCCGGCATCATGACATCCAGTATCATCCCGTCGGGCGGGGATCGTTTTATGATTTCGTAAGCGGCATCCGCATTAGCGGCTTCTTCGAGTTCGAATCTATCATCATTGAGGGCTAGTCGTATCATCTTGCGGATAATGGGTTGATCATCGACGATCAGAATTTTTTTCATTTAGTCGCTCCACACGGATAAGAATCACACATTACGAAAGGTCTTTAAATTGTTCAGCAATTTTCTTGAATTCCATATGCAGGGCGAGGAAGGCATCGGTGATATCCGGATCAAAATGTAAGCCGCGACCTTCCGTGATTATCCGGCATGCTTCCTCGTGTGTAAACGGCCTTTTGTAAGGTCTTGCGCTGATCAGGGCATCATACACATCAGCCAGGGCCATTAATCGTGCTGCAACGGGTATCTGATCACCGCGCAATCCCTTCGGGTAGCCACTGCCATCCCATTTTTCATGGTGACTTCCTGTAATTTCTTTGGCAAAGGTTAAAAACGGGGCACTGCGGCCAACTTGCTGCTCAGCATGTTCTAATGCATCATGACCAAGCGTGGTATGTGACTTCATGACAGTCATTTCCTCTGCTGTCAGACGTCCGGCTTTAAGCAGGATGCTGTCGGGAATGCCAACTTTGCCAATATCATGTAACGCGGCAGATTTGTAAATAAGTTCGATGTTTTTATGCGTCAGATGCCGCGAGAAACGCGGATGTCGCTGCAAATATTCGGCCAGCACCAGAATGTAGTGCTTGGTTCTGTGCAGGTGATTAGCCGTTTCATTATCACGAGTCTCGACTATGGATGCCATTGCCATGATCGTTATATCCTGAATAAATTTTAACTCGTTAGTGCGTTTGGTCACCTCACCGACCAGAAAATTATTTTTATTTTTAAGGTCGCAGGGAGCCTGTTTTATGGTTAGATGCGTTTTAACTCTGGCCCGCAGGAGGGCTTCGCAAACCGGTTTGCTGATATAGTCGACGGCACCCAGCTCCAGGCCTGATCTTTCGTCACAAGCAGCGCGTACATTGGCCAAAAATATCACCGGAATATCACGGGTAAGCGGATTAGCTTTAAGCCTTCTGCAAACTTCATATCCGTCAACCCCAGGCATCATGACATCGAGCAGGATGATATCAGGCACAGGTTCTGCCGCTGCAAGAAACAATCCTTCCTCACCATCATTTGCCACCTTGAGATGGTAGTTGGCTTCGAGCAGTGTGTTAATGATACGCAAGACTTCCGGACTATCATCAATGACGAGTACCGTGTTTATTTTTTTATTCATTGATTTCAGTACCGTCATTATATTACCTTAATAAGCTAAAATTAGCTCCTGTTCGCTTCAACAGCATGCTTGCTGAACAATATGGTTTTGCTGTTATGGTGCTGCACCGGCTAATGCAGCCAGCTCTGTAAAAACAGGAATCCACAAGGTGACCGTGGTGCCTATTCCTATCCCGCTCTTAATTTTAATACTGCCGTGGTGCAATTCAATGATTTCCTTAACGATACACATGCCAAGACCTGTTCCGGAAATCTGCCCTGAACTATCGGCACGATAAAAACGTTCAAAAACGCGCTCTTGTTGCCCGGGAGTCATGCCAATTCCCTGATCCCTTATACGAATACCAACCTGCGGTTCATTGTCGATATCAGTTTGCCGGACAAAATCAATGTTTATGTCACCGCCATCGGGTGAATATTTATAGGCATTGGATAACAGATTGAACAGCGCCTGAGTCAATTTAGAACGATCTGCGCGCACCCAGATCGGATCGTTTGTTGCCTGGTAGACGGGACAGGCCCGATTAAAAGGCAGGTGATAGCCTTTAACAATATCGACCAGTAAGTCACCGAGATTGATGCGGGTAATATTGAAATCCTTGCCGCCACGAGCCTCAATACGCGCCAGATCGAGCAGTTCGTTGAGAATGGATGTCATCAGCTTGGACTGGTCAAAAATAATATTCAGAAATTCGCATCGCTCCTCATCGCTGACGTCTAAGGTCAACAACATTTCTGAAAAACCATAGATACTTGCCATCGGCGTGCGCAGTTCATGTGCTGCCGTGGCCAGAAACTCGCTCTTCATACGATCGACTTCTGATTCATGTGTAATATCGCGGAAATACAGAATCTGTGAAACATTACCTGTTTTTGCTTCCCTCAGGCCGACACTCAGAACACGCGTTCCCGGGCCGGCCAGCACTATCGTCTCTTGATATAACTCATCCAAGGAAATAGAGCGTCTTTCGGCAGGTTTTTCCTGCATCGCGCGTAATCTTGTAAAACATAACAAACTCGACTCAGGGAGACAGATACTTGACAAATATATGGCAAAAGTGTCTTCATGGAGGCCGATAATCTCTTCATGAACGAGTCCGGTTAAACGCATAAAAGCGGGACTGAGATATTCGACGCAATGCTTATTATCAAAGGCGACAAAACCATCGGGGCTTAATTCAAAAATTGCCAGAAACTGATCAGATTGCTCTTTCAGTAGTTCACATACTTTTTCGGTATTGTTGCGCGCTTCATTTAACTCACTCGTACGCTGATTAACCACATTCTCAATACGAACGCTACGCGCTGACGCCAGCAACATGGATATGCCCAATACGCCCATAAAACCTAACGCGCCGACATTAATGCTCCAGCTTTGCCAAAAGCGATGTGACTTATTGAAGGCCGCTGTTGGTGAAGTTTGCAATAAATAAGTACGCTGCCCCATATTGATGGTGTATTCGAATGCATTTGACGTGTCTGGTTCGAAATTGCCATTCCTGGCGATAACGATTTGTGATTCCGCGTCGATCAGGCGAAACATCACCTGGTCATTAGAATCTTTAATCACCCTGTTCATGAAGTCTTCCATGCGCAGCACAGTCAGGGTCAAACCGGGAGCATTAGCCCCTTCACTCACCCAATGTACCAGCAACACGCCTTGTTGAGAACCTCTTTCCTGTACAAGCTTGACGGGTGCTGAGGCAACGGATCCATCGGATATCCTGGATAATTCGATACTGGCGTTGCGTACCGGGCTCGATGCAAGATCAAACCCCAAGGCAGCCTGGTTATCTTTCAATGGCTGGATAAAAGTAACCGGAACATACGCTGCTCGCGTGTTTGCGTAATGCATGCTTCCGTCAATATTTCGCTCAGAGATACCGAAGTGCGGATATGATATGCGTTGCTCATATTCGAAGCTGCTTCGCTCTTTATTGCTGATCAGCGGCGCCCATTCGACTGCCTGCATGGTAGAATCAAAGCGCTTCAGGGCAACTTCTGCCATGCGATTGAACTCGTCACTTGAGATATGATTAGGACCTGCCAATACCGTCGCCAGCTGATCAATAAATGCTTCTTGTTCAGAGAAACGAGTAATTATCAGATTACGCACTTGTTGCGAGTACATACTGAACTCACTTGATATTTTTTCCCTTTCCCATGAGTTTATTTCTCTCACCGTCAGCGTTACTAATATCAAGCCGCAGATCATCACGACATGAAAATCCTTTTGGCGAGAACGCCATAATTCACTCGGTTTTCCTATGAACAACAGGGTTAGTGGCGTAAAAATGATGATGCCCAGTGCATCGCCCAACCACCAGGTAAGCCAAACAAAACCAGCATTAACCTCAGGCCCGAATTTGAACTTTAACAACAACAAGATAGATAGTGAGGCGCTGATCAAACTAAGCAGGATTGCCGTTAGAATAAAGCGTATCGCCTCGCTGCCGCTTTTAAAAACCAATGGAAAAGAGACTGTCCTGCGCATAAATAATTCACCCGCCATGGCTTGAAGTGTTGAGCTTGCGGCAATGCCAATTGCGAGAATCAATCCTGCGATATTCCCCATGGGCATCGCATACCCCAAAATAAGATTAAGAATAAACGAACCCAGAAATATCCAGATCAGCATATTGCGGCCATATATCAAAACACAGGCCAGCGCAATGCCAGCAGGCGGGAACATCGCCGAGGCATAGCCGTAGCCCGCGCCAAAAATCAAACCAAGCTTACCTGAAAGAACATAAACGATAGCTACCAACATACCAATAGCTGTTTTTTGCATTTTCTCTGACATTGCCATGATTATTTGTACAACGCATCGATTTTAACTGCAGATGGGAGACGGTCATTCACAGCGATGCTGCTGACGAATAACAATTCAGGATTATTGTTTTCATGGACTTTGGTATTAGCGGGCATGTCAGTTCTTACTTATTCATCTTGATTAATATTTTGTTACTCGCAGCAGCAAACCAGGCTATATAACCTGAACTGCCAGCCTAGCTTTGATGATATTTTTGCGCCCAGAGCAATGCCACCACCGGCACCAGCCTTTGCGATACAAATTTCGAAATACGGCCAGCACTCATCGTAATTTATTACAATCTCAGTCTTCACCGTTGCAATAGGCTACGCAAAAAGCCCCCATTAAAGGCGGAATTGCCACCGGGACTTTTCATCAAAGTATCATATTTATTCACTAACACTCGCCAATATTATCTGTTTTCCAAAAATAGCCCGGCAAGCCTGACTCAGCGACCCAAGGCAAAATCTTTCATCACGTCAGACAGGGTCAATATATTTTTATAATTGATTACAATCATATTTATCTTATGTGCAGGCGTATTATCAAGAGATACCATCTTCAGATTTACTAACATAGCGATACTACACAGTTACTAAATTCAACCTTATCCAGATATTTTCGTACCTGCCGGGATTTATTTTTCTACAAAATCAGTGATACACGTGTCATTATATCGTAGTTAATCTGCACTAATATGAAAATATATGAATTATTGTTTCATATTTAATGAAACAATGTGGTATATTTTGCTTCAATCATCTTCAACAGCAGAAAAGGCTAAACGTGAAGCAACAAAACCTGACAACAAGAGCGTTTTTGACAACGCGAGAAGCTGCAAAAATGCTGTCTGTGTCGCTGCGCACCGCTCAACTTTGGTCTGAAAACGGCTTGCTGGAATTTTGGAAAACGCGAGGCGGTCACAGGCGTATTTCCAAGCAATCGGTAGTACGCTTGCTAACATCGGAGGGTGAAAAGCCGCAAGAGGCAATTCCGCTGCCACTCAAGGTCCTGGTTGTTGAAGACGATACAGTGCTGCGTCGCCTCTACGAGATCAATATTCGTCGCTGGCCGTTGACCGTCGAAATTGATACGGCAGTTGACGGATTTGAGGCTTTAATCCGTATAGGTCGCAATCCGCCGGACTTGCTGATCAGCGATCTGAATATGCCTGGCATGGATGGATTACGCATGCTCTATGCCCTGTGCAGCATGAAGGAATTTTCGGAAATGAAAATCGTGGCGGTGAGCGGACTGGATAAGGAGGAAATAAGCCGGCGCGGCGGCGTACCTGAAGGAATACCCGTTCTGCCCAAGCCCATACCGTTCGGCGAATTGCTGGAGATAGCCAAACAGATTGCGTCCTGTAAAGCGCAAAGCGGGGGTTAGATAAGCCCCCTGATAGCGACCATGTGTTGACGCCGTAACCCCGGAAAATCCGCCAGATTATCGCGGGAGCGGCTGTTTTTTAGCATTTTTGCCCCTCAAAGCAGACCAAAAATCTAAGCAAAACTTAAAATCTTGCTGACTTAAAATCAAGTTGATTAAAATTTACCCGTGATGCTAATAATGACTAAACTTTTCTTCAAAAATTCGAGTTCAACGTTGCCTGTTCAGAGCGACAATCGGAAGTGTCCTCAGTGTGATTCGACCTATCTGGATCGTATTAAACGTCGCGTGATAGACCGGATTATCGGTATTATCATCCCGCGTAAGCGTTATCACTGCGAATCATGCGGATGGAAAGGTAATCTGAGATAAGGATTTCTGCGTAAATGAGGTTACGCACTCGCCAAAAAACTTCGGGTTTGATTTTTTAATGCGATGTTCCTTGCCCCCCTTGTTTATCACACCTGTGCGCCGCCGAAGACAGGCAGCAAACAGCAGAGTCGTTGGGTGAAAACGCGTTGCCTTACATTGCGAGGCAACAGTTTCGGCGAAACAAATAACACGCAAGTTGGCTGAGCCAACACTGTATTGAGCAGTAGCGGATCGTGCGAGTTGCGCAGCCCCGCTATTTGACGTAGCGCATTTTCTCACTCTCCTCTAATAGCTCAATGTTGTGGCACAGTTCCTGTTTCAAATGTTCCGGCAGCCGCATCATCCACTCCAGCACCAAAAACAGGTCAATGATGCGCTGCTTATCCCACCCGCGCTGGTATAAAAGCTGAATTAGTTTCCATCTCGCCGTCTACACTGAATCCCTGCCTGCTGCACATAATTATTGGCTTGCTTGCCGGAATGGTTTTTTTGCGAACAAAATGAGGCGGTGGCGCAGAAGAATGACTTTCTGTAGCCGAGCAGTTATTTCCGGCAGAAATTTATAAATTTGTGACAAATCATGATTTGTCACTTCCATGTGCGACAATCAAATTCTCTAACGGGCATGGAAAAATAAGTGCAGAACACAGAGCAAGCTTATATAACTGATGCTACTGCGTCACATCAGTTATTCACCATAAAAATAACTTCGCCGGTGGCAGACCGGCAGCTGCTTACTTTGACGGAATTTTCGAGGTGTTCCCGCTTATATCCCCCAGTCAGGTGCGCACGCCGTAACCACGGTTGAGCAGATTCAAGGCATACCAGAAAAACACCACGTTAAAAGCGATTATTGCGATAAATGCCACGTTCAGATTGACATCTGACACACCCAGCAGACCATAACGAAAAGCATTCACCATGTACAGAATGGGATTGGCCATTGAAATATGCTGCCAAAACGGCGGCAACATCGTGACGGTATAAAATACCCCGCCCAGATAGGTCAGCGGGGTGAGGACAAAGGTGGGAATGACAGTAATATCATCGAAGCTGGTCGCATAAATGGCGTTAATCAGCCCGGCTAACGAGAACAAGGTGCTGGTTAACAACAGTACGGAAATGGCGATAAAGAGATTATGCAAGGGGATGACGGTAAAAAATAACGACACGAGCGTGACCGCACCGCCTACCGCAATGCCCCGCGCCAATCCTCCGCCGACAAAACCGATCATGATTAAATAGTTTGGCAATGGTGATACCAGCATTTCTTCAATATGGCGCTGGAATTTTGAACTGTAAAACGAGGCCACCACATTGCCATAAGAGTTAGTAATCACCGCCATCAGAATCAGGCCCGGCACAATGTAATCCATATAATGAAAGCCGTTTAAATCATGGATCTGACTACCGATCAATCGGCCGAAAATTACAAAATACAGGGCGGTGCTGATCATCGGCGGCAATATCGTCTGCACCCACAGGCGTGAAAAACGCAGCACCTCTTTCCATAAAATCGCTTTGATCGCAATCAGTTGCTCGCGGCCGTTCATGCGTCTTCTCCCTTGTTACCGATCAATCGAATAAACAATTCTTCCAGCCGGTTGGTCTTGTTGCGCAAACTGCCAATTTCAATATTTTGCAGCGCTAAGGCCATAAACAACTGTGTGATACTGCTATGGCCGGACACGACCACCTCCAGCGTGTGCTCATCCGGTAAACTGGTCGAAAAACCCGGCAATGCGGGTGCTTGTGCAAGCGGATGTAGCAGATCCAATACCAGCGTCTGCGTATCCATGCGACCCAATAACTCGCGCATGCTGGTATTTTCCACGATGCGCCCGTTATTGATTATGGCGATATTGCGGCACAGTTGTTCAGCCTCTTCCAGATAATGCGTGGTGAGAATAATCGTTGTGCCCGCCTCATTGATCTCACGCAAAAAGTTCCACATCGAATGGCGTATCTCGATATCGACTCCGGCGGTAGGCTCATCCAGTATCAGCAGGCGCGGTTCATGCACCAGCGCACGCGCAATCATCAAACGCCGCTTCATCCCGCCTGACAAATTCCGCGCATGTTCCAGTCGTTTATCCCACAATCCTAACTGATTCAAATACAGTTCGGCGCGCTCCAGCGCTAACGGTCTCGGAATGCCGTAGTAGCCCGCCTGACTTGCCAGTATCTCAATCACCGGTTCAAACTGATTGAAGTTATATTCCTGCGGCACCAGACCAATACTTGCCTTGGCCGCCGCGAGATCATGATCCAGATCGTGACCAAACACAGCTACCTTGCCGGCGCTTTTGTTGACCAGCGACGAGATAATGCCGATGGTGGTGGATTTTCCCGCACCGTTTGGGCCTAACAGCGCGAAAAAGTCACCCTGCTCTACTGTCAGGTCTATGCCTTGCAAGGCGATAACGCCGTTTTGGTAGACTTTGCTGAGATTTTGAATGGATAAGGCGGTAGGCATAAAATCAGAATATTTTTTAAGAATGCCGATTGTAATGGTTTTGCGCGCAAGCTGCCGCATTCACCTTGTTTCATAAAGGATAAACAGCCTGAAAAGATAGCCTGAAAAGATAATTTATTGAGGCGTCACGCCTGCTGCCTCAAGGTGCACGGTGTGCGTCGGGAAGGCCAGTTGCGCGCCATGCTGCTCGATGATTGCCGCAACGCTCAGCAGCACATCCTGCTTGATTTCATGGTAACGAACCCACTCGGAAGTTCGGGTAAAAGTGTAGATCATGACATCAAGCGAGGAGGGAGAAAAAGTGTCAAAGCTGACGATCAAGGTCTGGGTTGCGTCGATTTCCGGGTGACTTTTCAGCATAGCCTTAATCGCCGTGACAATCGCTGTCATCGCCCCGATGTCCTGATAACGAATGCCGACAGTCTCCTTGATGCGTCTATGCGTCATGCGAGAAGGATTTTCCACCACGATGGTGGTGAACAAAGCATTCGGCACATAGATAGGATTCTTGTTGAAAGCCCGTATTCTTGTATGACGCCAACTGATATATTCCACCGTGCCTTCAATTTGCTTATCCGGCGAGCGTATCCAGTCACCCACGCTAAAGGGTCTGTCCAGATAGATAGTGAGTCCGCCGAAAAAGTTTGCCAGCAAGTCTTTAGCGGCGAAACCCAGAGCGATACCGCCGATGCCCCCGGCCGTCAACACCCCGGAGATGCTGAAATCGAGCGTTTGCATCATCGCAAGACTGGTCAGGACAATTACCGTCAAACGGGCTAATTTGGATAAGGCATCAAATGTGGTGAGATCCACTTCCTCGCCATTTTTCAGGCCTAGCGCGATGATATTGCCGGTAAACCGATAAATGAAGCGAATCATAAACCAGGCGAGGCAGGCGATAATCCCGATATTGCGGACAGGACGGACAATATCGAATACAGCGTATCCCTGGCTGGCGATGCCCAGAGCAAAGCTGATGCCAAGCAGAAAAATAAACAGGGGTAGCGGACGTTCTGCCGCCTGCACCAAGGCATCATTCCCGTGACTTAACCTAAGGCTTGCCTTTGCATGACGAAGCAAATACCTGGCCACAAGATTGAGCAGCAAAGTGGCCAGCAACACCAAAAAAACCTGAACAAAGCGCGGCTGGAGCAGCAAGGATAAGTATGGATTAGCTGAGAATAGTTTCATGAGCTTAAGATGCCGCTAAAATCTGTCCTAAAAAAAATCATGTGCGGCACGATGGCAGACTAATTCGTTTCGAGAACCACAAAGGCTACGATGGTGTTGCGTTCATCGCTGATCGACAAGTGATGGCCGGTAACACCTGACTGTGCCAGATAATTGCGCAGCAGCGCATCAAATTGCAGCACCGGTTTGCCCAGGCCATCATGTATCACACTGATACGATGAAGGCTTACAGGATGGCGAAAACCACTGCCCGCCGCCTTGGCAAACGCTTCCTTGGCAGCAAAGCGTTTCGCCAGAAAACGCGCCGGGTTACTCTGAGAGTGAAATTCCACTAATTCTTGTTCAGATAGCAGACGTTCCGCCAGACGCTGCCCGTGCCGCTGCCACATCACTTCAATGCGAGAAAATTCTACAATGTCGGTGCCGATCCCGAAAATCATCATTAGCCCTGATAGTTAATAGATTGCAAATAAACTTCAGCGGAGGACCCTAAACATAAGCGAATCGTGGTAAAAAATGCTTTCCAGTGAAATTGAAAATATCGCTGTGCTAAATTCGCAAGTCCTTGTTGCGCATCAAGCCCTGCCTCTCTTTGTTTCTTGATGTTTTTTTCAATATCCCAAATAATCCGCAACCTTGCCTGAATCAGTCTGTCGCAGTTCAAATTCAGCATATCAATAGTATGCTGAACTAAATTCAGAATTGACGTATGTTGATTATTTGCTAAAGCTGGATAATCTATGCAGACGGCAGGATCAGGTAATAGCCTCCCCGTACTTTTATCAAGACGAAACAATTGGGGGAAAGCCATCAGTTGAAGCGGATTCATAATCCACCCTTCGCACTTTTCAGCCAATCTTTGCGTTTGGATCATTTTATCTTTGTGAGCATCACAACTTAAATTATGCGCTGTTGGCTCCAGATAAAAGCCACTTTCTTCAATATGCCGGTAGCTACCCCCATTGCACACGGCTAGCATATTTTGCCAATCCAACGCCCAGTTATGCGAGTAGTTTATATCTGACTTTGGATGAAAATGCTCCACGTGGCATTTCAGCGGGTCATTATCGCGAATATCAATCTCGCAATAAGCACATAGTCCACCTTGTTGATACACGAGTGTCGTTCGACTATCCTGATAAGCTAATGGCCCGCCATAATGCGGATTATTTTTCATTTCCTCCCACTGACTGCGCGGTACGGCATTTCGATAAGCCGTCAGTGCTAATGGTTCAGCGCCTTGTAAAACTCGCTTCATTCTCCCAACTCCCACTTACGATTTTCAATCAGCAAATCTGCTTCAAGCAATGCGGGCTCTTCTCCCTGATAACGAGCATTAAGCCTGTTACGCAAGTGAGTGGCTCGCTCCGAATTCCACTGATCCGCATCCACCAGAGCTAAATACTCATTTAATTCAAGCGTAGCACTATTTTCAGGCGGCCTCACTTCTACACCTAGCACTCGTTTAAGCAAACGGGAAGCCTCAGCGCCTTCAGTGCCGGGGGGTGCTGAATAAATTTTGCTGTCACTTATAATTCGAATGCTCTCAGAGGGAATAGCGGAAAGAACTTGCGGGCTATGTGTCGTCACAACGAATTGCAGAGCAGGAAATGCCTCACTCAACTGACCCAGGACCAACTGTTGCCAACGCGGGTGCAAATGCATATCTACTTCATCAATCAACACCACCCCTGTCGTTTTTTTAGCCGCGTCAATGCCATAATGAGGATTGAGCTTAATGCAGCGATATGCAATATCGCCTACCATCGCCAACATGCTGCGAATACCATCGCTTAGCAGCTCAACTTTGATAATGCCTTGTTGTTCATGGCTTAACACCAGCGATTTTTCGTTTGAGACACTGTATTCCAGTCCGTGCCACCCCGTTGTCGCTTGCAAAAAACAATCTGTCGCCTGCTGAATGACCTGGATAGACAACTGAGCCGTTGAATCGGCATCCGCAGGTAGCCCTTTTTCTATCTGCTTGATTTGCGCTTCTCTGTAGCTTTCAAAAATCCAGGTAAACCATTCGGAAAAATGCTTGTAGGAAGAGGCCGGATCCAGACAATCACGATAAGCGAACAGACGCATAAAAGAATCATGATCTTTTACAGGCAAGTTCCCGCTGGTCAATTTTTTATGACTCCAAAGCCGCCCCGTACCGTAATAGCCTAGCATAGGCAAATCGGCATTCACGACAGGATCGCGCACTGCCTGTTGTAGCGCAACAGCCCAAACTTCCAATTTTTTCGTCTCGGCGTCACTCTTGGTTTGAGATCCTTTTTTCTCACTATCACGAAACCGTGCCCAGCTTTTATTGCCATCACCGTAATTACCGGCCAATGTAATTATGCAAGGCAATTGACGCACCATATCGCCCGTGTCTTTTTTAAACAGCCGCACATCATCAATGGCAATAGCATTAGCGGGATCAGCAAAACCACTACTTGCCAGATCGAAACTATGTACGTATGGCCAAAGCCCAATACGAATTGCATCCAGCAAAGCAGATTTCCCCTGCCCGTTTTCAGCAACTAAAACCGTCATTTTTGGATGCAACGCCAATTCCAGTCTTGCAAAGCAACGAAAGTTTTCTAAAACCAGACTGTCAAGCTTCATATTTTAGTTCCGTCCAGTTAATCTCACGAACAGACAAATCAATTTCCCAGCAAGGCCTTCATTTTGCGCACTGCCGCATCCAGACCGATGAACAGCGATTCGGCGATGATGGCATGGCCGATGTTCAGTTCAACGATGTTCGGGATCGCCGCAATATCCTGCACATTGTGATAATGCAAGCCGTGCCCGGCATTGATCTGTAGTCCATTAGCATACCCGTACGCTGCCGCATAACGAATCCGCTCCAGTTGCAGATGACGTGCAGGTACACTGTCCGCATCGGCGTATTTGCCCGTATGCAATTCAATCACCGGCGCACCGGCACGCAGTGCGGCGTCAATCTGTTTTTCCTCCGGATCAATAAACAACGATACACGTATCCCTGCATCCGCACAGCGCTCGCAGGCCGATTTAACCACCTCAAAATAACGCAGCACATCCAGCCCGCCTTCGGTGGTCAATTCCTCGCGACGTTCAGGCACCAGGCACAAGTCATGCGGTTTGAGCAACAGCGCATGACTGACCATTTCATCGGTCACTGCACATTCCAGATTCATGCGGGTTTGCAACATGCCGCGCAACACAATCACATCCGCATCCTGTATATGCCGACGATCTTCACGCAGATGCAGGGTAATCGCATCAGCACCGGCTTCTTCACAGATCAGAGCCGCACGTACCAGATTAGGATAACGTGCACCACGCACTTGCCGCAAGGTGGCGACATGGTCGATATTCAATCCCAGTTTCATCATAATTTTTGCAAATCCTTAATTAATTCGCGCGTGTGCAGCGTTTTTCCACCCAGATGGTGATTAAGCAACATGCGCATTAGTTGTTTACTCTGTTGTGCAACAACGGGATCACGATAATCATCAGCGGCCATCGCAAGTAAGGTCTTACCGGAAATTTTGAGGGCGCCCTGTGCTTCATCGGCCTCCGGCAACGGGCCATGCTCAACCAGATAGCGATAGTTTTTTTCTATCTGAACCGGCTCGTCACCTAAGGCTTCTGTTTCCAGCGCCAGCGCATAACCTAATTCCTGCAACAGATGCTTCTCAAAACAACGCAAAGTAGCGGCGTGATCCGTCTCATGCGCCAGTCGATAAAGGGTAGCCTGATAATAGTCAAATAACTGCTCATGCGCATCGTCTCGCGCCAGTAAATTAACCAGCAACTCATTCAGATAAAAGCCGCACATCAGCGCGGTTCCCTGCAGATAAGGCTGCCCGCCCTGCCAGTCCGCGCTGTGCAAAGTACGCACCTCCCCCTTACCGAACCAGGACAGGCGCAGCGGTTGAAAACCCATCAGCACGCCGCGCAGTGCAGACCTCGGGCGCCTTGCTCCGCGCGCTACGATTGCCAGTCTGCCGTGCTCACGACTATACACATCGAGCAGCAAACTGGTTTCCCGAAACGGATGACTGTGCAATACAAACGCCAGTTCATCCTGCTGCCTGTTTTGCCGTGTCGTCATTTCAATCCATCAACGATCAACTGCAGTTATTCGTACCCCAGCGTTTGCAGCATGCGCGCATCATCCGCCCAACCGCTGCGCACCTTGATAAACACTTCCAGAAACACTTTTCCGTCGAACAGTTTTTCCATATCCAGACGCGCTTGCGTGGCAATTTCCTTGATTTTTTCGCCTTTTTTACCCAGCAACATGGCCTTGTGCGCTTCCTTGTCCACCAGTATCGCGGCACTGATGCGGCGCAATTTCTTATCCATTTCGAATTTTTCGATCACCACGCTCACCGAATAAGGCAACTCTTCTCCGGTAAAACGAAATACTTTTTCGCGCAATATTTCAGAAGCTAAAAATTTCTCGCTGCGATCAGTCACCTCATCAGGATCGTAAATCAGGCCACCCTCCGGCAAGAAACTACGCAAGGTATCGCGCAACTCTTCTATTTTTTTGCCAAATTTAGCACTTACCGGAACAATATCGGCATATTTAAAGTCTTTTGCAACGCGCTCGGCGAAATCAAACAATTGCCCCTTATCGGCGATTTCATCAATTTTATTGATCACCAGCAAAACAGGGCAATTATCCGGCAACAGCTTCATCACTTCCTGATCGCGCTCGTCATAGCGCATCGCTTCGATCACGTACATCACCACCTGTACATCGCGCAGACTACTAGTTACGACGCGATTCATACCGCGATTCAATGCGTTAAGATGCTTCATCTGAAAACCGGGGGTATCGACAAACACCAGTTGGGAATGGTCATCGCTGTAAATCCCGTTGATGCGGTGCCGCGTGGTTTGCGCCTTGCGCGAAGTAATACTGATTTTTTGCCCGATCAAATGATTAAGCAGCGTGGATTTCCCCACGTTTGGACGCCCGACAATGGCAATATAGCCGCTGCGGAATGTCTGATGCTCTACATTTTCAGGAGTTTCGTTAATGGTGTCAGCAACTTCAATATTTTCATCCGCTTCAGTCATTTTCTTTTCCAATTATTTTATAAGCCGCAAGCGCAGCCTGTTGTTCGGCATTACGGCGACTGGTACCAGCGCCGCTCGTGGTTATTTTGAGTGAAGGTATGGCGCATTTCACCTGAAACAGTTGCTCATGCGCCTCCCCTTTGGTATCTGTGACACTATAGTCAGGCAAGGCCAGACGTTGACCCTGCAGATATTCCTGCAGCAGCGTCTTGGCATCCTTACCCAACGTTTTCATATCCACTTTGGCAAGATAGGGTACGAACAGGTTCAATATAGCCTTCTCGGCAGCCAGATACCCCCCGTCGATGAAGATAGCCCCAAACAAGGCCTCAACCGCATCTGCCAGGATGGAAGGGCGGCGATGTCCACCGCTTTTCAGTTCACCCTCACCTAGCTTTAACTGACTACCGAGATTCAGTTGTTGTGCAAACATGACCAGCGTCGATTCCTTGACCAGATTTGAACGCAAGCGCGATAACTCGCCTTCAGACAGCTCAGGAAACTCACTATATAAATATCTGGCAATGACGCATCCCAAGACACTATCGCCTAGAAACTCCAGTCGCTCATAATGATCAGGTGCATAACTGCGATGGGTCAATGCGCGTTGCAACAACTGAGGCTGTGTAAATACATGCCCCAACTGCCTGCATAGCTCTGTGCTATTTGCTCGCACTATTAAAGTCAAGATACAGACTAACGTTGGCAATCAGTGGAATTTTAACGAAATAACTGACCGTTAAAACCGGCTTGTCAGTACTGGTATCGATCTCAATATCCTCTGCCCTGATTACAGTGATATTATCGATCGATGCCCGCCGGCTAAAGGAACTGCGAATGTTATTCAGCGAGGCTTTTTGCAGATCCGGATCATTAGCGATTGTTGTCAGCAGCTTGTTGATTTCTGAATTCTGAAGATAGGGCGGGATCAGTTTCATGAAAAACAAACTGACCAATACCAGAATAACCGCGCCAAACAATAAACCTGACAAACTCAAACCGCGTTGATGCCTGTACATGATGCCCCCTTTAAATCCAAATCCCGATACGTTTTAAATCAGAAAAGTTCATCCAGATATAAAACGCATGACCGACAATCTGATTATCCGGCACGAAACCCCAATAGCGACTGTCGCGACTATTATCGCGATTATCACCCATCATAAAATAACTTCCTGCAGGCACTTTACAACGCACTAACTCTTCAGTATAAGTGCAATTTTCATGCCCGGGGAATTCAGCGACCGAATTCAAATGCACGTTCGGCATGTTGGGATTAATGAGCAGATCGTGGCGACGTTTGCCAAGCATCTCACTGAATTGCTCGGTATGCACAAAGTTTAAGCCGCTTTCAACATAGTTATAATCCCCTTCTGAAGTCTGAACCTGATCTATGCCATTGATTGTCAGATGCTTGTTGCGGTATTCAATAACGTCCCCGGGCAAGCCCACCACGCGCTTGATGTAGTCTACCGAGGGATCTTCAGGATAATGGAACACCATAACATCACCGTGTTGCGGATTATTAAGCTGAATAATTTTCTGATTGATAATAGGCAGACGAAGACCATAGGTGAATTTATTCACCAGAATAAAATCTCCCACCTGTAGCGTCGGAATCATTGAGCCTGAGGGTATTTTGAATGGCTCAAACAGGAAAGAACGGATACAGAAGACAATCAGTATTACCGGGAAAAAACTTTTGGCATATTCAACCCACCATGGCTCGGCGACACCAGTTTCACGCTTTTCGGCCAGCGCAAAACGATCCAGCAACCAGATACTGCCCGACAACACCAGCAGTACAAACATAATTAATGCAAAATCCATTTCATTTCCTTAATTGCTACAAAAAAATACCAACCACAAATCAATTTCGGGGGAAAAAATTTTAGTCATCCACACGTAAAATCGCCAGGAAAGCTTCCTGTGGAATTTCCACATTACCCACCTGTTTCATCCGCTTCTTACCGGCTTTTTGCTTTTCCAGTAGTTTCTTCTTGCGCGAAATATCACCGCCATAACATTTGGCAAGCACGTTTTTGCGCATCGCCTTGACGTTCTCACGCGCGATAATATTCGAACCGATGGTTGCCTGTATTGCCACGTCATACATCTGACGCGGAATCAATTCGCGCATTTTGGCGGCCACTTCGCGACCGCGATACTGGCTGTTGGCACGATGCACGATAATTGCCAGCGCATCAACCTTCTCGCCGTTGATCATCATATCCACCTTGACCACATCCGCAGGACGATATTCCTTGAATTCATAGTCCATAGAGGCATAGCCACGCGAGACAGATTTGAGCTTGTCAAAGAAATCCATCACAATTTCAGCCATCGGCATCTCATAAATCAGTTTCACTTGTTTGCCATGGTAACTGATATTGATCTGTTGCCCGCGCTTATGCGTACAAAGGGTAATCACAGAACCGACGTATTCGTTCGGCATGTACAGATTCACCGTAACGACCGGTTCGCGTATTTGCTCGATTTTGGACGGATCCGGCATCTTGGAGGGATTATCCACGGTCAAAACCGTACCGTCGCGCAGCACAACCTCGTAAATAACGGTCGGCGCAGTGGTAATCAGGTCCATATCGAACTCGCGTTCTAGGCGCTCCTGCACGATTTCCATGTGCAGTAACCCCAGGAATCCGCAACGAAAACCGAAGCCCAACGCCTGAGACACTTCCGGCTCGTACTGCAACGCGGCATCGTTCAGTTTAAGCTTTTCCAGCGAGTCGCGCAGCGCCTCGTATTGATTCGATTCTACCGGAAACAAGCCGGAAAAAACCTGAGACTGAACTTCCTTGAAACCCGGCAAAGCCTCCTTAGCCGGTTTGGCCTGATGGGTGATAGTGTCCCCCACCCGTGCGGACTTTAATTCCTTAATACCTGCGATGACGAATCCCACCTGCCCGGCACTCAAGGAGTCACGCGGTTGGGATTTAGGTGTGAACACACCGACGTGTTCGGTCAGATGCTGCGCGCCAGTCGCCATGAAGAGAATTTTTTCCTTAGGCTTCAAGGTTCCGTTCATCACCCGCACCAGCATGATTACGCCGACATAGTTATCGAACCAGGAATCAACGATCAGCGCCTGCAGCGGTGCAGTTACATCGCCCTTCGGGGCGGGGACCTGCACGATCAACGCTTCCAGCACATCCTCAATACCCACACCGGTTTTGGCCGAGCAGCGCACTGCATCATGCGCGTCAATGCCGATCACTTCTTCAATTTCTTCGATGGCATTATCAGGATCCGCTGAAGGCAAGTCGATCTTGTTTAATACCGGCACCACTTCCACACCCAGATCCAGTGCCGTGTAGCAATTTGCCACGGTCTGCGCCTCCACGCCCTGAGAAGCATCCACCACCAGCAACGCCCCCTCGCAGGCGGACAGCGAGCGGGAAACCTCATAGGAGAAGTCCACATGACCCGGCGTGTCAATCAAATTCAGATTATAAATCTGGCCGTCGCGAGCTTTGTAGCTCAAGGCAGCTGTCTGTGCTTTGATGGTGATGCCGCGCTCGCGCTCGATGTCCATGGAGTCGAGAACTTGCGCATCCATTTCGCGATCGGACAAGCCACCACAGAGATGGATGATGCGATCAGCCAGCGTGGACTTGCCATGATCGATATGGGCGATAATAGAAAAATTACGGATTAGCTGCATGAAATTCCAATAGAAACCATACCCCTTACACCCGGGGTGAAAAGGCAGGTATTTTACAAAGGACCAATTCTAGCCGATTTAGGTAATATACGCAGTACTGTAATGAGATAGCTGAATTGCAAGCGACGAACATTCTAGGTAAATCCAGATCGTAGTTAGCTATTCTCGAATCAGCCGCGCAATAAATGGTTGATGATTTGACTTGTTCGAAAAAATCCGTTTGGCCAATAAAAATCCAATCAACAATCCTGATAACGCACCCAGTGTTGCATAGCCGTCCCGCTGTTCGCCGGCAATCCAGCCACCGCCCAGCACCGCACCGGCAAACATCAACGCAAGGGGCAGCAGATAAACCAGACTGATACCCCGTAACACAGTTCCTTCAACTATCGAGACAATCACTTCATCACCGACTTCGGCATTGACGTGATTCTCCACTTTGAATTGGCGCGGCTTGCTGCAAAACAACTGCCCCACCTTGCTTGAGCCACACCCCTTCCCCTCACAAACGGAGCACCCGCCAGCGCCGCTCACCTCAACCAGGGTAAATTGGCTATCCTTCTGCACTACAATGGCACGTGTTTCCAGCATTATTTTTTACCATTAAAACGAATCGAATCGAGAACCTGCATCACCGCTTTCGGTGGTACTTCGCCCACGACGTTATACAGATGATTATCAACAACCTTGCGATAAAGATTAACTGCACCACGACTGGTCAAGGCTTCATTATCATCTTCATCCGCATCTGCCGTTTCAATAAACACGGAGATTGCACTTAGTCCATCGGAAAAAACCAGTTGGATCACAGGTGAATGTTTACCATGCATCGGGCGCAATATTTCCATGGCTTTAATGAATCCGCGCGGGAGTCCATCCACAACCCACCCGCTCTTTATTGCAGGAGCAGGCGGAATCTCAACCTGCTTGGTGCTGTCTGGCGTACTGTCTGCCAGCCAGGAATGATCCGCATCATTACCTAATTTCAATTCCGTAAAGGCATATTGCTCAGCGATTTGATTTTTTTCGTTAAGTACCGCAGATTTAAGCAACAGACCGGATATCACATCTACCCATATTTTGTAACTGTAGCGCAAATTATCGCGAGACTGATATAAAACAACCCGTGTATTATAGCCGGCGACTCGATCCATACCGAGCTCTTTAACCTGATAGTTCTGACGCAGTGATGCCAACGGGTCAGGCAACAGCAATGGAAACCGCCTATCACCATACAGATTGCCAACCGGAAATACTTTATTATTCCAATAGCACCAGGCTTGTCCGTGATGGCGAATTACCTCACGCTTCGGGCCATCCAGACTTTCCAGCTTTTCATATTCGCCATCTGGTTCAACAACGTGCGCTATACTCGACGTTTCAACATGATTGCCGTATTGAAATACGAACACACCGCTGTAATTGGTTTTATGGTCAGCGATATTGGCTGTTTTTAACCAATCCTGTCCGGATCCGCCATCAGCCGCGCAGACATTTGCTGCCAATAACAGGCAGCACAATCCCAAACTTACCCTCATTTTTCCTCCGGGCGATAGGAGGCTGTGTGAAAATAGGAAGCCCCGCCATTCATATCAGTTTGAGGTGAAATCTCCTGATGCGCCATCAGGTAATCGTTTGATTTATCCTGAATCTGCATGGCGCGAATATTCGAACTCTGCATCGCCAATTGCGGCGAGGATTCCGGACTGATCTGCAAGGACATCCAAGCCACGACACCGAATGCCAGCAACGTGGCCGCAGCTGACAGCGCATACGCCCTTGCCTTTTGCTTCAACCTGCGCGGCGCCAGCACTGTCGGTTCATTCTTCAAGCGCTCACGCACAAAATCACTGACATCGCGATGAATCGAGTCAGGTTGACGCAGCACATCTCCTATCAAATGGTAGATTGCCCAGTCATCAGGCGCCTCAGTATCACGTTTTAACTGATCAAACAGAACTTCCGCTTCATCTTCAAACAACTCGCCATCCATCAAAGCCGAAATTTCATGTTTCATCATTACCACCTGTTATTCTGACTGGTTTCCAACAACGGGCGCAATTGCTCTGCAATCGCTTCACGCGCCCTGAAAATTCTTGAACGTACCGTACCCACCGGGCAGTTCATCACACTGGCGATCTCTTCATAACTCAGCCCTTCAATTTCACGCAGGGTCAAGGCACTGCGCAAATCCTCCGGCAACTGCTGCAAAGCAACTTGCACAACACTGACAACCTGCTTGCTCATGAGTTCATTTTCCGGCGTACTAATTTCCTGTAAAAGTCCGGCGTCCTCAAAAGACTCGGATTCTTCTGCATCAAAAGGCGTACTGGTGGGGGCTCGACGTTTGTTCGCCAGCAGATAATTTTTGGCCGTATTGATGCCGATGCGATAAAGCCAGGTATAAAACGCACTATCTCCGCGAAATCCCGGCAAGGCCCGATAAGCTTTGATAAACGCTTCCTGCGTCACATCCTCAGCTTCGCCCGTGTCTCGCACGAAACGTGAAATGAGCCTGCCTAATTTACGCTGATACTTTGCAACCAGCAGATCGAAGGCGTGCTTATCCCCGCGCTGTACGCGTTCCACCAACTGCTGATCAACTTCCCGATCACCCATCCTGACAATTCCACCTTACCGCTTATGCGAAGACCCGCAGTATAACCGCTACACGCCATCTGCGTCAGCCAGCCTGCACACACCTGGCAATTCGAAATTTAAAAGCCATTATTAAGTGATGGGATGGACGCCCACGTCCTAAAACGGCATCAATGCGCCAAAAAAGTAGTGGCCGTAATACCACCACGCAGAGAGCAGGAAGCATCCGTAATGAAGGCCGGCGGAATGCAAAGGCCTTACAGCTGAAAAGCCAGCCACAACAGCAAGCCTTCAGCAATTTCCTGCCAGATTGTTATCGGTTGTACATGATAAAGCACGGCGGACTTTATTCGACGTTCTATCCATAGCGAAAAACGTTGGACATCGTTTTTCTCATAGAAGGCAATCATCATTTCATAATTCAGAAACAAACTGCGCTGATCCAGATTAGCGGTACCCACCAGGGCGACTTCATCGTCGATGACCACAGCCTTGGCATGAATCATGTCAGGCAAAAACCATACGCGGGCGCCTGCCAGGGTTAATTCACGCAAGGCACGGTGCCGGGCAAAATCCGCCAGACTGTGATTGGATTTCCCGGGTAACAGCAGATCTACCGCAATGCCTCTGCGAGCGGCGAGCGTAAGCGACATTAACAACGTGGCATCGGGTACAAAATAAGGGCTGACAGCCAGAATGGATTTTCGGGCATTGAAGAAGCTTGAGACCAGCAGCGTATACAGCGTATCGTCGATCTGATCAGGGCCGCTGACGATCAACTGAGCGGCAGCGGATTCCGGCTTTCCCTCCTGACTGTCGGGTAAGCGTTGCGTGCTGTATTTGCCTTCTGTTGCAAATATCCAGTCCTGATCAAACTGCTGCTGCGCCTGCTGCACAAGCTTGCCACGCAGATCAAAGCTAAGATCCACCCAGGGCAAACCCGCATTGCCTTCAAAATAATCTGCCGCCAGGTTCCTCCCCCCGCTCCACAACCATTCGCAATCGGTGATGACCATCTTGCGGTGATTGCGCAAGTTGCTACGTCCGCGCAAAGTCGAACGCACGGGCGGTATAAAAAAGACCACTTCGACACCCGCCCGCTTAAGCCTGGTAAAGTCGGTACGGGCACCAAGATACGCGCCCACGCCATCAATTAGCAACCTCACCTTGATGCCTGCCTGCGCCCTGCGCGTTAACAGCATTGCAATTTCTTCACCCGGCTTGTCTTGTGCGAAGATAAAAGTGCAAAAATCAATCGTACGGGTTGCCGCGTCGATCATACTGCGCAACACCTGCAATGCACCGTCGCCTTGTTCGTGTATCCTGAGCTGTTGATAAGAAACCACCGGCGGCATCGCCATCACGGCTGCGAGTTGCTGCATTCGGGAGATAAGCATGTCGGAATCAGCTCCCGGCAGCGGCAATTCACAGGGCTTCGCACGCTGGTTGCCTAACTTGCGACTACCGAATATCAGGTAAAGCGGCAGAACGACATAAGGCAACAAGATAAGTAAAACAACCCAGGCGATAGCAGCAGAGGGGTGCCGGCGCAGGTGCAGGGCATGCGAAGTAGCAACATAGATCGCCAGCCCTGTCATCACGCTCAGGAGATGCAGTGTCATCCAGTGACTAAACAAGGGTACGCTCACGAGATAGTTCAATCAGGCATATTTTACGCATCAGGAAATGGTTGTTATCAGAAGCGTGGCCCGGCTTTTCTTAGCGGCGATACAGCAAATATTATGTATGCAGCGCATCACCGCCAGTAAGCAGGTAGATCAGGACCGGCTACCGGACATCCGTGCATCATGGTACATTATTAGCCGGCAAAAAGCAGTCGCATAACCCTCAAACTTGTACGGCATACGGACAACGCAGCACTGATGAACAAAAGCCGGCTTTGCCATGCCTGCTGTTTTCAGCCCGTGATTTTGTTGCATCCCCGATAGCGATCCTGCACTTCGCGAATATAAATTGCACGCTGCGCGGCGCATAAGGGATAATAGGTCAAGCAGTTATCCATTTTGCATCCCTGCCACTCGCCCTCAAACATCGCCCCGCTATAGGGCAGGAAGCCCCCCAAAGGATGTCTAACGATCCTGACAAGCATACCGCTCCTGACGACACCCCCGATAACACCCCGGACAGGATACTTCGTGACATTTTCGGTTATCCGGAATTCCGGGGCAATCAGCAGAATGTCATTGAGCATGTAACAAACGGCGGCGATGCCCTGGTGCTGATGCCGACAGGCGGTGGAAAATCACTTTGCTACCAGATCCCGGCACTTTGTCGCAGCGGACTTGGCATCGTCATTTCACCATTGATAGCGCTTATGCAGGATCAGGTCGATGCCTTGAAACAACTGGGTGTTGCGGCTGCATTCATGAACTCCAGTCTGGATATCGACGCCGCACGCGAGGTGTCACGTCAAGTGCAGCGCGGTGAGTTAAAACTGCTGTATGTTGCGCCCGAGCGGCTGATGACTGAAAGTTTTCTTAATCTGCTGGAGCGCTTGCAGCAGACTAACGGGATCTCCCTGTTTGCCATAGACGAAGCGCATTGTGTCTCACAATGGGGCCATGATTTCCGTCCTGAATACCGCGCGTTGACCGTGTTACACGAACGATTTCCTGCCGTGCCGCGTATTGCACTCACCGCGACTGCCGATGCACCGACGCGGCGTGAAATTGTCGAGCGGCTTGCCCTGGAACAGGCACAACAATTTGTCTCCAGCTTTGACCGCCCCAATATTCGCTATCGCGTCACCTTGAAAGACAATGCGCGCCAGCAGCTACTGTCTTTCCTCGAAACCGAGCATGCCGACGATGCGGGTATCGTCTATTGCCTGTCCCGCAAAAAAGTTGATGATACAGCCGCCTGGCTGAAAGAACAGGGATGGGATGCTCTGCCCTATCACGCAGGCCTGGATGCCGCCCTGCGCAGCAAACACCAGAGCCGCTTTATTCAGGAAGAAGGCGTCATCATGGTTGCCACCGTCGCGTTTGGTATGGGCATAGACAAGTCTAACGTGCGCTTCGTCGCTCATCTGGATTTACCCAAGAGTCTTGAAGCCTACTATCAGGAAACAGGCCGTGCCGGACGTGACGGCCTGCCCGCCAATGCCTGGATGGCTTACGGTCTGGGCGATGTGGTGTCAATGCGACAGATGCTGATGTCAGGCGAAGCACCGGAGGCTCGCCGCCGGGTTGAATTGCAAAAACTTGATGCACTACTGGGTTACTGCGAAGCGACTGAGTGCCGCCACCAAACCGTACTGCGCTACTTCGGTGAAGATCATCCCGGCAACTGTGCGCAATGTGACAATTGCCTGGAACCTGTTGATCGCTGGAATGCGACACAGGCAGCGCAGATGGCGCTGTCTTGTGTCTATCGCACCGGCCAGCGCTTCGGCGTCGGTCATTTGATTGATGTGCTGCTGGGCAAGACGACAGCCAAAATTGAACAATTCAACCACCAGCAACTGAGCACTTTCGGTATCGGGCAGGAGTTGGTACAGCAGCAATGGAGCAGCGTTTATCGTCAGCTTATCGCGGCCGGCATGCTGACCGTCGACATGGAAGCCTATGGTGGATTAAAACTCAATGAATCCTCGCGTCCGGTGCTAAAAGGACAACAGGAAGTGTGGATGCGGCGCGATGCAGCACCGAGCAAACGCAAAACCGGCAGTGCTGCGCGCGGTACGCGTAAACAGGAAGCCTTCGCCGCCGCCAACGAAGATCGTTTATGGCTGGCACTCAAAGCCAAACGTATGGAACTGGCACGCGAACAAGGTGTGCCGCCCTACGTGATTTTCCACGACAGTACCTTGCTGGAAATGATGGACAGACACCCCGGCAGTCTGGCTGAACTTGCCCGCATCAGTGGCGTAGGACAAGGCAAGCTTGCGCGTTACGGGGACGAGTTTTTGAAAGTGTTTGAAGAGAAGCTTTAAGAACAGACAGTCGATTGGTGCAGAATTTTTCACAATGCGGTTGCAATTTCACTGAAGCGGTTCAAGCCCGCCTGCCGATTTTCGATGGTTTCCAGCGCCAGCTCATCCGGTTCCGCTCGTTTATGCCACACGCCCGGACTTTTGTCCTTAAGCCGGGAGCGATTCGGACTGGTTTTGTCGCGCAATAACGATTTTTGTCATCGAATGGCATATAAGCGCCGCGCCAATGCATCATTTTGCCGGACATTCGCTACTTGCATCCACCATTCGAGCGCCGCTCAATACCGGCTTCAGGAGATACATCCACTCCGGCGGCGGCTTCATGATCCTCAATAGACAGGCAGGATAAATCAGGCTGATCAGGCTGATACAGAAGCTCCGCCTGTCTGCCATGTTGAGATGGCGCAACAATGGTAGCCGGAACGGGCACGGGGATTTCAACTGGTACGGGCACGCTCATCGGTGCGATCATGAGAGCAGGCGAAGGGGCAACTTCCGCCGAGGCAAGCCCGATTGGCAACACGCATGCAAACGCGATGCAGGACAAGGCAGCAATTGTAAATTGCCGCAAAACGCCCTTCGTTATGCCATTAAACAGGAACATTTTTCTCTCGCAGCAAAGCGGTTTAAAAGATTGGACATAGCGTTACTCATTCGCCTAATGAGTGGATACCTTTGATTATCGGCTGTTAACCGTTTGCACTCGGTCAGACATTCTACACGCCAGTAACAGCTTGGCCGTAGAAATCAATTGTTGCACTTTCCCTATACTGCGGCGCACTTCCCGCCTCTTGCGTCATGCTTCCCCCGCCTTGCGGCGCACTTCTTGCCTCTTGCGTCATGCTTCCCCTGTCTTGCGGAGCACTTCCCGCGTCCTGAGGAGCACTTCCCGCGTCTTGCGTCATGCTTCCCCTGTCTTGCGGCGCACTTCTTGCCTCTTGCGTCATGCTTCCCGCGTCCTGCGGCGCACTTCCCGCGTCTTGCGTCATGCTTCCCGCGTCTTGCGGCGCACTTCCCGCGTCTTGCGTCATGCTTCCCTGAGGCCGCGGAGCCTGGTGCGAATTCTTTGCTGCCTTTCCTGCAAACTGCACTGACCGGCAAAACAGACATTAATTTTGCCAAATCATCATGGCATTGCAATCTTGTACTGACGCTGAATGACAGCCTACCTGCTTGCCGGTTAATCACGCTGCGGTCTGATTGCATCTTCCTCCCTTTTTTCGTTTGTGGCGATAGAACAGAAGACTGAACGGTTAATCCGTCATACCGGCCTTGCGGCAGACAAGATTGCTCACTTGCGTGCAGGGCGCATTCGCGCTTTAAAAAGCCCGCCGGCTGTTATCCGGTCGCAATACGGGAAAATCTGATGTAAAACTTTTCGCATGACGGCCTTCATAAGGCGCGCTACGCTATGCCGCATGGTGCTCTTCACGACATTTTTCACGCTCGGCGTGTGGCTGCTGCAACAGCAAACCACGCTGCCGGATTTTACGCCGGTCTGGTTGCTGGCCGTACTTCCGTTAATGCTGGCAATGATCCCGCGCAGCGCATGTACCGGCCGCCTCCTGTTACTGGCCTGTTTTGCCTGCGGCAGCGGTTTTTATTACGCGGCAGAACTGGCTGAGCAACGTTTAGCGGTCAGTCTGCCGGCTCACTGGCAAGGGCTCGATATGGCTGTCACAGGTGTGGTAGCCGAATTACCTCATCTCAGTGAACACGGTCAGCGTTTTAATTTCACCGTCGAAAAAACACTCACACCCGGAGTCAGTGTCCCTCAACACATTTCTCTCTCAAGCTATGTTGATTTGCATAATCCGTTGCCGGTGCTGCATGCCGGCGAGCGCTGGCAACTCACCGTGCGCTTAAAACAGCCGCATGGCACCAGCAATCCCCATGCTTACGATTTCGAACGATGGGCGCTGGAAAATAATATACGTGCAGTAGGCTATATCAACAACAAGGGAAGCAATATCCGCCTTAACCGGCTTGCCGGTGGCTATGCTTACAAAGTCGAGTCCTGGCGCGAAGCCCTACGCAATAAAATCAGCAACACACTGGGCAGCGCCCCTTACAGCGGGATCATCACGGCGCTGACCATAGGTGATCAGGACAGCATCTCTCAGGCCCAGTGGCAGTTATTCAGACGCACCGGCGTCATTCATTTAATGAGCATTTCAGGTTTGCATATCACCATGCAGGCAGGCATGGCGTATGCGCTTGTTTACTGGTTATGGCGACGCAGCTACCGGCTTACCCTGTGGCTACCGGCAAAGAAAGCCGCCGCGCTTAGCGCACTACTGACAGCCTATACTTATACGCTACTGGCAGGCTACGGTGTGCCTGCACAGCGCACTGTATATATGGTCTCGGCTGTCGCTGCGGCCTTGTGGTTCAGAAGAAACTTCTCGCTGGCACAAATACTCTCGTTCGCCGTGCTGTGTGTACTCATCCCGGACCCATGGTCGGTACTCTCGCCCGGTTTTTGTTTATCGTTCGGTGCCGTAGCACTGATTCTGTACACCACTTCCCACAGAATCAGTCAAAGGCAGACGGAATCAGCTCTGCCAGACGCGCAAAATCGCTTGCGGCAACTAATGCGCAGGCTGCGCGAATATGGCACGGTGCAGTGGACGATGAGCCTAGGGCTGATGCCTTTGCTGCTGACATTGTTCTGGCAATTGCCGCTGATCTCACCGCTCTCCAATGCGATTGCAATTCCACTGGTCAGCCTGCTGGTCGTGCCGCTGTGCCTGCTTGGCGTGGCATTACCGACTGAAGTCCCACTATGGCTTGCGCATATCGTGCTTGAGCTGACCATGATACCGCTGCATTATTTAAATAATTTGCCATATGCAGTATGGATACAGCATGCTCCGCCGCCCTGGAGTATCGCGGCAGGCATGCTCGGTGTGCTGTGGCTGCTGAGCCCGCGCGGGTTTCCGGTACGCTATTTAGGCGGGCTCCTGATGCTGCCGATGTTTTTAAACAAACCTGAACAAATACCCTACGGCACACTGAATATGACTATCTTCGATGTCGGTCAAGGCTTGTCAGTGGTCATACAAACACACCAACATGTCCTGCTCTATGATACCGGACCTGATTTTTCAGCTGAATCAGACAGCGGCAATCGCATTCTGGTGCCAACGTTGCATGCCATGGGCGTTAAATCACTGGACGGCCTGATGCTCAGCCATGACGATATTGATCATACCGGCGGCACAGACTCTGTGTTGCAGGAGATGCCCGTCGCCTGGCTATCCTCGTCTCAAGCACTGAGCACCGTAAAAACTTATACCGGCAAGTTACGCTATTGTCGCGACGGAATCGGCTGGAACTGGGATGGCGTGACTTTCGAGATATTGCATCCGGGTAAGGAGAGCTTTGTAATGCGCGGCAAGCTGCACAATAATGATTTGAGTTGCGTGTTACGCATCAGCATAGCAGATCAACATATTCTGCTGACAGGTGACATTGAAAAACGTGCCGAACAACGCTTGCTGAAGTTACACACCGCACAACTTGCCGCCACCTTACTGGTTGCACCGCACCACGGCAGTTCAAGTTCCTCGGATGTCAATTTTATCGCCGCCGTGCTACCCGATTACACCGTGTTTACTTCAGGTTACCGGAATCGCTTCGGTCACCCCAAAGCAATCGTTTTGCAACGTTATCTGGACAGCGGTGCTGTGACGTTGCGTTCCGATTTCGATGGTGCGATTCTGGCGCAGATGAATGCACAAGGCTTGAAAATTGAGCGCTACCGTAACACGCATCGCCGCTACTGGACGCATATACCCGCATCCGACTAGGCCATTTGGCCTAGGTATTTTGGCCTATTGTTTAACCCCTCTGAAACGGGGAAACTGCACGCTTGTAACGGCACGATAAAAATTGAAAAAAACGGGGGGCGGCGTGCAAGAAACCCAACTTATGTATTTGTTAATGACCTTATCCCTTTTGCAGGCAAGTCATGCGCCAACGCCGGAACCAACCCGCGTCATCCATTCCAGGCCGGCACCGCTTAAACCGCCTCAAGATACACGGGATAAACTTGATGTTGACACGAAAAAGAATTGTCCGAAACCAAGCAAAAGCTCATAGAGGCGATTATTTCCTCAAAAGCAGGATTCGGCATGTGGCTTAACATCGGCATCAACCTGTCAGAACAGCAAGATACGCTGCCAAAGCCGCAACTTAAAAGCGGCACTTGTCCGGCAAATGATTCCCGCGGGGCTAACGCCCGCTACGCGATAACTCGCAAAATCACCCGTGTCTGCTTATCCCGTTTGGTGAATTTCACGTCGTCGCAACTGACTGTCTTTGGCTGTCTTCCTGCAATCGTTTTTGCCTGCACGAATCATCGTTTTGAGTCAATACGACTGAAGGGTGAAAGACCCGCAGCAAGACAATTTAGTTTGATAACCGCACGGTTTACAACAGCATCAGTACGGCGTATAAAATGCTGAATTTATTATATTTCACAACACGCTTAGCCGTTAAATCAGCCTGAGCAGGACTCATTTGAGCAAGAATTACCCTAGCCTGTAGTCAGTTGATCCTTATGAGTTTTATTTTTAAAAAATCGTAAATATCGCTTGCATTAATGATATTACTGTATATACTCTTAAATTGTCGCTTGACAATTAAGACTTGAAAGGAGAACGTGATGGGACAACAATTTTCGCCTGGACTGCTCTATTCGGTCGCACCGGAAAATTTATCAACACTACATTTGCAGGATGAAGAAAGTGTGGACGCTTTTGAATGGGAACAGCCTGAATCTCAGCTTACTGCGTTAATACAAGGCTTACTATCTTGCTTCAGACATACCATTCGTAGGCATTAAGTACCACCAGCCTGCCGGTACTTCAAAGCGGGCAGACTGGTGGACGCGCAGGAAGCGAAGTGCTACCTTGTTTTCATGAAAAATATCACCTGTCAATTGTCAGCACGGTGCCTCTGAGTCGGCAGCCTCTGGGCCATAGCTTATCTCGCCGTACCGGTGCTTTTCTACGTACAACCAGACAGGCAACTGGCAGGTATGCTTGCCGAAATCATGTTTAGCTACACAGGATATCTCGGCCTTGCTTGCGGCATATATCTGCGGCTCGACCACTTCACACAGCCAAAAACACGTCCCAACGCCTGATTGTAGCTGTCATGCTGCTCATTTCCCTGCTCCTGCAGTTTGGTATTCAAAACGGCCATGAATGGGCTCAAGTTACAGGCACTCCCCCTTAATGTCATGCACAGCGCAATCGCCGGACAATTCAAAATACGGCATGGTCTGTCCAGCATCATCTATTTGATCGAAAGTTTGCTGGGTGCTTACCTCGTCACGCAAAGTCCTCGAAATTGAGTGAAAGGATCAACCTCCTTCGAATTCACAAAGCGCAAAAACCTGCTGTCCCATCGCCTCTAGGCGCGCCCGGCCACCGATATCCGGCAAATCAATCACAAAACAGCATTCGACCACGATCCCGCCCATTTCTTCGATTAGCTTCACAGCAGCTTCAGCCGTGCCGCCGGTGGCAATCAGATCATCTACCAGCAGCACGCGATCGCCTTTTTGTATCGCATCCAAGTGAATTTCGATGCGATCACTGCCATATTCCAGCTGATAATCGCGTCCTGCCGTCTCTGCCGGCAATTTGCCGCGTTTACGAATGGGCACAAAGCCCAGATTCAACTGATAAGCAACCGGTGTGCCGACGATAAAGCCGCGCGACTCAATACCGGCTACCTTGTCGATTTTGACATCCCGGTAACGTTGAACGATATTGTCTATGGTAAGGCGCAAACCTGCCGGATCCTTGAGCAAGGTAGTGATGTCGCGAAACATGATGCCCTGATGCGGGTAATGCGGAACGGTGCGGATAAGGGATTTGATCATAATTAATTCAGGATTCAGGATTCAGGATTCAGGATTCAGGATTCAGGATTCAGCAGACGTCCGGCGACAGCAGAGAGTTTTGCCAGCATCGCGACATCGCGCGCTTCAGGTGCGGTGAGAATTGCATACTGTAAGGCGCTGCGACAGGTGCAAGCAGATGCATTTGCATCGTAATGAATAGGCGCTGCCGATGCCTTGACCAGCGCGCGTGCCATATCGGCATTGGCATGCAGCACCTTGACAATCGCATCGACCGTGACATTGTCATGATCAGGATGCCAGCAATCAAAATCCGTCACCATCGCCACCGTGGCATAACAAATTTCCGCTTCACGCGCGAGCTTGGCTTCAGGCATATTAGTCATGCCGATCACATCGCATCCCCAACTGCGATAAAGCATGGATTCCGCCAGACTGGAAAACTGCATCCCTTCCATCACCAGATAGGTGCCGCCGCGCACGACCGGAATACCAAGTTGTCCGGCTGCGGCAAACAGATGATCTCCTAAGCGATGACACACCGGATGCGCCATCGACACGTGGGCTACCAGTCCGGTGCCGAAAAAGCTCTTCTCCCTGGCAAAGGTGCGGTCGATGAACTGGTCGACAATGACAAATGTGCCGGGCGGCAGATCTTCACGCAAGGAACCTACCGCGCTGACGGAAATGATATCCGTGACCCCCAGACGCTTCATCGCATCAATATTGGCGCGAAAGTTGATATCCGAAGGTGAAATACGATGCCCTCTGCCGTGACGCGGTAAAAAAGCGATCGGTTGCCCCGCCAACTCACTAAGCAATATTTCATCCGACGGTTCGCCGAAAACAGACTCAGCTTGTACCCAGCGTGAATTCGCCAGCCCTTCGATATGGTAAACACCGCTACCGCCAATAATACCCAGCATATAAATTTTCCTTTTGCGAAACAATTTGTTTACCTCCTTGCCCGCAAGGCAGAGAAGATTGAAGAGAACCGCTACGCGCGTTAAATATCACGCAGCGCCCATTCTCCTCAAGTCAGGCAGGGAACTCGTCCGGTCAATGCACACAGCAATTCATAGCTGATAGTACCTGCCGCCGCCGCGATCTCATCAATCGGCAATCCTTCGCCCCAGAGTACCACCTGTGATCCTGCGCCTGCCCCCGGCAGTGCAGTTAAATCCACGCTGAGCATATCCATGGATACCCGCCCCAGCAGCTGCGTTCTTCGCCCCTCCACCAGCACGGGCGTGCCATTAATCGCATGACGCGGATAGCCGTCCGCATAGCCGCACGCCACAATCCCGATGCGCATAGGTCGATCTGCGCGAAATTTGGCACCGTAACCGACTTCATCTCCGGCCGCCAGACTTTGCACTGCGATAATACGGCTTCGCAATGTCATCACCGGTTTCAAACCGAGTTGCTGCGCTGTGATCTCGGCAAACGGCGACGCGCCATACAGCATAATACCGGGGCGCACCCAGTCACCATGGGTTGCCGGATAGCGCAGCAAGGCCGCAGAGTTGGCCCAACTGCGAGCCATGCGATATTTTCCGGCAATATCGTTCAGTACCGCCAATTGAGCTGACACACCCGCCGCTTCATCCGCATTGGGAAAATGACTCATCAGTGTAATTTCACGCACAGCCTTGTGGCGGCGTACCGCCTCCATTGCCAGCGCACTCTCTTCCGGCGTAAAGCCCAGTCGTTGCATACCGCTGTTTAGCTTGAACCAGACATCAAGCGTACCCCGTCCGGGATAGGCATCGAGCAGCGATATTTGCCAGTGACTGTGAATAACGCAGCTGAGATCATATTCAGCAATCCGTTCCAGATCAGTCTCAGTAAAAAACCCTTCGAGCAACAAGATGGTCTGGCGGTATCCGGCCTCACGCAAAGCAATGGCATCCTGAATGTCCAGCAATGCAAAGCCATCCGCAGCGGCGAGTGCCTCGGCGACACGCAACAGGCCATGCCCGTAACCATTCGCCTTAATGACAGCCATAATGCGTGCCGATGTGCTGCGCCGAGCGGCATGCAAATTATTTTGCAGCGCATTTTGATCAATGAAAGCTTGTATGGGACGCGGCATGACACAGTATTTATAAATTTCGATGACGTAATGATAGCAGGGGCAATACTTTCATGATATAAATCGTTCCGATAAAAATAAATCAAAAAGATAAAACAGTTTAATGAATATCGGCTTCTACATCATACTTACAGCGCAGTTCTTGTCCGCGCTCGCCGACAATGCCTTATTGTTTGCCGCCATCGCCTTGTTGAAAGAGATGCACGCGCCCGCCTGGCATACACCGGTGCTGCAGGAAGCCTTTATTTTCTCCTACATCGTACTGGCGCCCTTCGTCGGTGCGTTCGCCGACTCGCTACCCAAGGGGCGCGTGATGTTCGTCAGCAATAACATTAAAATTGCCGGCTGCATCGCCATGCTGTTCGGCGTCAGCCCGCTGATCGCTTACGGCATTGTCGGCCTTGGCGCAGCGGCTTATTCGCCGGCAAAATACGGCATCCTCACCGAATACCTGCCACCTGAAAAACTGGTGCTGGCGAACAGCTGGATGGAAGGACTGACCGTGTTAGCAATCGTATTGGGCGCTGTCATCGGCGGCGTGTTGACCAGCCCCGCCATTGCAGGACCGATGTTGCTATGGTGGGACGTACCCTTGATCAACACCGGCATAAACACCCCGCCGGAACTGGCCATTACCATCATCGTCGGGTTGTATATCTTCGCCGCCATCATCAATCTTTATATTCCACGCGTCGCGCTTGATCATAAACCACTGAGCAAAAACCCGGTATTTCTGCTCGGTGAATTCTGGCACAACTTCAAACTGCTCTGGCAAGATCCGTTAGGCCGTGTCTCGCTGGCCGTCACCACGCTGTTCTGGGGAACGGGTGCAACACTGCGTCTGCTGGTACTAAGCTGGGCTGCCATCGCTTTGCACTATGATTTTGCCAGCGCTGCCAAACTGACCGCCTGGGTCGCCGTGGGTATTGCGATAGGCGCGGCACTGGCCGCAAAATTTGTCAAACTGGAACATTCGGTCAAGGTACTGCCCATCGGCATCGCCATGGGCCTTGTCGTGCTGATTATGATTCCAATCACTAACAGCCTGTGTGCAACGCTCTTGTTGATCACGATCGGCGCAATGGGCGGTTATTTCGTGGTGCCGATGAATGCGCTGCTGCAACATCGCGGCCATTTATTGATGGGTGCGGGCAGCTCTATCGCGGTACAAAATTTCAATGAGAATCTGAGCATCTTTGTCATGCTGGCACTCTACGCGACGATGGAAAAGTTAGATCTGAATATCTATATTATTATTACGGTATTTGGTTTATTGCTCGCACTCACCATGACGGGCTTATACAAGCGCCACGGCCACGATCAGGATTCCGGGAAAATCTGACACACTTGCATTTACAATGACAAAAAAAATTCCAACCGATATTCAGCAGCAAGCGAATGAAATTATTAAACATTTCAACTAGCAAAAACTCAGTGGCCAATCAAGTTTCACAGCTCGCTTCAAAGGTGTGTTTTTATACCTGGATCGTGTAGATTTTGGCAGCCAGACTTCTGAGATATGCTGCCTGAAATATACCGGGACATTTGATAATCGGGAGTTTGCTATCTACAAATATAGCTCGAACAGATATGATCCTGACGAGTTCATGTTACCGGGCATGGCGCATTTTGATGGAAGCATTGAAGGAGCCATGTTATGCGGCATGGCGGTCTATCCTGCTTAACCTGCCACGCCTGAACTCACCTTGCGCCGACCGCTTAACCAGTGCGGCCTAAGTGCTCAGCTCGTCCATCGTTTTTACTGCCAGACACAAGTCCTGCCATACTTTGGCTTTTTCCATGGGACTGCGCAGCAAATAAGCGGGATGAAAAGTGACTATCAGCGGAATGCCCTGATAATCATGTAGCGTACCGCGCATGGAGGCAATGGTCGCATCCTTCTGCAACAGGGCTGCAGCGGCCGTCCTGCCCAGCGCCACAATCAGTTTTGGTTTTACCAGATCAATCTGCCGTTTCAGGTAGGGCAGGCAGGCGGCAATTTCACCGACATGAGGATGCCGGTCTTCAGGGGGACGACATTTAATCACGTTAGCGATATAAACTTCGCTGCGTTTAAGCCTGATCGCCAGCAGCATATTATCCAGCAGATGGCCTGACAGCCCCGCGAATGGCTTGCCAGTTGCATCTTCATCAACGCCCGGCGCTTCACCGATAAACATCCAGTCGGCATGCTCATTCCCAACACCAAGCACCGTATGCGTACAGCCTGCGCGCAACTTGCAAAGCTCGCAGCCGGCCACTTTTTGCTGAAGTTCCGGCCAGTCAACACTACCCAGCATCCCTCCCTTGTTTTCCTGCTGAAACTCACGCAAGCTGTCGTTAACCTGAAACTCGCCGTGCCCGATAACGTCAGGTTCTGCTGCCGATGGCAAATCAAAAAGGGATAATGGCTCAGTTTCATCGCCTGCCTGCTGCGCAGCAATTTCCTGCTCAGACTGCATAACGGACTGCACGGGCATAGCAGACGGTATATCGACGGGCACAGCTGGCTGCACCAACATATCCGAATGTTCCGGCAGATCAATCTGTACCGCTACATCAGCCAGCACCGGCATATTCGACTGCACCGGTACATCAGGCTGCATCAATATATTCTGCTGTGCGGGCACATCGGCGGGTATCTCGCGCCGTACCCATAGCGGATACAGATTCAATTCACGCAGCATTGCCTCGCGCCTATCCATTTTGCATACCCGTCACGTCGCATGCCATCACCACGGCATCCTCGTTACCTTCCAGATTACGGTAATAACCGCGTCGCCGCCCCACCTCAAGAAATCCCGTTGAGCGATACAAGGCAAGCGCGGCAAGGTTAACAGCACACACTTCAAGAAAAACAGGTGTCAATTGACGCTCGCCTGCGATAGCCAGCATTTTTTGCAGCATCATCCGGCCCAGCCCTTTGCGCTGTTGAACTGCGGCAACGCCGATTGAGAGCAGTTCGGCCTCATCTATGCCTGGCAGTAACACCGCGTATGCGCTGATTTTACCTTCAGTTTCATCCACATAACACAAGTAGTCGCTAGCTAGCGCATCGCAGAAATTACCGCGTGTCCAGGGGTAGGACTGCACTGAAATTTCAATGCTCAGTACTTCATCAACGTCAGCTGCTGTCATCAATCTCATTTTTTTAACTTTTCCGCCGCCAGTTGTTCGCGTTCAACGGTTTTGAGTGCGACCTTGTCCCGCAAATAAAACGGTTGAGCCTCTGCCACATCCGCCCCCAGCCCAAGGGCAAATTGCGCAGCGCCCAGCACGGCGATTGCCGCAGCTTGCGGTATGACAGTTCCGTCCACACCACTCAACTGCCCCGCATAGCGTTGTTGCAATGCGTCAGCGAAAGCGGCAAAACCACTACCTGCAGCAAACCAGCCCTCACCTTCAACTTGCGGTGCCTCTTCCGGTTTACAAAGGCAGGGTTCACAAACAGTGATCCAGCCAGTCGCCTGTTTTTCATAGGCAGCGCAATATATCTCGCCCATACGCGCATCCAGCGCTGCAATCACT
>Ga0316223_1000470_pt1 | contig 48598 bp, 50 predicted proteins | sample TBH18009metaG_FD_206007 | JGI IMG/M metagenome (GOLD analysis project Ga0316223, IMG submission 206007) | Freshwater microbial communities from Trout Bog Lake, Wisconsin, USA - TBH18009 | ecosystem: Environmental > Aquatic > Freshwater > Lake > Hypolimnion/Profundal zone | place: USA: Wisconsin...
TCACCACCGCTAGATACAACCAACCTTCTCGCGTATGAACGTAGGTGATGTCACCCACATAAACTTGATTGGCCTGATAGACAGTGAATTGTCGATTCAATAAATTAGGCGCTACAGGGTAATGATGATTAGAATAAGTCGTCGCTTTAAACTTACGTTTGGTTTTACAGACCAAATTATTTTCTTTCATTAACCGGCCAATACGTCTGCGACTCACCGTTTTATTCAATTCAACTAACTCTTTTTTCAAACGGCGTGTTCCGTAAGTCGCTCGGCTTTTAATGAAGACTCTATTGATGATGGTTGTTAATTCAACATCTTGTTTGCCATCATTTAATTCATGCGTTTTAAGCCAGTCATAATAGGCGCTTCGAGATACGCCAAGAAGGCAACACATCAATTTAACTGAGAACAAAGCACTGTTTAGTTTAATCCATGCGTACTTTACAGATGATCTTTGGCAAAGTACGCCGCGGCCTTTTTTAATATGTTTCTCTCTTCTGTTAATCTAGCGACCTCTTTTCTGAGTTGTTTCAATTCCTTATAAAGAGGATCGTCTGATTTAATTGTCTTGCTAGTTGTTCTTGGTTGATGAGTAAGGCGAACCCAATGTTGTAAAGTAGCTTCTTTAACCCCTAAATCTTGGGCTATCTGTGAAATTGACAGGTTAGATTCACTGACTAACTTAACCGCTGCTGTCTTGAACTCAGTTGGATAATTTTTTGATTTTTCTCGGCTCATTAGGACTCACAATTTTTTCATTTATTTTAAATTATGTGTCCGGCTAAGTGTAGCCACATCAACCTCGTATTGTGCTACGAGCCATTTTTTAATTTCGGTCTTACTGCTAGCATTTTTAGAGTGTTCTTCGCCAAGGTTAGCTCCATTCAATTCAGTCCCAAGGGCTTGTAACTCATTAATCTTGTTATACAGTTGTGTATGAAGATACTCAGCGATAGAGTCTTTAAATAGCCATTTAGCCTCACCTGTTGCAATCATATACTCGTAAACGTCCTTTTCTGTAGCTTTTCCGAGAGTCATGATCGATGTAAGAAGTGTTCTTGCTGCGTTATAAACAGTGAGTCTGCGATCAAAAAGATCAAATTGCAGTTTGTTGTGCGCCAACCACCGTTGCTGAAAAGTAATATATAAACCCAGTACTGCAAAAATTAGGGTTGATAATGTCAAAAGAGTTGTAGTCCAATATGGTTCTAGTGTCATGTGATACCTAAAATAATTTATTATTTAATCTGTTTAGAGAATAAATGCGAAAAAAGAATGCAAACAAATACGTAGCAAAATAATTTTCCAGTGAATTTTAAATGTTAAGAAGAATTGTAATTTATGTTACTAACGTAAATTTTAGTGTGTGAGGTGGATTAATTGATAATATCACAGTTGATGTTCGCTTTAATAACAACTTACGTCACGAGTTATGGCATTTGATAAATAGTCGTTTCAAAGATAAGTCATTAGCCGATCTTGATAACCTGGCTGACTCCGATGTATTGGTAAACGATATTATTTGGATATTTAATCTATGAAAGGATTCAATAGCTCAATCCCCGTATTATCAAAGTCTTTAGTATTGCGTGTAACTACCATAAGTCCATAGTTTAATGCGGTTGCTGCTATTAATTTATCAATGGCATTCTGATGTTCGGGTACTCTCAATCTTCCCCAAAGTAAGCCTATTTGATAATCGATATTAAGAATATGATTTTGGTATTAATCTAAATACATTGGGGCGGGAGTATCGCTTTGGATTCTTTCAAAATCCGTATCATTGCCAACATGAGGGATGCTTAATAATGCTTCAGCAAAAGATTTACGCTTAGGTTTGCTTAATACGTCTGCCAAAATTGCTCTATGTTCTGCTTCTGTTGATCTTTGATGCGCCACTGCTCTTTCTTTAAGTGCAATAACGATAGATTCATCAAGGTTTCTAACAACCAGACTAGGCATGATTTTTCTCCAAGAAAATTATGATATCAATGCTATCATGGTTTTGCGGTATATAAAATACAAATAATCTTTGCTTGAGTATTTACAAAACACTATAGCTTAGTTAAATGATCCTAATTGTCCATGAAACTTGGATTGATTAAACAAGGGATTTAATAATGATACCGACATTGTGCAATGCTGAGGGCGTTATCTGTAACCTTGTATACGATTCGATGATCACGGTCTATGCGTCTAGACCAATAGCCTGTCCAGTTATGTTTTAAAGGTTTTGGATCACCTATGCCTGAAAACGGATTTAAACACAACGCATAATCAAAATGCCTGTATGCTTCATATACTTTCACACTTTTTATGGCCCTTCAATTCACTATGACAGACATTACTTTTTCAATAGCTGACTACCCCGAGATTCGTAATCGCGGCATTTTTCTGAATACTAAAATATACGAAAAGCTTACTCCAGAAGATATCAAAACCTGTGCTTGCAATCTTGATGTGTGGGTTGGGAATGCATTAGGAATTGATAGTGACGAAGAAATGAATATATTTGCTGATTATGCCATTTATGGGTACCGTCCCAATGGTTTTAATATGGCTGAAAAGTTCTTGCGCTTATTTCATAATGAGGCTGATGACTTTGAACTAGCATTGCTTCGGTATATGCGATCTGCGCACTATGTCATTTATCAAGTCGAAGAAACGAATGGCGTGGACACCTTTAATGTCGTGGATATATACAGTAAGGTTCAGTATAAGATTATAGATTTTAAATTGGCAAAGTCCACTTTTAAAGGCGAAATATTCGCCAGCCATCTGATTGACTTTGAAGGATTCTCTATTCAAACGGGAGGGGCTTTGATAATGGCACCCGAGATTTTAGGGTCTGATGTAATGAAGCAATTGATTGAATTTATGAAAGACGCTTATCCGGGTGATTTTTTGAGTTATCCAGAGATTGGTGCATTGCTCGCAAAAAATATGGCTGCTGCGGGACTAAAACTGGGGGAGCGCGCAAAATTGGGCCGTGTGAAGTTTTAATTTTTAGATAGCAATCCTAGAATTGATATCGAACATTCGCAAATAAATTGTCGATCAAGGTATCTCTGTTTGTGGTTGAATAGAGATAATCCGCTAAATAGGCGATATCTGTCACCCAATGCGTGTTGAGTTGATAACTAAACCCCGCTTGAATTCTATACTCGCTTACCGCTTTGGGGCCGTAGGCGCTATTGTTTAAATAACCATAAACCTCATTACCCAGCACAGCACTTAATTTTGGGCTAATGAAGTTTAAAGGTCGGTTTATTTGAATCAGCTCTCTCAGTCTCATGCCAGTACTGGCAGTGTCGTATCGGATGCGTTCATCAAGTCGCGTTCGTAAATTGATATTAAAACCTAATAAACCAGTCGATACTACAAAATCTTCGTAGGGTCTATTTTCATCATAGGGTCTCTTATTAAGAGGCGTGTTCCAGTCATGCAGGTATCCCAAGCCGACAGCGATATTGGGGTTAAGTTGTTTTGTTACTTGAGTCGAAAGTTGAGTTTCATTAAACCGCATACCGGCCGGGCTATCGTCACGCGTTAGGTTTTGCTCTAAGATTTGCCAGTTAAGATCTTTAGCTAATCGGCCTGTAAGACCGGCTGAGGTAATTGTTCCATCAATGTAGTTGGTATTGGCCGACACGTTAGAACTTAAAGCATAAAGTTCAACGATCACTAGCAGCAACTTCACCCAAGCTGAAAGCTTATATTTATGAAGCATGTGCATAATTTTCCACTGTTATGAGGTGAGGATAAAATCTATGATAGCAACAGTAGAACAAAAGTTTTAATGATTAAATACTATGAATGTATCTAATAGTTAGATGAGTATTTTCACTGATAGCCCAATATCTTATTGGGCTATCAGTTTTTTAAAGAAAGTTATTAGCGTTATAAACTGGCTAAATCAATCACAAAACGATATTTAACGTCGCTTTTTAATACACGCTCATAAGCTTCGTTGATGTGTTGTATGGGAATAATTTCAATATCTGAAGTGATATTGTGTTCGGCACAAAAATCTAACATTTCCTGCGTTTCTTTTATGCCACCTATTAAAGAACCAGCAAGGTTTCTGCGTTTAAAGATTAAATTACCCACCGAGGGTGACGGATGCGGCTGATCAGGCACGCCCACTAAACATAATGTGCCGTCGCGTTTTAATAATGCAGTAAACGCATCTAAATCATGGGGTACGGCCACCGTATTCAATATAAAATCAAAACTAGCAATATGTTGCGTCATTTCATCTGAATTTTTAGAGATGACCACTTCATCAGCACCGAGGCGTATAGCATCTTCTGCTTTGCCAGGAGACGTGGTAAATAAAACAACATAAGCACCCATGGCATGCGCTAGTTTGATGCCCATGTGGCCTAGGCCCCCTAAGCCCACCACGCCTACTTTATCGCCTTTACCGACCTTCCAATGCCTTAAGGGTGAGTAAGTGGTAATGCCGGCGCATAGTAAAGGTGCTGCAGCGGCTAAATCTAGCTTGTCTGATACGTGTAAGACAAAGTCTTGGTTAACGACGATTTGTTTAGAGTAGCCACCATAATTATTACCCCCTGAAATTTTATCAGGGCTGTTATAGGTAAACTCAGCACTATTACAATATTGTTGTAAGTCTTCTTGGCAATCTGGGCAAACACCACAGGAGCCGACCATACAGCCTACTCCGACGTTATCACCCACTTTAAAACCTTTGACTTCAGCGCCTATTTTGGTGACTTTGCCGACTATTTCATGTCCTGGTACCATGGGGAAACTTGAGTTACCCCATTCATTACGAACTTGATGTATGTCGGAATGGCAGACGCCACAGTAGAGTATTTCTATTTGGACGTCATTAGCAAGGGGTTCGCGTCTCTCAAAACTAAAGGCTTCTAAAGGCGTGTTGTGGTTATGAGCGGCATAGCCTAGTGTTTTTTGCATAAAGGGCTCCTAGTATTATTTAATTTCGATATGTATTTCGTTGCGACGTAAAAAGGGCAGGGTCCATGGTGGATCATAAGCTGCCGATTGCGCAGGATTTATCAAAGTGTATTTTTGTTGAATTAACCAAGACGCTAACTCAGAAGATTTTTCTTTAATCCCTTGTTCAGATAGGCTGCCCGTATAACTCAGTACGGCCAGTTTTTTACTGGGAATCTCAACCAGCTTAATGGCAGGATCATCAGGTATGGGGGCGTTGGCTAGTGTATAAGTACTCGGTAACACAAATGCCATGTACCAGTTATCGCCTGATTGTTGTTGTATGACCGGAGCAGTCATCGCAATTTGTTCGGAACTTTGCTTTTCTTGGATAACTGGGTTGGTCATGCTGATTTGTTGTTGGCTTTGGTTGCCACCAAAGATATATCCAGCTAGGCGTTTAAAACCTTGGTTACCACTGGTATGATAATCACCGGTTATTTCAGTTTGAGCGATAAGAATAGGGGGGTATTCTCTAATCTGAATGTGTCCATAGTCTTGCAAGACTTGGTAGTGAGGTTCTTCTGATGTTCTTATGCCGACTAAACTACAGCCTGTCAGTATAAGAGTGCTTAAAATACTGATTACTTTTGTCATCTTTAATAACCCTCCTGTATAGCGTTTAATTTAAATTACTAAAAGTATTTTAATACCATTAAGACTTAGTTTATCAAGCCAATAGCTTATCGGTTTAAATTAATCTAATGCGACAAAAGTTTTGAAGTGAAACTAAAGGGGGCGTTGAGATGTTTGTGTTTGCTAGGCGTTAGCAAATGATAACAATTGTAGGGATAGGAGGGCGGCTTAATAGTCGCCCCAAAATGGCTTGATTAGCGTCTGCCTTTGTTACCGGGCGCTGCTTCTTCAAATTTAACCTTTAAAGGTTTTCCGCAATATAAATTGCCATCAAGTGCTGCTATAGCAGCTCTGGCTTCGTGGCCTTCCATGCCTACAAAACCGAATCCTCGACATTTTCCGCTGAAAATATCAGCGATAAGTTGAATGGAGCGGACTTTGCCATACTCTGAAAATAACTCTTCAACAGAAGATTCAGTGGCGTCGCTAGGTAAGTTTCCTACAAAAAGTCGTTTCAAAAGACATATCCTAAATAAGGGGGAGAGGGAGAGGGGTCGGAAAATCCGACTACGCCCCAACCCTGAATAAATGTACTCGGGGTTGGGTGTTAGAAAGCAAAGGTCAGTTATGCTGTCGTTACGTTTGAAGCTTGTGGGCCTTTTGCGCCTGATTCTACATCATATTTTACAGCTTGACCTTCAGCTAAAGTGCGGAAACCACCGTCACTTGCGATTGCAGAAAAATGTACGAATACATCTGCACTGCCATCACTTGGAGAAATAAAACCGAATCCTTTAGATTCGTTGAACCATTTAACTGTACCTGTTGCCATGTTACATCCTCAATAAATTGAATTAAAAATTTTTATTGCAAATCAGACCGGGCACAAATAGGAAAATAACGAATGGAATTTCTGAGAAGTGCTGATTAACATGCAAAACTTATTAGACAAGTTTGCATTTGTGGCAATACTATCGACTAACAATTATCATTATAGTGGCATATCACTTGCATAGCCATCTATTTCCAAATAGTGACAATATTAGTGAAATCATCGGTCCATGGCTTCATATCAAAATATAATGGCATCTTTTCCCAATGACCTAGTTGGCTTAGGCTAAGGGGCGCTAAAGTGTCTGGATTTTTGGCCATCACCACCCAGTCAGTTGCAACAACAAGAGGGGGCGGATTTTGCGGTTTATACTCTTGAATAAGAGCCGCTAGATGCATGTGTTCTGCATGGATAGAGAGTACTTTTTTAAGCGCTAAATGCCGATTAGTCATATGAAAGGCTAAGATACCGTGCGGTTTTAACTTTTTAAAATAGATCTCTAGGGCTTCTTTAGTGATTAAGTGCGTGGGTACGGAATCTGAGCTAAAGGCGTCCATGATTAATAGATCAAATTGGCCGTCAGGTTCTTTATCTAGCGATAAACGTGCGTCACCAATACGTATGCTGGGTTGATGTGCACAAAGCTTCATGTAAGTGAAAAATTCTGGCTTACTGGCTATCTCTAAAACTAAAGGATCAATCTCATACAAGGTCCAATGCTGAGATGCTTTCGAGTAGCACGTTAAAGCACCAGCCCCTAAACCGACTACACCAATATTCCAGTTTTGATTTTTGGTGTCAAACTCTTTAAAAAGTTGTCCCATGGGGCCTGGGCGACTGTAATAAGTTAATGGCGTTGTTTGTAAGTTTTCAGGTAGGCGTTGTGCGCCGTGTTTAGTCGTGCCATGGAAAAGCTCATGGTACGTTTCATCTTGATTTTTTTCGTCAGTCAATACGCTTTCTCGCACAGCTAAGACACCAAAGAAGGTGCGCTCTTGATAGATCGTGTGTGATGACAGGCCGTGTAAACCTAACGATAAGAAAATAATAGCCCCGGTGCTAAAAGCAAAAGCAATAGGCTTTGATCTTAATAAAAAGGTAATCAGCGTAATAAAAATGAGGCTGATAACGATAATATCAAAGTATTGTAGTAAATCTTTGATACTTGCATAAAGAGTAAGACCTGTAATAACTAATGCGGTGGGCCATATTACTTGGAGTAGCGCACTTTTGGCCGTGATTGATATCGACCATGGACGTAATAGTAGTGCGGCAATAATCATTAACGGATACTCGTAGATACCATTAAAGATAAAAGGCGCAACAAAGGTGTTAAACATGCCACCTAACATGCCACCAAAGGACATGATTAAATAGAAGGTAGTTAAATGTTGGGTAGCCGGCCGGTTTTTTGATAACTCACCATGGCAAACCATGACGGCAAAGAAAAAGGCGATGAGATGTAATATTAAATAGGCCCAGTAAGGTAAATCAGCTGGGTTAATAAACGCATAGGTAATAAAGGGAATTAAGATATAAGGTTGTAATCTGACTATAACGGGATGAATAGCATCGTTCCAGTGTGAGAATACAATAATAAAAGTTAATAAATAGACGGTTAAGGGAATAATCCATAACAAAGGTACCGAGGCAATATCGGTACTTATAAAATTGGTTAAGCCTAGTAATAAACTAGAAGGCACAAACGCTAAAGCTAACCAATGTAGTCTTCTTCCCCAGCTCAGATTTACGTCTTCTGGAGGAGTGCTTTCTTGTGTAATGGGGGGGTGTTGTTTGCTTTTATAAAGCAAGGCTGCACAAGCCGATATTAAAAGGCACAGCAAGATGTAACCTAAACTCCAGTCCGTTTTTTGTGCGCTTAAATCAATGTGCGGTTCAATTAAAAATGGATAACTGATGAGGGCAATAAGACTACCAGCATTACTTGCTGCATACAAAAAGTAAGGATCATCACTGTTTTTATGATCGATACTAGCAAACCATTTTTGGATTAACGGTGAGGTAGTCGATACCACGAATAAAGGGAGACCGATTGCAATCAACAATGTCCATACTATCCATAGTGTAGGATTGCTTTCTGTTGGGGGGGCAGTATTTTCAGGTAAGGCTAAGGGCAAAGCTAAAAAGCTCAGCAGAATAACGAGGGTGTGTAATTGGATTTGTCGGACGGGTTTAAAGCGTGAAGCAATCGTGTGTGCGTACAGATACCCTAAAAATAAAATAGTTTGATAAAACACCATACAGGTGTTCCAAACAGCGGGTGATCCGCCTAGCAAGGGTAAAAGGATTTTTCCGAACAGGGGTTGCAGTACAAACATGAGTGATGCACTGACAAATAATGTCCCTGCAAATAATAAGGTCCAAGATAAACTTTGGTTAGTTTTTGCAGGGTGAGACATGTTTGATTTTATTAATCAAGTTTTGCGATAGCTTGTCTTGCTAAGTCACTTAATTTTGAACCATCTTCTTTATTGTAACTGATGATAGCTTGACGCATTCTTGGGTCCCATGATCTAAAAATATGATTTTTTATGCCATTGGCAGCGAGTTCTTTGTCACTTTCGGCATTAAAAAAATTACCAATATCATTGGCCATTCTAATTAAGATATCAATTTTATTGCTCATAATACATTGCTATTGTGGGTTAAGCGATGAGGGTGTGTGTAGACCACATGCTGAGCACCCCTAGCAAAACCAATTAAGGTTAAATTTGTTTCTTTGGCTAAGCGAATAGCTAAACCGGTAGGTGCTGATATGGCTGCGAGCATATTAATGCCTACCCATGCTGTTTTTTGTACCATTTCAAAACTGGCTCGACTAGTAACGAGTACAAACCCGCTGGATAATTCTTTTTCGGTGCGTAATAAAAAACCAATCAGTTTATCAAGGGCATTGTGCCTGCCAACGTCTTCTCTTATATCAATGATACCTTGCCCCGGTATCACCCATGCCGCTGCATGCACGGCACCGGTCATTTTGTTAAGTTTCTGAAACGAAACCAGTTCTGTAAGTGCGTTGCTTAAATCGATAGCTGAGACACGCAAATCGCCGACGACTTCACTAGGCTTGCGAATAGCTTGTTTTAAGGTGCTCGCGCCGCATAAACCACAGCCTGTTCGGCCGGTTAAGTTTCGGCCTTTATCGGACATACATTGAAAAAGTTCTTCAGGAATCTTTATCTGCACTTCAATACCGTTGGAGCGGTTATAGACACGAGCGGATAATAATTCTTGAGGGCTTTTAATAATGCCTTCAGTAATACTAAAACCTAATGCGAACTCTTCAAGATTAGTCGGCGTTGCCAACATAACAACATGTGGCATGCCGTTGTATATTAAAGAGATGGGGACTTCTTCCGCAATAGAATCCAGTTCACTTATGTGTTGATCACTTTTCCAGCGATCAACAGTGAATTCTTGATAGCTAGGCCAGCCAAGATCTAATATTGCTTCGTCCATTTCTAATAGTTAATGGCTGAGCCATTAGCCATTGATAATACCTTGTTCCAATAAATCGAGTTGAGTGTCCGTAAATTCTTGATATTTTGCTTGCCACTCTGACGTTTGATTTACTTTACTGATTTGGACAGCAGTTACTTTGTACTCAGGGCAGTTTGTCGCCCAATCTGAGTTATCTGTAGTAATAACGTTTGCACCTGATTCAGGAAAGTGGAAAGTAGTATAGACAACGCCTGGTTGAACTTTATCAGTGACCAAAGCACGTAATACTGTTTCACCAGTACGACTCTTAATACCTACCCAATCGTTGGTATTGATGCCACGATCTTCCGCATCATGTGGGTGGATTTCTAATAAGTCTTCAGAGTGCCATGCATTGTTTTCAGTACGACGTGTTTGTGCGCCTACGTTATATTGAGACAATATGCGACCTGTGGTCAGAATTAATGGATATTTACCATTAACGCGTTCGGATGTTGCTACAAATTCAGTCAGCATGAATAGACCTTTGCCATCGTCACGCATAAAGGTCTCTTCATGCATGGTGGGTGTGCCTGTTGATGCTTCATCATAGCAAGGCCATTGAATACTACCTAACTCATCAATTTTGTCATAGCTAACACCTGTAAAGGTAGGCGTTAGACTGGCAATTTCTGCCATGATTTCTGATGGGTGTGTGTAGTTCATGGGATAACCTAAGGCATTAGCCAACATTTGAGTCACTTCCCAATCGGCATAACCGGCTAAAGGTTTCATTACTTTACGAACCGGAGATATACGACGCTCAGCATTGGTAAAAGTGCCTGTTTTTTCTAGGAATGAAGCACCAGGTAAGAATACGTGCGCGAATTTAGCGGTTTCGTTTAAGAATATATCTTGCACGATAACGCATTCCATAGAGCGTAAAGCCGAATGAACATGTTGAATGTCTGGATCAGATTGCGCGATGTCTTCACCAGCACAGTATAGGCCCATAAAGCTTTTATCTAATGCGGCATCAAACATGTTGGGGATACGTAAGCCAGGCTCAGAACTTAGTTCAGCGTTCCAAGCTGTTCGGAATAAATCTTGAGTTTCTGTATCTGAAACGTGACGATAGCCAGGAAATTCATGTGGGAATGATCCCATGTCACAAGAACCTTGTACGTTGTTTTGGCCACGTAATGGATTTACACCCACCCCAACACGTCCTAGGTTTCCAGTAGCCATGGCTAAGTTAGCGATACCAATAACCATGGTGGAACCTTGACTGTGCTCTGTAACACCTAGACCGTAGTAAATTGCAGCGTTTTTAACCGTTGCATACAATCTTGCTGCGGCTCTAAGGTCTGCTGCAGGGATACCTGTAATAGATTCAGTATTTTCTGGGGCATGACGCGTGTCTGCAACGAATGTTCTCCATTTGTTGAATGAAGTGACATCACAACGGGCATTTACAAATTCTTCATCCACTAAGTTTTCAGAAACAATGACATGTGCAAAGGCATTGATAACAGCAACGTTTGTGCTAGGGCGAAGTTTTAAATGGTAGTCAGCTTTTACATGCGGTGAGTTTTTGACTAAGTCAATTTCACGCGGATCGACAACAATGAGTTTAGCGCCTTGACGTAGGCGTTTTTTCATTTGCGAGCCGAATACTGGGTGCCCATCTGTAGGGTTTGCGCCTATCACGATAATGACATTAGCTTGCATGACCGAATCAAAGTCTTGTGTACCTGAAGATTCACCAAAAGTTTGTTTTAAACCGTAACCGGTTGGTGAGTGGCATACCCGCGCGCAGGTATCAACGTTGTTGTTACCGAAACCAGCACGAATAAGTTTTTGCATGATGTAAACTTCTTCATTAGTACAACGAGAAGATGTAATACCACCAATAGAATCTTTGCCATATTTGGCTTGGATACGTCTTAATTCAGATGCGGCGTGATTAATCGCTTCTTCCCAACTCACTTCTTGCCATGCATCTTTAATGCTGGCGCGGATCATAGGTTTAGTGATACGGTCTTTATGCGTTGCATAACCAAAAGCAAACCGGCCTTTTACACAAGAGTGACCATGGTTTGCTTTGCCGTCTTTATTGGGCACCATGCGGATGACTTGTTCACCCTTCATTTCTGCTCTGAATGAACAACCCACACCACAATATGCACAGGTGGTGACAATGGCGTGTTCGGGTTGACCATGATCAATAACCGATTTTTCCATTAGAGTGGCTGTTGGGCATGCTTGTACACAGGCGCCACAAGAAACGCATTCTGAATCCATGAAGGATTCATTTTGACCTGGAGATACTTTAGAGTCAAAGCCACGTCCATCAATAGTTAAGGCGAAGGTACCTTGTGTTTCTTCACAAGCTCTTACGCAACGCGAACAAACGATACATTTGCTGGGGTCAAAACTGAAATAAGGATTACTTTCATCTTTAACGGCATGTAGATGGGTTTCAATAGGTTTATAACGCACCTCACGTAAACCTACCGCACCAGCCATATCTTGTAATTCACAATCGCCGTTTGATGAGCAAGTTAAACAGTCTAGCGGGTGATCAGAAATATATAATTCCATTACGCCACGACGCACATCTGCTAATTTTGGGGTTTGAGTTGAGACTTTTAAACCTTCGCCACAAGGGGTGGTGCAAGAGGCCGGCATGCCGCGCGCGCCTTCAACTTCTACTATACAAAGACGACAAGAACCAAAAGGTTCAACACTATCCGTTGCGCAGAGTTTTGGAATGTCAATGCCAATAGAGGAGGCGGCTCGCATGATGGAGGTGCCTACAGGAACGGTGACTTTAAAGCCATCTATCTCTAAGTTAACTAAGTTTGTTGAGGTACTTGCTGGCGTGCCAAAATCTTTATCTTTATTGATACTCATCATTAACTCCTCGTGTCTTTATATGGCTCTGTTAGCTTGATCATCTACGCCGAAGTCTTTCGGGAAATGATTTAAAGCACTTAATACAGGATAGGGCGTCATACCACCTAATGCACACAGAGAACCATTTAATAATGTATTACAAAGGTCACGCAATAAAGGAATGTTTTTATCTAATGCATGGCCAGCAATAATTTCGTCCATTACTTCATAACCTCTTGTTGAACCAATACGGCAAGGTGTGCATTTGCCACATGATTCAGCTGCACAAAACTCCATGTTATAACGCGCTAATTCAGCCATGTTAGCGGTGTCATCAAACGCAACGACTCCGCCATGGCCTAAAACTGTCCAGTTAGTAGCAAAGGCTTCATAGTCTAAAGGAGTATCGAATTGAGATTCTGGTAAATAGGAACCTAATGGGCCACCTACTTGGACGGCTTTAATAGGTCTACCTGTAGCAGAGCCACCGCCAAAGTCATATAACAACTCACGTAAGGTCATCCCAAATGCAACTTCAACTAAGCCTGTGTGTTTTAGATTGCCAGCAAGCTGGAGAGGGAGTGTTCCGCGTGACCGTCCCATGCCAAAGTCACGGTAATAATCACCGCCTTTGTCTAAAATAATGGGTACCGAAGCTAATGAAATAACGTTATTGACAACGGTAGGTTTGCCAAATAAGCCACTAATAGCAGGCAAAGGGGGTTTAAATCGAACTAAGCCACGTTTGCCTTCTAGACTTTCCATAAGAGAAGTTTCTTCTCCACAGACATAGGCGCCTGCGCCTAAACGGACTTCTAGGTTGAAACTTTTGCCACTGCCTTTAATATTGTCACCTAAGTATCCAGCAGCATAGGCTTTTTCAATGGCCGTATTAAGGGCTTTGTGTGCATGCGGGTATTCTACGCGTAGATAGATGTAGCCTTGTGTGGCACCTACTGCGATACCAGCGATAGTCATGCCTTCAATTAACACGAAGGGATCACTTTCCATGACCATTCTGTCAGAGAATGTGCCTGAATCGCCTTCGTCAGCATTACAAATGATATATTTTTGTTCAGACGGTGTGTTAAGTACTGTATTCCATTTAATGCCAGTAGGAAATGCAGCGCCACCACGACCACGTAAGCCTGAGTCGGTTACGGCTTTAACGATATCTGCTTGGGACAGTTTGAGTGCGTTACTTAAACCTTGATAACCTTCGTGACTGATGTAGTCTTCTAAGCTAATAGGGTCTGTAATACCGATGCGAGCAAAGGTTAAGCGCTGTTGTTTTTTTAGATATTCAATTTCTTCTGTTAAGCCAAGGTAGAGAGGATGTTCTCCGCCGTTGACAAAGTCAGCGTCAAAAAGACTAGCAACGTCGCTAACTTGGACAGGACCATAAGCTTTTCTACCTGCGTCGGTAAGCACTTCTACCATCGGTTCAAGCCAATAGAGACCTCTTGATCCATTACGAATCAATTGAATAGTAATGTTGCGTTTTTGAGCTTCTTGATAAATTGCTTTTGCTACGCGATCAGCGCCGATTGAAACAGCCGTTGAGTCGCATGGGACGTAAATGGCAATACTCATGCTATGTCCTCTGCTTGAGTGATAATACTTTCGAAATTGTCGGCAGAAACACGACCATAGATCTCATGACCAATTTGCATTGCAGGCGAGCAGGCACAATTGCCTAAGCAATAAACGGGTTCTAATGAGAATTTACCATCTGCAGTGGTTTCATGGTAATCGATACCCAAGGTAGATTTAACATGCACTTCAAGCTTTTTGCCGCCCATTGCTTGGCAAGATTCAGCTCTGCATAGGTGTATTGTTTGTTTCCCTGGAGCGGTGTCACGAAAATAGTGATAAAAACTGATGACACCATGTACTTCAGCGCGAGAAAGGTTTAGCGCTTTTGCAATTGCTGGTACGCTTTCTGAGGGAACATAACCTAACTTATCCTGAACAGCATGCAAAATAGGTAATAATGCTCCTGGTTTATCCTTAAGCGCAGCGATGATGTCTTGCACTATTGTTTCCATTGCGTTCAATTCAGTCATTCTCTTTTCTCAACACTAATTTGTTTACAAAAGTTACACCAATCCCTAGTGCTACCTTAAAAATGTCGCTTAGCATAGCACAAGAAAATTTATGTGTAAAAGACACAATATTAAAGGATTATGACAAAGAGTAGAGAAATAAACGGCTGGATAAACCATTTCATTTTAGGAAATAAACAGATTAATAATGCGTGTCTAATTTTTTTATAAACTTGAACTTATCTCTACTAGTGATCATTGATATACAAGTTTTTAGTAAATAAGCAAGTGAATCGGTTGATTGTGCAGGGGATATAGAGGGGTATGAAGTGGAAAATCTGTAGCCTTATTGATTAAGGCTACAGATTAAAAGCATTAGATGATTGTTACTTCTTCTGCTTGTGGGCCTTTTTGGCCTTGAGTTACAGTAAACTGAACTTTTTGGCCTTCATCTAAAGATTTAAAGCCTGAGCTGTTAATGTTACGAAAATGTACAAAAACGTCTGGGCCATTCTCTTGTTGAATGAAACCAAAACCTTTTTCTGCGTTAAACCATTTAACTACACCAGTTGTCATTGTTTAGTCCTAATTGTGTATAAGTAAGCCTTTATAGGCGGGTATCGCTGGGAAATTTAAGATTTACTTATGATAAACAGGACGAGCAATTTAGAAAAACTTCGTAAAGATAAGCATAACGGTAAAACTATTTTCAAGCTGAGTGGATTCTATAGTTACGTTTAAATAAAGTCAATAAATACTCGTTATTTACGCGGGATTGATGCTTATTAATGTTACTGAAAAAAAATGACTAGACTGATAACTAGCGTACTTATGATCATGGTCCAGACAGTTGATCTGTGGTTGTCATTAATTTGTTGTCTAAGTTTTAAAAGTTCTCTTTGTTGCGCTTCTGCTTGTTGCTGAGCCTGAGCAGCATTATTGAGTGCCTTATATATAAGGGAAGGAACCTCTGGGAACTGTTCTGCAAACTCTGGGAATTGCTTTAGAAATTTATTGATTTTAGCTTTGGGGCCAATACGATCATGAAACCATTGTTCAAGATAAGGTTTAGCCGTTTGCCATAAATCAAGTTCTGGATAGAGTTGGCGCCCCAAACCTTCTATGTTCAATAAGGTTTTTTGCAGTAGTACGAGTTGGGGTTGTACAACCATATCAAAACGACGTGCAGTTTGAAATAATCTTAGTAAGAGTTGTCCGAATGAGATGTCTTTAAGGGGTTTTTCAAAGATGGGCTCGCAAACGCTACGAATGGCTGATTCAAATTCTTCAATTCTTGTCGTACTGGGTACCCAGCCTGATTCAACATGCATTTCTGCAACTTTACGATAGTCGCGGTTAAAAAAAGCTAAGAAGTTCTCCGCTAAATACCGTTGGTCAGATAAGGATAAAGTGCCTACAATCCCAAAGTCAACAGCGATATATTTGTCAGGTAGTTCTACAAAAATATTACCGGGATGCATATCAGCATGGAAAAAATTATCTCTAAACACTTGCGTAAAGAAAATCTCAACACCACGTTCTGCTAAGACTTTAAAATTTGCGCCACCGACTTTCAATTGTTCTATTTCCCCAACTGGGATGCCGTGAATTCTTTCCATAACCATGACGTTTTTTCGAGTAAACGCCCAATAAACTTCGGGTATGTAGAGTTGTTCAGAGTTTTCAAAGTTACGGCGTAATTTTGATGCGTTTGCCGCTTCTCTAATCAGGTCGAGTTCGTCTAATGTGGTTTTTTCAAACTCTGAAACGACTTCTGTAGCACGTAATCTTTTAGCATCAGGCCAGAATTTTTCAGCAAATCGAGCTAACTCATAAAGTAGGCCAATATCAGATTGGATTTGTTTTTCTATATTAGGTCGTAATACTTTAACAATGACGCTTTCACCACTATGTAAAACAGCCGTGTGAACTTGGGCAACAGAAGCTGAAGCTAAAGGAGTAGGGTCAAACTCTGCAAATGCCTCTTCAATAGACATTTCCAATTCTTTTTCGATGATACTTTTTGCAATGTCATTATTAAAGGGCGGGACGCGGTCTTGGAGTTTGACGAGTTCATCAGCAATGTCATCGGGCAATATATCTTTGCGTGTTGATAATGCTTGGCCAAATTTTACATAAATGGGACCAAGATCTTCTAGTGTGCGTCTTATTCTTACAGCTTGAGAGTCTTTTTTTGATTTAAACCAAAAGCCAGGGGTAATAAAGGCAAGGTATCTAATAGGTCGAAATAGGTTGGTTTTTAAAACTATTTCGTCTAATCCATGATACATCAGAACCCAGTTGATATGGATTAGGCGATAGAGAATTTTGGGTCTGATCACGAGTTACCTTTTGGATGAGCTTTTTGTAAACGGTCAACTCGGCTTTCTAAGCGATCAAAATCTGCACGTACTTGATCAACCTGAGTGTAAAAAATATCTATTTCAGGTGCGGAAGGAAGGTCGCGAGTTTCTTCTTGAAGAAATTCTGAGGCATTAAGTTTAAATGTTTCAATCGATTGATTGCTCCAGTTTTTTCCCGCATTAACAAACTGACTCAGGTTGCTTGCGATTGAGTCGCCTGTATATTGAGTGATTAATGGCTCTAAATTGATATTTAACTTTGCAAAAAGTGTTTGAAATTTTTTGCCCGTAAGCATGTCGCCTTCAATTTTGACATCACCAGAAAAAATTGAGCGCATAGGGCTAGCACTGAGCCCCATTAGACCAAAGGCAAATACAGACCCTGTCAAAGTAGTGTCAGGCGTATTTGTGGAATAGTCCAATAGTTGAATGGCCTCTGCAGATGGGCAAAGGTAAATGGTTTCGTTAAAGGGTAGTATAGTAATTGCAATTATTTTATCGGCTAAAGGCGACAAGTATTCAGATTTATGATCGTCTAAGCCGATAAAAATATTGAGTGCATTTTCTATAGCGCTCATTAACAAAGGTTTGATGATCATGCTAGATTTTGTAGCCTCTATGAACAGCCACAATGCCTTGAGTCATGTTGAAATATTCACAGCGCTCTAAACCTGCGTTTATCATCATGTTTTTTAGTTCTTCTTGTTTGGGGTGCATACGAATGGATTCAGCAAGATATCTATAGCTGTCTTCATCTTTTGCAACTACTTTGCCAATTTTAGGGAGTAGTTTGAACGAGTAGAAATCGTAAACAGTCTCAGTGATTTTGTCGATGGGGTGTGAGAATTCAAGAACGATAACGCGACCACCCGGCTTTAGAACACGACACATCGAGCGTAATGCGGCATCTTTATCGGTAACATTTCTAAGGCCGAACGCAATACAAACACAGTCAAATGTGTTGTCTTCAAAAGGGAGACATTCTGCATTGACTTGGGCATAACGAATATTGCCAATTAGACCTTTATCAATAAGTCTGTTTCGGCCTGTACGTAACATTTCAGAGTTAATGTCTGCGAGAACTACTTGACCCTCTTTTCCGACGCGTTGTTCAAATAGTATGGTTAAGTCACCTGTACCCCCGGCCAAGTCGAGTACTTTTTCTCCTTTGCGTACATTACTTAACTGAACTGCAACACGTTTCCAGATGCGATGAATACCCAAAGACATTAGGTCGTTCATGATGTCGTATTGTCCCGCAACTGAATCGAATACACCGCGTACAAGATTAACTTTTTCATCTGTTGCAACTTGTTTAAATCCAAAGTGTGTGGTGTTATCGTTTGTCATTTTTATGCCTAGTTTTTTAAAGTTTCTTTGCGCTTATGCCCTGCTGTTTCGAGTTCTTGTAGGTAGTTTACCCACAAATCCTGATATTCAGCGCCTAATTTGTAAAGTAAGTCCCATGTGTAAATGCCGCTGTCATGTCCATCACTAAAAACTGGACAAATAGCATAATTACCGATGGGTTTGATTTCTATAATCCCTACGTCTTCTTTGTTTATTTGTAAAACTTCTTGCCCTGGGCCATGTCCTACGGCTTCTGCGGACGGTGTATAGACACGCATATATTCACAGGGTAATTGAAAGTCACTACCATTATCAAAGCTAATTTCAAGGATGTTAGATAATTGATGTAGTTTTATTTCTGTAGGCCAAGTGTTACAAGGTTTAACGGTTAAGCGCATAAGGCTGAGTTTAATGTAATATTATTATAGAATGTAACGACTTAAATCTTCATCATCAGCAAACTCTGTGAGATGCTGATCTACGTAATTGGCATCAATAACGATATTTTTATCTTCAAGGTCAGACGCATTATAAGATATTTCTTCTAATAGTCTTTCTAAAAGCGTATGTAGCCTTCTTGCGCCTATGTTTTCAACACGTTCATTCACTTGCCAGCCTAATTCTGCAATACGTTGAATACCGTCGGTAGCAAAAGATAAACTCACGCCTTCTGTTGCCAATAAGGCGGTATATTGTTCGGTCAATGAGGCATTGGGTTCTGTTAGGATTTGCACAAAGTCATCAGCCGTTAATGCGTTAAGTTCCACGCGTATAGGGAATCGACCTTGTAATTCTGGTATTAAATCAGACGGCTTGGCAACATGGAACGCGCCTGATGCTATAAATAAAATATGATCCGTTTTGATCGTACCGTATTTCGTACTGACTGTACTACCTTCAACTAAAGGTAATAAGTCACGCTGTACACCTTCTCTTGATACTTCTCCACCACCGCCACCTAACTCGGATCGCTTGCAAATCTTGTCGATTTCATCTAGAAATACAATTCCATTTTGTTCCACAGAATCAATAGCTTTAAAGCGGATTTCATCTTCATTAATAAGCTTGCTGGCTTCTTCTTCTTGTAATGACTGCAATGCTTTTTTAATAGGCATTTTGCGAGATTTTGTTTTACCACTACTGATGTTTTGAAACATACCCTGTAGCTGGCTAGTCATTTCTTCCATGCCAGGAGGAGCCATGATCTCAACGCCGACGGGTGCCACATGAATGTCAATTTCTATTTCTTTAGCGTCCAGATCACCTTCACGAAGCTTCTTACGCATCTTTTGGCGAGTTGACTCTTCACTTTCCGAGAGCATACCCGCTTCTGCACGGGGTAATAAGATATCTAGAATTTTTTCTTCAGCAGCATCATAGGCTTTATTTTCAACCTTTGACATTTCAGCTGTACGGGTCATTTTAACGGCAGTATCAATAAGGTCACGGATAATGGATTCAACATCTCTACCGACATAACCTACTTCTGTAAACTTAGTGGCTTCTATCTTAATAAAAGGAGCGTTTGCTAACCGAGCAAGTCGACGGGCAATTTCGGTTTTACCTACGCCTGTAGGACCAATCATTAGAATATTTTTAGGTGTAATTTCGTTTCTTAAAGCGGGGTCAACTTGTTGTCTGCGCCAACGGTTTCTAAGAGCAATAGCAACAGATCTTTTAGCGCTAGCTTGACCAACAATATGCTTATCAAGTTCGTTTACAATTTCTTTTGGGGTCATCTGTGTCATGCAATTACTCATTAGGCTCTGCGTCTAATTCTTCTATACGTAGGTTGTGATTAGTGTAGATGCAAATATCTGCGGCAATATTTAAAGATCTTTCTACTATTTCTCTGGCGCTTAGATCTGTGTTTTCTAAAAGGGCGCGAGCAGCGGCTTGAGCAAAAGCACCACCCGAGCCAATAGCCATTAAATCGTATTCAGGCTCAATAACGTCGCCAGTGCCTGAGATAATTAAAGATGTTTTGGCATCAGCGATTGTAAGTAGCGCCTCTAATTTACGTAAGGCGCGGTCTGTACGCCAATCTTTAGCCATTTCAACGGCGGCTCTTGTTAAGTTGCCACGATGTTTTTCAAGCTTGCCTTCAAAGTGTTCAAATAGGGTGAATGCATCAGCAGTGGCTCCCGCAAAGCCAGCGATAACTTTGTCGTGGTATAAGCGCCGTACTTTACGTGCGTTTCCTTTCATGACGGTGTTTCCTAAGGTGACTTGACCGTCACCACCAATCACTACTTTGTCGCCACGACGAACAGAAAGTATTGTTGTTCCTCTAAACACTTTTATATCCCAAATTTCAAAAAAACAGGAAGTGAATTTTACATGTTATGGACTTAATTTGTGGGAAAAAGTGAAGTGGGGTAACGGGATTAAAATGGGCTTTAGCTTAGGTATTTTAAAATAAGACATGACAAGAAGGACTTATAGGTCCTATTATCTGGGTCCATTAATTGCTTCGTTGCTCAAAATGCATAATAAGGTTTTAAAAATGTTTAATCGTTTTATGGCAGGCTTAGTCTCAAGTTCTATGTTGCTTGCGTGCACTCCAACTCGGCAGATTGCAGTTGATTATCCATCTGGGCAGGCAGGTGAATCCAATGCAGTCCAAACAATTGAAACAACATCATTTGAACCAATCTCTGGATTTAAGGCGATAGACGGTGACGATTATTATGTGCGCTTGATTTCGGATTTTGAGTTTAAAGGCGAAAATATCTTAAAAGCGGGTTGCAACAATTTGACGCCCAGTTATGAAAATGGAAATTTGTTTTCTTCTCTGACATTCTCTGTTCGGAATGATGCGCTTAAATTTAAAAATGAGACTACGGGCTTTCTTTATCAATCCAGTACCGGTAATTGTAATTTTAAATTCGAAGCCAAAAAGATTGTCTTGATGCCTTGGGTGCGATTAGATTACGGCAAGGAGGCTGCGATTGAATATGGTTTTACATCAAGCACAAATCGTGAAGTTAATATGGCTGGGTTGGCGGGTGATGTGACCGCGGCAAGTAGTTTATTAGCATTAACAGGTGTCGGTGTAGGCGTTGCTGCGGTGGGACAGATTGCAGGTCAATGGGCAAAGACATCCGCGCAGACTGCGCCTGCCCCAAAAATATCAGCAAAACAAAGTTCTGAGTCCCACTCTTTGCCGGGCTTGGTGGGCTTCTCTGGTCAAGCGGGTGTTTTAAAACATGCCAAATTTAAAGTCTACAGTGTGGCCGAGGGTGGCGCGAATGTTTTAGGACCAGAAACTCAAGTGCTGGGTGAGTTGAAGGTTTCTCCGGAAGTTTCAGTCTCATTATTGTTAAAAACAAATGCTGATGGAATTCCAGACGCAAGGGATTTGTCCTTGAATGAAATTGGTTATTTACCCAGTAAGGTTATGGAGGGTGATACTAAATTAGTACAGTTACTAGAACAGTCAAAAAGCCAAGATAAGCCAAATTTAAAACCTGACTGGACTAATTATGCGGATGTTGAAGGTAATTGCAAAAAGATCAAATCTTCATTAAGGGACTTAGGATTCAATAAGTTTGATCGTGATGTTTTTTTATATTATTTTTTAGTTAATAGTCCTGATTGGAATAATTACAATCGATCGTCGCAGCAACTGTTGAGTGAAGATGTCTCAGTTAAATCAATGGAGGACATTAAGGCAAAAAACTTTGGGTCTTATTGGTTGCAGAAGATTATAGTGTTATGAAAGCAATGGGGTTAAAAGTTAACTCACAAACTGATTGGCAAGACATGCAGATTTCGGGTGATAAAAAGCAACAGGTTCTTTTGCCGCTTAAATCAATAGAAAGACAATTTTCACGTGTTTTAAGCAACTCTAATAAATCAGAAATTGAGCAACAGTTATATCCTCTATTATTTACCGCTAGTAAGGGTGATGGGACGGTGTTATTGCAGAATTATTTGGGTGACTTTGGTTTAGAGAAGTTGCTGGCCGATCCAAAAGCTCAAGTCATTGTGGCGAATCCTAGTAATGCCGCTGCGATTGATGTGAATAAAGCTTCTAATACAGAGCCATTAGTGAACGAACCTGCTCAGGTCGCTCCCATTCCGGCTGAAGGAGTCATAGTCACGGCGCGGCAATTATCCCAGGTGATTTTTGGATTATTGTTTAATGAGTTTACGTGTGGGCGTTTATTGCCAGATCAACAAGGGCGCTTATTAAATAACGATGGATTTGTATTGTTTACAACTAGGTCAGGTAGTCCAAGACTTAAAGGTGGCGCTATTGAGTTTGAGTTTTCAGGAGGAAAAATTAATCGAATCGCTTTTCAATTGCCTACTTACAAAGATTTTGAACAGAGCGTCATTGATCACCCTGTTGCGGGAGATTGTCGCATAGATACTGTTTTCATAAATCAGCTACATTAATGTTGATTTGTTCCATTATATATTCCGTAAATTTTTTACGGTTAATGCTGCTTTGACCACTAGGTGAGATATAATGGTCTTATCCCCCGGATTGAAAGTCAGCTAGGTGTTAATATTGATTTCTCAAATGAGGTAGAGTCTTTAGAGGAGGTAGGTGATGTTGTTTAATACTTATGATGAAGCCTTGAATAGATAATAAAGTACTTTACTTCATAAAAAAAGCTTGTGTCTTGAGGATGTCACAAGCTTTTTTTATGAAGATTCGATCTAAAATCACCTAAAGGACGTCTAGTATAGATCGGCGTCATGGGTTAAAATCTACACGTATTTTGAGATTATTATTACGTAAAAAGGATTGTGCCAGGGATTTTGGAATGGCTACAAATTACGATCTATATAACTACCTATAATTCAAGAGTTTTATAACAACTATCGAAGGGGCTGCTCCGTGAACAAAGCAAAGCAACTATTCGCAGGTCTGATTTTAATGGCTTTAGGGCTTGGAACAGCGCATGCGGACTATACGCTCAATTTAATGAAAGGGGTTACTAAGGTCAGTAATGACATTTATGACCTGCATATGCTGATCTTATGGATCTGTGTATTTATAGGCGTCGTGGTATTTGGCGCAATGTTTTACTCGATTTTTCATCATCGTAAATCTAAGGGCCATGTTGCTGCACAATTCCATGAAAATACAACGGTTGAGATAATCTGGACTATCATCCCAACTTTAATTTTAGTGGCTATGGCTATCCCTGCAACTAAAACGTTGTTGGAATTGAGTGACGTTGAAAAGTCAGATATGACCATTCAAGTAACTGGTCGTCAATGGTATTGGGATTACAAATACCTAGACAACGATATACACTTTGAAAGTCACTTGGATGAAGCCAGTGAGCGAGTTCATAGAACAGTAGGTGCGGATCCAAGATCTGTCCCCAACTATTTATTAAATGTGGACAAGCCTTTAGTTATCCCGGTTCATAAAAAAGTCCGTTTTGTATTAACGTCTACCGATGTTATCCATTCTTGGTGGGTTCCCGATTTAGGTTGGAAAAAAGATGCAAATCCAGGCTTTATTAATGAGGCATGGACTTTAGTTGATAAGCCTGGTACTTATCGCGGGCAATGTACTGAGTTATGTGGTCGAGATCATGGTTTTATGCCTATCGTTGTTATAGCGATGGAGCAAGCGGATTATGATGCATGGGTAAAAAGAACTTCAGAGCAACAAAAACAAAAGCCAGATTTAAGTGATCAAAGTCGTCAGCAATTGATGGCGCATGGTGAGTCAGTGTACTTAAAGAACTGTGTGGGATGTCATCAGATTGATGGGGCAGGTGTTCCTGGATTGATTCCTGCATTAACAGGCAGTGCGATAGCAACAGGTAAGTGGGAGTCATTAGACGGATTCTTACGTGCAGGTACTTCAAAAATGCCGAAGTTTGAAAAGCTCAATGGTAAAGAATTTGCCGAGTTGATGACTTACGTACGTAATAACTTGGGTAATAAAGTGGGCGATGAATTACAGCCAAAACAAACAGCATTACCGGATGATGATGAATAGTCATTATATTCTGCTATCAACTTACTCTTTTTTTATAATTTTAGAGGTATAAATTATGTCTGCTGCTGTAGATGAACACGATCACCATCACCATCACCATGATGATCACCACGATCACGGGCCTGAAAAAGGTCTGTTGAGATGGATTATTACTACCAATCATAAAGACATTGGTACTCTGTACTTACTGTTTGCATTAACCATGTTTTTTGTGGGTGGAGCAATGGCAATGGTAATTCGAGCTGAATTATTTGAGCCTGGTTTGCAATTTGTAGACCCTGCGTTCTTTAACTCAATGACTACAATGCATGCATTAGTCATGGTGTTTGGTGCTGTTATGCCTGCATTTGTTGGATTAGCTAACTGGCAAATCCCACTAATGATTGGTGCAACTGATATGGCATTACCTCGTATGAACAACATGAGTTTTTGGATGTTGGTTGCGGGTGTTTTGTTGCTAGCAAGTACATTATTAATGGAAGGCGGTGCACCTAATGGTGGTTGGACTTTATATCCACCGCTAGTATTGCAACCGATTACTGTTGGTAAAGCGTTACCTTTTGCTATTTTTTCAGTGCATTTGTTAGGTATCTCATCAATCATGGGTGCTATTAACATCATTGCGACTATATTCAACATGCGCGCTCCTGCAATGAAGTTAATGGACATGCCATTGTTCGTATGGACTTGGTTAATTACAGCCTTCTTGTTAATTGCTGTTATGCCAGTATTTGCTGGTGCAGTGACTATGTTGTTGACTGATAAATTCTTCCATACCAGCTTCTTTAATGCGGCAGGTGGTGGTGATCCTGTGTTATATGAACATATCTTCTGGTTCTTTGGTCACCCAGAAGTATATATTATGATCCTGCCTACATTTGGTGTTGCATCAACTATTATTCCTGTTTTTGCTCGTAAACCTTTATTTGGTTATGCATCAATGGTTTGGGCAACTGCCTCTATTGCATTTTTGTCCTTTATCGTTTGGGCTCATCATATGTTTACAGTGGGTATGCCAATAGCTGGAGAGTTGTACTTTATGTATGCCACTATGATTATAGCTGTGCCAACAGGGGTAAAAGTATTTAACTGGACCGCCACTATGTGGAAAGGTGCAATGACTTTTGAAACACCTATGTTATTTTCAATAGCGTTTGTGGTTTTATTTACTTTGGGTGGCTTTACTGGCTTAATGATGTCAATTGCACCTTCTGATTTCCAATACCATGATACTTACTTTATTGTGGCGCATTTTCATTACACTTTAGTACCTGCTTCTGTATTCATATTGATGGCGGCGGGCTATTTTTGGCTGCCTAAGTGGACTGGCCATATGTATAACGAAAAAATTGGTCAATTACATTTTTGGTTGTCTGTGATTTCTGTAAACGTACTCTTTTTCCCACAGCACTTTTTGGGATTAGCGGGTATGCCTAGAAGGATTCCAGATTATGCAGTGCAATTTGCTGATTGGAATATGATTTCTAGTGTAGGTGGATTTATATTTGGTGCCAGTCAGTTACTATTCTTATACATAGTAATTGATACGATTAGAGGCGGCACTGGTGAGAAAGTATCTGATGAAGTTTGGGAAGATGCAGCAAAGCATGGTTTAGAGTGGACTTTACCCTCTCCAACTCCTTATCATACTTGGACTACACCTCCAACAAGTGTGCCAACTGAACACGTTTTAGATTCACATTAAAACTTAAAAGTAACTTAGCGTAGTTTATAAGCATAGCTACGCTATTTAACTTTAGACATTAACATGACAACAAAAAATAAGAATATTTTAACAGCGGTTATATTAGGTGCAATTACTTTAATTTTCTATCTATTCGCTGTTGCCCAAGCAGTATCTTAATGACGGATTCTACTAGTAAAAAAAATCTAAAGTTAGCAAGAACCTTATTGGTGGTTGCGGTCACTATGTTTGGTTTTGGATATGCTCTAGTGCCAATTTATGATGTGTTATGTGAATGGAAATGGATACAGCGAGATAGACCGGACGATATTAAAAAGGTACCAGAAACTGCTTATACCGTCGATGTAAATAGAGAAATAACGGTGGAGTTTTTGACGGTATTAAATGAGTCTACGCCGATGACATTTCGTGCAGAAACCAAACAATTAAAAGTGCATCCGGGGCAGTATTATTCGGTTAACTTTTATGCGGAAAATAAAACAAATAAAGAAATGAAAGCTAGAGCAATTGCTAGTTTTTCGCCTGCTCTTATAAGTCAATATTTTGAAAAAATTGAATGCTTCTGTTTTTCAGAACAAACTTTTAAGGCAAAGGAAGCTAAAACAATGCCTATGCGTTTTGTTATTAATCCTGAAATACCTGAACAATATAAAACCATTACATTGTCATACACATTTTTCGATAATACTGAAAGGTCAGTAAATAATTAAAAAGGGGAATCTTATGTCTACAAATAGCACCTATTACATACCGCATAAAGCAACTTGGCCCGTTATTGGTACAGCTGGGTTGATGACTATGCTAGCTGGATTTGCTAACTATTTAAACGGTTCTTCAATTGGACAGCCATTGATGATAGTAGGACTGTCTGTGTTTATTGTTATGTTAGTTGGCTGGTTTACTTTACAGGCAAAGGAAAGTGAATCAGGTATGTACAACCATGAGGTAGGCATTTCATATCGTCATGGCATGATGTGGTTTATCTTCTCAGAAATCGTATTCTTTGCGGTTTTCTTTGGTACTTTGTGGTACACACGTAATTTATCGGTGCCTTGGTTAGGTGAAGGTGCAACAAAAGAATTACTATGGCCAACTTTTGATGCGGTATGGCCGACAAATGGTCCAGGGAAAGTGGGCGGTGAATTTGAACCTATGGGTGCTTGGGGATTGCCATTCATCAATACTTTGCTTTTATTAACAAGTGGCGTGACTTGTACTTGGGCGCATCATGGTTTATTGGCGAAAAATAGAGATCAGTTAATTAAAGGTTTATTGGCTACTGTTGCATTAGGCTTCTTGTTCGTTTGTTTTCAAGCGATTGAGTATCATGAAGCTTATTCAGAAATGGGTCTAACATTAGGCTCTGGTGTTTATGGTTCAACTTTTTTCATGTTGACTGGCTTTCATGGTTTCCACGTATGTGTGGGTGCGATTATTTTGAGTGTTGTATTGTTCCGTAGTACAAAAGGACACTTTTCACCAGAAAATCACTTCGCATTTGAAGCGGCAGCATGGTACTGGCATTTTGTTGACGTTGTTTGGTTAGGTTTATTTATATTTGTATATTTAATCTAATAACCAACAGATACACTAAAAAGCGCTACCTATTGTAGGGTGGCGCTTTTTTTTTGTCAGAAAGTTTTTATGGATTAGTCGTTTCAGCGGGTGTTACATGGGGACGGTTAATGTTTAAACCAATTCCATGGGGTTTTATAAGGCCAGTTGCAAAGGCTATGAAAATAAATACAAATAAAATTAATGAGAGAGTGATGCGAAAAGTCAGTGACTTTACTGTTTTTTTTGATTGCTCTTCTGATTTATGATTAATGAGATGAAATAGAGCAGAGCCAAGACTAATAATAATTAGAATAAAGGTAACAATGACGATGCTTTGAAGAATCATGGTAAAGTCCAATGAGAATTGAAGGATGTCCTATTTTCGTTTATTAATGCATCTCTGCCAATAGATTAAAGAGAAAACGCCGATTATTAATGTGATGAAAAAATGAACTTTAAAAGAACTCCGACTGTTATTTTCTTATGTGTTTTGCCATTATTAATTGCATTGGGTTTATGGCAATTAGGTCGAGCAGATCAGAAGCGTGTTCTACTGGAACAGCGTGAACAAGGTATGTCTTCTGCAGAAATATTGAGTTTGTCGGATGGTATTGTAGATAATGTTGATGTTTTAAAATTTAAAAAAGTGAAGCTCAATGGGCATTATGATGCAGCTCATCAATTCTTAATTGATAATCAGATTAGTTCAGGTAGAGTAGGATATTTTGTTTTAACTCCCTTTATTTTGACAGATGGCGCTCGAGCAGTATTAGTTAATAGGGGTTGGGTGCCTTTAAATGCAAATAGACAGATTATGCCTGATTTACAATTTACGACTAACCCCATTGAAGTAACAGGGAGAATCAATAGTTTTCCTAGTGTGGGTATTAAATTGGCCGGAGCTGAGCAGCCAAGCTCAGGATGGCCATCTGTAATGCAAGTTGTGGATACTTCTATCTTAGCCAAAAAGCTGGGTTATACCTTATTCACGTTTCAAGTTGAATTAGATAAAGAATTGCCTGAAGGCTTTAAGCGAGAGTGGCAGGTGAGTAGTATTATGTTGCCTGAGCAACATATTGCTTATGCTATGCAATGGTTTGCATTGGCGGTGACTTTAACAGTATTATTTTTTTGGTATAGTAAGAAAAACAAAGATGAATGAGCAACAGAAGAAGAATCGAGTATTAATAGTCGCTATTTTTGCTATGACCATTATCCCGTTCGTAATCGCTTGGGGGCTTAAAGAAAATCCTGATTTAGTTAAAGGAACCACTAACAAGGGACAATTGGTAGTACCCTCTATTGCTATTTTAGATCAAGATATTACTGGGTTCGATGCTTTTTCTAAAGGCAATATTAAAGAATTACATGGACATTGGTTAATTGTTAATGTAATACCTAATTCTGGCTGTAATCAGGTTTGCCTGGAAGCCTTACTTAAGACTAAACAACTTAGATTGATGTTAAATAAAGAATTGCCAAGAACGCGCCGAGTTGTAGTGTTATATAAAACACCCAATGATGAAGCTGCTGCGCAATTGTGGTTAAAAGATTCGATATTATGGCGCTTAAATCGTCTTGAAGATGATGAAAGTAAGACCCTCTATTTAAGCTTATTGCGTGAAGAAAATAAATTGGAGTCCTCATTAGTTGATAAATTGATAGAAAATGAGAATAGAGAGGTTGCGCTGAGTTCTGATTTAATTAGAGTCCAGTTGAGTGCTGAGGTATTAAAAAAGATAGCGGAGTTTAATAAAGGTCCCGTTTCAGAAGGGATGCTTTATTTAATAGATCCATTAGGTAACTTAATGATGCAATATGATTCAGGCTTTAATACCTACAAGGTTAAAGATGATCTGATGCATTTACTTAGAATTTCACAAATTGGCTAGCGAGTAGAGGATGTTCAGAAAGATAACACTGTTCAGCGTTGTATTAACAGCAATCATTATCATATTAGGATCAATTACTCGGGTAAGCGATGTATACACGAGTCTAATTGATCAAAACTTAATTAAACTATTAAAAGGTCAAGCCCACGATTATTTAACAGGTACTCTAGGGCTATCGGTTGTATTGTTAAGCCTACTCTCATGGCGTCAAAAAGACTATAAAACAAGATTAGTTTTAAACACCTCATTCGTTCTACTTTTGGTTGCATTACAAGCGGCACTTGGATACTGGGCAGGGGATTTATTAAGCTATCCCATCATAATAACGTTGCACGTGTTGCTAGGCTTGTTTACTTTCTGGAATCTTTACAGTGTCTATTTGTATACAAATCCAGAATTAGAAACTAAAGAAACAAACAGTCCAAGGTTATGGGTATCGACTCTCAGTCGAGTTGCAATGTTATTTTTATTAACTCAGATAGCTTTAGGCATTTGGGTGAGTACAAATCATGCAGGTTTGGCTTGTGTAGGCTTTCCACAATGCAATGGTCAATGGTTTCCACGAGCAGACTTTGCTAGTGCACTTGATGTATTTAGAGGATTGATTAATCAATATAACGGCATCATTTCTTATGATGCTCAGGTGGCAGTTAATTGGATACATAGAGTATTTACTTTAGCCGTATTTATAGTGCTCAGTGCTGTCTTGTTTGTTTCCACATCTAGTGCATCATCTCAAACAGTTAAGAAATCAGGCCTTGTGCTTGGTTCTTTATTGTTCTTATTGATAGTTTTAGAAATACTTGCAATTAAACACAATCTACCCTTATGGATAGGTGTTGTGCATCATATGGTTGCCGCACTAATGATGCTTCCGCTTATAGCGATAAATTTTTATGCACGCATTAACCAAGGAGTTTATCTTCGCCAAGAAACAACAGTTATTACCCAGCTAGTCACAACAGAAGTCACAGAGACTCCTTCAACTGCAGATGCTGGATTTGAGAAGTATGTTGAGCCTTTACCTGAGTCTTTATATCTAAGACTTAAATCACAGTTAAAAAGAACACGTTCAGGGTTAAGTGGCATCTTGGCGGGTTTGCCTTTAGGCTCAAAAGATATTAATGATGAGTTACTAGAAGAAATTGAAGCAAATCTGTTAATGGCGGATGTCGGAATTGATGCCACAACCGAAATTATTAGGCATTTAACCAATAATTTAGAGCGTCATGAGTTAAAAGATGGCGAGGCTCTTACTAAGGCGTTAAAAGAAGAGTTATATAGAATATTAAAACCGTGTAGCCAACCTTTACAAATTCCCCAGCAAGATGAGCCTTTTGTCATTTTAGTCGTGGGAGTTAATGGAGCGGGAAAAACGACAACCATTGGCAAATTAGCTAAACGCTTACAAGCACAAGGTCATAGTGTTATGTTGGCTGCGGGTGATACGTTTAGAGCGGCCGCAGTTGAGCAATTACAGGTATGGGGTGAACGTAATAATATTCCTGTCGTTGCGCAACATACAGGTGCAGACTCGGCCTCAGTTATTTTTGATGGTCTACAATCAGCAAAAGCAAAAGGCATTGATGTTTTGATTGCTGATACCGCTGGGCGTTTACATACTAAATCCAACTTGATGGAAGAGTTAAAGAAAATTAAGCGGATTATGGGAAAAATTGATGAGGCGGCGCCTCACGAAGTGTTATTAGTCCTTGATGCGGGTACGGGTCAAAATGCACTATCTCAAGCAAAATTGTTTAATGAAACGGTTTCCTTGTCTGGGTTAGTTTTAACTAAGTTGGATGGTACGGCGAAAGGTGGCGTCATCTTTGCATTGGCTAAACATACCGGGACACCGATTCGTTTTATTGGAATTGGTGAGGGTATTGATGATTTGCAAGATTTTGATGCTGAGCTCTTTGTTGAAGCCTTATTTGTGAAAGAATAATGACGATGATTGATTTTTCTAATGTCACTAAACGTTATGAAGAAACAGGTGATGTTTTGCGTAATGTCAGCTTTGAACTCGAAAAGGGCGAAATGGCTTTCCTTACTGGACATTCGGGTGCAGGCAAAAGTACTTTATTACGGCTAATAGCGGCAATGGAGCGGTGTAGTCGCGGCCAAATTATTGTTGATGGTGAAGATTTAAGTCTTGCAAAAGAAAGTCAGTTGCCTTTTATTAGAAGAAAAATGGGCTTTATTTACCAAGATTATAAATTGCTACATGATAGAACGGTTTTTGATAATGTAGCCTTACCTTTGATTATTGCGGGTTATGGGCATCAAGAAGTCAGTCGGCGGGTAAGAGCGTCGTTGGAAAAGGTGGGTCTGCAAGGCAAAGAAAAAAAATACCCTTTAGCCTTATCTGGGGGAGAGCAACAACGAGTGGGTATAGCGCGAGCTGTTGTTAATAAACCGCCCATCATTATTGCTGATGAACCCACAGGCAACTTGGACCCTGACTTGTCAGCAGAAATTATGAATTTATTTCGCCAATTTCAACAAGTAGGCGTAACAATCCTAATCGCAACACATGATATTTCTTTAATTTCTCAAATGAATAACCGTGTCTTAAAGTTAGATCATGGACAACTGGTGCAGAGTTAACATATGAAGCGCGTTAATAAGAATCGTATAAAAAAAGATCCGCCGATAAAGCAAGTTAAGCAGGAAAATAAACAAACCGCATTATCGGGGGGCGGTTACAACGATAAAGTGATTGCTTATCGAGATTTGCATATACATGCGTTATTTTCAAGTCTGGGGCGCATGATTGCAACACCGTTCAGTTCAATTATGACGATTGCTGTTTTAGCCATCGCCATTTCATTAGCTACCGGTTTTTATGTTGTCGTTGCCAATATTCATCAATTAACAGGCAGTTTGGAAACCAGCAATCAAATTTCATTATTTCTTAGAGAGGATGTCTCTGATACACATGCCAAAAAAGTGGTGGAAAATATTCGAGTTAATCAAAGTGTCCAGAGTGTCAAATTAATCACTAAGGAACAGGCTTTAGAAGAGTTTAAAGAATACAGCGGTTTTGGCGATGCCATCAATACGATAAAGAAGAACCCATTGCCTATCGTGTTACAGGTTTTGCCAAAAAATGCCTTAGATGAAAAGCAAGGTTTAGACGATTTATTAAAGAGCTTTAAGCAATTGCCAGAAGTTGATTTTGCTCAATTAGATTTGCAGTGGGTGGATCGCTTGCAAGCCATTATAGATGTGGCACAGTTATTTGCATCGTTATTAAATATTTTATTGGCCGCCGCCGTCTTATTTATTATTGGTAACACTGTGCGCTTAGAGTTTTATAGTCGGCGTGCTGAAGTAGTTATCTCTAAACTAGTAGGGGCGACCAATGCTTTTATTAGAAGACCGTTTTTATATACCGGTTTTTGGATGGGATTTATTTCTGGGGTTAGCGCTTGGTTTATTGTGGCTATCTTAATGTTAATTTTAAGAAGTTCGGTGGAGCGATTATCGGGGCTTTATGATGGTGCCATGCATTTGTTATTTTTAGATTTTGCCGAAACACTGTTTTTAATCACTGCTTCTTCTCTCTTGGGTGTGTTAGGTGCCTGGGCGGTTTTATATTGCGAGCTTCGGTCTACCAAGTCTCAGTAAAAAATGGCGATAAAAATTATTAGCACTCTTTATTGGAGAGTGCTAAAATCGCAAAAAAGTTTTTACTTGGAGTTTGTATGACTAACACATTAGCATTACCCGTTAATTTATCGGTTGGAACATTTGATGCTTATTTGAATTTAGTAAGATCAATGCCCAGATTAACGGTTGAAGAAGAGCGTGAGTTAACACTTAGATACAGAGATGAAGGTGATTTAAGCGCGGCAAGAGAATTGGTCATGACCAATTTACGATTTGTGGTTCATGTCGCCAGAGGTTATAGCGGTTATGGGCTATCAATGCCCGATATTATTCAAGAGGGTAATATTGGATTAATGAAGGCTGTTAAGCGCTTTGACCCGGATGTAGGCGTGCGATTAGTATCGTTTGCTGTACATTGGATTAAAGCGGAAATTCATGAGTATGTGATCAAAAACTGGGGCATTGTTAAAATTGCCACAACGAAAGCACAGCGTAAATTGTTTTTTAATTTACGTAAATCAAAACAAGATTTGGGTTGGTTGTCTAATGCGGAGGCCATGGCTCTAGCAGAAAACTTGAATGTTGATTTAAGTGATGTTTATGAAATGGAGAAACGTTTAAGTAGTCATGACATGTCTTTTGATATGCCAACAGACGAATCTTCTGAAGAAACAGCGTTTTACCCTGCTAATTACTTAGAACAATACGGTGCTGATCCTTCTGAATTGTTAGAAAATGCAGACTGGGAAGATCATGGTCAAGACTTGTTATCTGAAGCAATGGCAAAATTAGATGCGCGTAGCTTTGATATTTTAACTAGTCGTTGGTTGGCAGAAGATAAAGCGACATTACATGAATTGGCTGAGAAATATAATGTATCAGCTGAAAGAATTAGGCAGTTAGAGCAAAATGCAATGAAGAAGATTAAGGCATCTATAACCTTAGCTGCATAATAATAAACTATTTGTATTATCAAAAAAGGGCTTAGCGATTTAATCGCTAAGCCCTTTTTTGTTGTGGTTGCTTAAATGCCTCTAAAGCTTACGCCGGGTTAAGCAGGGTCAGGACTGTTTGCGCTTGTTCAGCCGCCTCATGTCCAAGGCTGGTTAAATAACCGCCGTCTTCTTGTGTAACTAGGCCTTTGGCAAAGAGACGTTTAGTTGCTTCAATATATTCTGGTGCTGCTGTTTTGTGTACCTTAATTCCTTCTTGTGTTGTACTGAGGTTGTAGCGAACCAAAATATTTATTTCATCTACAAGGTCTTGTGTGTATGGCATTATTATTCCTTAAATTCATCACTAGAGACTGTCATCATAAAACTATTTCCCTTAACTGAGTAAGTTTTTTTGATTATATATTTTAAACAGACATTAATTAGTAACGTTTAACAGTCGGGTCACATTGACAAGACCATGCGTCAATACCGCCAGATAAATTAGCCACATTTTTAAAGCCAGAATGAACGAGGTAGCTGGCGGCTTGTTGACTTCTCATGCCATGATGGCAAATCACAATAATTTCTATGTCAGGATTCAGTTCATTTAAGCGGTCAGGCACTTGTCTAAGGGGAATTAATACGCTATTGGCAATGTGAGTGTAGTCGTATTCTGTAACTTCACGGACATCTAATAAAAATAACGCTTCATTCTGTGCGAGTTTTTGCTGCAGGTCAGTGGCTGATAGTTGTTTTACTGTCATAGGAATCCTTGGGTAATCTCTCAAGATGTTAGTTAATAAAGGGTGTTAAGTTAAATTTAGCAACAAAAGTGTAATAATGCCAATAAAACTTGCTTATTAGGGCGCATTCTGATAAAAATGTCCGGTTTTTATTTATCCAGTCTTTAGGAGTTAATGGATGACAGATAGTACCAAATCGACTGCTTCACCCTTCAGTTTTAAGCCTTATGTTGAGGTACAAGATGAAGAGTACATGAGTGAGTCGCAATTAAAGCATTTTGAAGCGATCTTGAAGAACTGGAAAGCTGAGTTAATGCACGAAGTAGATCGTACTGTAACGCATATGAAAGATGATGCGGCTAACTTTCCTGATCCCAATGATCGAGCCACTCAAGAGTCAGAATTTAGTCTTGAATTAAGAACGCGTGATCGTGAGCGTAAACTGATTAAAAAAATTGACGAATCACTTAAAGAAATTGAATCAGGTGACTATGGCTTCTGTGAAGCCTGTGGTATCGAAATTGGCATCCGTCGTCTTGAAGCACGTCCAACAGCTAGTCTTTGCATAGACTGCAAGACTTTAGATGAAATTAGGGAAAAACAAATGGGTTAAACGCGTTTAACGTGTTTGAAAAAACCAATTATATCGGCCGGTTTGCACCTTCTCCTACCGGCCCCCTGCATTTAGGCTCCTTATATACCGCTTTAGCTAGTTTTCTTGATGCCAAATATCATCAGGGTCAATGGTTATTGCGCATTGATGATCTTGATATCCCCCGAAACATAACAGGCGCTGCCGCGCAAATTTTAAGCACGCTAGAGACTTTTGGTTTGCATTGGGATGCGGTCGTGGCTTATCAGAGCGATTCTTTAAGCATTTATGAAAATGCTCTGACTAAATTAGCGAGCTCTCAAATGATTTACCCTTGCATTTGTAGTCGCAAAACATTGGCGACTGAGGGTGATTGTCATTGCTTAGAAAAAAAAATTGATCTTAACGCTCCCCATGCTTACCGTGTTAAAGCCGATCAACGACTCATTGAGTTTAATGATCAATTACAGGGAACCATTATTAGCAACATGGTTGAGCAAGACGATTTTATATTAAAAAGAAAAGATCAAATTGTGGCTTATCAATTTGCCGTGGTGCTTGATGACGCTCTCCAGGGTGTTACTCATGTGGTACGAGGCTATGATTTATTAGCGTTGACGCCTAAACAAATTTATCTTCAAAAACTCTTAGGGTTAGCAACGCCCGCGTATATGCATGTGCCCATCATCATGGATGCTCAGGGCTTTAAATTAAGTAAACAAACCTTGGCAGCGGCAGTTAGTTTAAAAGAGCCTCAGAGGATTATTTTTCAGTTATTGCAATTATTAAGGCAAAGCCCACCGCAGGCGCTTAAAAATTCGACTTTGAGTGAGTTATTAGCATGGGCGATTAAGCATTGGAGCCCTGAGCATCTTAAAAACTGTCATTCGATTAATCAATTTGCCGAGCCGTCATGAATACAGTAACTATGCAGCACCTAGCGTTGCAAATTAAACAATGGGGACAAGCCTTAGGCTTTCAACAGGTTGGTATTACGGATACGGATTTATCAGAAGCAGAGCAACATTTGCAAACTTGGTTAGCTAAAGGCTATCAAGGTGAGATGGATTATATGCATAGGCACGGTTTAAAACGTAGTCGCCCTGAGTTATTACATGAAGGTACGGTTCGTGTAATTTCAGTGCGCATGGATTATCAAACCGAAGCCGCAGAATCAATGCATCAGCAATTAGATGATCCCACAGCGGCTTACATATCTCGATATGCGTTAGGACGAGATTATCACAAATTAATGCGTAATCGTTTGCAAAAGTTAGTCGATAAAATCCATGCAGAACTCAATTTAACAACAGACGCCGAGGTGTTCAAATTAGATATGCGTCCGTTCGTAGACAGTGCGCCGGTATTAGAAAAAGCCTTAGCAGAAAAGGCTGGTTTAGGTTGGATAGGTAAGCATAGTAATGTCATTAACCGCAAAGCCGGCTCATGGTTCTTTTTAGGAGAAATCTATACCGCATTACCTTTGCCGATCGATGAGGCCAGTTCATCCCATTGCGGTGATTGCACAGCATGTCTCAGTATTTGCCCCACACAAGCCATTGTTGCACCGTATCAAGTGGATGCGCGTCGTTGCATATCTTATTTAACCATAGAGCTGCATGGGGCTATTCCTGAGGAATATCGACCCTTAATTGGCAATCGTATATACGGCTGTGATGATTGTCAGGTAATTTGTCCTTGGAATCGGTTTGCAAAGCTGACAGCAGAGGCGGATTTTAATCCGAGACGACAATTAAACACCCAACAATTATTAGATGTCTTTGCATGGACAGAAGATGTTTTCTTATTAAATACAGAAGGTTCAGCTATTCGCCGTATAGGTTATCAGCGCTGGTTAAGGAATATTGCAGTGGCCTTAGGGAATGCGCCCAAGTCTACCGAGGTAAAAGCCGCACTCACTGAAAAACTTAAAGACTGCTCAGACTTAGTTAAAGAACATGTGCTGTGGGCTTTAATGCAGCAAGAATAAATCCTCCCTATCATCACTCTATTAAATTTATGATAGGGAGGAGGGATAAGTTAAGCGGTTATCAATTGCTTTTCTGATGCAGTAAAGAAGTTTTTAAAGTACGGCATAAAGCTAACGGTAGTAGGAATTGAATAAAAGCAATAAATAGCGGCGGCTTCACCGGTTGAAACCCCAAACACCCACTGTGGCATAAATAAGGTCATTAATGCCATAAAGCAATGATAACTGGCAATTTTGTAGTTATGCTTCCAAACAAAGCCACTGAGCGCTAGGCCAAATAAAGAGCCATGGGTGACAAGGGTGCCAAAGGCGCTGGTGATATGATAACCAATGTGATATTTGCCCATAAATAAACACGCCACCATATTGCCAATAAAGCTAGGTGTGGTATTAATCACTTGCCATTCTTTAGGTAAAAAGGCACATAAAATAAAGAAACCACTTAAACACGCGCCCAAGATTGTTGCTTTCTTAAGTGCGGTTTTATCAGAAGAATAAGTCGCTAAAGCCGGCATAATCGCAAAGGCTTGTAAAGCAATATGGTAGGTGGATACTTCACTTAAAAAGGCGTTAAGACCATAACCACATTGATCCGCTACGGGATAAGCGAAATATTGAATAAACTCCATCAGAGCAAAATGAAAAATAGCGTAAGCTCTTGCAGAGCGCACCCAAAAAGATTCAGTTTTATCTAGAAAAGTTACCCCTGAAGCCGCTAATCCAATAACCCCTAATCCTAGCGACATATCAGCACTAAAACACATATTTCCTCCATTCACTTATTAAAATTAATCTTATTTTACTACAAGGAGGGAGGAACTATAAGCCGATGTTAGGTGAGAAGGCCAATAATAGCTCTTTAGTCATACTATCTTGTCTTTGCTGGTAAATTGTCTCTAAAGGAATCTGATAGAAAATAGATAACTATTTATTGGTTACGTGCGAAAATTATCACAATATGAATGTGGAACAGAGGATTACATTCATTTTTAGTTGGCTATTAATGTAGGTGCAGTAACGCCAAACGCTTTATTTGTTTCTTTTTTAAATAAAGAGCTATATTAAAGGTGTTAATGTGTCTAATATTTAAACAATAGGACTTTTATGAAAGTGAAATATTTATCGGTTTTAACTTCTGTATTGTTATTGTCATCTTTACCCGTTAGCGCTCATGTGGGTGTTAATGCGGATCACAGTAAAGTTAAACACTTATTTTTACATTTAATGGGTTTTGAGCATTTAGCCTTTTTTATAGGCTTGGGTCTTTGTGTCTATATCGGCGGCCAATTAGTGCTATCCATGTTTGCGCGTTTTAATCATAAAAGAGCTCGATAACACGCCTTTAATTACGCATTTGTCTGAGTATCCAGCTTTGGCGACTCATAACATAAGCGGAGGGGTTGTCGGCTTTTAGTTTTAGGGGGTTAGGTAAGGTGGCTGCGAGTATGGCGGCTTGCGAGCGACTTAGATTTTTGGCTGAGGTATTAAAATAACGTTGGCTGGCGGCCTCAATTCCAAATAAGTGATCACCAAACTCAGCAATATTGAGATATACGCCCATAATTCTTTCTTTAGACCAGAATATTTCAATCAGTAGCGTAAACCAAGCCTCTAGACCTTTCCTAAAGAAACTTTTTGCTGGGGTTAAAAACAGGTTCTTTGCTACTTGTTGGCTTATGGTGCTGGCACCTCTTAATTTTCGGTTACCATTCAAATAAGCATTAGCCGCTGATTTGATAGCGTTTAAATCAAAGCCAAAGTGATCATAAAAAAGTTGATCTTCTGATGCAATAACCGCTGCAGCCGCATTGGGTGAGATTCTGCCAGGACTGACCCATTGGTAATCAATAGATTCGTAAGTGTGTTCGATGATTAAATCTTCATAATGTCGATACAGCATAAAGGTACTGCTGGGCACGGGTAAGAATCTAAAGAGCAACACCGGTATGAGTGATAGGGCGACAAAGTAGACAACGCACAAGCGCAGTAAAGCGCGGATTGAGAGTCTGGCTGACGGTGTGCTGTCTGAATAGCGGGATTTTTTTCTCAAGATTTTAAAAGTGCTTCTTTATTAACACGGCTTTGATTTTGCCAGCCGCCCCCCAGCGCTTTATAAAGCGCGACTAAATCTACTGAGAGCTGTGCCTGACTGTCCACTAAGTTACGTTGCGCTTGATACAAGGATTCTTGCGTTTGTAATACATCTAAAAACATAGTTAAGCCTTTATGATAGCGTTCGTTAGCCATTTCTAAGGCTAATTGACTACTCTTTACCGCGGCTGTCAGCGCTTGGTTGCGCTGTTGTTCATTCTGATAAGCAATCAACGTATCTTCAACTTCTTTAAAAGCGGTTAGTACGGTTTTTTCATAATCGATAAACACTAATTCATGCTGTAGTTTTTTACTCTTAATATTAGCGTTGATTTTGCCCCAGTTAAAAATAGGTAAGCTAATAGAGGATGCGCTAGACCAAGACTTACCGATCGGGGTAAAGTCGGTTATTTTGCTGTTTTGTAAACCAATAAAAGCCGCTAAATTAAAGCGAGGATATAAATCAGCCGTCGCAACACCTATGTTTGCGCTGGCTTTGGCGATTAAACGTTCCGCTAATCTTATATCGGGTCTTCGGAGCAAAAGCTCGGATGGTAATGTGTTTATGTTTGGGGTGATTAGGGTTGGGATTTCGGATGATTGACTCAGTAAATGCTCTAAAGCAGTCGGTTCTTTATTAAGCAATATACTCAGGCTATGGATCGATTGCTTAATAGTGGTGTTGTAACTAGGTAGAAATGCTTCGGTGTTTTTGGCTTGGGATTCTGCTTGAGCCACTTCTAAAAAACTGACAAAGCCTGCTTGTTGGCGGATTTTAGTCAGTTGTACGGTTTCCATTTGTGACGCTAGGTTATTTTGCGTAATCAACGTGAGTTGTTGATAGTTACGTAATTGAATGTAATTACGTGCCACTTCGGCTAATAAAGTAACGAGTATTTGACGGCTGTTTTCAATTTCACTGTCGACATTGGCATTGGCGGCTTCAATCGCACGTCTTTCACCCCCAAAGATATCTAATTCCCATTGAGCATCAAAGCCCATTTGAAAAATATTCATCACTTGATTGCCCGCGCCTACACTACTGCCCGAGCTGGATTGTGAGCCGGTTGGAAAGTTATTAAAGCGTTGAGTTTCAGTGCCTTTAGCCGTTAGCGAGGGCAGGCCAGCAGTAATAGTAATCCAGCGTTGCGTCCGCGCATCTTTAACACGCAATAAGGCCTGTTTTAAATCAAGATTCTCAGCGAGGGCATCAGTAATGAGTCGATTGAGAATCGAATCATTAAATGCCGTCCACCATTCTTCGGCTAAAGGATTTTCAGATTTTAATACGGTGTTAGGTGGCGTTGACCACTGTTTAGGCGCAACTGTTACGGGTGCTGTGTAATTGGGTCCGACGGAGCAACTACTTACAGCAAGTGCTATCGCTAAGCAGAGGGTTTTTTTTATCATGATGCAGGGCCTTTTTGCACAGCATAATCTTGTGCTTCTATAAATACATCCATTTGTTGGCCGACAAATATAGGCAGTTGTTTGCGATCAAATCGATATAAGGCCTGTAATACTCGGGTATCAACGCGCTCATTGCTATCACCGGTTAAGGATTTTTTAGGGACAACGTAGGGTTCTACATAAGCTAGCTCAAGGTTCACTTCAAAGCTTCTATTGCCGCGTAAAAAAGCGACCGCTTTACTGTTTTTATCAAAACGCCATGCATCGTTTTCGTCTATGTCTACGCGGACATGAACTTGATCTAAATTACCCAGCACCAGTAGCGCTGAGTTTGCAGAGCCGGCCTGGGCATATTCTCCAGGGCGGATATTTACTTGTAATACGTCACCTGCGACGGGGGCAAGAACGGTTAAACGGTTTAATGTAGTCTGTGTATCCGCAAGGTTAGCTTCCGCTTGTTGAATAAAGGCATTAGCACTTTCAACTCTGGCTCGGGCTATTGATACCGTATTGTGTCGTCTTAATAATTCTTCTGAGCTAATGGCTCGGCGATCAGTGACGGCTTCAGCTAAATTGTTTAAAGTGCGAGCATCATCTAAAGTGGCCTTAGCAATGGATAGATCAGCTCTGGCTTTGGTTAGATCCGCTTGTTTTATGGCAAGTGTTGCGCGGGCGTCTCTGTCATCAATGCTAAATAAGGCGGAGCCGGCTTTAACTTTATCGCCCACTTTGACATTTAAGGTTTTAACGATACCGGGTAATGGTGTGCCTATTTCAATATTTCTACTCTGCGCTTCTACAATACCAGAACCAGCGATAAAACTTTTATAGGGTGCAGAAGCGGGGTCAGTGACGGCAATTGATATCGGGGTGGGTTTATTACTATTAATCACTGTAAATACGGCAAAACCAAGTCCAATTATGGCTAAGACAGGTAGTTTGTAGTTAAACTTTATCATGTTTGTTTATGTCCTAAGGGCGGAGTCTTTTACATCAATAATATGGCCATCATCCATTACGGCCACTTGATCGGCAAATTCAAAAATGCGCGCATCATGGGTCACAATGACTAATGAACGATCTTTTTGTAGGGCAACCGATTTAAGTAAATGCATGACGTTAAGTCCGGTTTCATGGTCTAAGGCGCTGGTGGGTTCATCACAAACAATTAATCTGGGGTTATGGATCAACGCTCTGGCAATGGCGACGCGTTGTTGTTGACCGCCTGATAGTTGTGAGGGTAAAGAAGTCCATCTCTCAGCTAGCCCTACTTGGGTTAATAATTCAATCGCTTTACGTTCGGCAAGGTGACGATTCATGCCATTAATAATCAGAGGTATAGCGACATTTTCTGCGGCGTTCAGCGCTGGGAGTAAGTTAAATGTTTGGAAAACAAAACCAATGTTTTGGGCGCGAAATTGAAGTTTTTCTTTATTGGAGAACTGTTGTAAGTTTTCGCCAAACAGTTCACAAAGGCCTGAGTCTTGATCCAAAATGCCGGCTATAACAGAAATGAGCGTGGTTTTACCGCAACCTGAAGGGCCCACTAGCATCATAAGCTCACCCATGGGGATGTCTAAATTGATGCCATTGAGTGCAGTAACAATTTGACCACCGGTATCATAAGTTTTCGTTAGGTTTTGACAGCGTACCGCTAAGCTCATTTTTAGCCTTTAAATACGATAGCAGGTTCTAAGCGAAACACTTTAAATATGCTAATTAAAGCGGCAAATATACAAATAATGCTGACTCCTGCACCACTAAACACTAAGAGTTGCCAAGGAAATTTAAACGCTAAAATAGTGTGTCGGGTCGCATAGCCAAATAGAGCAGTCAGGCCAACGCCTAAGCCATAACCGATACTGCCGACCAATATCGCTTGCAATAAAATCATTCTTAATAAAGTAAGGTTGCTGGTGCCCATCGCTTTTAATACGCCAAATTGCCTGATGTTATCTAAGGTAAAGTTATAAAAAGTTTGGCCGGCTATCGCTGCTCCAACAATAAAACCCAGGGCGATTGAAATACCAAAGTTGATAGGAATGCCCGTGTTATGCATAAAGTATTGGTAGGTCAGTTCTTTGAATTCATCTTGAGTATAAGCTGCAAGCCCTGTATTTTGTTTAATACGCAGGGTTAATTCATGTAGGTCTTGGCCTGGTTTGGCTTTTAACAAGATAAAAGATAGTAGTTTGCGTTCTTTGGGGGCGTAGTTCTTGGCGCGACTATAAGTTGTATACACGACAGGCTGGGATTGAAATGTACGCGTAGATTTAGCAATACCTACCACGATCGCGCGGCGATCATTTAGCTCCAAGTTGTCGCCAACTTTAAGAGGTATCGTTTTTTCACCTGCTATAGGAGAGGGCTTCCCTAGTTTTTCGGTAGCGCCATCAATGTCAACAATAACACTATCACTGCGTCTTAGGTCTTCAAGTTTTCCTTCAAGCATAGTCGGTGGGCCACCTATTAGAGTGGCGTCATCCAATCCAATAACATTACACGTCTGAAACGTTCCGTCAGTCAACCGGGCTTTAATCAATCCTTTATATAAAGGCATTGCCCACTCAACACCGCTTATGCCTCTAACGCGATACAGTTCGGTATCTTGTAGGGGTTTGATGTCATCAACAAATTGAACTTTAGCATCCATCACCCAGATATCAGGTAAGCCAAGGTCGGATATAAAGCTATAAGAGCGTGACATGAGACCCACAAATATAGCAGGTTGTTGGGTCATGATTAAGGATGCAAATGTGAGTCCCATGATAATGCCAATATATTTGCCTTTATCTCCCATGAGCATTTTTATGGCAATGTAATTCATCTGGTTTTAATAAGTGACTAATAAGGCGAAGGATCTAATTGAAGTAATTCTCTAGGATTATAGGGTTATCATTTTTAAATGGCAATTAAAGCCTGTAAACTGTGCGCTTTATCTGATTTCTTTTAAAGACCAATGGATACAAAATTAACAACGACTAATCATGCGACTGATGTGGTGGGGCTAACCTATATTTACCCTGTCATCTCTAGAAGGTTGGGCGGTTTATCGGTGGGGATTAATATAAATATTAATAACGCCTGTAATTGGCGGTGCATCTATTGTCAGGTGCCTGATTTAAAGTTAGGCGCCGCTCCAGCGTTAGATGAGACGTTACTGGAAAGCGAATTACGTTTTTTTCTTAACGAAGTGTTAAACGGTGACTTTTATGAGCGTTTTAATGTGGATCAGGATAAACGTGTTATTAAAGATATTGCTATTGCCGGAAATGGTGAGCCAACCAGTTTAAAAAAGTTCGCTGATGTCATTAGCTTAATTGGTCGTGTCGCTACAGAAATGGGCGTGTTTCCTGAAAGCCAATTTGTGTTGATTACCAATGGCAGTTTAATCCATCAATCCAAAGTTCAAGCAGGGTTGAAGGTTTTAAATTCTTATGGCGGTGAGGTATGGTTCAAGTTTGATAGCGCGACGACAGAGGGCAGGGCGCAAATCAATAATACGGCACAAAGTTGTAAAACAAGTTTAGAAAATCTGATCTTATCCAGTCAGCTTTGTAAGACAAAAATTCAAACCTGTTTAGTTGATTATAATCAGCAAGGGTTATCTATGGACGAACAAGTGGCCTATTTAGATTTATTGAAGCAAGTTAAAGTGATGTGTCCTAACTTGGATCAAGTCATGCTGTATACCTTGGCCAGGCCATCGTTACAGCCTGAAGCAGAATTAATACAGCCTATGCCAATGGCTGTATTAGATCTATTTGCAGAGGATATTAGAAAATTAGGTTTCTCTGTGAGTGTAAATAAATAAATCCCCTCAATTATGCATTTTTAACTTGTTATCTGAATATCAAATCCCTATAATAGCTCGTTCATTAAAGTGCGAATGTGGCGAAACTGGTAGACGCGCTGGATTTAGGTTCCAGTAGGTAACCCTGTGAGAGTTCGAGTCTCTCCATTCGTACCACTCTTTTTTTAAATAGTGCGAGTCTTCGTCCTATCTTCAAGTTAGATTGATTCTATCTATATCAGTATTCTTAAATTCTTCTATAAATTGTGTGAGGTAAAGAGATGCAAATTTCTGTTGAAAAAACATCAGAACTAAGCAGAAAAATGACTGTTAGCGTACCCGAAACTGTTGTTCAGGAAAAAATTGCTGAACGATTAAAATCATTGGCACGCGAAGTTAAAGTTGATGGTTTCCGTCCGGGTAAAGTACCGCAACATGTTGTTAAAAAAATGTATGGTGATCGTATCCGTGGTGAAATCACCGGCGATTTGATTAAAGATACTTATTACGATGCCTTACAAGATCAAAATTTAAAGCCAGCCGGTTATCCTCATATTGAGCCTTTAGAAGAAACTGAAGGATTCAAATATACGGCGGTATTTGAAGTCTATCCTGAAATCACTTTAGAGGGCCTTGCTAATTTAGAAGTGGTTCGTCCAACTTCAAGCGTTACTGATGCTGACGTTGAAGAGATGATTGAAAAGCTAAGAGCTCAAAAACAAACATTACAAGTTGTTGAGCGTGCTGCTCAAGATAAAGACAATATCACTATTAGTTTCTCTGGCACATCGGAAGGTGAAAACTTTACTGATGGTCAAGTAGATGACTTCGCGGTGGTTTTGGGTTCAAAGAAAATGATTCCAGGTTTTGAAGATAACCTAGTGGGTTTAAGCAACGGTGATAACAAAACCTTTACTGTTAATTTCCCAGAAGATTACGGTAATGAAAAGTTAGCGGGTAAAGCGGCCGAATTTGAAGTTACGGTAACTAAAGTTGAAGAGCCTGTTTTAGCTGAAATCAATGAAGAGTTTGTTAAGGCTTATGGCGTTGAAGATGGTTCTGTTGAATCTTTCCGAGTCGATGTTAAAAATAACATGGAGAGAGAGTTAGAGCAGGCTTTACGCGGTAAGTTAAAGAATGCTGTGATGGATGCTGTTTACGAAAATGTAAAGATTACAGTACCTAATTCACTAGTCGATGTAGAAGTCGAAGAAATGATGAAGCCGTATCTAGAAACAGCTAAAAGACAAAAGATGAATCTAGAAGATTTAAAGTTACCTAGAGACTTATTCGAAGCGCAAGCTACGCGCAGAGTGGGATTGGGTTTGATTTTAGGTGAGATTATTCAAAAAAAGGCTATTCAATTAGACGCAAATAAAGTACGCTCTACTATCGAGGACATGGCTAAAAGTTACGAGCGGCCAGATGATGTGGTTGCTTGGTATTATGCAGATACAACTCGATTAAATGACGTTCAACAAATGGTCCTAGAAGATCAAATTGTTGAGTTGTTGGTTTCAGAGGCAAAAGTATCTGATAGTGCTGTAAAGTTTAGTGATGTTATGGATAAGCAACAACGATAAGGTCTTTGAATGTATAAACAGCATGTGATGAATCAAGCAAGAGCTTTAGAAGCGGCCGGTGGTTTAGTGCCGATGGTTATTGAGCAAACTGCAAGAGGTGAACGATCTTTTGATATTTACTCAAGATTATTAAAAGAACGCGTTATTTTCTTAGTCGGCCAAGTGGAAGATTACATGGCTAACTTGGTTGTTGCTCAGTTGCTGTTTTTAGAATCAGAAAATCCTGATAAAGATATTCATCTTTATATCAATTCTCCAGGTGGTTCGGTGACTGCAGGCATGTCGATTTATGACACTATGCAGTTCATCAAACCAGACGTAAGCACATTGTGTATTGGTCAGGCAGCTAGCATGGGGGCATTACTGCTCACAGGTGGCGCAAAAGACAAGCGTTATTGTTTGCCGCATTCTAGAATGATGATTCACCAACCCTTAGGTGGCTTTCAAGGTCAGGCTTCTGACTTTGACATTCATGCTAGAGAAATATTGTTAATAAGAGATAAGCTTAATAAAGTATTATCTTTTCATACTGGCCAACCTTTAGAGAAAGTTCAGCAAGACACGGATAGAGATAACTTCTTAAGTGCAGATGATGCGGTGGCTTACGGTTTGATTGATAAAGTATTAACAAATAGAACGGCAGGCTCTGATTTATAAAGTTTGATAAACGCGTGTGATGCGTTATCTTAATGTTTATATAGCCTGTTAGAAAGTGAGGACTGATTTATGAGTAATGATAAAAGCGGTAAAGACGGTGACAAACTGCTTTATTGTTCTTTTTGCGGTAAGAGTCAACAAGAAGTAAGAAAATTAATTGCAGGTCCTTCAGTATATGTCTGTGATGAGTGTGTTGAACTTTGCAATGATATTATTAAAGATGAAATAAATGAAGATGAAGAAACATCATTTTCTAGCAACAAACTACCTAAACCAAAAGAGATAAAAGAAGAGTTAGACGGTTACGTAATTGGTCAGGATAGAGCTAAAAAAATATTAGCGGTTGCTGTTTATAATCATTATAAACGCTTAAGAAGTAAGTCTAAAAATGATGGTGTTGAGTTAGCAAAAAGTAATATTTTACTCATTGGACCTACGGGTTCGGGTAAAACTTTATTAGCTGAAACTTTAGCTAGATTGTTGGATGTACCTTTTACTATAGCGGATGCTACTACATTAACTGAAGCAGGTTATGTGGGTGAAGATGTTGAAAACATCATTCAAAAAATCTTACAAAAATGTGATTACGATGTAGAAAAAGCTGAAACAGGCATCGTTTACATTGATGAGATTGATAAGATTTCTAGAAAATCCGATAACCCATCAATCACTCGTGATGTATCGGGTGAAGGTGTTCAGCAAGCATTATTAAAATTGATAGAAGGTACAGTAGCTTCTGTGCCACCACAAGGCGGACGTAAACATCCACAAGGTGATTTCTTACAAGTTAATACCGCAAATATATTATTTATTGTGGGTGGTGCTTTTGCTGGTTTAGATAAGGTAATCAAGGCTAGATCAGAGAAAGGTGGTATTGGTTTTTCTGCTGAAGTAAAAACAAAAGATGATTCAAAAAATGTCGGTCAATTATTTGCTGAAGTTGAATCAGATGATCTCATTAAGTACGGTTTAATTCCTGAGTTCGTAGGACGCTTACCGATCATTGCTACATTAGATGAGTTAGATGAAAAGGCTTTGGTACAAATTTTAACTGAACCTAAAAATGCCTTAACTAAACAATACAAGCACTTATTCGAAATGGAAGGTGCAGAGCTTGAGTTTAGAGACGAGTCATTGGTGGCCATAGCTCGTAAAGCGATGGAAAGAAAGACCGGGGCGCGTGGTTTAAGAACCATCGTAGAGAATGTTTTATTGAACACGATGTATGAATTACCCTCTGCAGATAATATTAGCAAAGTGGTTATTGAAGAAAGTGTTATTTTAGGACAATCCGAGCCGATCTTGGTTTACGAAACTGAAAAGAAAAAAGTAATAGCAGAGTCGTAAATACATCATTGCATCAAGAAATACATTAAAGCCCAGTTCTGTTTTTAACACACAGAGCTGGGCTTTTTTGTTTTATAGCGTTTGATATTATCAAAATATAAGGTGTACTAGTCTCGACCTAATCTGACACTGGGCTTGAAAAAAAGAGCGTTACCGATTTAGATATATGGGTGTCGAATCCTTAATCTAAATCAAAAGAGGTAACACTCATGCACTATACTAG
>Ga0316223_1000487_pt1 | contig 47197 bp, 37 predicted proteins | sample TBH18009metaG_FD_206007 | JGI IMG/M metagenome (GOLD analysis project Ga0316223, IMG submission 206007) | Freshwater microbial communities from Trout Bog Lake, Wisconsin, USA - TBH18009 | ecosystem: Environmental > Aquatic > Freshwater > Lake > Hypolimnion/Profundal zone | place: USA: Wisconsin...
GCCCGACAAAAAACGTGCCGGTAATGCAAACTCACTGTCGCCTTGTATCGAGCTGTTGAGTGACATAAATAATTGCGCCGGATGAGTCACGCTGCATCCTCCGCTTTCTTTTCGATTCTGCCTATAGACCTTTTGGCCTATGCATCCTGCAATCAACGTTCAGGGGAACGATTGATTGTGACGAGGCTAAGCAGTTAAATTAAGGCAGAGCCGGCGGAGGAGGGTAAAGAAGCAGAGCATGCTCAATGACCGGAGGATAAGAAATCTGGTGTAAACAGTTATTTGGCAGGAAAATCTGCCTGGTTTTGAAGAAGTGCGCAACCACATCATTATCAGAAGCACAGCCGGCGGGTAGTGAGGGAGCTGGTTGCGGCATTACGGCGCGCAGAGAAGGCCTGTAGAATCAATAAATTCAAGCCCCCCGCCACACTAACCATGCTATTAGCTTAGCACGTCAATCATTGCCGCGCAGGCGCGTTCAACATCATCGTTTGTCATTGCATAGAACATCGGCAGAGAGACGATCTGACGACCTACGTGCTCGGCAACCGGGAACATGCCTTCCTTAAAACCAAGCTTGCGATACAGCGTGAACAAATGTATCGGTGCGTAATGAAAACCGATGCCGATGTTATGCGCCTTCATCTTTTCCATGAATTCCGGACGAGTGATGGCATCGGGCAATACGACCTGGAACAGATGCCAGTTCGTGTTGATAAAATCCTGCGGCGGTAGTTGCGCGCCGGTTTTCGCCTCGAAATCTGCACCTAACGTCGCAAAATAGTGTTGTGCAAGTTGCCGGCGGTGCGCGGTAATCTTTTCCAGTTGCGCGAATTGTCCCAGTCCGATGGCAGCGGCAATGTCCGTCATGTTATATTTTCCGCCCAAAACATCCACGTCGATGCCGTCCCAGCCGCTACGCGAGACGCCCTGCAGGCGATACTTTTCGGCCAGGCTCACTTCGTCGCTGTTGTTCAATACCAGACAGCCACCTTCGGAAGTGGTGATATTTTTATTGGCCTGGAAACTGAACGAGACGAAATCACCAAAACTGCCGATCGGTTTACCCTGCCAGGTGGAACCGATGGCCTGTGCGGCATCTTCAATCACGCGCAGCTTGTATTGCGCGGCAATGGCATACAATTTGTCCATGTCCAGCGGACGGCCTGCCAGATAGATAGGAATGATGGCGCGGGTTTTTGGCGTGATCGCGGCGATAACCTTGTCCAGATCAATGTTGCGCGTTACCGGATCGATATCGGCAAAGACCGGCGTCGCCCCCACTTCGAGTATCACGCTGGCGGTCGCCACCCAGGATATCGGCGTGGTGATGACTTCATCACCTTCGCCTATGCCTGCGATGCGCAGCGCAATTTCCATGGTGCAGGTGCCCGAGTTGAAGGTGCGCACCGGGCGTCCGCCGAAATAGCATGAGAGTTGTTTTTCAAACTCGGCGACTTTGGGCCCGCTGGTAATCCAGCCGGAACGCAAGGTCTCGGCGACTGATGCGATGGTGGCCTCGTCGATGGTGGGTTTGGAAAAGGGCAAAAAAGTAGTCATAAGATATCCGTAAAAATTCAAAACTAGAGTTAACAATTGTCCGCGAGTCGGTTTTAGCAGGATTGATGTTCAGTGAACATCAACTCGCAAAGACACGAAAGTTAGATTAGTAGCATGGCAGATGGAAAGTCATTTTCAGGATATTGCCCCTGATTCTGTATAGTAAGCCAATTCAAGAATAACAAATTCAGTGGCATTCTTTTGTGCTTTTCGTGGACAAGCGTTTTTTGAACTTTAGGCCCGTGAAATGATGATGACGCCTAAGATGATCACGCCCATGCCAATCAGTTTGGCCGGATTAAATGCTTCTCCTAGCAGATACCAGGCGGCCAGGGCATTGACGACATAGGCCATCGACAGCATGGGGAAGGCGATACTTACCGGCACCCGCGACAAGGCCAGTACCCAGATCACCACGCTGAAGGCATAGCAAAACAGTGCGGCGACGATATGCCATTCGGTTGCCAGCTTCCAGCCTATCGGCACAATGTTAGCGACACTGAAATCAAAATAGCCTATGGCATTGGTGCCGGCTTTCATCAAGATCTGGGCGCAGGCGTTGAGCATCACGCCGGTGAAAATAAGTGCAAAGCTGATCAGATTCATGTCAAACCTTTAATAATTCTCATGGTTTTTTAACCACGATATGTTGTGTATCGGCAAAGATGATCTTCATCTTCAGTCCCCGTTGTTGCAACTTAGCATAAACCGGCGTCTCCATGATGGCCAGTGCGCGGGGCTGGGCCGCCCATATAGTGGCAAAGGCTGCTACTGTTGGAATCTGGCGCTGTGGCTCCTGCTGAATGCCAAAGCCCATTTCGTCCTGATATTGCACCAGGGTAAAGGTGCGTTTCAGATAAAACGGCAGTGTTTGTTCATAGGAGAGCACCGAATAAAAGGGAATGTCAGGAGTTACTTCAGCGCGAATCGCGACAGCGATATGCTTGGCTGAACGTTCCTGTGCGACGGTATTGTAGCCGGACACGCCAAGCTGGGTTGCCAGCAGGGTGGCCAGAGTGATCAGCAATACTGCGGGCAGTTTTTGCGCACGCCAGAGCAAAGCCATTCCCCCTGATAAACCTGACAACAAAATTAATGAAGCTGTTACCAGCCAGATACGGTAATGCGGATAGAGTGCAATTTGATTGGGCGTATCGGCAAATTTACCGACTTCCATTCCCAGTACAAGCAACAACAATGCGAGCGGTATCATTGGGGCTATGTACCAGAATAGCAGGCGTTCAGGAATTTCACTGATGCGCCGGCCCATTAACAAAGCCAGCGCGGGAAACATCGGCAATAAATACGAGGGCAGCTTGGAATCGGAGATGGAAAAAAAGATGTAGACAAAAACGGCCCAGATCAGCAAAAACAGCGCGGCGTTAAAAGGTTTGTTGTAATTACTGTAAGGTTTGCCGATATGAAACAGCGAGTCGAATAACAATAGCGTCCAGGGCAATGCGCCGGCAAGCAGAATAGGCACAAAATAATACCAGGGCTGATAGCGTCCCAGCGCCTTGGTAGTGAATCGCGTGTAATGTTCGTAGATGAAGAAGCGGCCGAAAAATTCGGGGTTTGCCTTCATCACCAGATAAAACCACGGTGCGGTGATCAGCAGGAACAGCGCCAGACCCGAGAGCCAATGCATGCGTTTTAATACGGTAAAATCGCGCTGTACCAGACAATAAATTAACACCGCAGTGCCCGGCAGAATAATCCCCATCAGCCCCTTGGAGAGCACAGCCAGGGCTAAGCCGGCCCAGGCCAGCAGCATCCACCTGCGCTGATGCAGGTAAACTGTTTCAGTTTGCCCCAGCAGCAAGGCAAAAATACCCAGGCTGATGAAAAATGTCACCCCCATATCCAGCGTGTTGATATGGCCCATCATCACATATAGCATGCTGCTGGACAGAATCAGCGTGGCATAACCGGCAGTTTTACGATCAAACAGGCGTTGTCCGGTAAACCATACCAGCAGAAGTCCTGCAAAACCCGTTAAGGCTGTCCACAAGCGGGATGTCCATTGATGTTCACCGAATATGCTGTAAGCCGTCGCTGTCGCCCAGTATTGCAGGGGAGGTTTTTCGAAGTATTTGAGATCGTTCAGGCGCGGCGTGACCCAATCGCCGCTGGCCACCATTTCGCGGGGAATTTCGGCATAACGCCCTTCATCCGGTTTGATCAGGGTGCGATATTCAAGATTGGAAAACCAGATCACCGTGATGCTGATCAATAACCACCAAAGCTGCCTGATTGAAATTTGTTTCATTATTCTAACGTGCTAATACAGTCCGCACGATTTATGAGGGCGGATGCGGAGTTTAACGCGTGCGGCATAACTTTTCCAGATTTCTGCATAGGGTTTTATGAATCCGCTGATCTTACCTGAACGTCGGCCCGGCCTTGTGCAAAGGTGATATGTAAAATCTCCCCTGTTTGCAGTTGTTGTGTGTCACTGACCAGATGATCTTGTAAGTTTTGCACCAGGCTGTAACCGCGTGCCAGCACACGTTGCGGATTGAGCAAGGCGAGATGCTGCGCGACGTTTTCGAGTCTGGCCAAGCGCCGTTCGTGTGAAGTATGCAATGCTTTGAGCAATCTGGCTTTCAGATGAGTTTGTTTATCCTGCATCCTGTTGAAGTCACTGCCGGAAGTGCGCAGTCGTTGTGTCAAAGACTGGCAGCGCCAGCCTTGCTGCTCAATCGTGTGTGAAAAATTGCGCTGCAAACGCTGTTGCAACTGATCAATATGCAGTCGCTGACGTGTTAATTGTTGAGCGGGATGAATGATACGCCGCTGCAAATAATCCACCGACTGCATGGCATTTTGCAACCGGTTGCGCTGTGCTCGCAGGATGTGTTGTGTCATATCACGCAATCCCTGCAACAGAGCATGCCGGTCAGGCACGACACGCTGGGCTGCGGCAGTGGGGGTAGGCGCACGTTCATCGGCGACAAAATCGGCTATGGTGAAATCAGTTTCATGGCCCACACCGCTGATGACAGGAATGCTACTTGCCGCAATGGCACGCGCGACAATTTCTTCATTGAATGCCCACAGATCTTCGATGCTGCCGCCACCGCGACATAAAATCAATACTTCGCATTCGGCGCGCTGATTCGCAATTTGCAGGGCCGTTGCGATTTTTTCGGCACTGCCTGTGCCTTGTACCGGCACGGGATACAAGATAACCGGTACGCAGGGCAAGCGGCGCTTTAGTGTGGTCAGTACATCATGCAAGACTGCGGCTTGAGGGGAGGTGATGATGCCGATACGCTTGGGGAAGACGGGTAGCGGACGTTTGCGCGCAGCAGCAAACAGACCTTCGTCCTCCAGTTTTTGTTTAAGTTGTGCAAATTGCTCATACAGTATCCCCAATCCTGCCGGACGCAACTGCTCCACGGTCAGTTGAAAATCGCCGCGTGCTTCATACAGGCTTGCAGTAGCCAGTACTTCAACCTGTGTGCCGTTGTTGATGGTTTTCGTCAGGCTTTGGTTCTTTTGGCGAAACATCACACAACGCACTTGCGACTGTTCATCCTTTAAGACAAAGTACCAGTGACCGGAAGCGGCTTTCACCAGATTGCTGATTTCGCCGCGCACCCACAGCAGGGGAACGTTGCCCGCCAATAACTGATTGATTGCATTAATCAGTTCGGATACACGAAGCACACGGGGTTTGTTTTCAACAAATAGTGCTGCGGACATATTGACAATCCTTAAATTATTCACAAAGCCAGAGAGTGCCGTACCTGGCGAGTAGTTCAGCGTAATAAAAATATCACACTTAGGATAACCTGCTGTTTTTTAACGATAAGTAATCTTGTTAAAAAACAGGCAGAAGATGAAAACTTGTTAATCTTCACAGCGTTAACGGTATTTCACACCAGCTTATCCACAGCGTTATCCACAGATATTGTGGGTAAACAAAAATACGCTTTAATTACGCGGAATTAGCGCGCTTTCATTGACAAAGATACTGGAATTCTTGCTCATCCGGGCGTGGCACGCTACAGTAACGAAGCTGACGCTGTCATTGGTACTCTGATGGCAAAGAATGAGTGGCAGAGGTTGATCATTTAACCTGAAAACCTTTCCACGAATATCACGTAACGGGTTATAAGCGTGCAATCTTCGTAACAGCATAGCGGTTGTTCGCAAATGATTTAAGCAGGGATTTTACCCCGCGGGTAAAAACTCGCAAAAAACACGAACAAATTCAGCATAACATTGATTTTTAGATTATTCACGGCCTGATGAGTTAATATAGCCTTGTTTCCTACCTGCTAATTTTAATTCGTAGATAAAAAGTTTTTTGCAAGTTTAAGTATATTTGGAGAATTAGTGTGTTTGCAATCGTAGAAGCGGCCGGTTGGCCGATCTGGTTTTTGATTTTTGCCTCTGTTGTGTCCACTGGTTTAATTTCCGAGAGACTCATTTACCTGCGCAGCAGTCGGGTTACTCCGCCGGCTCTGCTGGATGAGGTAGTAAGAGAGCTTGAACAGCGTGGCGTGAATGATGCCATGTTAATCAAACTGGCAGAACATTCCCCTTTGGGTCGAATTTTCGCTGCGGGTCTGAAAAATATCAAGAGCACTCCGTTAATCATGAAAGAGTCCATTGAGGAAGCCGGTCGTGCGACGACGCATGAACTTGAGCACTTTCTCACCACCCTGGGTACGATTGCATCTATCAGTCCGCTGCTAGGGTTGTTCGGTACAGTCATCGGCATGATCGAAATTTTCGGGGCGCAAACGGCAGCGGGCAACAGTCCGGCAGTACTCGCGCATGGTATTTCTGTTGCTTTGTATAACACCGCGTTTGGTCTGATTGTAGCAATCCCCAGCATGATCTTTTACCGACATTTCCGCGCCAAGGTGGATAGCCTGACCATTGAGATGGAGCAACAGGCTATCAAACTGGTTGAAATTGTGCATGGACAGCGTAAAGGTTAACGGAGTATGAATTTTCAACGCGGGCGCGCTCGTGAAGAGCCGGAAATCAATTTAATCCCAATGATCGATGTGTTACTGGTGATTCTGATCTTTCTGATGGTCACCACCAGCTATGCTAAATATTCGGAGTTACAAATCAATTTGCCGCAAGCTGGCGGAGCGCCTGTTGCATCGCAAGTGCAACCCATCAATGTCGCGATTGATGCTACGGCACACTATGCGATCAACAACAAAGAGTTGAATTTTACCGATGTCGCCGCTTTATCCGTCTCGCTAAAAATAGCGGCAGGTACGCAAGCCGATCCAACTATTGTGATCAATGCCGATGCCAAGACTCCGCATCAGGCCGTTATCAACGTCATGGAAGCCGCAAGGGAAGCTGGATTTGGCCGTGTTACCTTCGCGACACAAACCGAAAGTCACTAACCGTCGAATGCTGTTACAACTCCGATAAAGGCAGATCGGCGTGTTTATCGTCCCTGACATGCAACTGCCCGATAACTTCAAACAGCGCACTATCTAATGATTGCAAAGCCAATTCAGGCAGGGCTTGCAGCGCTTCGGGCAATATGCCTTCGGCAGGGCCGGGCGCTTTCGCTAATAAATTGGCTGATTCTTCTGTGATACACAGTCCTACCCGACGCTGATCCGCTTTACTGCGCTGTTTGTTGATCAGGCCGCGCGTCACAAGTTTTTCAACCAGCAAGCTGCAAGTTGACTGGTGTATGGATAGCCGTTCAGCCAGCACAGATATGCCAATGTCAGGTGTTTTTGCGATTTCACGGATTATCCATAGTTGAGAACCCGTGACACCACAATTTTGCTCAACTTCACGAAATTGTTGGCGAATAGAACCATAAATGATGCGAAATTTTTTGAGTACCTGGAGTGAAAGCTGGTCTTTGTCGTTCAATTTGTGCGCCTTTAGGGTGACTTGAGTCTCATGCTGTGATTATAGACTTTGCCGGGTTTATTTAAATAGCCATCTCTATTGCTTGAATCAGTCTTCGCAAAAGCAGGTTAAATATGGAAAAAATTGGCTCTGCCGGTCGTTCTACCCAATGGCTTTGTGTAACTTAGCAAAGCAGGGGAATCAGTCCCAGTAATGCCAAAGCCAGCAGAAAAGCCAGGCTCTGTTGTCCGGTCTGGCGTGAGGAGAGCGTGTAAGCATAAATTCCCTTAACCAGATTGTTACTGGATGCGGCAATCAGAATGCCGGAGGAGGCGACTGATACCGGTGTCAGTGCCGGCACTGCCTGGGTCAGACCCATAATAAACGGATCAACATCCGTGATGCCCATGATGCCGGCCAGGGTATATACGCCACTATTACCAAGATATTCGATAGCCAAATGGGTGGCTACCAGCATGCCGACAAATAGCAGCGCGAACAACAGTGCCGCGCTGATTTCCAGCGGATTTTTGGGTTCGAAAGCATTACTGGATTGTGCGGGGTTATTTTCCGTACGTCTGGACCATAGCCAGCCTGTTAGTATTGCAAGCAATCCCAGTGCGATGAAGGGGATCGCCAAGCTGTTCATCAAAGCCTGATTGAACAGGGCCAGCAGGATCGCCAGACGTAAATACATCATACCGGAGGCAATCAGTATTCCACCTGAAAACAGGTGGGGCTGATCGTCATTTTTTGAACGTCTGGCCAGCGCGACCGTGGTGACGGTTGAGGAATACGCACCACCCAGTATTGCGGCAAGCAGGATGCCACCCTGACCCTTGCTCAGTCGCTGGAGCACATAGCTGCCATAAGAGACACCGCTGACGGCCACCACAACCAGCCAGGTTTTGAAGGGGTTGATCTGGAATCGGGTGAATGTTGTGTGTGGTAACAGAGGCAGGATGACGGCCGACAGTAGCAAAAATTTGGCGAAAGTTAAAATATCCGTGTCTTCAACTTTTCTTGCCAGACTTTCCAGTCCTTCCTTGAGTTCCAGCAGGAGCAGGCTGGAGACGGTCAGCGCAGTAGCCATCCAGAACATTTCATGAAAGACAAATGCACCTAGCAGATAGGTGGCGAGGCCTGACATTTCAGAGGTGACGCCGGAGGTTGTGTATGCCGTCAATTTGTGCCAGTAGGAGATCATCAAAAAACCGCCTATCACGGCAAAGCCGATCGCCTGCGGCAGTAATTGTCCTCCTGAGAGCTGTGCAATGGAATAACCGATCAGTCCGATCAGCGGGTAAGTGCGTACCCCGCCAAATGAATAGTGCCCGTCTTTATCCTTACGCTCTTCCCGTTCCAGTCCAATCAGAAAGGACAGAAACAGTACAAACAGGACATGTGCCCACTCGGGGGGCATCCATTCAAAATAACTCATGGTATTTTATAATTAATTCGGGTTAAAGTTATATGTTAACTGATGTTGTTGATTAATATAAGTTAGTTAATTCTGAGCCTGATATTTTTTTGCGTCACACGGCGAGTGTAAGATTACCCTTGAATTGATTTATAGAGTAAAAAAGTTTGTAAAAATTCTTACGCCATAATAGTTTTTCATGAACATAGCTGATATATTCAACCTAAACTGCTGATGGAGTTTAGCTTCGCTGCAGTGCTTTTAAATTTTAAATTTAAGGAATCCTATGTCCGGAGATGAGTTTCATATACACGGTGCGCATGATCATGCGCTTGAGCATCAAGCACAAAGCGGGGATAAGCTTGCCGGGCAGATTGCCATTTTTACCGCAATTTTAGCCTCAATCGGTGCGATCGTCAGTTATCAGGGGGGCGCGACGCAAAATGAAGCCATGTTGTTCAAAAATGAGGCTGTTTTGAAAAAAGCACAGGCGTCAGATCAGTGGAGTTTTTATCAGTCCAAGAGCAGTAAGGGGCATTTGATGGAACTCGCCGCTGATCTGGCTCCGGCTGACAAACGGGAACATTACAATACCCTGATACAAAAGTATGATGTCGAAAAAAAGCAAATCATGCTCAAGGCGGAAGCACTGGAAGCTGAGTCTGAGAAAGCGAATGAGCAGAGCGAACTGATGTTGCACCCGCATCACAAGCTGGCGCAGGCGATGACGCTGGTGCAAATCGCAATTTCTCTGGCCTCAATTACCGTTTTGACCCGGAAAAAATGGTTGTTTGCCATTGCTGCAGTGTCTGCGGGCGCGGGGGTTATCTTGTGGTTGTCGGCTATTGTCGGGTGATTCATGAAAGAAACTCTCTATGACTGGGGCGGGATCAATGTCTGGCTGTTTCACGTCATCAATAATCTTCGTTCAGGCACGCTTGATCAATTCATGCTGTTGGGCACAGCGCTAGGCGAACACACGCTGTTTCCGGTTTATATTGCAATAGTTTCGTTGCTGGCGGTCGTTGCAGGAACCTCGTCGCAGGGGGGGGACCGCCGCAAACGCTGGCTGGATGTCATTGCAGTGTTCAGTATCGCTTATTCACTTGACGGTCAATTGCTGGGCATACTTAAACCGTTACTTGACTTTCCCCGGCCGTTGCTGGCTTTGCCGCCTGGCAGTGTGCATATCGTCGGTATTGCACAATACCATCACAGCCTGCCCAGCGGGCATTCATCCTTTGCCATGTTGATTGTTGCCAGTCTGTGGCCGGTCTTGGCTCGCAGCGGTCGTGCGGCGGGACTATTTTTTGTTTTTTGGGTCGGCATTTCCAGAGTTAGTCTGGGCGCCCATTTTCCGGCGGATGTGCTGGCGGGATTTTTGTCCAGTCTGGCCGTGGTATCGCTGGTATCTGTTTGTGTACAGCGCTTGAACCGGAATAAATCAGCGCGCAAGGATATTGATTAAACAACTAAATTCAATCAGGATCGGCAAAACGTGAGTCAAGTTTACATTTATCTCAAAAAAGGACCGGGGTGCTGCCGTAAGGTGCTTTCCGTCAAACACAGTCGCGCCTGTGGTGCTTGAATGAAAACTTCTGTTTCTGATTGACGGAATGCGCAGCAAAAATAGCTGGAACTATCGATACGCTGCGAGGATAATAGCCGCACTAAGCGTGTTGTAAAATTTTGTAATATGGCAGCTTTATAATTTTGGTGACTTTCTTTCGCTTAACCAGCGCTAAATTCTATGTCTAATCTATAAAAAACCATCATGTCAAAACACTATTTAACCTCGTTATTTTCCCCTAAATCCGTTGCTGTTTTCGGTGCAAGCGATCGCACTGATTCAGTCGGCCAGATTGTTTTTCAAAATATGCTGGAGTCGGGCTTTAAAGGCGCGCTGTATGCGATTAATTCCAGAGTGGCCGAAGTGCAGGGCTGTAAAGCCTACGCGGCTATCAGCGAAATAGAGGAACCTGTTGAACTGGCGGTCATCGCGACTCCCGCACATACGGTCCCGGACATCATCGAAGAGTGTGGTAAACACGGCGTCAAGGCAGTCGTTATCATTACCGCCGGTTTCAGTGAAATTGGTGCTGAAGGACTGGAACTGGAGCGTCGTCTGCTGGAAAACGCAAAACGCTATGGTATCCGTCTGATCGGTCCCAATTGTCTGGGCGTAATGCGTCCGTCTATCGGGCTGAACGCGACTTTCAATAAAGGTGGCGCGAATGCCGGTAATCTTGCCCTGGTTTCCCAATCCGGTGCCTTGTGTACCGCTATTCTGGATTGGGCGCAGATCAACGATGTGGGCTTTTCCAGTGTGGTGTCTACAGGTTCCTCAGCTGATGTTGATTTTGGCGAGACACTGGACTACCTGGTATCCGATCCGAAAACCCAGAACATCCTGCTGTATATCGAAGGAATACGTGAATCGCGTCGTTTCATGAGTTCGCTGCGTGCAGCGGCACGCGTCAAACCGGTGATTCTGATCAAAGTAGGACGCCATGAAGCCGGCTCTAAGGCTGCGATGTCGCACACGGCGTCTCTGGTCGGATCGGACGACGCATTTGATGCCGCAGTGCGCCGTGCCGGTGTCGTTCGGGTGCAAACTGTGACGCAGTTGTTTTCGGCTGCCAAGGCGCTGTCCTGCGGTTTCCACCCGTCAGGCAATCGTCTGGCGATTGTAACTAATGGCGGCGGACCCGGTGTGATGGCTACCGACCGGGCTTCGGATCTGGGGTTGGTGATGGCGAATTTGTCCGATGCGACGATTGCCCGCTTGAATGAATTTTTACCGGTTAACTGGTCGCATGGCAACCCGGTGGATATTATCGGCGATGCGCAGTCCGACCGGTATCAGCATGCGGTGGCAGCCTGCCTGGAAGATCCGAACGTGGATGGCGTATTGGCAATTTTGACGCCGCAGGCGATGACCAAACCATTGGAAGCCGCTCAGGTGGTGATTGCGCTGGCTAATCAGTACAAAAAGCCGTTGTTGACTTGCTGGATGGGAGAGTCGCAAGTAGCGGAGTCGCGCACTTTGTTCGCGCATGCCAAGCAGCCAAATTTCCGTACGCCGGAACCGGCTGTAGAGGTATTCTCCTACCTGTCAGACTATTATCAGAATCAGAAACTGCTCAAGCAAATGCCGGAACCGTTGTCTCACCATCTGGCACCGGATGTTGATGGCGCTCGCATGTTGATCGAAGCTGCGCTGATGGACAAGCGTAAGGTTCTGAGCGAAATGGAATCGAAGGCGGTGCTGGCGGCATTCCATATTCCGGTGGCACAAACCATGGTAGCCAGATCGCCCAATGAGGCACTGCTGATCGCTCAGCAATTAGGTTTCCCCGTCGCGATGAAGGTCAATTCGCGCGACATCACGCATAAGAGTGATGCCGGTGGAGTGAAGCTCAATCTGGGTAATGCCCATGCGGTGCGTGCGGCTTATCACGAGATTCATGATAACGTCAAACACCACTGCCCCGGCGCGCATATGGATGGTATTTCCATTCAACCAATGATCATCAAGCCTAATGGCCGCGAATTGATGGTCGGTGTCATTTGTGATCCGGTGTTCGGTCCTGTGATTAGCTTTGGTGCCGGTGGCACGACGGTCGAAGTGATGGGCGATGTGCAAGTGACCTTGCCGCCACTCAATTCCTTCCTGGCGCGCGATCTGATTAACCGTACCAATGTCTCCCGGTTACTGGGTGCTTTCCGACACATGCCGCCGGCCAACATGGAGGCGCTCGAATCGGTATTGCTGCGTGTCTCGGAAATGGTTTGCGAGTTGCCTATGCTCACCGAAATGGATATCAATCCGCTGATTCTGGATGAGCACGGTGTGATTGCCGTTGATGCCCGTATCGTGGTGAATTACAGGCAATCGAGTGCGGACCGTTATTCGCATATGGCGATTTATCCGTATCCGACGCATCTGGTCAATCACTGGCAGTTTGTCGACGGCATGGATGTCACCATTCGTCCGATCCGGCCGGAAGATGCTGAGCTGGTGCAGCAATTCGTACGCAATTTGTCTGAACAATCCCGTTACATGCGTTTCATGAACAGCGTCCAGGAACTGAGCCAGTCGATGCTGGTGCGCTTTACGCAGATCGATTACAGTCGCGAAATGGCGTTGATTGCCGTGACCGAAATTGAGGGCAAGGAAGTCGAGTTGGGCGTGGCGCGCTTTGCGATCAATCCGGATGGCGAGAGTTGTGAATTTGCGCTGGTGATTGCCGATAGTATGCATGGTAAGGGATTGGGGCAACGTTTGATGACGACGCTGATGGATGCGGCACGTGCGCAAGGCCTGAAAATAATCGAAGGTGAGGTACTTAAAAAGAATGCCGACATGCTGCACCTGATGGAGAGGTTGGGCTTTGAAGTGTCGACCAGTCAGGATGACGATAGTGTCAAGAGTGTACGCAGGATGCTTTAAAGCGTATTATTTTAAAATTGGTTGCGAAGAGCGCGGAGAAAACAAAATTATTGAAATATTAGCGCTTCGTTTATTAGGGCCGCGTATTTTTCTAGATATTTTTGTTTTTCTTCCTGTTTTTTGCGTGTGATGGCCCCTTACTGAGTATCGTTAATATGCAAACTGCCTACCTGACCCATTTAACCAGTTTAAAACATGAAATGGGCCCCGATCACCCCGAGTGTTCCGCGCGCGTTCAGGCGATTGAGGATCAGCTCATCTCATCCGGTCTGATGCCTTATCTGGCTTATTATGACGCACCTCAGGCGACGCGCCGTCAGTTGCTGAGTGTACATACCGAAGCCTATGTTGACTCGGTGTTCGCGAAGGCTCCTCAAACGGAGGGACTGGTTTTTCTGGATAGCGATGGCGATACCGCGATGAATTTGCACACTCTGGATGCAGCCTTACATGCGGCAGGTGCAGCGGTTAAGGCGGTTGATCTGGTGATGGAGGGCAAGGCGGAAAATGCTTTTTGCAATATCCGCCCGCCCGGTCATCATGCCAAGCGGGATGCTGCATCGGGCTTTTGTATCTTTAACAATGTAGCGATTGCCGCCTTGCATGCCATTGAACATCACGGCATGGAACGGGTAGCAATACTTGACTTCGATGTGCATCATGGGGATGGTACCGAGGATATCTTTCATAAGGATTCGCGTGTGATGCTGTGTTCGACCTTTCGCCATCCCTATTACCCGTATTGTGGCGCAGGGAGCGGCAATGACCATATCATTAACGTGCCGCTGGCAGCAGGGGCAAATGGCGAGGATTTTCGTGAGGCGGTCGCGCAATACTGGTTGCCGGCACTGGAGGAATTTAAGCCTCAATTGCTGCTGATTTCGGCTGGATTCGATGCGCATCGTGAAGATGATATGGGCGGATTGGCACTGCGTGAGGCGGATTATGTCTGGGTGACGGAGCAAATCAAGCTGCTGGCCGGTCGGTGTGCCTCGCATCGTATCGTCTCCGTGCTGGAAGGCGGTTATGCATTAAGCGCGCTGGGACGCAGCGTCGCGGCACATATCAAGGTGCTCAGCGGATTGTAATACTTCGTGTCAATTGCATAAATTGTGCGCAAGCGGGAACGATGCAATCGGATTAGGTGCGCATTAGGCAGGGATTTCCCGATGGACATCAGGCAGGTTATACCTGTATCTTGTACTACTTGCCAAATTTACCACGAAGGATAGTCTGTGGTTACCAAAAAAATTGATACTGCACCTGGGGTGCCTGATGTACCTGGGGTGCCTGATGTGCCTGATGTACCTGGGGTGCCTGATGTGCCTGCGGTACCTGCGGTGCCTGATGTGCCTGATGTACCTGAGGTACCTGAAAATGCCGGGATGCCAAAATTCCCTATCGTCAGCCTGGGTGCTTCTGCAGGCGGACTGGAAGCTTTTGAGTTGTTCTTCCAGCATATGCCGCCCGTAAACGGCATGGCCTTTGTGCTGGTATCTCATCTTGATCCCAGCCACGCCAGCATACTCACGGAAATTTTGCAGCGCAGCACAGCGATGCCGGTGTTTGAGGTGCAGGATCAGATGAAGGTTGAGCCTGATCATGTCTATGTCATCCCGCCAAATCGCGATATGGCGATTTTCCACGGGATATTACAACTTTTCGTACCGGATCAGCCACGCGGACAGCGTTTGCCGATCGACGCGTTTATGCGTTCTTTGGCCGAGGATCAGGGAAGTAACGCCATCGGCATCATCCTGTCCGGCACAGGCACCGATGGCACACTGGGATTGCGTGCGATATTGGGTGCTGGGGGGGTAACACTGGTGCAAGATCCTGAGAATGCGAAATACGCCGGCATGCCTGAAAGCGTAATCGACGCAGGTTATGCGACCAAGGTTTTAGCCGTGGATAAAATGCCTGAGGCCTTGATGCTGGGTTTGCACGCATTGAATAACCCACCTATTGCCGCTGCTGCGGTTGCCAGTAGTATGAACCGTATTCTGTTGCAATTGCGCAGCGTGACGGGCCACGATTTCTCGCTGTACAAAAAAAGTACTGTGGGGCGGCGGATCGAGCGACGCATGGCCATGCATGACATCAGCAGTCTGGAATTATACGCACGGTATTTAAAGGAGCATCCGGCTGAAGCGGGTAAGCTGTTTAAGGAATTGCTGATCAATGTGACTAATTTTTTCCGCGATCCGGAAGCATTTGATGCGCTCAAAAACGAAATTATCCCGCAGATATTGAAGGATAAGCCTGAAGATTATGTGGTGCGTGTCTGGGTGGCCGGTTGTGCTACCGGTGAAGAGGCGTATTCCATTGCCATTTTGCTTGCTGAATATATGGAAGCGCTACAGGTGAGTTTCAAGGTGCTGCTATTTGCCACTGATCTGGATGATGATGCCATCGCCATTGCGCGCGCCGGCTTTTATCCGCCGAATATTGCTCAGGATGTTTCTCAGGAAAGATTGCGCCGATATTTTGTCAAGGAGGATAGAGGCTATAGGGTGAAGAAGCATATCCGCGAGATGCTGGTATTTGCCATTCAGAACGTCATCAAGGACCCGCCATTTACCCGGCTGGACTTGCTCAGTTGTCGCAATTTGATGATCTATCTGGAACCCGAAGTACAGCACCGCCTGATTCCGGCTTTTCACTACGCTTTGAAAGCGGGCGGGGTATTGTTTCTGTCGCCTTCAGAGAGTATCGGCAGTTATCCGGAGTTGTTCTCGCCGATTAATCGCAAATACAAGCTGTACCGTGCCAGTGGCAGGCTGGCTTCGACCAATACGGTGATGACCGGCGGCCTAGTCTGGACGCGGCATAATAATGCAAAAGCAACGGAAGAAATGGAAATTAAACCGCGCGAAACCAATTTTTCCGAGCTGACGCGTCGCATGCTGTTGCAATCGTATGCGCCGGCCTCGGTGGTAACCGATGAGAAGGGCAATATTCTGTTTGTGCATGGTGATACGGGCCGTTATCTGCGCCCTGCACCCGGGCAGGCCACGCTCAATATTATTGAAATGGCGCGTGAAGGGCTGCAACTGCATTTGCGTAATGCGATTCACACCTTGTCGACCCAGCAGACGCATATTCTGAATTTGGAGGTGTCGGTCAAGAATAATGGTGAAATTTATCCTGTCAATTTAAGTGTCCGGCAAATGCCGGGTGCTGAAAATCAGCAAAAGCTGCTGCTGATCAGTTTTCAGGATGTGGTGCGCGCGCCTAAGTCCGATAAACTGCCGGGGCAGATGGAGGTAGCAAGAGTAGAGGAGTTGGAACGGGAGCTGGCTTATACCCGGGAAAATCTGCAAGCGACCATCGAGGAGCAGCAGGCGTCCAACGAGGAACTCAAATCTACCAATGAAGAATTACAGTCCACCAATGAAGAATTGCAATCCACCAATGAGGAACTGGAGACCTCCAAAGAGGAGCTGCAGTCGGTTAACGAAGAACTGATCACGGTGAATGCCGAATTGCAAGCCAAGATAGAACAGCTGGCCATGATGCAAAACGATATGAAAAATCTGCTCGACAACATTAATGTCGGCACCTTGTTTCTTGACTCAACCTTACGCATCAAACGCATCACGCGGGATGCGCTGAAACTCTACCGGCTGGTTGATACCGATGTCGGTCGCCCGATTTTCGATATCAAATCCAATATTGAAGGTGACGATTTGTTAAGCCATGCACGTCAAGTGCTCGAAACTCTGGTGCCTTTCGAACACGCGGTAAGCACGACGAATGGCGATTGTTATCTGGCGCGTATTCAACCTTACCGTACCCTGGATAATATAATCAATGGAGTCGTGATGACGTTTACTGATATCACGCAGCGCGTGGCGGCTGAAGCGCAGGAAGCGCGCGCGCGCGAGCTGGCCGAAGCGATCGTCAATACGGTTCGTCAACCGTTGCTGGTGCTAGATGGTGATTTGAGGGTGATTTCCGCTGGACAGGCTTTTTATCGCTACTTTCACACCACACCAGAGGATACTGTGGGTCATCTGGTTTACCAATTGGGCGATAATCAGTGGAATATTCCAGCATTGCGTGAACTGCTGGAAAATATTTTGCCGCAAAATCAGACAATGGAAGATTTTAGTGTGGAACAGAATTTTCCACTCATTGGTCAACGCAGGTTGCTGCTCAGCGCGCGTCGCATTAAGGATGGCCGCGGGCAAAGTGAATTGATTTTGCTGGTGTTGGAGGAAGCGTGAGCGATCAGCCCAATCTCGAACAATTAAGACATGCTGCCGAAGCGTCTCTGGCGAACAGGCCGGAGGTTAGCTCTGTGCATTCTAACCAGGAATTACTGCATGAGCTTCGGGTACATGCAATTGAGCTGGAAATGCAGAATGAAAATCTGCGTCAGGTGCAGTTTGAGCTGGAACGCTCACGCGCCCGCTACATGGATTTTTATGATTTTGCACCGGTAGGATATATAACTCTTAGCGAATCCGGTCAGATACTGGAAATCAATCTCACTGGCGCTGCGATGCTGGGCGTGCTGCGCAACAAACTGCTCTATCACAGGCTGACTCCTTTTGTTACGACGGAGTATCACGACCGCTGGCTGCGTCATTTTATGAGTGTGCTGACGAAAGACGAGCCGCTGAAGTGCGATCTGGCAATGGAACGTAGCGATGGCACACGTTTTTTTGCACGCCTGGATTGTTTGCGCATGAGCCGGGAAGAGCGGGATGTCGAGGTGCGCATCGTGATGACGGACATTACCGAACGGATTAAGAATGAGGAAGAAATTCGCAAGCTGGCATTTTACGATGCGCTGACGCAGTTGCCGAACAGGCGTCTGCTGAACGACAGGCTGGATCATGCGATGGCCGCTTCCAAGCGTAGTGCGCGTTATGGTGCACTGATGTTTGTCGATCTGGATAATTTTAAACCGCTGAATGATCAGTATGGTCACGATATGGGGGATTTGTTACTTGTGGAAGCGTCGCATCGTATTACACGCTGTTTGCGGGAAATGGATACGGTCGCACGTTTTGGCGGCGATGAGTTCGTGGTGTTGTTAGGCGAACTGGATGTCGATAAATCGGCCTCTGAGATTCAAGCCGGACTTGTCGCTGAAAAAATTCGCGGTTCACTGTCAGAAGTCTATATGTTGAAGCGGCATCATGAGCGTTCATTTGAACACCGGTGTACCTCAAGTATTGGTGTGGTGTTATTTATCAATCACGAAGAGCGCCCTGAAGATATTCTCAAATGGGCGGATATGGCGATGTATCGGGCCAAAAAGGGCGGACGCAATCGGGTGATTTTCTTTGAAAAATAACCTGACAGGATGCCGGATTCAAGATGCTGGCCGCAAGGGGCTTTCTCGCACAACGAAGGAGCTATACCCTGACTTGTTGCGTGAAGAATTCAGGTGCTTAAACCGTAAACAGAGGTGCGTGTGAGCAATCAGGAAAACCTGCTTCGTGCCGAAGCGGAAGCTAAACTCAGTGGCTTTAAACAGCCTAAGCCTGTGCGCTCAGCCGAAGTGCTGTTGCACGAACTTGAGGTATATCAGATCGAACTTGAGATGCAGAATGAGACACTGCGTCAGACTCAGCTTGCACTGGAGGAATCACGTGACCGCTATGCGGATCTTTACGATTTTGCACCTGTCGGTTACCTCACGCTGGATGCCAATAGCATGATTGCAGAAGCCAATCTGACCAGCGCCGATTTGCTCGGATTGACGCGTAAAGCGCTGTTGGGCGAACGTTTTTCGGGGTTTGTAGCCGTTGAAGATCGCGAAAGATGGTATCGTTTTTTTCTGGACATCAGTCGGGATGACAGCCTTCGTCGCTGCGAACTGAGTTTTATGCGTGCGGATCTTTCTGTTATTTTTGCTCAGCTTGAATGTATGCATAAAGTGACAGCTAAAGGTGAACTTACCATACGCATGGCGTTCATCGATATCACTGCACGTCGTAAGGCGGATCTGGCCTTGCGCGCAAGTGAAGCAAAACTGCGCGGATTCTATGAAGTTTCCCCGTTAGGTATCGTGTTGACTGATATGCAGGGCAGATATATCGAGTTTAACCGCACGTTTACGGATATTTGCGGTTATACGGAAGTGGAACTCGGAAAGCTGGATTGCCGGGCGCTTACGCCCAACGAATATGTAGTCGAAGAGGCGCAGCAACTCGACACTTTACAGCGTACCGGACGTTATGGTCCTTATGAAAAAGAATATATACGAAAAGACGGGAGACGAGTTCCGGTCAGGCTCCACGGGGTGCTCATCAAGCACTCAGACGCTCAGCAATACATCTGGTCCATGGTCGAAGATATTACAGTACAACAACGGGAACATGAGCAGATTGAGGCGGTAAACCATGAGTTGCGAGAATCGCGCCAGTTGCTGGAAACCATTGTCGAAAATATTCCTGTGATGATTTTTCTCAAACGAGCCAGCGACTTGCGTTTCAATCTGGTTAATCGTGCGGGAGAGCAGTTGCTGGGCTACCCGCGCAGTATGCTGCTGGGTAAGGGAGATGCTGACATGTGGCCCGCTCAGCAAGCTGAGCACTTTATCGCAGCAGACCGTCTGGCGCTGACCGTCAGCGACATAATGGAATTGCCTGAAGAGTGTATTACAGTGGCGAGCGGCGAAACACGTTATTTGCATACCTGGAAAATTGCCTTGCGCGACGAGACGGGTAGTGCCACTCATTTGCTGGGTATTTCGGTAGATATTACCGAGCGTAAACAGGCGGACAGGCTGTTGCGTGAATCCGAGAGCAAACTGAGCATCATTTTTGACGGGGCGCTGGATGGCATTGCACTACTGGATGCTGAGACCATGCGCTTCAATAGCGGCAATCCGGCACTTTGCAACATGCTGGGCTATCGACGGGAGGAATTTTCCGGGATGTCCGTTGCAGATATTCATAGACTGGCGGATTTGTCCTGGGTAAATGAAGATATTCAGAGACGTTTGCGCGGTGAAATTGATATTAACGTCGATATACCTGTTTTGCATCGTGATGGCTCGGTGTTCTATGTCGATATTAAGTCCACCTCGGTTGAGATAGGTGGCAAGGCTTATCTTCTGAGTATTTTTCGCGATGCCAGTCAGCGCAGGAAAGTTGAACAGGAGCTCAGGGAATATCAGCAGTTGCTGCGTGACCTGGCAGTCCAGGGCTCGGCCTCACGTGAAGCGGAACTTAAACATATCGCACGTGAAGTGCACGATGAACTGGGGCAGCTCTTGACCGCATTGCGCATGGATATTTCGCTGCTGCGTATTCAATTTGGCGCGCATGACCCGATCTTGATGCCAAAAATTCAGAACTTGTTGAGCTTGCTGGACAAAGCGATAGCTTGTGCGCGTGATGTTACGGCCAATCTGCATCCGCCTGTGATGGATATGGGTATTGTTGCGGCAGTTAGCTGGCTAAGTCAGGAATTTTCCAGTCGCATGGCTATTCCTTGTCTTTTTAGTTGCGGTGATGAACTCATTGAGCTGGACGATGCGCGTACCTTGACAATTTTTCGCATTGTGCAGGAATCACTGACCAATATTACCCGTTATGCACAGGCGTCTCATGTTGAAATTAGTCTGGTTAAGGGAGGCGAAGCGATTCGAGTGAAAATAACGGATGATGGTCAGGGGTTTGATAAGAACGTCCTGCCGCTAACCCAAACTTATGGTCTGTTGGGCATGAAGGAACGCGCGCTCGCATTAGACGGCAAGGTTGAAATTAGCAGTTCACCCGGTGCCGGTACAGTTGTTTTTGTTGAAATTCCATTGTTAGAAATACATCCAGGGAGAAGAGTAAATGATTAATTTGTTGATTGCCGATGATCACGCCATCGTGCGTGAAGGAATTAAAAAAATTATTGCACTGTCCAGTGATATTGTCGTATTGGCTGATGCCGTCGATGGTCCCGACGTCATGCAAAAGCTGTCAGATACGGGGAAATTTGATTTGTTGCTGCTGGATCTGACCATGCCCGGTGTGGTTGGCACCTCGTTGATCTCTCAGCTCAAAGTTGAGTTCCCGCATCTGCCTGTCCTCGTGTTCAGCATGCACAACGACGCACAGGTCGCGTCTCGCGCGATCAAGGCCGGCGCATCAGGATTTATTGCCAAGGACAGCGATCCGGAAGTGCTGCTGGACGCCATTCGCAGGGTCGCGGGAGGCGGTAAGTATATCGAGCAGTCACTGGCAGAACAACTCGCATTCGATGCCATGCTCCCCAGTCAACGGGCACCGCATGCGATGCTATCCAGTCGCGAATTCGAGGTATTCAGCTTGCTGGTGATGGGGAGGCGAGTTAATGATATTGCCGACCAGCTCAATATCAGTAACAAGACTGTCAGTACGCACAAGTTGAATTTAATGGTCAAAATGAAATTGAATAATACGGCTGATTTGATTCGCTATTCTGCCGATCATAATTTGTTTCTGGGCTGATACAAATGCGGATTGCGGAGAAATTCCGCAATCCTGAATCCGGCATTTTAACCCTTGCATCTTCCCCTCGTTTCTTGCTTCTATTTCTCTCTTTCTAAGTAATTTCCTAGTCTCCCTCTAACTCTTCGTAGAGAAAAATCAGCATTGACTGATGGTGCGAAAACTTAGAGTTGTGCATAATCATCTCCATTGAGAAGGTTGTGACTGACCATTGCCGGGGTGATCTAAAATGAAAGAAATACATAAAAGCAGTACGCTGCTGCATTGTTTTCGACTCATGCGAAATGCGAAAAACATGCGCGTTGAGCTGAATGAATATCGTTATTATCTTGAGAAAAATGTAGTGCGCAGAACTGAATATTTATCCCGGCGCATTGAGTTGCTTGAAGCCTGCAACGCAACTCTGTGCCAAAAACTGGCGTTGGCGAAGCACGAACCCGGTTCAGTCTGCGTGCAGGAAGAACATGAACTGACGCCAAAGTTGTATTTGCTGGGAAATGGCTGATGTCACCGAAGGAATTTTTTGTAAGCATCGCGTAGCGATACCTTGCCTCTTTCTCCCGCCGGGGGGCTAGGGAGAGAGAGGGGGAACAAGGTTGTGGTAAGTAAGTGGGTAGGCAATTTTTTTAATCGTAAGGGAGGCATGAAATGGCAACTGGTACCGTAAAGTGGTTTAATGATGAAAAAGGTTTTGGATTTATTTCACCTGATGAAGGGGGAGATGATCTGTTCGCACACTTTTCAGCGATCAATATTGATGGCTTTAAATCACTCAAGGAAGGTCAAAAGATCAGCTTTGAAATTGCACAAGGCCCTAAAGGCAGGCAAGCATCGAATATTCAAGTCGTGCGTTGACAATAGCCTAGCGTGTCTGAGTTGATGCGTTTGACCAGCAGGCTGCCGGACTTGATCTCGCGAAACAAGTCTGACAGACTGCTAGCCAAAGCAGGCATCATTGTAGTACCCTGCGCTTAACTTATGTGGCGAAGGACCTATATTGAAGCAATCATTGGATAATATTGTTGAAGTCAGCGATTTACATTTCTCCTATGGCAAGCGCCAGATTCTCAAAGGAATCAATCTTAATATTCCACGCGGTAAAGTAGTGGCGATACTTGGGGTCAGCGGGTGCGGCAAGAGTACCTTGTTGCATCATTTTGGCGGACAGCTGAAACCGGACAGTGGCAGCGTTAAGATCCTGGGTAAAATTATTCACAGTTTGAATACCGACGAGCTATACGCCATGCGCCGCGAAATGGGCATGATGTTTCAGGTAAGCGGCCTGTTCACCGATTTGTCGGTATATGACAATCTGGCTTTCCCGATGCGTGAACATACCGATATGTCTGAAGAAATGATCCGCGATCTGGTGCTGATGAAGTTACAGGCGGTCGGTTTACGCAATGCGTATGGCCTGATGCCAAAAGATCTGTCTGGTGGCATGGAGCGGCGTGTTGCCCTGGCACGCGCCATTGCGCTTGATCCCGCACTGATTATTTACGATGAGCCTTTTGCCGGACTGGATCCGATCTCGTTAAATATTATTGCTAATTTGATTCGAAAACTGAATGATGCGCTGGGTGTCTCATCTGTCGTAGTGACTTATGATATGTCCGAGTCACTAAAAATTGCTGATTATGTGTATTTTATCCATGAGGGGGTGGTGGTGGCAGAAGGTGATGCTGCCGACATGATCGCTTCCGAAGATCCTTTTGTACATCAGTTCATTCACGCCGAACCCGATGGGCCGGTAGCTTTTCAATATCCGGCCAGACCGTATACGGAAGATCTAATGTAACGAATAGTGGATAATTATCCATTATCCATTATCCATTATCCACTATCCAACTACCTGTTTTTCCTGTAATAATCGATCAGATTGGTGGTTGAATGATCGTGCTGGGCTTTGGCGGTATCTCCTTGCAATTCGGGCAGAATTTTGGCCGCCAGTTGTTTGCCCAGTTCCACGCCCCACTGGTCGAAGGAGTTGATGTTCCAGACGATACCCTGTACGAATACTTTTTGCTCATACAGCGCAATCAGCATGCCGAGCGTATGCGGATCAAGATGATCAAACAGCAGTGTGTTGGTCGGCTTGTTACCCGGAAAAACCTTGTGCGGCAATAAGGCTTCAAGTTGCGCATCATCCCTCCCTTGCAATTCTGCACGTGCCTCTTCGGCTGTTTTGCCTATCATCAGAGCTTCGCTCTGTGCAAAGCAATTGGCAAGCAGGATGGCATGATGTTCCCCGACGGGATTCCGGCTATGCAGTGGCGCTAGAAAATCTGCCGGAATCATGCGTGTGCCCTGATGGATCAACTGGTAAAAGGCATGCTGACCGTTGGTTCCGGGTTCTCCCCATACCACCATGCCGGTATCGTAATCGACAGGTATACCGCAGCGATCCACGCGCTTGCCGTTACTCTCCATATCCAGTTGTTGCAAATAAGCCGGGAAGCGGTGCAAATACTGATCATAGGGCAGTACAGTATTGGAGCCTGCGCCGAAAAAATTGCCATACCAGATGCCCAGCATGCCCATGATCACGGGTATGTTCTGATGTAGCGGTGCAGTGCGGAAATGTTCATCCATCTCATACGCGCCGGTTAGCAACGCTTCAAATTTATCCATGCCGATGTACAGCGCGATAGGCATGCCGATCGCGGACCATAGCGAATAACGCCCGCCTACCCAGTCCCAGAATTCAAATACGTTGTCGGGATTGATGCCAAAATCTGCAGTTGCCTTGAGATTAGTCGAGACGGCAGCGAAGTGTCTGGCAACGGCGGCTTCCTCACCCAGTTGAGCGATCAGCCAGGCGCGCGCGGTGCGTGCATTGGTAATGGTTTCCTGGGTCGTGAAGGTTTTTGAACTGACGATGAACAACGTGCTGGCGGCATTCAGTTGCTTCAGTGTTTCGGTCAGTTGCGTCGCGTCCACATTGGAGATGAAATGCACATGCAGTGCCGGTGTTGCGTAGGATTTAAGCGCTTCACAAACCATTAACGGGCCTAAATCAGAGCCGCCGATACCGATATTAACGATGTCGGTAATCTTGCTGCCCGTGTAACCCAAATATGCACCGCTGCGCACCTCGTCCGAAAAGGTTCGCATCAGTGCCAATACCCGCCTTACATCAGGCATGACGTCCGTGCCATTTACATATACAGGACGATCCGAGCGGTTGCGCAGGGCGGTATGCAGCACGGCGCGATTTTCGGTGTTGTTGAGCTTCTCGCCGGTGAACTGTCGTTCAATGTAAGCGCCAAGATCCGACTGTTCGGCTAAAGCGAACAGCAGTTGCATGGTCTCTTCTGTGACGCGGTTCTTTGAATAATCCAGCAGCAATGAGCCGAACTTAAGCGAAAATTTATTGAAACGTGTGGCATCATCGGAGAATAGCTGACGCATCTGTAGTGGTTCAATGGCGGCATAATGCACACTCAGTGCCTGCCATGCAGTGGATAAAGTAAGTTTTGACATGGTGATTATCTCAAATCAATTTCAACTGACGGATGCGATGTTAAAGAAGAAGGGTTTCGGCATGATTTCCCTCCCGTCATAGGGAGAGGGCTGTTTTACGCCTCGTGTACCAGAATCACGCCTGCCAGTGGGGGCAAAGAAATTTCAGCAGAGAAAGGTAGTCCCATCCAGGGAAATGCTTCTGCCTGTATCAGTCCCGCATTGCCCAGATTGCTGCCGGCGTAATAGGTGGAATCGCTGTTCATGGCTTCGCGATAGTTGCCTGGTGCTGGCAGGCCGATTCGATAGTGCTGACGCGGCAGAGGGGTCAAGTTAAGTGCCACTATGGCATTTGAACCGTCACGCGCGCAACGCTGGTAGGACAGCACGGATTTTTCAGCATCATTGCAGTCTATCCAGGAAAAACCGGCTGATTCAAAGTCCAATTCATACAGCGCAGGCAGGGTGCGATACAGTTCATTTAAATCATGGGTCAGATTTTGCATGCCGCGATGATATTCTTCACCCAATTGCCACCATTCCAGCTCCCATTTCGATTGCCATTCGCGTCCTTGCGCAATTTCATTGCCCATGAAGTTGAGCTTTTTGCCCGGACTGGTCATTTGATATATCAGTAACAGGCGCAGGTTGGCAAATTTCTGCCAGGCATCGCCCGGCATTTTGGAGAGTAGCGAACCTTTGCCATGCACCACTTCATCATGTGAAAATGGCATGATGAAGTTTTCACTATAGGCGTAGATCTGGCCGAAGGTGAGCTGGTTGTGATGGTAGCGGCGATGTACCGGTTCGTGTTCAAAGTAAGCCAGCGTGTCATTCATCCAGCCCATGTTCCACTTCATCGAGAAACCCAGTCCACCCAGATAAACCGGGCGTGAAACACCCGGCCAGGCGGTAGATTCTTCAGCCATGGTCAGCGCACCGGGAAAATCTTCGTGTACCATTATGTTCATTTCGCGCAGAAAATCGACAGCTTCCAGATTTTCACGACCGCCGTATTTGTTTGGTATCCATTCACCGGCACGGCGGGAATAGTCAAGATATAACATCGAGGCGACCGCGTCGACGCGCAGGCCGTCGAAATGAAACTCGGACATCCAGTAGTGGGCACTGGATAGCAAAAAGCTTTTAACTTCGTTGCGACCGAAGTTGAAAATATGCGTGCCCCAGTCCTGATGGAAGCCCAGGCGCGGATCTTCATGTTCAAACAGCGCCGTACCGTCAAAGCGCGCCAGTGCCCAGCTGTCCTGAGGGAAGTGGGCTGGCACCCAATCGAGGAAAACCCCGATATCGGCCTGATGGAAAGCATCGATCAGCTGACGCAATTCGTCCGGTGAGCCGAAGCGGCTGCTGGGTGCAAAATAACCGGTGCATTGATAGCCCCAGGATTCATCCAGCGGATGTTCAGTGACGGGCATGAATTCGACATGCGTATAGCCCATTCCTTTAACATAAGGAACCAGATCGCGGGCCAGTTCACTATAGCTGTAGAAGCGTCCGTCCGGATGGCATTTCCAGGAGCCCGGGTGAAGTTCATAGATGTTGACCGGGCTGTGCAACCAGTCCCACTGGCTGCGTTTTGCCAGCCATGCACTGTCGTTCCATTGGTGCTGTTGGGCTATTGCGGCAAGGGCTGCAGTGCCCGGACGTAATTCGTAGCCCTGTGCATAAGGGTCGGTCTTGGTCAGGATGTTGCCGGTCTCGCGATTGCGGATCTCGTAGCGATACAAGGCATGTTGTCTGATTTGGGGAATGAAAATCTCCCATACGCCGGAGGAGCCATGCAGGCGCATCGGATACATGCGTCCGTCCCAGTTGTTGAATTCACCGATCACACTGACGCGCTCAGCATTCGGTGCCCACACAGCAAAACGCACGCCTTGAACGCCGTCGATCTCGATTGCATGGGAACCTAACATGCGGTAGCTCTGATGCAGATTGCCTTCATTGAACAGATGTAAATCCTGTTCGGTCAGGTTCGCAGGAAACTGGTAGGGGTCGTATATGTTTCTGGACACTAAACCTTCGCTGACGTGAAGTTGATAGGGGCGCGCGGGTTCAGTGATGCCACGCCATTCGAACAGACCGTCCGGATGCGTTTTCTTGAATTCTTCGCTGTTTTGCAGCAGCGTAACTTGTGTTGCATGGGGTTCATAAAAGCGAATAACCCAAACATCGCCCTCACGATGGAGGCCAAGCAAGGCGAAAGGATCATGGAGTCTGGCTTGCAACAAAGATACGATTAACATATTCACTATATTTCCTCATTAGTTCTTGTGTCGTGCAGTAATTGTAAACGATAATGCCCCTGTCTATTGGGGTAAATGTGAGATAGGAGGAGGAAAAGATGAATGTTGAATTGGGTTATCTGACCAAGAAATACCATGTGGCAGTTGGCGATTCTGAACTACGTTTTGTTAGTCGTTTAACCAAAAATACCTACGCGATGGTGCTGGCCGGTGGCCGTGGCAGTCGCCTGCATGATTTGACCAACTGGCGTGCGAAACCTGCCGTCCCTTTTGGCGGTAAATTTCGCATCATCGATTTTGTGTTGTCAAACTGCGTTAACTCAGGAATACGCCGTATCGGCGTTGCAACACAATACAAATCCCACAGCCTGATTCAACATATTCAGCGCGGCTGGTCATTTTTGAATGGCCAATTTGGCGAATATCTGGATTTGCTGCCCGCGCAGCAACGCGTCAGCGAAGATCAATGGTATCGCGGTACAGCTGATGCCGTATTCCAGAATCTGGATATCATACGCGGCTCTAAGTGCGACTTTATCGTGGTACTGGCAGGCGATCATATTTACAAGATGGATTACGGTAAACTGCTGGCCTACCATGTGGAAAAAAAGGCTGACATGACGGTGGCTTGCCTTCAGGTTCCGATAGCAGAAGCATCTGCATTTGGTGTGATGGGCGTGAACGATGAGTCTCGCGTGGTTGAATTTGTCGAGAAGCCGGTGAATCCGCCTGCCATTCCCGGAAAACCTGAAAAATCGCTGGCCAGCATGGGCATCTATGTGTTCAATACGCAATTTTTGATTGAGCAGTTGATCAGGGATGCGGATAATCCAAACTCTACGCATGATTTTGGCAAGGATATGATTCCGCATATGGTGGAAAAATATCGTGTCTTCGCACAAGGCTTTGATCAAAGCTGTGTGGGAATGGAGGAGGGCAAGAAGCCGTATTGGCGCGATGTGGGTACTATTGATTCCTATTGGGAAGCCAGTATGGAAATGACCAAAGTGATCCCGGATCTGAATATGTATGATCAGGAATGGCCGATCTGGACCTATCAGGAACAATTGCCGCCAGCCAAATTTGTGTTTGATGAAGATGACCGCCGTGGTTATGCGGTTGATTCACTGGTGTCCGGCGGTTGCATCGTCAGCGGTTCTGTTGTCAAACGTTCGCTGCTGTTTTCTGATGTGCGCGTCAACAGCTATTCGTCCATTGAAGATTCGGTACTGTTGCCTAATGTGGATGTCGGCCGGCACGTGGTATTGAAACGTGTCATCGTTGATAAAAACTGCAAAATTCCGGATGGTATGGAAATCGGCATCAATATTGAAGCTGACCGTAAACGTTTTCATGTCAGCGAAAATGGCATCACGCTGGTTACGCCTGAAATGTTAGGCCAGATCGTACACAGTATTCGTTAATCATTTTATAACGGGCAGTTGCAGACGCAACGCCCGTCAGTTCAATTATCCCAACTGCTAAACGGCGGCAATTTTTGATGAAAAAATCTCTGGATTTAGTCTTTCTCTGGCATATGCATCAGCCGGATTATCGTGATTATGCAACCGGTGATTTCGTATTGCCCTGGGTTTATTTGCACGCCATCAAGGATTATACCGATATGGCCTATCACCTTGAACGTCACCCCGGGGTGCATGTGGTATTGAACTTCGTGCCGGTGCTGCTCGATCAACTGGAGGACTATACCGAGCAGTTTGCGACCGGCAAGATCCGTGACCCTTTGCTGCGTCTGTTGGTCCATGCTGATTCGTGCGAGTTATCTGAAGGTGATAGACAGTTAACGCTGGATGCCTGTTTTCGCAGTAGTCACACCAAGATGATTGCGCCTTATCCTGTTTACACGCGACTTTGGGATTTGTTTCAACTGTTGCGGGCTGAGGGCGATGCTGCATTGACTTATTTGTCAGGACAGTACATGGCTGATTTGCTTGTCTGGTATCACCTGGCCTGGTGCGGGGAGAGTGTACGTCGCGAGAACGAGCTGGTGGCGAGTCTGATGACCAAGGCTGAGGGCTTTAATTTTGCGGACAGGAAGCAGTTATTTGATCTGATTGGTGAGTTGACCAGCGGGATTATTCCACGCTATCGCAAACTCGCCGAATCAGGGCAAATCGAAATTTCAGCCACACCGCATTATCATCCGCTAGCGCCGCTGTTGATTGATTTTAACAGCACAAAAGAAGCAATGCCGGACGCCCCTTTGCCCAAAGCGCTGCATTACCCGAAGGGGCGGTTGCGGGTATCCCGGCATATTCAACTGGCAAAGCAAAGTCACAAGGCCCGTTTTGGCGCTGAACCTGTCGGTATGTGGCCGGCTGAAGGCGCAATTTCGGTGGAAACACTGGAAATATTTGCGGAGCAAGGTTGTGCCTGGGCTGCCAGCGGTGAAGGCGTTCTGACCAACAGTATACACAGCTCCAATCAGCAGGTGACAGACCGTAGCGAATACTTGTATCGTCCGTACCGGCTTGAAAAAGGTGCCGACGGCCTGCAATGCTTTTTCCGCGACGATCATCTGTCCGATTTAATCGGCTTTGAATATTCACGCTGGCATGGTAAAGATGCGGCCAATCATTTTATTGAGCAGTTGCTTGATATTTCTGAAAAATCCGAAGAGACGCCGGTGGTCAGTGTGATACTGGATGGAGAAAATGCCTGGGAATACTATCCCTATAACGGTTTTTATTTCCTGGATGAGTTATATGCACAGCTGGAAGTGCGTGCCGAGATTCGTACCACTACTTACGCCGACTTTATCAAGTCTACCCGCCCGGATATCGCCCGCACCGGAAGCCTGGCGACGATTTCTGCCGGTAGCTGGGTGTATGGCAGTTTCTCGACCTGGATAGGCAGTGAAGACAAAAATCGCGCCTGGGATTTGCTGTGCGCCGCCAAGCAAAGTTATGACATGGTATTGTCCAGCGGAAGACTGAGTCAATCTGAGCGGGATGCTGCCGATAAACAGCTTTGTTCTTGCGAAAGTTCAGATTGGTTCTGGTGGTTTGGTGATTATAATCCGGCTAATTCAGTTGCCAGTTTTGATCGTTTGTACCGGCACAATTTGACTGAGTTGTACCGTTTGCTGAAATTATCAGCGCCGCTCAGTTTGGCTGACCCGGTCAGTCGTGGTTCACTCGGGCCTACCGGCGTCGAAGGTGCAATGCGCCGCGCAACTGCAGAAAAAAGCTAGGAATTTTCCAGGTGAAGCTTCATGCGGGGATACTGCTTTGGCGCAATCACTCGCAAATTCACCAGCTGCGCGGAAAGTTAATCGAAAAATTTTAGCCAGTACCCCGGCGGTAAATTGGGTTGCCGGTTTTTTCCTGCTCTGTGTGTTTGCAAGTTGATGTTTACTGAACCTTTTCCTTGTTTAGCTTGTGGCAGATTCTTGTTCGCGGATTAAACAATAATATAAGCAAATTATTATGATACATGATCGTGCCAGCGGTATTTTGCTACACCCCACCTCCTTGCCCGGTGCCTTTGGCGCAGGGGATTTCGGGGTTAACGCCTATTTGTTTATAGACTGGTTGGCGGATGCCGGACAAACCTGGTGGCAGATGTTACCACTGGGTGAAATAGGCCCCGGCAATTCACCCTATATGAGCAGTTCGGCTTTTGCCGGGAATGTCTTGCTGATAGATTTGGCTGAGTTGGCAGGGCAAGGCTGGCTGACACAGGAGGATTTGATCCCTGATGCGGCCTTTAGTAACCAGCGGGTTGATTTCGCCTTACAAGCCCCGTTCAGGCTGGAACGCTTGCGTCGTGCCGCGCGTCATTTTTTCGCCTCCGGCAAGCAGCAGGATATTTATGCTGATTTTTGTCTGGTCGAATGTGAGTGGCTGGAAGATTATGCGCACTTCATGACAATTTCTGAACAACAGCAAGGCCGGAGTTGGCATTCGTGGCCGCAGGCCTTGGCCCGTCGGGAGGTGCAGGCCTTGATTGAACTGGAGGCGGAATGTTCAATTGAAGTCAATTTCTGGAAATTTTGCCAATGGTGTTTTTCGCGTCAATGGGCGAAACTTAAAAAATACGCGAATCAACGCGGTATCAGGCTGATAGGCGATGTACCGATCTTTGTCGCGTTGCAAAGCGCTGACGTGTGGGCGCACCCTGAATTATTTGAACTGGATGAAACCGGTAATCCGTCCGTCGTTGCCGGTGTGCCGCCGGATTATTTCAGCGAAACCGGGCAGTTGTGGGGTAATCCGCATTATCGCTGGGATGTTCATGAAGCAACAGGCTATGCCTGGTGGTTAAAACGTATGCATTATGCCCTGAGCAATTTTGATCAGGTGCGTATAGATCATTTCAGGGGGTTCGCCGCTTACTGGGAAGTTCCGGCCAGCGAGACGACGGCCATTAATGGGCGGTGGATGCCGGGTCCGGGTGAAAAACTTTTTGCAGCCATTGCCCGTGTATTTCCCGATTTACCGGTTATTGCTGAAGATCTGGGTGTTATTACACCGGATGTGGTTGCCCTCAGGGATCAGTTCGGTCTGCCGGGAATGCGAATCTTGCAATTTGCCTTTGCTGAAGATATGACGAATTATTTTTTACCGCATAATTATATTGCCAATGTGGTGGCCTATACCGGAACTCACGACAATGATACGCTGATAGGCTGGTGGAATAGCGCACCGGAAAAGGTAAAATTATTTGTCCGTGAATATCTGAAAAGTGATCAGATTGACGTGCCCTGGGACCTGATCAGTTTGCTGTCCGCCTCGGTTGCCAATACGGTCATTTATCCTATGCAGGATGTGCTTTGTCTGGATGGCAATCACCGGATGAATTATCCGGGCAGGATGGACGGGAGCTGGGAGTGGCGTTTCAGTTGGGAGCAAATAAAGCCGTGGCAAACGCTCAAGCTGGCTGAAATTACAGCAGAGAATCAGCGCAACGGCACAAAAGCGTAAAAAGACTGCTGTACCGACCCGCAACAGGGGTCGGTGAGCGGAATTACTTGCCGTTAACGGCTGCTTTAAGCGTGGCACCTGGCTTGAACGCAGGTACTTTGGATGCCGCAATATTCAATTCTGCACCGGTTTTAGGGTTGCGACCGATACGGGCAGTGCGTTCACGTACTTCAAATGTACCAAAACCCACTAAAGCAATGCTGTCGCCTTTAGACAATGTTTCACTAATAACTTCGATCAGCGCGGCAATGTTTTGCTCTGCGGCTATTTTTGTGCTGCCTGTTTTAGCGGCCAGTGCATCAATCAATTCTTTTCTGTTCATGTTAATCCCTTTGGTAAGTATTCGTTAATAATGGAGCTTGCGCTGCTAGGGGCAAAGTCTACCACTCTACGGCAGTAAACAGAACCACTCTGCGTGAATCTACCAAGTTATTCCCCGTTTTTTTAGTATTTTGTGTCGTTTGTAACAGCAGACCTCAAGCGCTGGCCGCTTTATGCCGCTTAAATGCTGAAGTGCTCTGCACGTTTTAGTAAATAACGGATATGCGCCGGTAAAGAAAGTCAGTCTGATTGCAAGCCGGCAAACATCACGGCCTTCGGGTATGTTGCGAAGGGATGATAAGCTGGCTGATTGTCTGGCGGATTTCAAGCTTTAATCTCACCCGAGGTCTGTATTTACGCCTGAACCGGCTCACATGTTGTGATCCAGGCTGCAAACCACTCGGTCAAAGCACGGATTTCGCCTAGGCCACCGAGTTGTTGATTTATGGCGTCGTGATTGCCCCAGACCACGTCGGGCAAACTGCCGGCTGCCACCTGCGATTCAATCTCGTGGCAATAAAGCCCTTTGTCGCGCTGCACATAAAAGCCGTAGGTGCGGCACGCCACCGGGCGCTGAAGGTAGACAGGGCAGCTGCCGGTAGTCAGCTCCAGCACGGGACAAGTGACAGGGCGCGCCGGGTTGCGGCCCAAGGCGGCTATGTTGCTGCCGATTTCCTCAAGTCGCTGCTGCGGCAGCATTGTCAAACCCTCCCGCAGCAAGTTCCATTCTGGCAGAGTGAGCTGAGGGATATCGGCCAGCTGCCGGCAACAATGATCGCATCCCTTGCCGCACAGCCAATCGGCCCGATCTGCCCGAATGGTTTGTACGCGCCTGTCAATATCGGCATGGAGTTGGGCTAATATGGTCATATTTGTATTTTGAGTGGGGGCGGCTTGACTTTAGCACGTGAAGCATAAGCTTTTATGTATTTTTATGCCTGAAGACTGAAGCCTGCACGGATTCTCGTTTTAGCAGGAAAGCGCTGATTTGGAAAACGCCTGCTAAGGACACTATCTTCCTGAGCGCAATTTATGCCCGGGTATTTTCAGTAAGCTGCGTAATAATATATGCCTTGACAATTTTTGCCTAGGCAGATAAATTGCGGAAAATCCTTAAGAGGTGTGCGATGGATGAATTTTACAGTGAAGAAACTTATACCCCCTCCGAGTCGGTAGGTTATCTGATGCGTGGAGCCTGGCAAGCGCTGTTTAAGAATATTGACAGCGAAATGCAAACACTGGATCTGACCGGTATGCAGTGGGGGCCTTTGTTGTTGATCGCAAAAGGCGCATGCAATACGGTAGCCGGATGCGCGCGCGCGAGCTACAGTGATTGCGGTGCGATGACGCGCATGCTCGACAGGCTGGAAGGAAAAGGGCTTGTATGCCGGGTACGCAGTCAGGAGGACCGGCGGGTGGTGCATGTGGAATTAACGGCAGCCGGACAGGAAATTACCAAACAAATTCCGGCACATCTGGTGGGCGTGCTGAATCAACATTTGCAAGGATTTAGCGTGGCAGAGTTTGAACTATTCAAAAATATGCTTAAGCGTTTTACCGAAAACGGTCTGCAGGAGATGAAATGAGTGCTGCAAAATTTAAAGGGGCTATATTAGGCGCGATGCTGCTGTCGGGTTGTGCCAGTCATGCTGATATTAAGCCCGGCTCACTCATGCTCGTGCCAAAAACGCTCAAGGCGGCGGTTGATGTTTTTCCGCAGCAGCACTGGTGGAGCGGGTTTGCTGATGTTCAGCTGGATAAATTGATTGAACAGGCGCTTGCTCGTAATTACAGTCTGAAAGTGGTGCAAACCCGGATAGCAGGCGCACAGGCACTGCAAGCAGCGGTGGACAGCACGCGTTATCCTCAAGTCAATGCCGGCGTGCAATCGACGCGTGAGCATCTGAGCGCAAACAGCATTTATCCTCCGCCACTGGGTGGCAGTACGGTAACGATGAGTTCGACCAGTATTGCCGCAGGTTGGCAGATTGACTGGTTTGGCCGGCAACGGGCAGCGCTTGATGCGGCAATCGGGCAGGTGCGCGCAGACGAGGCGGATATTCAAGCGGCAAAGGTGGTGCTGGCGGGCACTGTCGCGACGCAATATTTCGCTCTGGCCCGCCTGCAGGAACAGCAGCAGATTAAGCAGCAATTGTTGCAGTTAAGCTTGCATCGTGCAGAACTGACAAGGCAGCGTGTGGCGGCCGGGCTCGACAATACGCTACTGGAAAGACAAACGGAGGCGGAGCCGCTTAAGGTGCGCCGTGAACTGGCGGCTCTGATTGAACAGGTTGATATGGCCCGACATGCCCTGGCCGTGCTGACAGGTGCGGAACCTTCAGAAACTGAACAGCTGATAGCGCATCTGCCGGAACAAAGCCAATTTAATCTGCCGGATAATTTGCCGGCGGGATTGCTCGGACACCGTGCGGATGTGGTGGCTGCGCGCTGGCGGGTGGAGGGGCAGTTGCAAGAGGTCAAGGCGGCGCGTGCGGATTTTTACCCGAATATTAACCTGACAGCCTTTGCCGGTTTCGAGTCTATCGGTCTGGCGCAATGGCTGAAGATGGATAGCCGGACATTGGGTGCCGGACCTGCGCTGAGTTTGCCGGTTTTTGATGCGGGAAGGTTGCGTGCCCGGTTGCAGGGGCAGTCCGCTCAGGCGGATGCGGCCATTGAAAGCTACAATGTAACCGTGTTGAATGCCTTGCAGCAAGTGGCGGATCAACTGTCTTCAAAGCGGGCGTTGCAGACGCAATTGCAGCAACAGCAGCAGGTGGTCAAGCAATTAAATGGCGCTTTTGAACTGGCAAAACAGCGCTATCAGGCGGGCATCAGTAATTATTTCGGCGTGCTGGCGGTAAATGATGCGCTGCTGCAGCAACAGGCGGTGAGGACCGATTTACAGGCACGGGTATTTGATGTGGATGTCGGGCTGATGTTGGCATTGGGTGGCGGTTATACCGCGCCTGTTATGATTAAAGGATAATAAAATGAGTGAACAAGCGCAGGCACAACGTAAAAAATGGTTGCTGAGACTGACAATTTTCTTTGTTGTAACCGCTATCGGCTATGCGCTGTATTGGTACATGCACAGCCGGCATTATGAATATAGCGATGATGCTTATGTGGCTGGTAATATCGTGCAGATTACGCCGCAAGTTGCCGGTACGGCGGTGGCGATTGCGGTGAATGAAACCGATTTTGTGCGCGCGGGTGAAGTGCTGGTGACGCTGGACAGCAGCAATGCCCAAGTGGCCTTGCAGGAGGCTGAGTCACAGCTGGCACAAACCGTGCGCGAGGTGCATACGCTGTATACGGCGAATGCCGGTCTGGCGGCAAGTCTTGTACAGCATCATGCGGAACTGGATCAGGCGCATATTGATTTGCGTAATGCTAAAACCGATTTTGCGCGTCGCCAGCCTTTGATAGCGACCGGTGCCGTGTCGCAGGAAGATTTGCAGCATGCGCAAACCGCGCTTGAAGTCGCCGGCAGTCATGTTGCGGCGCTGAACGCAGCCCTGGATACTGCACAGCAGCAATTGCAGGGCAGTCAGGCGCTAACCGGCGGGATCAGTGTGCGCAATCATCCGCGGGTGCTGGCTGCTGCGGCAAGGCTCAAACTGGCCTACCTTGATTTGCATCGCAATGCGGTACAGGCGCCTGTTGATGGTTATGTAGGTCGTCGCGCCGTGCAGTTGGGGCAGCGTGTGGCGGTCGGTATGCCGATGATGACCATCATTCCGCTGAAACAGATTTGGGTGGAGGCCAATTACAAGGAAGCTCAATTGCGCAATATCAGAATAGGGCAGCCGGTCGCGCTGATCGCGGATATTTATGGCAATAAAGTAGAATATCATGGCCGTGTTTCAGGCGTGGCTTCGGGGACGGGGGCCGCTTTTGCGCTGTTGCCGGCACAGAATGCAACCGGCAACTGGATCAAGGTGGTGCAGCGCGTACCGGTCCGGATTGCGCTCGATCCCAATGAGGTGGCAGCGCATCCCTTGCGTGTGGGTATGTCGATGGAAGCAACAGTGGATTTATCTGATGCAACTGGTGCCGTGCTGTCCGATGCCTCAACCCCGCGCACTGCTTCAAACACCCGGGTTTACAGTGGTGCTGAACAGGCGGCAGATGTCTTGATAGGCAAGATTATATTCAGTAATCTGGGAAATAATGGCTAATCCCGCCGCAGCCCCCGCTGCCATGCCACCTATGCGTGGCGCCATGTTGGTCGTTGCCAGCATGGCACTTGCGCTGGCGACATTCATGAACGTACTGGATGTATCAATTGCCAACGTCTCAATCCCGGCTATGTCCGGTGATCTGGGGGTGAGCATCAGCCAAGGCACCTGGGTTATCACCTCTTTTGCCGTGGCCAACGCGATTGCGGTGCCGCTGACTGGATTCCTGACGCAGCGGTTTGGTGCGGTGCGGGTATTCATATCCAGCATTCTGTTATTTGTCATCGCCTCTTTTTTGTGCGGGATGTCTACCAGCCTCGGTATGCTGATTTTTTTCCGCGTGATACAAGGCGCAGTGGCAGGACCGATGATTCCGTTGTCGCAGTCTTTGCTGTTGTCCAGTTATCCCAAGGCTAAAGCAGGACTTGCGCTGACCATCTGGTCCATGACCACACTGGTAGCGCCTGTGGCAGGCCCTTTGCTGGGTGGCTGGATTACCGATAATATTTCCTGGCCGTGGATCTTCTATATTAATATTCCCATAGGTCTTCTGGCAGCAGGGGTCACCTGGGCGTTGTACCGCAAACGGGAGACGCCGACGCGTCAGGTGCCGATCGACTACATCGGGCTGGCGCTGCTGATCGTCTGGGTAGGGGCGCTGCAAATCATGCTGGATAAGGGCAACGAACTGGACTGGTTTAACTCCACCCAGATCATCACCCTGGCGATTATTTCGCTCGTGACTTTCTGCTTTTTTCTGGTATGGGAGCTAACCGATGTGCATCCGGTGGTTGATCTCAGTTTGTTCAGGAAGCGCAATTTCTGGTCGGGCACCTTATCGCTGTCAGTGGGTTACGGGATATTTTTTGGTAATGTTGTGCTGCTGCCGCAGTGGTTGCAACAGGATATGGGCTATACCGCGACGCTGGCAGGTGCCGTGCTGGCGCCGGTGGGGCTGCTGGCTATCCTGTTGTCGCCGCTGGTGGGTAAAAATATCGCCAAAGTTGATCCGCGTCTGTTTGCCACACTGGCCTTTGGGGTGTTCGCTTTGATCTTGTGGATGCGTTCTCAATTCACCACGCAGGCGGATTTTGTCACCATTATGATTCCGTCCTTGATTCAGGGAATTGCGATGGCGGCATTCTTTGTGCCATTAATGACTTTGATTTTTGCAGGACTCACCCCGGATAAGATTCCGGCGGCATCCGGCTTGTCGAATTTCGTGCGTATCATGGCAGGCGGTTTCGGCGCGTCGATATATACCAGCAACTGGGAGAATCGAAGTGTCGTGCATCATGCTGTGCTGACCGAACATATTAACTTTGCCAATCAGGTGAGCGATGCTGTGCTCAACATGCTGACTAAGATGGGCATGACTCAGCAGCAGGCGCTGAGCTTCGTTAATAATCTGATCAATCAGCAGGCGGCGACACTGGCGGCAAATGATCTTACCTGGCTGTCAGCGCTGTTGTTTATCGCGTTAACAGGATTTATCTGGCTGATTCATCCGCCTAAAACGAGAAGCGCCGCCACCGCTGACGCCGGCGCACATTGACGGGCTGGCATCTTGAGGTAGAATGGACGCTGAAATGACCACTCCTTCCGAAAAATGACAACTTCCCGTTTTGCTGCCTTGCAATGGTCGCTGTTGATTGCAATGGCGCTGCTGTTGTTGTATTTGCTCAGTCCTATTCTGACGCCTTTTGTGGCCGCAGCGATTCTGGCCTATATCTGTAATCCGCTGGTGCGGCGTCTGTGTGCACTGAAAATGCCGCGTACCCTGGCGGTGGTGCTGGTAATGCTGGTAATGCTGCTGCTTTTTGCAGGATTGCTGCTGATTATGCTGCCGCTGCTGGAAAAGGAAGTTGCACTTTTTATCGTGCGCCTGCCCGATATTGTCGAAACCGTGCATGTCAAACTGTTGCCAAAGTTGCAGGTCTGGTTTAGCGCTGATTTGCAATGGGACAGTACCGCGCTGAAAGATTTTTTGATGAGTCACTGGCAAAGTGCAGGCGGGGTTGCCAAAGAATTGCTGCCCTGGCTATCCAGCAGTGGCGGCAAAATTCTGGAGGTACTGATCAGTTTGTTGCTGACGCCGGTTGCAATGTTCTATCTGATGCGCGACGGAGAGATCATCGCCGCAAAACTCGATACGCTGATCCCCCGTTACTGGCATGCCAAGGTTCGCGAAATAAGCGATGAAGTCGATCGCGTGCTGGCCGAATTTTTGCGCGGACAGATTTCTGTGATGTTGCTGATGAGTGTATTTTACAGCGTCGCCTTGTGGCTGACAGGTCTGGAGTTTGCGCTGCCGATTGGCATTGTCGCCGGGATGCTGGTATTTATACCTTACCTTGGCATGATTACCGGCCTGCTGCTGGCGACGCTCGCGGCCGTCATGCAATTCACTGATTTTGCCAACATCCTGTGGGTCTGGGCGGTTTTCGGTGCAGGGCAGTTGCTCGAAGGCACCCTGGTTACCCCCTGGCTGGTGGGTGAACGCATCGGTTTACATCCGCTGGCCGTGATTTTTTCCTTGCTGGCCTTTGGCCAATTGTTCGGATTTTTTGGTGTACTGCTGGCCTTGCCGATGTCCGCGATTCTGCTGGTCGCGCTGCGTCACGGCAGTATCTGGTATTTATCCAGCCGGATGTATTCCAGTCCATGAAACAATTGTTGCTTGATATCAGCCCGAATTGGTGGCCTACCTTCGATAATTTCGTGGCGGGTGGTAATTGTGAACTGCTTTATGCCTTGCATCAGGCCTTGTCAGGTGAAAGCCGCGACCGGGCAATTTATCTGTGGGGGGCAACAGGCAGCGGCAAGAGTCATTTGCTGCAAGCCGCAGTGAGCACGGCTCAAAATACACAGTGCAGTGCCATCTATGTGCGGGGTGTCGTACCCGATGCACATGAAGTTGTGGCACTGGATGATGTTGATACGCTCGACGATGCAGCACAGATAGCCCTGTTTAACTTGTATAACGAAATGCGCGACAGCGGCAGTATGTTGCTGGTGAGCGGCAGTTGTTCACCGCTGCATTTGAACTTGCGTCCGGATTTGCGCACCCGCCTGGGATGGGGACTGGTGTATCAGGTGCAGGGATTGAGTGATGCCGAAAAGGCACAGGCGTTGATACAATATGCGGGGGGCAGGGGGTTTTCTCTGGCACCTGAAATCATACATTATCTGTTGCGTCACGGGCGGCGGGATTTGCCCGGTTTATTGCTGGTGCTGGATGCGCTGGATACACATTCGCTGCGCGTGCATCGTGCGCCTTCTATTCCCATGCTGAAAGAAGTTATCTTTAATCAATTAGATTTCCGTTTGAACGGAAAAGACGAAATAAAATGAATCTTACCTTATTTGATCTGGACAATACCCTGCTTAACGGCGACAGCGATTTCGAATGGTCGCAATTTTTAATCCGCATAGGCATCCTCGAGCGTGAATTGTTTGAGTTGAAGAATCAGACTTTTTACGATCAGTACAAGGCCGGTACGCTGGATATTCAGGAGTTTCTGGATTTTCAGTTAAAACCTCTGTCACGTCATTCCCGCAAGACGCTGGATGTCTGGCATCAGCAATTTATGGCGGAAAATATTTTGCCGATAATCACTCCATCGGCGCGTGACCTGGTAGGGCAGCATCTGGCGGCAGGTGATGTATGCGTCATTATCACGGCGACCAACAGTTTTGTAACTTATCCCATTGCCCGTGAATTTGGTATCGAGCACCTGATTGCCACCGAGCCTGAACACTTGTGCGGGGAATTTACCGGGCGTGTTGCTGATGTGCCGTGTTTTAGGGAGGGGAAAATCACGCGACTCAACAACTGGCTGGCCGCGCGCAACTGGACGCTGGAGAGTTTTGCACAGAGTACTTTTTACAGCGATTCGTTAAATGATTTACCGCTGTTGTGCAAAGTGAGTAACCCGGTAGCGGTGAATCCGGATGAAACACTGCACGCGTATGCGATACAGCATAACTGGGCTATCATGAGTCTGCGCGCGTGAAAGCGCAGCTTGAACTCTACGGCTCCAGATTTTGCCATCTGTGCGATCAGGCAAAGGAAGTGCTTAAAAGTGCCGGGATATTAGCCGTTCATATCGACATCAGTGACGATGATGTTTTGGTTGAAAAATATGGCATGCGCATCCCGGTATTACGCAGAATGGATCATGATACCGAGCTTGGTTGGCCTTTTGATAACGCTACTGTGCTGCGCTTTTTGCTTTAACCTGTTTTACATTCATCGCGCTTCAAATGTTGCCTCTATAAATTTAAAAGTTTAGTGTTCGTAATTGATTCCAGTAATAATTTTTTATTTGCGATGATCAAGGCACGAAATGACGATGCGCCTGGAATTTACGCCGGAAGCCTTGTCTGTTTCAAACGAGGAAAGGTGTAGCCACCCGACACCCCGGTTCAGCGCTGCATGGAAGCGCTGTGGTTAACCACGATCTGCCGCATGCAACGGGTAAAGCACAAGCACGCGCTGGATTCATTGTTTAGTTTACGCTTCCAACTGTTTGAAAAACCTAGGCTCTTCACCGCGTGAAGGATACTTCCGACTGAAATTCAATGAAAAAAATCAGCGCCCTGCCAAAAACTCCTGCCATGCAGGAACTCAACAAACAACTGAACGCCATTAACAAGGCGTTGGATAAATACCCTCACAATATTTTCATTGTGAGTGCAAAGAGTCAATATATATTCAAACTTGCCGAACTTCTCGCCAAGCGTGAAGCCGTGGATGCGGCTATCGAGGCCGAACGCAATGTTCTTATCAAAAAAGCACGGTCTGCCATTAAGATGGTGGCAAAAGAACACAGCTTGACCATTACGGATGTTTTTCCGACTGCATAGGGCATACAGGCGTAAAAAGGCTGCACCAGGTGGCAGAGCGCACGCCTGGCGTTCAAGAGACAACATTTTTTGTAATGTTGATAATACCTCTTGTGCTTCGTCTTCTTTTCTATCTACCATCTGGGAAGACTGCGAGTTAAAACCGGCATCGGTTGGTAAGCCAGAGAGTTGCAACTCCTCATGCGAGGTTCTGTTGAGGTTTTGCCAATCGGGTCGGATTAGCCATTTTTAATGGCATGAGCAGCATAAATTTAACTGGCGAAGAACGGGGCGGAAAAAAAGCACCGGGCCGTTCCAAAGGCGGTTTTGGCTGACGAGACTTACGACATAGTGGAGGGCCTGGTTGGAATGCCGGAAAATAAAAGCCGTGATCCCGCCCAAGGCGAATCGATTGGCTGCGATTATTGGCCATATCAGGGGCGTCAGGTCGTCGAATGCCTGTTCGGCAAGCCCTACCGAAGGATTGCCACGCGATATGAGAAAAGCCATCAATGACATGGGCATGCCGTCATTTGCCCCGGTATGGCTACGCTGAAACCTCAGCCGAACCTGGCGCGAAAATAACTAGCGCTAAGACGCTTGCCAAAAACAAGTCAGCCTCACTGAATTGGTGTTCATTACTGTTGGTTAAGTTATTCAGTCTATTTCAATTCGCTGAAAAACTTCCTGATCGCAAGCACGCGCAGCTTTAAGTCTTCATGCTTTAATTCAATGCGCAGTTTGTCCTGTCCTATCATCCTGATGTGACGTTTACTCTGAATCAGCGTGATGATCTTCATCGGGTCTATCGGCGGATTTTGCACGAACTGAATCTGGATCGCAGCATCAGAGGCGTCCACTTTGCAGATACCCAGCGGTTTTGCGGCAATGCGCAACAAATGACTGTCCAGCAGCGTTTGAGCCGCTTCAGGCAACAGACCGAAGCGGTCGATCAGTTCCTGGTGCATGTTGTCGAGATCAGTCTGGCTGCTGCAATTGGCCAGTCGTTTGTAGATCACCAGGCGCTGATGTATGTCGCCGCAATAGTCATCGGGCAGCAGGGCAGGTGCATGCAGGTTGATTTCGGTAGTGACGCCCAGCGGATGCGCCATATCAGGTTCATGTCCCTGACGCAGCGATGTCACTGCCGCATTAAGCATATCGGTATACAGCGAGAAACCGATTTCCTGCATTTCGCCGCTTTGCGATTCACCCAGCACTTCGCCAGCGCCGCGTATTTCCAGATCGTGCATCGCAAGATAAAAACCGCTACCCAGTTGTTCCATCGCCTGAATTGCTTCCAGACGTTTTTTCGCCTGCACTGTTAAGCCATCCAGACTATCCACCAGCAGATAGGCATAAGCCTGATGGTGTGAGCGTCCGACACGGCCGCGCAGTTGATGCAACTGGGCAAGCCCGAAACGATCGGCGCGATTCATGATGATGGTGTTCGCCGTAGGGATGTCGATTCCTGTCTCAATGATGGTGGTGCACAGCAGAATATTGAAACGTTGCTGATAAAAATCACGCATCACGGCTTCCAGTTCCCGTTCACCCATTTGCCCGTGCGCGACCCGGATGCGCGCTTCAGGCAACAGTTCGGCGAGTTTTTCCGCCATGTTGCCGATGGTGTCGACCTCGTTGTGCAGAAAATAAATCTGACCGCCGCGTTTCAATTCCCGTAACACGGCTTCTCTTATGACGCCCTGACTGTAGGAGCTGACGAAGGTTTTAATCGACAAGCGTCGTTGCGGAGCCGTGGCGATGATGGAAAAATCGCGCAAGCCTTCCAGAGACATTGCCAGTGTGCGTGGAATCGGCGTGGCGGTGAGCGTCAGAATGTCTACTTCAGCACGCAGTGCTTTGAGCTTTTCTTTTTGCTGCACACCGAAACGGTGCTCCTCGTCGATGATCAACAGACCCAGATTGTCAAATACGATGCCTTTCTGGATCAGCTTATGCGTGCCGATGATGATATCCAGCTTACCCTCGGCCATTTCTTTGAGCGATTGAGTCTGCTCTTTTGCAGAGCGAAAGCGTGACAGTTCGCCAATGCGGATAGGCCAGTCGGCAAAGCGGTTGGAGAAGTTTTGAAAATGCTGTTCGGCAAGCAAGGTGGTCGGCACCAGTACGGCGACCTGTTTGCCATCCATCACCGCAACAAAGGCCGCTCTTAAGGCGACTTCGGTTTTGCCGAAACCCACATCCCCGCAGATTAACCTGTCCATCGGCTTGCCGGATTGCAAGTCTTCAATCACGGCGTTGATCGCCGCAGCCTGATCAGGTGTTTCCTCGAAACCAAAGCCTGCGGAAAATTCTTCGTAATCGCGCAGGGTGATTTTAAACGCGTGGCCACGGCGGGTGGCACGCTGTGCGTAAATGTTAAGCAGTTCAGCTGCAGTATCGCGTACCTGTTGCATCGCGCGGCGTTTGGCTTTGTCCCAGACACCTGAGCCCAGTTTATGCAAGGGAGCTGTCTCCGCTGCCCCGCCGCTGTAGCGACCGATGACATGCAACAGGGATACCGGCACGTAGAGTTTGTCGCCGCCTTGATATTCCAGCAACAAAAATTCGCCGATTCCTTCGCCAATATCAAGATTCACCAAGCCCTGATAACGCGCGATGCCATGCTGTTCATGCACTACAGGGTCGCCTACTTTCAGTTCGGACAAGTCGCGCAACATGCCTTCGATGTTGGTTTTTTTAGCGATACGCGCGGCGCGGTTGCGCGGTTGTGCTGCGTAGAGTTCAGTTTCAGTGACAATGGCAAATTGTTCATCCGGCAACAGGAAGCCATTTTGCAGCGGCCCTACGCCCAGCATGAAGGCATTTTTGCTGGCGATAAAACTTGCAAAATCTTCACCAATTTTAGGCTTTAAACCATATTCGAGCAGATAGCCCGCCATGATTTCGCGGCGTCCCAGACTGTCTGCCAGCAGCAGCGTTCGACCGTTAAAGCTTTTCAAAAACTGTTCAAAATCCTGGGTAGGTATCTCTGCATGCCGGTTGACCGCAATAGCCGGAATGCTGGCGGTCGCGCAGGGCGTCAATGTGCCGGAATCTGAATCGAGGACGATATCCAGCCGCGCGTAGGATTTGAGGGCAATGAAGAAGGCTTCAGCATCCATGAACAGGTCGCTGAGCGGTAACAAGGGGTGTTGCGGATCTCCGCGCAGCAGGTTATAGCGCGACAGTGCATCTACGCCGAATTGTCCTATGGCTGCATCGACATTGCCGTGCAGGCAAATAGTGGCATTTTTTGGCAGGTAGTCAAACAGCGTGGCGGTCTTGTCAAAGAACAGCGGCAAATAATATTCGATCCCGGCGGGTGCGTTGCCTTTACTTACTTCCTTGTAAATTCTTGATTTGGCCGGATCTCCCTCGAAGCAGTCGCGGAAACGCTGACGAAAATGCGCTTGTCCTTTCTCATCCAGCGGGAATTCACGCGCTGGCAGCAAGCGGATTTCCGGCACCGGATACAAGGTGCGCTGCGTGTCAACGTCAAAAGTTGCGATGGTCTCGATTTCATCATCAAATAAATCGATGCGGTAGGGTAGTACGCTACCCATGGCAAACAAATCAATAATGCCGCCGCGCACGCAATATTCGCCCGGCGACAATACCTGTTGCACATGACTGTAGCCGGCAAAAGTCATTTGCTCGCGCAATACCGGCAGATTTAGCTTCTCACCGCGTTTAAGAAAAAAGGTAAAAGCGGCCAGATATTCGGCGGGTGGCAAGGGATAGAGCGCGGTGGTGACCGGTACCAGCAATACGTCGCATGACTGGCTGCGCACATGATGCAAGGTTGCCAGTCGTTCCGAAATCAGATCCTGATGCGGAGAGAAATGATCATAAGGCAGTGTTTCCCAATCGGGGAGCAAATGCACTCTTAATTTGGCTGCGAAAAACGGGATTTCTTCCAGCAGTCGTTGTGCCTGCAGCGCACTGGCGGTGATGATCACCAGCGGTGCCTCTTTTTGGGCTAGCTGTGCCAATGCCAGTGCATCGGAGGAACCGGTCAGTCTGGAATAACGCGGACGGGGGTGTGATGATGTAAACAGCATGGCAGATTACAGGCTAAAGACAGTAGCTGTGCATTATAAACGCTAAGCAGGTGGAAGTCATACGTAGCCTGGAAGCGAAGCTGGGTAAAGATAGTCGCTGGGCAATCAGGACGAGGTCGTTGGTGACAGGAGTATGATGGAACATCTGAATCCATGCGGCGCATGTGGTTGCGCTGGAAAAGCTTTCCGAAATCGAGCGTGGTCAGTGGTGTTTTCAACGTTATGTGCAAAATCTGCCCAGTTCGGGGGAAATTGTGCGGTTTGATTGCTCATGGTACAACAGGGCTGGGGTGGAACGCGTGATGGGCTTTTGTACACAGGATGAATACAATGAATTAATGCGGCAAACGCCTGAATTTGAGAGAACTTTAGCCAGAAGTGGTATTTATCTGATCAAGTTCTGGTTCTCAGTCAGCAGTGAGGAGCAGCACCGTCGTTTTGAGGAGAGAAGACTGTACCCGCTCAAGCAATGGAAACTCTCGCCGATTGATCTGGCGTCGCGGGATAAACGGGATGATTACACCAAATCCAAAGAGGCGATGTTCTTTTATACGAATACTGCAGACTCTCCCTGGACGGTGATTAAGTCGGAAAGCAAGAATCGCGCCCGCCTGAACGCCATGCGTTACGTGCGGCACAAACTGCCTTATGCCAACAAAAATCTGGAAGCAATCGGCCCCATGGATCCGCTTTTAGTCGGACGAGCACATGTGGTATATGAGCGTGGCGAAAAGGAATCAGCGATCCTTTTAATGGTGAGTAAGTCAAACTCTCCTTATTCGCGAATTTTCGGTGTATTTGCAAGCAATAAAAGTTTCTCGTCATACCCGTGGCAGGATAAATACTGATTTATCCTGGTTTTTAGCTGCGGGAAACAGGATTGCCGATCTGGAAACTCATTTCAGCAAGCATAAAGATGATTCCCTTTAACAGAAATGTGAGTTTGCGTAGCAGGGCAGCTATTCTGTATAGTAGGCGGGTATCTTTGTGTAGCAGGCCAGTCATTCTGTATAGCAAGCCAGCCACTCTGTGTAGCTATTGACAGGTTTGTGCTTAGAAAAGATTCCCCTGCTCAACAGAGAGATTCAGCTACTACATAGACACGCCGGCCTACTTGCAGGAGATGCTCGGCTGCTACACAGACCACTGCCCTGCTTACGAGAGGTGCTCGGCTCTATGGGAGCGGCTTGCCTACTCAAGAAAACAACTCTCCGGCTCATAAGAATTATTGTAAGCAGAAGGGCAGTCAGACCCCCCGGTGTCAGACTAGTTGTCGCCTCAAAAATTTAACTTTGAGGTGTGGAGGCGACAATGGTAATACGATATTCAGAAGCATTTATCGAGCAGGCGTTAGTTAAGGTATATTCCCGTGGCGAGC
>Ga0316223_1000502_pt1 | contig 46479 bp, 76 predicted proteins | sample TBH18009metaG_FD_206007 | JGI IMG/M metagenome (GOLD analysis project Ga0316223, IMG submission 206007) | Freshwater microbial communities from Trout Bog Lake, Wisconsin, USA - TBH18009 | ecosystem: Environmental > Aquatic > Freshwater > Lake > Hypolimnion/Profundal zone | place: USA: Wisconsin...
AAGCCCCTGCCATGCTTTCTGTAAGTCCATTGACGATTTTATTCTCATAGACTCTGGCAAAAACTGAAAATAATTCATATTTTTCTTCTAATTCTGTAGCCACCCCATAGGTGGTGTTCCCTTCAGGTTCTGGGACATCTATTACACCCAAAAATAATTTCATACATATTCCCAATGATGTTTATATGTCATTTTTTTATTTTTACAGGCTTTAATCAAAGAATGAGTATCTAAAGATTTTATCTTCATCCTAGAAAAATTATGTTCATTGATCCATTTTTTTGCATCAATTAAAGTATTGAAAATTTGTTTTGTTTCAATACATTTTATTTTTTTTGCCATAGGATGATTTTTACCAAAATGTATTGGTGGTTTTGATCCTATTTTTAAACTAATTTTTCTTTTTTTACTTTTATATTCTTCTGTTATATAACTTCTATCAATTACTGGCAAATTTTTCCAAAAATTCTTAGAAGATTTTGATATTTTTTCTTTTGTTTCAATGGTATGTTTAAAATTTCTTCTTTTTAATTTTTCAGATTCTGGCATAACATAACCAGAACCACTTTCACCACCATTAGTCAAATTAGCAAGTTTATAACCCATGTCTTTAAAACATGAAATTAATAATTTTTCATGATCTAATGCTTCTTTTTCTGTATCCCAATAAGCCAAAATTTTTGCATTAAAACCATATTTATTAACAATATTGTGCCAATAAGGGTTTCTGCTTACTGATCTTTTATATCTTCTGTCAATACCTTTACCAATGTAAAAAATTTTTCCTGTATCGGCAGTTTGATGACAATAAGTGTAATACATCAAGTTAGCCCCCAGAGAGTTCCAAGAGATTGCATAAATGCCATCGCTTGTCTGCCATAAGGATTTTTAATCGCTTGCAAAGAAATCAAATCTAGATTTTGCAATCCTAAACCGACTGCCAGGGATTCATTAGTAGAAACATCCCCTGCATTACTGATAACACCAGCAACAAAGTTATTCATGCCATAAGCCAATCTTGCATCAGAAAAGAAAGTTTGACCTGGTAAATCTTGTTGCCATTGTAATAAATTGCTACCACCCAAGTTATACACAGTTAAAGTATAAATATCTGGTGAAGTAACTGAAAAATCAAGCGGAACTAGGTCTAATGCGACCTGATAAGCATACTGATAACCGACATCATTATCAGCAATAGCGGTAGTGGGAATGCCCATTACAGCCCTTGTCCAAGCAATAAAGCCAGTTAATGATGGGGATGTAATGGGATCACTCATAATCTACCTTATTTTCTTGGTCTACCCCGACTTTTGATCGGCTGAACACCTTCTCGAATGACTTCAATAGTTTGTTCAAACTTTTCGCTATTATCACCTGCATTTCGCTTTTCTTCCACTACTTCTATCTCAAGTCCTGATTTTTGTTTCAATCCCATTTCTTGAGCCTTGGCAGAAAGGATTTGATCGGCTGCTGCTGCGGTGACATTTCTAGCTTGTTGAGCACGATCAATTGCTTCTTGTTCGCTTTGACTAAGTCCAGCTTCAATAGCTTCCACATTAATAGGCTTGTCAATTCGATAAGCAATGCCACCAAAACCTTTTTTGACCTTATTAGCTTCCATCATTCCATAAATAGAATGCTGCTTAATAATATGGTCAATTTCATCATGACTACCATTAATTTCCCATTGACCACCTGCACGAATGCGGTGATGAAATGGGCGAGGATTTTCCAACAACATATAAGTGAAGTTGAAATCTTGTTTACTGCAATTGGCTACATAAAGTTTCATCATAATTCCCCAATTTGGGTGGGGGACAGATCAAGCGGAATCTTCTTTAAGGATTCCCTGCCCCCCATTGAATCTACACTCGGCTTGACACAAGTAGTATTACTATAACAAAAAACCACCCGAAGGTGGCTTTTTGATTAAAGCTAGATTGCTTAGTAAGCAGCAGACAAAAGGCTGATTGCTTCTGGGCGAATACCCCAACCTGAAGTGCTACGCATAGTGTAGAGGGTAGTAATACCACCATCAGCAATAGGAGTAGGGATTTCAGTAGGAGCAGACACATCAGTAAGCATCAATGAAGTTGCTGTCTGATTAGGTGTCAATGTTGCAAAAATGTTGGTATTGATTTGAGCATTTGCTTTAGGAATCTTCAATTCTGGAGCAATTAAAAGGATCAAATCTGTACCACCAGCACCTTGACCGATCAAAGTGTCATCAGCAGCGAAAGATACATCATCGCCACCTGCCCATTGAGCAACAGTTTCGACCAAGCCAGCAGCAGTTTCAACACCAGCACCGATACGCTGGAATTGTGTCAATGACACTACACCAGAGTAGCTGATTTGGCTAATGAATCGCTGTGGAGCAAGGAAAACTAAGCGCAAAGGTTGACCGATTTGCAAAGTAGACACTTTCAAGCTGCCAATCATGTTCAATAGGTATTGAGCAAGTTGACCGCTATCCCATGTGCTATAGCCAGTATTGCCATTAGTGTCTGAACCCAAAACTTGATGGGTAGCACCATTGGTGTTTACTAGACCTTCGCCATTTGCAGGGTTGTAGCCATACAAAAGCGCATTACGCAATTGTTGAGCAATACCTTGGCGAGCAGCCAGGCGCATTGCTTGTGGCAGCGCATAGCCCCATGCGCCAGTAGCAGCTTCATCGAAGTTGTCATACTGAGCACGAGTTTGCAGACGATAAGTTGCAGTCGAGATCATTGAAGGAATTACAGATGCGCTAGGCAGTTGATTAGCTGTAGATTGATTAGCTGAAACCTGAGTTGTCAATTGAATCTTTTTAGCATAAACATACAAATCCGCTTCGCCAAGGCGAGGCATTGGATTTTCTGTAGCAAGGGTAGTAAAAGCACCTGAAGCCAAGCTGTATTGCATAATCAACTCAGGCATCATGTAATGCGGATTTACTGTTACAAATGAAGGAGCAAAACCTGACATAATATTTTTCCTTTGTTAGATTTGAACAACTGCAATAAAGCCAGTTGAAGTCCAGTTAGCATTACCAGTACCGCTTGAATACGATACTAACTTATTGTTGGCAGTACTTGTGCGAAGAATTTTGCAAGGTACAGCAAAATTGCTTGTAGCAGTTGTAGTCAATAACAAATTGGTAGTGTCCCAGTATACAGTTTCAGTAATGGATGAACCATCCAAGGCTACGACTGAAGAATCGCAAGGCAATGGAATACGAGCACCACTACCAAAGCGGTAGAAGTTTACAGACATACCAGGTGAGAACAAAGGTGCTGTGCTTTGTGGAGTTGTAATACCACCAAATGCCTGGTTATATACAGCAATTCCAGTAGGAGCAGAAGAAACACCAGCTTGAACAACTGTTCCACCTAATGTATCAGTACCTGGTTGTGGTTGTGAATAGTAACCATTTTGCAAAGTTGGGATCAACTCAGTAATAGGTACACCACCCCACAAAGGAGTTGTTGCAGCAGTTGATAAAGTACCAGATGCCAAAGCAAACTTAACTGCTGGATCATCTAGCGCATCACCTTGAGTAAAACCATTGCTATTAGTGTTAAATAAACCACTAGCTACAGTTGTTACCATAGGTTGTAAAGAGATTTGTGCGGTCATGGCTTATTCCTTATCGCTTATTGTTGAAAAGATGAAATTCTTTGACTCGCATAGAAGGAACTTTAAAGTCACCTAGCCATGCTTCCATTGCGCCTTTGAATTTCGTGATTGTACGACCAGCACGATCTTTTTCATGAATTTCAATCAATTGATCTGGGGCGAACATAGTTGGTGATTTAGCAGCCATCAAAGCATCATTGAAAATTTGTTTTTCAGCAATATTTAACAATTGTGCATCTTTAATAGAAGCCAAGTTTACTGACTTGTAGCTATCAGAATAGGCTTGGAGACCACGCAACAAACGCTTGCGATAAGACAATAGACCTTCGCCTTTTAATGGGCGAGAAGCAGATTTACCGAAGGAAGCATAAACAGAATCAGCTTTAGCTTGTGCATCGCACATTGCAGCTTCTTCTTCATCTTTACGCATTGCTTCTTCTTCCTCATCATCGTCATCTTTTTTGAATTCCATGTGACCAGGATGTTCAACCATGCCTTCATCATCAGGCTTGATTTCACCATGATCATGTTCTTTTGGATCAGAACCTTCTGCATCTTTACGCTTTTTAGAATCGTCATCTTTACGCTTCTTGTCAGCTTTACGCATCATATAGGCTTTAGCTTCAGATTCAGACTCATCATCATCATCTTTTTTAGCCATTTCTTCTTCCTCATCATCATCGTCTTTACGATGTTTTGAGTCATCATCTTTGCGCTTTTTATCAGCAGCAGTAACTAATGGTGGAGCAGGTAATTCCTTCTCCATCGCATCCATTCTTGCAGCCAAATCGCCTAGCACAGCGAGTACAGCATCCAACTTATCACCTTGGGCATCTGCCTTTGGTGCAATAGTATTGTCATTCATATCAGACACCTCTTGGTTATTTAAAAGAACTCCTGTGGCATCGCCACCCTTATCCCATACACCTCTAGACCCTCTAGCTTTCGTAACGATAGCTATATGGTCTAAAAGAAATGGAACACCTTCTATTAAGAGTGGCTCGCCATTCTCAGTAGTTAGTGTAGTGTTTCCAGCAGTATTGTCAAATACTACTGAAGGTGAGGTAGAAATCTCTCCCTCACAAATTTCATTTACAGCATCTTGGTCATAGATTTTAGCAATGCCCCAGACTTCATCGCCTTTAATATAAGGAAGCATAATACTTCCTACTGCACGATTTTTAAATTCCTTAGAAGTAAGAACCGCAGAATCTGGATGATCCATAATGACCATTAATCCATTACATCTTTTTAAGAACTCATCATTTAGATAAAGTGATGGGTCTCTCCAGACATTCTCGCCAATGCTTGACCGATAAGCCAATCCAGTACCAGTAATGCGGATAGCCAATAACATGATATTGGCATACATTTGTGGACTTGGAATAAGGTTATCAGCCATTAACTGAGCAACATCGGTCTCAGTCTTAGAGGATGCAATTTTGAATGCAACTTCTAAACCAGGATGTAATGGCAAAGGTGGGCAAAGCGGATCGCACCAATCATAGCCAGTAGACTCATAATTGAGTTTGACTTCTTCTTTTTTTACATCTCTAGCAATGTAGGTGCAGAATTGACCATCATCGTGTAATACTTCTAATTTACCCTTATAGTCAATGCCAGTTTCTTCTTTAGTTTCTCTGCGAGCAGCTTCTTCTAAAGTTTCGCCTTCTTTTTGATGACCGCCTGGCACACACCAGGTATTAGGATAATCGCCACCGCCTGAACCTCTGCGAATTAATAAAGTATGACCTTCACCAGTAACAAACATGATTCCAGAAGCCCGACCTGCTGCACCAGCATTATTAGCAATTGGAGCAACTAATTCTGGGGTTTTAGCTACTAGATCAGCAGCATCTGGCACACAATTTGGTACTTCTTTGCCATCTTTTTCTTTCATGCCAACTTGTTTATAGCCTTCCCAGCAAGGGTCAGCATCTTGACCAAATCTAGGTACTGTTTGAGATTGGTCTTTAAGACCTTGGATGATTTTAGCTACATCAGCTAAATCACCTTGAAATTTCTTTAATTCATCTTTTTTGCCAGCACGAATGACGATTTCATCATCTTCTTTAAATTCTGGAGTGCTGAGTGGAGTAGCTTTTTCTGGGAAATCACCAGAATCATCTTCGCTGTGTTTGATGAATTTTTTAGCCACTTCTTTAGGAATTCCAATGTTGCTATGTCCTGCCAATGCAGCATACATAGCTTTTCTTTGTTGTTCCGACTTAAATGGCATAAAACTACCTTACAGTATTTTTGACGATTGTAACGCTAGTTTGCCTTTTTTTGTAAGCATTTCTTCAGGCATCTTTCGCAAACTGTAAATATATTTGTAATAACAGCGACAGTATACTTCTTCACCTGGAGTGGTAATGTCATCAGTATATCCATTAGTGGCTTTAATAAATCCTTTTTCGCTTGCCCAATTACCTCTAATGACATAAACCTTTTCATCCCTTTCTTTATGATCTTTGCGGTAATCATAATTAATTTGTTTCCAATGAGAATGCCATTTACCAGCAATTGCGCCATTATCAACAGCGACAATATCATTAATGTTAGAAATCAATTTATGGGTTTGATCTATTACAACTCGCCTTTGATTAAAAGGCATTTTTGCTAAAGACTTTTTAATATTTTGTTTTTCTTTAACTTTGTCGACAGCCAAAGAACCGCCTTTAGGAATGGATGTAGCCCAACCTTCAAATCTTCTGAGCACATCTGTAATACTTTGTTCTCGATTGTATTTAATCAAGTTTGCAGAAGCCATGATTCTGCGATCTAGTTCAGACCTAAGTTTTGGCTTTAATCGGTCAATGTCATATTTGGATACTTCTTTATTGACTAGACCGCCTTTAGTCACCAGGCGAGAAAAGGCTGCATTTAAAGACTTTTCCATTTCCTTTTGCATCTGGGCTTCTGACATCAAAGCCTTTTCTGCTGCTTCTTTAATCTTTTTAAGCCAATTGTCTACTCGACTTTGAGAATCAAAGCCATATTCAATAAAGTCATTAATGGCAGCAGTAAGAACTTCAAAAAATGTCATTCTGTATCTTTAATAAAAATAGTTCCCAGGCAGCAGGGTGCATACGACTTTTGCCAGTTTCATAATCTGACCATCTTGCTTGGGTAGTATATATTAAAGATGCAGCTTTGGATTGAGATAATGCAGCCCTGGCTGCAATAATTTCTTCTGGTTTTGGGGTAGTACCAAGACCACCCCTTTTTCTAGTTTTAGTCATCTTCTGATACAAGTCCTAAATTAAGGGCAAACACAAACATTTCATATTCAAACTTTTCTAATGCTTTGCTTTGGAATGGCAAGTCTGTCAAATATTCGCAAAATAGCAATTTGTCCTGAGTTGCAGCATAAGCCTTGGCATTTTCTAAAGTTAAAAATTTATCTATCATACTATTCCCTTTCATGGAAAGCCCCCGAAGGGGCATCAATTAAGCAGCTTCTACTTCTGGAGCAATGACACCAACTGAAATCCAATATTCATTGTGCATATAACCACCAGCAAATAACTTGTAAACCAAGTGACTTGCATACCCATTGAATCTCATGTTGTAAAAACTATGGGCATCTTTGAAACTATCTGGAGCACCTTCCATGCCAGAGTAATATCCTTTCATGAACTGGTAAATCTTTTCACCCAAGGCATCACTCATTTTATTGTCAACAAAGGCATATTTCACTTGGGGAATGTCATCCCTGCGATTGCTGATCTCATAAATATCTTCCATGCCATTGAAGTGACCATACTCAAACTGACTGACATAGCTGCTCAACTCAGCATATTGCGCTGGGGGCAAATCCTGAACATACACATGAATGCTGCTACCCATGCTATAGCTTTTGCTGCGAACTTGACCAGCGATGCCTTTGGCTTTCATAAACTGGCGAACCATTTTGGCAGCACCAGCATGACTACTAATTGAACCCATGATTAACTCCTTATTTGATGATTAATAAACACTACAACTTAATAATATACTAATTAGGGATAATGTCAAGCAGCTTGTAGCTTTTTTTCACAATATCCATATTCTTCTTCCAAGATCATGCGAATGTGCTCCCGATCCACAGAATCCCCAACTACAGGAATACCGCAGCGATACTTGCGACCATCCTTTGATTGCAAAAAGCGGATAGCTTGCTTAATGATTTCATAAGGCACTCCCATGTCATAAATACCGCCATCGCCATAAAAGCTGTAAACATATCTAGCGAACACAACCAAATCTTTATAAGCCATAGCCATTTCAATTCCTTTTATTAGCGACACATTCAGCACAATCACACTCAACCACATCATTCCTGGCTGATTCCCTTAATTCTTTCATTGAGTCATAACCTCGCACATGAACCAGATCATCAGAGAATCGGAAGCCATAAGGCAGGTTTAGGATGTAATCAACATATCCATTACCCATTCCTTGATCCCCAGAGACATCGACATCTCGAAAAACATTTAATTTGTATTTCATATCAATTCCTTTCAAAGCCCCCGAAGGGGCAGGTTTATGCTTCAAACACTCTCAAATGACCAGGGTTCATCCATTCAGCGAACAAGCCATATTTCCGCAACACATTGATGATTTCTGGGCTGACTCCAAATTCCCAATCAGGCATTCGATAGCCATCATAGTAGTCAACAAACTGGTAGCTATTGGCTTCTTCAGCACTAATGTCAAAGCGATCTTCAGCATCACTATGGACAAAAACTGGAACACCGATTTTTTGCAAGGCATTAAAGGCTCTGCGGTAATTTGCTCTCATTTCAATTTCCTTTCATGATTAATAAACACTACCCCTCTATCTTATACCTATTTAGTATAGAGTCAATAGGTTTTGTGCAAAAAACAACAAATATTTTTGATGTTGTATTTTTGTCATACATCTAAAAATAATTGATAAAGTACTTGCATCTATACTTAATAAGTATGATACTAATAATGTAGTGTTAATCATCAATAAAGGAGTTAATCATGGCTTTTTATGTTTGCGGTGTCCCAGTTTTCGGTATTGAGCAAGCCCAGGAGATGTATGCGATTGCGGTTGCTGGTGGTGCGATGATCCAGGCAGAAGCGATTGCAGAAGTTATTGTCCAAATGCAATACATGGGGGTGTGAAATGAGTTTTCCTATTTATGGCTATGAAGTGTTTAGTCTCCAGCAAGCCCAGGCAATTTTGGCTTTAGCGATTGCAAAAGGTCAGGTTCGCAGGGCTGCGGTTGCGAGAGCAGTTATCCAACAATTCCAAGGAGCAGCAGAATGAATATTCAATTGAACCAGGAGCAAGCAGATTTGCTATTGCATTTGCTCCAGATGGTAGATGGTCGAGTGCAGTATGCAGATGTCCAGGATCAAATCAATAATTTACTTAACCAAGTTGGGGGTGCAGTATGAATATTTTAGTTGCCAAAAAAATTAATGGAATTTTCCAAAAAGTTGGTGTTCGATATGCAAACAAGCTGCCAGATGGCGGTTTCCCAGGAGTTGTTTATAACTTGTTTGTCAATGCTGATTTTTATTTTAAGGATGAACCAGCAGCAATTTCATTTGACATTATTTTGGGTGGTGATGAATTTCGAGTTTCTAAATTTTAAGGGGATTGTGATGTCTAGTTACTATGAAGATTTAAAAGTTAATAATCCAGCCAAGTATGCAGATTTAAAAATTGCTGGCAATTCTGACAAAGTTGCATTAAAGAATATGATTCGAGCATTATCTATTTTGCCTGGTCTTAATTCTGAAGCGGATGATCTTCGCCTGGCAGCAGCAAAAAGATTATTAAAGAATCGCTATTAAAATAAGCCCCTTGTGGGCTTTTTGCTCTATCCTATAGGGATAGATGTATGATACAATTTAATGAAAGGAGTCTATATGCAAATAGGCAAATATGAGATTAGTGACGATGCAATTTTTTGTATTGTTGTTGAAGATGAAATTCCTGTAAGTATTGGTGCTGGCTCTGATATTCCAAGAATTGCCAAATGGAGCAATGGAGAACCAAAAGAATACAATTTATCGGCTTATCACCTTCCAATTACCAAAGAAAAATTTTATGAATTGGCTATTTTAGACCATTCAGCATCATAAATTTCTTTCATCTTTTTACCATTAACCTCATAAGTATTTTTTTCTTCTGAGGTTAAATCCCTTTTCTTGGCTATGCCTTCTAAAGTTCTATTTTCTTTATACAAATCATGAGCCTTGTGTTTTGCTTCTAACATCTGAGGCATATTAATTTGTATTTCAGCATAAGAGCCATTAACCATAAAAACCATATTGACATCTCGATAACCAGTATCTCCTAGTGATGGAGAATTGGGATCAAGTGTATTTCTATTTTTAACTGGTTCTCCATACTTATCTTTAAGTTTGGAAATAATTTCATTTGAATTTTTTAGATTTTTGATTTCAAAAGTAGTTCTTAACAAATCTTTAATTTTGGATGGATCGCCATCATAATCATCAATAATTTTCTCTACAGTCCTCTGCGATCCCTTTAATGGCACAACATCAATTTCAGCACCAATTTCATCTGCAATGGTTAAATTAAGTTTGTCAAAATCATTTTTATTTTCAGCAACTTTTTTGTAAATTTCTAATAGTTCTTTTTGTTTATCTTTAGGAAGTTTTTCAATATCTTCTTTTTTAACACTTTCTTTTAGATAATCATCTGGATTAGATGGTTTAAAAGTCTTTAAAGTTATTCTTTCTTTATGTCCAGGTGCTTTAGGTGGCTCTGCTGCTGTAGGTTTATTTACTGCCTTTGGTGGCTCTGGTGGTTGTGGAATAGATTTAGCTGCCACAGTATATGGGGCTTGTGCTCGACCACCAGGCATAGTAGTGGTTGCTGCGCTACCACCTGCTCCAGATGTGAATTTTCCATCCGCATCCCTGGGATGGTCTTGTTCTATGAAAGCATCAGCTTTTGGGGTGGGGTTTGCCCAATCCCCCTTTGCAAAATAAGCATCCAATCTAGGTAAGTTTTTAAGTTCTTCTTCTGGAATTTCATATTCAGCGATTGCATCAGCATCCAATTGCATAGAACTTTGGAACATATCTGGCATTTCATTCAAATTGTCAGCAGCCCATTGAATTAAATTTGCTCTATTTTGTGGATCAATAACTGGCAGCATTGTACGAAGTACTTCAGTAACACCTTTTAGCTTAATGTCATCAACTTTGACTTTTTCGCTTGGCGGTTCTTCCATGAGTGATTCCCACTCAGGTTTGAAAGCATTTTTCCATGAATAGAATGCTTGCTCATAGGTCATCTTGCCATATTGCTCTGGATAGGCAGATTGAATAGATTCAAATAATTCTTTATTCCAGGCTCGGTGCATTACGATCTTGTCAAAGAATCGGAACAAAGATTCCATGTCAACTCGAATGCCATCAATGTACTGGACAATGGCTTTTGCATCTTCAGTACCTTCACCAAAGCCTTGAGTAAATGCTTCATCTTTGAGTAGCATTGCAGGGACATCGGAAGCAGCAGCAATATTGGCAATGATGTTATCTCTGGCAGTTGTCATTGCAGTTGCAGTATTGGTCAAATCAATGGAGTTGATTTCTTCATCAATATCAATTGATAGCACATTGCCAGTACCGCCTTCTTGCAAATAAGTGCGCTTAATACCAGCAGCAGTTTGCATTAAGCGATTGACAATAGACCCAGCAGGTTTTTGCTTGGCAATAATCAGACCTGACTTAAAAGTAACCAGATCATCAGTAATCATTGACTGTACAAAAGACTTTAGCGGATACAATGCCCTTTGAAACACACTTCGACCTGTATACCCGAAAGCACTAGATTGGAAAGACAGGTAGATAGGAGTGCCATTGAATACCACCACGCTACGGCTAGGATGATAAGGCTGACCAGCAGCAGTAGTATATGCAAGAGGTTTTTGAAAGTCTGGCGCATTTGGGTTCTGGTTTGTAACAATCGAACCAGCCATGTTTAATGGGTCTAACTGATTAAAATAAATGTTGAGATCAGGAAGCTGCCAAGGATCAATAGGCTCAGTAGTAGGAATCTTATCAGCACCCACAACAATTCCACCAGCCCCATAAGTGCGATTGATAAACATAACATCACGAATATGATTAGTAGCACCTAATTTTTCCCATTCTTTTTGAAATGCCTCGACCAACATTTCCTTTGGTTCTGCATCTACAGTAATAATTCTGGGTTTTGAAAGAGCCAAGCGAACTGGCTTTTCAACTAATTTACCGCCTAATGGGTGATATTCCCAAATGATTTTGCATAATTCATAACCTGCCTGTGAACCTGGTTGGATATTCTCAGAACTGAGCAGGTTCATTAATTCACCACCCAGATAAGTATTATTCACCATCACATCAGACATAGTTATTCCTTAGTAGCCATATTTATCGCCAACACCAATGGCTAAACTATATACGAAAGCATCTAGCAAGTCATCTGCTCTTTTGTAGGCATCTTTATCGCCAATTCTAAATCCAGTTACCTGAGTTAATAGGTGATTACGACTAGCATTTTTAAATGTCATAGTCTTATCAAAAGCATAATCGCTAATCTTCATTAAGCCCTGGTGAAAGTAACCCGATACAGAAATGGCTCTTTCATCCTTGCCTACTGAGGTTAACCCTGAGTCAATGGCATGAGTATTCCATCCTCTTGCTCTGCCTTGTTGAATCAAAATTGATCCAGCAGCAGCATCTTCAATAAATGTACCGACAACTCCCTGCCTTGCATTAGTCAATCTAGCGAGTTCTTCTAATCTGGAAAATACACTTGGCATCCAATTTTCTAGCATTGCGCCATCAATTTGCACAATATCCCAATCCAATAAAATCAGGTTATATGGATTTTGGGTATATCGGTCTACAGCAACATAGACAATGGCAGTACCATCATTTTCTTTACCGCCTTTGACCGCAGTATCAATGACTGCATATACACCATCGCATTTACTAGGGTAAACCACAGGTTTATTATCGACCAGCAGCTTATCTAGGCTAAAGAATGCTTCACCTGACCAATCCACGAATTCAGCCAGGTATTCTTGCTTAAATACCATTGGATGATTTTCTCTCTCCAGCTTTTCCAATTCCTCTTTAGGTAGAAATGGATTAGTAAAGGTTGGAGCATGGTATTCAGTAAATCCATGTTCAGGCTGATTGCATATCTGCCAAAAGAAGTTGTCGCTATCAATTCCATTGGGTGTTGATGCTGTAATACAACTACCTTGATAATCGAGTAATGCTGGTTTGATAGCGGTTTGCCATACTTTAGACATATTGGGCTTGGTAAAGGCTGCTTCATCAATAAAGGCTTTATGGTATTTCCTGGATCGACCAGCCCTTTCATTTTCCAAAGTCCAGAAGTCTATGCGCCCACCAGTATAGGTTTGAATAATGCCATCAATCTTAGATGATGACTTAATCATGGGAGCTAATAGATCGGCTATTTCTCTAAAGGCTTCAGATTGGATTTTATAATCAGGTGCGAACCACCCTATTTTTTCGCCTTGGGCTGCTCCAGCACAAGCAATGTTTTGCATCATGGCAGTTTTGCCCCATCGCCTACCGCAGCGAATAGCAAAAAATCGAGTGGAAGCATCAAAGGCTTCTTGTTGTCCCTGGTGTAAAGGGGGTAATTCTATGGGTTCTCTACCTTGTTTTGACAGGGATGCCATTGACTGTCCAGTTATTGTTTTCTACATCAAATTGAACTTGATCGCCATATTTTTTAGGACACCATTTAGCTAATAGTTTTAGCCTAGTATCGACTTGTAATCTACGATGATTAAAAGCATCAGCCACTACGACTTTAACTTTTGTTGGTTTTCCTTGATCTTCAATGGTTTCTTTTGTTTCTAAATAGCAAGGAGTATCAGCAATCATTAGGGCTTCTTCGGCTATTGCATCAAAGCCAATCTCCCTTGCGTGTGCGATGTGTGCGGAAAATGTATTATCTTTTGCCATCCAATCATACACAGTTCTCCAGTTTGGCATTCCTTCAGATCGACAAATTGCTCTTAATGGCTCTCCATCTGACAATCTTTCAGTAATCTCATGGGCTATTTCTTCAGTAAAGGTGGATGGTCTGCCCTTTTCTTTCATAAATACTTCCATTCACCAAATAATTCTGGTTTTTTCCATGCAGCATATCTAAGCATGGCTTTTCTTTCTTCAATTTTTTCGGTGGTTGGTATATTTTTCCATTCATTGACAAGTCTAGCCATGAAATTTTTAATAATCCATACTTTTCTTTTAAATGAATCATTTTCATCTCTAAATGGTTGATTTCCGCCTTTGGCAATATTAAGAAGTTTTCCAGATTCTTTATATTGAGCAATCATTTGTTTTTCTAGGGATTGCCAATCATTACTTATAGCACAGGCTAATATAATCAATTCTACTGAATTTGGATTTTTTCTAATCCATTGATGTAATTTTGTATTTCGCCTTTTTGAGTCATAAATATGTTGTTTTAATCTTTTTTTTGGATCATCCGATTTTCCAATATAGATTATCTCTCCAGTTTTTTTATCTGAGAGTCCATATATTTTAGAAAATTTAACTTGTTTATCCATAATTTCTAGTGTCAGGTAGGCATCTTTTGGGATGTAGCGAATGCAAGGACAGTTGCACCCTACCTGACGATTGGAATATTAGCACAAGCTATTACAAAGTGTTAGTAGTAATACTGAGTTTGGTGTTAATCATGTCCAAAAGCGAATCTTCCGATGGGTAGATTTTTTCAAATGATTTTCTCCCCATTCCATGAATCCCTGCATTCCCTCTATGATGTTCTCTACACAAGGGGATAACAGGGGCTTGGTCTCTAGGTTTGGTTCTGCGGATGTGGTGCAACTCTGCTGGTGTGCCTTCTCCATATCCGAGGTGGTAACACAAAATGCAGCCAAATCTGGCAATTCTGTCATACATCCTTTTTTGTTCTTTATTTGCCATTTATCGCTAATGCAATATTGATTGCTTTACTTACTGCCTTCCATATTTCTTTAGGAAGTGTAATAGTAATCATGTCTGATCCCTTTAGGCTTGGGGATACTTCTACCCAATGATCCATGTACCAAGAAAAAAGGCTACCCTCTGGATTTTGGCTAAACCAGATTTGATTAGGCTTTGAGTCTACAGGATTTTGACCCCAGGGCAAAGTACCCATGTATTCAGGATTAAAAGAATAACTCATTTCTCATTAGCTTTTCTTAATCTCAATTTAACGACAATAATCAATATTGTTAGGTACATACCAGCCAACATTCCATAAGCGAATTCCATTATTTCTCTTGTGCCTTTCTTAACAAAAATGTTTACCTAAATTAAAGACAACATAAATCAATAAAACTGTTGGCAATATTATTTTCATAAACACTTCAAAAAAACTGTAATTCATTTCTCTTGTGCCTTTCTTAGTAATTCATGCGCAAACTCAACAACACCTTCATCAGAAAATTCATAACTATCAAACAATTTAATTATTTCCTCATCTGTTAGTGTCTTTGCTGGATGGGTGTAGAGTGGTGTGCCGACTTTTAAAACAGTATCAGCCATTACAGGGTCAAATTGTCTTACCCCAGTTACAAAGGCTACTGGTTCATCATCCCAGACTTTAGGTCTGACTATGCTAAATGTGCCATCTTGATTATCTTTAATCATATTTTCCCTTTCGTGGATTCTATAATACATCAATTCCTTGCTCTACTGCCCATGCCTGGATGTATTCGATCAACTCGATCATTTCAGGTACAGTTAAATCCGATGTCCTGCGAAAAACAATATCAACACCATGTCCATCAATTGCTGGTAACATTTCTACTGGTTCTCCCCTTGCTCGGAGCCAAGCTGCTGTTAGGAGTCTTTTCCATGTCTCTACTTCTTGTTTTTTTCCTACCCATTCTATTTTTTGGGCTATTTCTTGTATAAGCGCATGAAGTTTTGCATTTTGCTCTAAGCTGCGATTCTTAGGCTTAATCGAAACTGCATAGCCATCAGGGGCTTCTAAAATAGCTTGAATAGCATTTTTTCTGGCAACATGATGTGCCAGAATAAAGTTGCTTCTCATCTGCTGCCCCAAATTTGCTTTTCAAGATGAGCAATGTATTCGCTTTGGTGTTGTATGTGTTGCAATAACTTATCATACATTGACCGCCAATACTGAGCATCTTGTAAGGCTGCGCTAAGTTTCGCTTCTAGTTCTTCTCTATCCATTGTCCTGGTTCTCCGCTATTACCTTTTTGAAATTGATCCTTAAAATCTGCTTCTAAAGTAAGCCATAAATGTATTACTCTTTCGCTTCTAATGAACTGCTGAAACTTCAAAAGACCCCATTTCCTACGATAAATCAGCATCTGCCTTACTGCACATTGATGTTTATGCTTCTGTAAGTTCACTTACACTAACCCTTAGAGGGTGATAGTAATAAGCCCAAACACTTTTACGACCTTTGCCAGAATGATTTGCAATTAATCGCCTAGTGACATATCGTTGCTTTCTCAAATGACACAAAGCCATTGATACTTCAGGTGCTTTTAAATTGGTTTTTTGTGCCAAAACCGCTAAAGTAAATGGCATATCTTCCGATAAAAAAACTGCCCTGACCTTGACCAGAGCATTTGAACTTTTCTTTTCCATCATGTTGTCCTGTGTAATAGTTCAAAAAATATTAGCACAATTCATCGCCACGCAAATAAACAATTGCTTCCATATATTTTTCGTATCTTGCCCAATCAGCCAAAGATGGATTTGCCAATCTACTCATATCGCAGTTATCTCGCAAATCAGCCAATTTAACGATTCTAGCCAATGGGTTTTTAGAGCATCGAATAATAAATGAATGGTATGACTCACCAGGTCTACGACTGACAGCATCTAAAACAGCCAAATTTTCAGGGCTAAATCCTTCAGCCAATAAATCGTCAGAGCTAATATCGCTATCTTCTAAAACATCATGCAATACCGCAGCAATCCTGGCTTCTGGTGGTACAGACAACATTACTCTTAAAGGATGCAAAATATAAGGCTCACCTGCTTTGTCAACTTGACCAGCATGAGCACTAGCAGCTATGGCAATTGCACGATCTAAGCTGGCAGGGATAAATCCCACATCCAACTCAATTAATCCTGCAAATGGTATCGGTTCAATCACTTTATTACCTTTCGTATCCAACATAAGTATTATAAGCTAAAAACCATTAAACAGCAAGACTTCGATAGATAACTCCATCGCTTTCATATCTTTTTTCTTTGGCTTTTTGATACAGTTCAATGACCTTTTCTGGGTAAACAAGGGCAGGTTTTTCTCGATCATCAAAACAAAAAGCATAAACCAAGGGTGCTTTTTTGCTGCTAAACCATTCAATCATCAAAGGAAGAAGATCAAATTCTTGTTTTTTAAGGTTTGCTGTGCCTTTTACACACACTACAAAAGTTTCATTAGGGGTATTGACCACAAAATCAGGCAAATTTCTTAATAATGGATTGAGATTAAAGAAATTTTCCACATATCCAGCCCTCTCATCGAATCCTAGGCGATTTATTTTGTATCCCTTGGCATTGCAATAGGAAATGAACAACTCCTCTCCTAGGTTGGTTTTAATCCTTTCTAAGTAGGGTTTATCGTTGCCTTTCATTTGTCAAATCCTACATTTGTTCCTCTGTAATTAATTTTGTCTAAATAATGATTGCCTACATCCATTGCTTTAGGCATAGGCATACCATCTTCATCAATTACAAAAGTGCGCTTATCAAGTTCTGCCATGATGTTTTTGCGAGTTTTGAGCAAGTTTTTAGGAATATGTAGTTCTTGCAAACCCATGTCAAAAAGACCTTGAAATACTTTTGTATCTGCCAACTCAAAAAAAGTTGTTTTATTGTTTCCTTTAAAAAACCTATCTGGGGATGTACACATATCAAAAAGATCAAGCAATTGACTATTTTGATGGATTCTGGCAGTTACCTGGTCATTTTTATGCGGTTTTAAACCATAATGAAAACGACAGTAAAACTTGCTTTCTCCATTTGTTCCAGCAGAAATTGTGCCAGGCAGACCGCATCCATAAGCCCCGCAGGATAAAGGCTGACTTTCTTGGTTTGATTCTTCAGGATTTGAAAATTTGACTAATTTGGATTTCATAGGTATTTCCTTTCGATGATTTTTGTAAAGTTGGTTGGTTTAATAACCCATTCCAAATCTGCTAAAAATGGTCTCCTATCCTTTGAATGTGTTTTCCCAGTTAAAAACTTGGAACTTTTAATAAATTGAAAAAAATCATTCCTAAACCATTCCAGGGCTTCTTCCGAACTTTTGCATTCAAATTCAGTAAACAATTCTCTCCAGCGTTGCTTTAAATGGGATTCCCTTGTTTTATTCCAAGAAATCACTCTTGGTAATTCTGGCAATGTTTGATGATAAATATCAATAATGGCTTGGTGGGGGCATGGTGGAATCTTTGAGTCCACGAATATATCTGTCTCTGTCTCTGTCTCTGTCTCTGTCTCTGTCTCTGTACTATCACTTTGATATCCTTCTGATATCACCTTGATATCATCTTGTTCCAACCAATGACCAAGACAAGATAAAATTCTTGTAACTTCTTGTTTTTTAAGCCTTAATCTAAAAGATAGAATATCTAATGATGGCAAATATCCATCATATTCACTTGCGATGAGCCATAAATTAATTAAATTTTTAGAAGATACTGGATCAAGTTCAAACCACTCTAAATCATCCAGCAAATCTCGATAAAGTTTTACCCAGGGTGGTCTACGATCCTTGAAATGTTGAAATTTATTCCAATTTTTAATTTTGTATGTCATTGGATTGCCTTTCTAATTTCATCTGCTTGTGAAATTAGTTTGTCGGCATTTTTAATGACTGATCGAAATTGACCTATGGTCAAGCAAACTATTTGTTCTTTGGTATTTTCAAGATCACCTGCACATCTAAAACAAATAAATCCTGTTTCATTGGCATAGACCTCAATTTTGTCTTGAGGGGGAAATTCAAGCATTTTTTCCTTTTTTCCGAAAAAGTTTATTAGCACCAGCTATAGCTACCTAAATCCATTTAGGCAGTCTTAAAAGTTTACAGTAAATTTTTAATCTATGACAGATATTTTTATCAGGGTTTTCCCACCCTTTAAAATGCCACCTTCATAGATGTGTATTTCTTTAAATTGACTATCATCATTGGCTAGACCAGCCTGGACAAGCGAATCCAGTAAAGGTTTGCAGCGATTATCTAAATCTTGAATTTTTTTATCTTTCCAAAATAATGTGATGTCAATAGATAATTTTTGATCTTCAAAATTAATTTTTTGCTGGTTCACTATATGAGCCACTTGCTGCTTAAACTCCCTGGCTGGTAATGTTAAAAATCGCCTATGACCAGAGAATCCCCAATAGCTATTTATAGTGGGTGGAAGCGGTAGTTCCAAAGTAATTTCAGTCATGTGGCATTTTTACACAAAAGTTGTTGCAATTGTAATAGTTGTGTGTAATACTTCTTATATCAACTCACGAAAGGTAGATAAATATGTACAACAATAATCGGTATTACGAACCAGAAGATGATGATTCAGACAAGATCAATGATCGAGTTGCTGAACTCATGGAAGATGAATACAGCATAGAAAAGTATTCAAATTTCTCAGAAGGCATTTCAGAAGCCAAAAAAGAAGATCAAGCAATAATTGAGGAAATGTTATCAAAACCTCATATGGATATTGATTTTGAGGCTTTGGGTAGGAAATTGTGGTCAATGGCTTATGACTACATGGAGAACTATGCAATTAGTCATGCAGAAGAAAATTTATCAAGCGGTTATTTAGATTAATCATCAAGAAAGGTAATAAACATGAGTGCTATTTACAAAAAATTAAATCAAGCTAGAAAAGAATTTCATCTTTTAAAGTTAAAAAAATCGGGTCGCAATGATTTTGCCAAGTACAACTATTTTGAACTTGCCGACTTTTTGATTCCAGCTTTAGGAGTATTTGAAAACAATGGTCTTTGTGGCATTGTTAGTTTTAATGTTGAACAAGCAAAAATGGCTATTGTTGACATTGATTCAGGTGACAAAATAGAAATTGAAAGTCCAATGGGATCAGCCAACTTAAAAGGCTGTCATGAGGTGCAAAACATTGGTGCAGTTGAGACTTATCAACGCAGATACCTTTGGATGGCAGCCCTGGAGATTGTTGAGCATGATGCCATTGATTCCACTACAGGCGCAGAGCCACCCAGTATTGACCCTTATATCAACAAAATTATGTCTGCTTTAAGCGAAGATGCTTTAAAAAAGGTCTACATTGCTGCGGTCAAAACTTTAGGCGAATTGCCAGAGTTGGTCAAAGCCAAAGATATTCGCAAAGCTGAATTGCTTGGAGCACAATCATGATTATTCAAGATTCTATCCATGTAGAACAGGGTACAGATGAATGGAAAAAGGTTCGCCTGGGGTATGTATCAGCTTCTAACCTAGATGCTGTTATGGCTAAAGGTAAAGGTGGTGCTGAGTCTGTTACTAGGGAAAAATACAAAACTCGCCTGGCAATTGAAAGACTTACTGGTGAAATTGGTGAGTCTTATTCAAACCCAAGCATGGAATGGGGTGTGGAGACAGAAGAAAAAGCTGCTATGGCTTATGAGGTTTCATGTGAAACATTATTAGACAAGACAGGTTTTTGGAAACACTCTAGTATTCCTTGGGTTGGCTGCTCTCCAGATCGGATCGCAACTCCCAATGGCGGTGTGGAAATCAAATGCCCTGATAGTCATACTCATGTTAAATATTGGCGAAACAAGATTGTGCCTACTGAGTATGTCAAACAAGTACAAGGGCAAATCTGGGTAATGGATTGGGAATGGTGCGATTTTGTATCTTACGATCCAAGAATGCCTGAAAAGAGTCGCTTATTGATTGTTAAAGCCTATAGGGATGAGCAATTAATTAAGTTGATGGAGCAAGAGGTAAAGCAGTTTTTGGAAGAAGTTGAACAATTAATCATTGAGTTAGGATAAATCATGAAATCAAATGCAGAAAATATCAATTGGCAAAAAAAAGCAAAAATGCTTGAGCAACACAATGACAGTCTTAGTGCTTCAATTCAAAGATATGAACAAAAAATTGAAGAATTAAAGCATCACATATCTGTTTTAGATAAATTACAAGAAAGTTTAAGAATAGAAAATAAACAAATAGTAGGTCTTAAAAACAAAATTTCTAGCTATAGAAAACTTATTCAATTCATTATTGGTGTTGAAAATGGTGATGTATTAACAAGCGAGGTTAAATAATCATGGCATCAGTAAATAAAGTAATTATTGTGGGCAATTTAGGAAAAGACCCAGAACAAAGGTCTTTTCCAGATGGCAGCCCAGTAACCAATATTTCAGTTGCTTGTACAGAGAAATACAAAGATAAGCAGGGTGAGCAGAAAGAAGTAACTGAATGGGTCAATGTAGTCTTTTTTGGAAAGCTGGCTGAAATCGCTGGTGACTACCTCAAAAAAGGCAGTTCAGTCTATGTTGAAGGCAAACTTAAGACTGAGAAGTATACCGACAAGAATACTGGTGTCGAGAAGTACTCTACAAAGGTCATAGGAAGCACAATGCAGATGTTAGGGGGTAAGCCTTCAGAAGATTCAAAACCTTCTCAAAGCCCTCAAAAGGGTGTTAATTTAACCAATTTAGATGAAGATATTCCTTTTTAAGCTAAAATGATCTTGGAGTCCCTATTTCTGGGAGTGGTACACCCAAAAATTACCTTCTGGTGCAATGCCAGACCTTTCGTGAGAGATAGGGACTCCACCCTATGCAAAAAAGCAACAAGTAAAAATAATACTTGTGCCTATAATACATCTATGTAATACTTCTTATGTAGTTTGATTATTCACGAAAGGAAATCAAAATGAGTCAAGTAAATCAAATGTATGGTTGTGATCCAGATGCTTTTTTATCAAGCGTCAAAGAATCTCTTAGCTATCAATTTTCTGGTGCTCTTATGTGCGCTGCCAGCATTATGAGTGATGCCCAGGAAGAAATTGCTGTTGGCATGGATGAAAGAGCCAGACAGTCTTTGAATAGAGCAAAGTTAATTATTTTTGAAGTAATGGAAGGTAATTTAGTTGGTTCAATTCCAAGGAGTCAATCATGAAAATAGTGGAAGTTTACTTAGTGCCTGAAAAATATAATCCCAGGGTAAAGGCATCAATCCCTGGTTGTTGGATGGCAGTTCGCAGCGATGGAAATGAATATCCAGTTTGTCCAGACTATGCTGCTTCTAATGCCAATCAAGTATTTGCCATGCTTAATAAATCACAGTCAAGATTAGGAGATTAATATGTTTTATGACAGTTGGAATATCCCTTTGTGGGTCGAAGCCCTTGGTGTTTTAGTTTTTGGCATTATTTTTGGTTGTATGTTTGCTTTATCAATTTAAAGGAAAATCATGAGAACACCTTATATATGGACAGCATCTGGTACTGACATTGCTTTGCGCTGGAAAAATCAATATGGTTGGATACCGCCATCTGAACTCCAAGAGTACAAAGATAAATGGAAGTATTATCAAAATTTGCCATTAAGAAATTTGGATGACCATGCCAAAGAACTCTATGAGCAAACATTAAAACAAGCGAAAGTAGCGAGAATTAAATGAGCAATGATGAAGCCATGTATTTTGCCCTGGTGGTAATTACTGGCTTTATTTTTGTAATATTCATTCACTTTAAGGACAGATAAAATGAACACAGAAATTAGTCAACAGATCATTAATCTTAAAAAATTAACCAACCGATTAGAAATGTTAAATGCAAATCCTGAAATTCAAGGTAGAAAACAATTGTATGACACCGCTATTGAAATGGATGTAGTGATTCAAAACATTATTTTTAATACTGCCAATTATGCAGAATAGCTGGGCAGATAAAGTAGCTATTTCAGCTATAGCTATTGCAGCAGTCATTATAATTTCCGCTATCAGGTTGGCAATTAAACTAGGGGGTATATGATGACTACTTTTACTTCAGAAGATCGTATTTCTGCCATGAATGAGCCAGTTGTGATTGTCGATAGTGGTGCTAGTGTTATGGATAAAGAAGATACTGAATCCATGCTTAGATACCAATTACAAGTCATGCAAGCTGAAATTCAGAGACTTAGAAAAAAGTTAATGGAAGCTGGAATCCATGATTAAATTTTTGCCAATCTTTTTGCTATCTGGGTGCTCTTTGATGATTGGCAGCTTTGACCCTGTGGAATATAGCTATGTAAACCGCATTCGCACCCAGGCTCAATTGGCTGATTGCTCAAAATTAAATGTATACATCATGTATACACAGACATTAGAACTTAAAAATTACAGTCAATACCTTCCAGATAATGACCAGGAAATCGCCTTGGTAAATGACTTGTACAAGTTGGTGGATGGTTTACATAAGATTGACAACCCAAGCCCAGCTTATTGCAAAGCAAAGATGAATATAATTGAATCTAGTGCAGAATCAATTCAACAAGTTACTGGAAATAAGCCAAAATGAATATTCAAGAATTAGCTGGTGAAGCCAAAGGATATAAAGCCCAATTCGATTCTGGTCTTATTACTGATAAAGAATTTAAAGATTTAATTGATAGTCTTGGTATTGCTCAAAAAATTAGCGATAATGCAGATCAATTTGCACAAAATGAAGAAATTAGAGCCTATCTAATGCAAATGGTACAGCTTGCAGGACTTATCTCAAACCTTTAATTTTTTTTAAGTTTTCTTCCATTTCCCAATCTTTTCGGCATTCTTGACTACAAAATCTTCCCTCTGGGATGGTGTCATTGCAATATAAACAATGACCACTAAAAGGATTCTTTTTTTGATCTCGGATATTTTTAATTGCTAGATTTCTATGTAATTCTTCCATATCCGAGGCATCATCAAAATAATCAGCACTCATGCAAGGTTAGACAAGAATTCCGCAGTTTCAGCTTGTCTGCGCCTTAAAAGACCAGACAAATGCTTACCAGCAGCCATATCCCATTTATCGAACTCCTGGGCTGCGCCTTCCATGTCTCCCTCATTAATTTTCTTTAATAAGGTAGAGCCATTAAAGTTACCTGCCCCACAATTGAATATAAAGTCCACCAGGGCATCAAATTCATTTTGAGTCATATCGGTAGTTACTTTTGCATTGACATCAGCAGCAGCCTTCTGGACATCTTTCATAAGAAATTCTTCAGCTTGTTCTTGAGTAATAGTTAAGCCTGGGTATACATCGCTGCCAGTATGTCCATAACCAATAGTCCAGGGATCGCCACCAGTAGCAGGATCAGGATAAGCAGTAAGTCTGCATCCTTCAAATTTCTCAGTAAGGTGAGCACCATCTTTAGAATATTCCATTATTTCACCATGAGGGCATTATATTTGTTAATGACATCATTTCTTTCAAGTTCAGTTATTGAGCATTGATTTGCAAACTCGATAAGAATTTCTGCATCTGACTCAGATAATCTGAGTCCTTTACTTGATATTCTAGGGGTGGTGGGTTCATTTCCTTGGGTGGCAGATTGTTGGCGCAACCCCCTAAGTTCAGCAATAGCAACATCATAGCGGTTTTGAAGTTCATCTTTGTCCTTTTGAGTTTTTTGACTAATAGCAGCTTGGTCATTAACTACCTGAGTTTCATGCTCAACTGCTTGTCTAATCTGGTCATTAACTTGCTCTAAATACTTTGATTCATCAATTTTATGAGTAATGTATGCACTTCCCAAAGAAATACATAGCAAAATAACAATTTTTATATATGTTGAAATAAACATTATTCGGTTTTTTGAGTGGCAGATTTAGCACCAATCATTATTCCAGACCCACCAAGCGTAGTAGCCAATCCCAAGCCCAGCTTATCAAAGTCAATATCGCCACCATGCCAAACATGAACAAAGCAAATAACAAGAAAACCAAATACGCAAGCAATAGAGCAAACTCTTGCAGCGCAGTAAGTAGTATTGTCATCTTCAGTCAAAATGTCTTTTAAAAGTTTCATTTTTTAGTGGTAATAGTATCTGAGCCTTTGGTAACAGTAACTTTATCGCCATCGACTGTAACTGACATAGGGGGTTCTTTGTCGGCTAAATGGTCAAGTCTTTCAATAAGTTGCTGAATAACTTGAAATTCTGGTTTTTCTTCTTTTTCAGTAGTTCCAGAAACTGCATTCATCATATTGATAATAGCCATGATTGCACCACCAGCCATACCAATAACCGCAGCAATTTTAGCGGTATCTAAAAAAATACTAGCTGCAACAGAAATAACAATAATAGCGGTAATATAAGCAAGACCATGTTTACCAATAGATCGACCAGCTACTTCTTTGGCTGAATCAAAAGAGGATTGATTTTCTTCTTGCATATTATTTTTTTTTGGAAACAATCTTTTTTGTAGCTACCTTTTTAACAATTTTTTTAGTTGCTGGCTTTCGAGTAGTTGCTTTTTTGACTGTGGGTTTTTTCTTAGGAATTGGAAATTCTGGTACTGAAAGATTAATTGTGTAATTAGTTTCAGGCTTTGCAGATTTTCTTTGAAGTAACGCACAAATAGTTTTAAACATTATTTGTCTGCCTTTTTTTCAAGTTTATCGAAGATTTTTCCTAATACATCATCAATTCTATCAAGTCTGGCATTAATATCTTCTTTTTTTACATAAGAATTGGGAAGCATTACCTCAAGATTTTTTAAATCTTTGGCTAATTGCCCCTGGGATTTACTTAAATTATCTTGACTTTTAGCGATGCTATTAGTCCAATAACCAATAAAACCGCTAGTTATAAAATAAAGCAAAGTCAATCCACCGAAGATCGCTTCCCAAGACATTTTTATTGAACTGTAGAAGTTGCTGGATCAGCAGCAGAAGCATCTACAGAAGCATCTACAGTAGCAGGAGCATCTGTAGAGGCAACTTGAGCAGCTTGAGCAGCTTGAATTTGAGGGGCAGCTTGGGCTTTCAATGGATCAATTAAATGAGCCACTTCTTCATAAGGCTTTTTAATTAAATGTTGAAAAATAGCTTCTACAAGTTCTTGAGAAAGGTTAATTAAGTTCATTTTTGTCCTTTAAAGTTTAGGGATTATTCCCATGTAATAGTATATATTAAGCTGCTTGTGTATTCCAAGGCAAAGGTGTTACTGCTGGGCTAACAGGTGGATTGACGATTGATGCAATTTGACCATCAACACAAGCCTGTGTGTTAATTACCAAGTTAGGTTCAGCTTGAATCCATCCCAATACCTGAGCTTGTGTAAGCTGTGCGTATGGCGTTGGAGTAGCTGTTGTATCAATCGTAAACTGGCTTGAACCAGCAATTGACGCTGTGTTAGTGCCGTCTGTACCAGTTACCAAATACTGAGCTAATACTACATACTCATTAATTGGTGCGGGTGGAGAAGGAAGTGTGGACATTGAAGTAATTGTCCAAGTGTATGTATTTGCCATTTTTATGCTCCTAATTTAGCTTTGAGTGCAGTTACTTCTGCAGATAGTTCTTGGATGGCTGCTGTTAATGTAGCAACGAGGAATGAAGTATCTACACCTTGATAGATTGGTTTACCTTCAGAATCAACCGCATCTTTTTCGCCAACAACGCAATCAGGAACTACCTCTTGAAGTTCGTGAGCAATAAATCCTTGACCAGTAGAGTTGTCTGAAAGCCATGTATAAGTGCAAGGTTTTAATTGTGCAACTTTATCTAAAGCATTGGTCATTGGCTGAACATTGGTTTTTAATCTATGGTCAGAAATTGATAAATAAGAAGTTGTTGTTGAAGTGGCGCAAGTAATATAACCAGCTAAAGTTGAAGATGATGTTCTAAAATATATTTGGTCACCAGTAGAATTTGTTTGGGCGCAAGATAAAGAAGCACCAGTTGAAGCACCTAAAGATAGTCTAGCGGAATTTTGACTTGAAGTACCAGCATACCAAGTTCCATTGTTATCACAATATGCTCTAGGATTACCATCACCATCAGATAACACAATGTAGTTACTTGCTGTACGGATGTCTAGACCGCCTTGATTTCCTGAATAAGAACCTAAGATGGTGTTTTTTGTTCCTGTGGTTACAGCAGAACCAGCACCATAAACAGCACCAAGAACACCACTACCAACAAATGTATTTTGGCTTCCTGTTGTTAAAGCATTACCAGAACCAAATCCAACTAAAGTATTGTTTCCTCCAGTTGGAGTTTGACCAGCGTAAGCACCAACAATGGTATTTCCACCTGTAGTTGCAGCATATCCAGCAACATAACCAATAAACACATTTGAAGCTGTATTTGCACTATATCCAGCTTGATAACCTACTGCTGTGTTATTAGATGCGGTGGTGTTTTGATTTAATGCTTGATTACCTAATGCTGTGTTGTTACTACCTGTAGTGTTTGATTGAAGCGCAAAATTACCAAAAGAAGCATTTGCGCCACCAGTTGTATTATTAACTAAAGATAATTGTCCAAAAGCAGCACCTTGATTACCTGTGGTATTTGATTGTAATGCACTTCTTCCAAAAGCAGTATTTTGAATACCTGTAGTATTTGCTTGTAATGCTAATGATCCTACAGCACAAACATCCCCTGTGGTATTTGAATAACCAGCTTGATAGCCAACGGCAGTATTAGGTGTGCCTGTAGTATTACTGTATAAGGATTGATAACCTACTGCTGTGTTATTAGATGCGGTGGTGTTAGCTTGAAGTGAAAAATCACCCACACCCACATTAAATCCACCAGTAGTAAGGTTGATTAAAGCGCCACGACCAAGAGCATTATTGTTAGTACCTGAAGTTAAACTTGATAAAGCATATCTTCCAATAGCAGTATTAGAGTTTCCTGTATAAGCAGTAGAAAGCGCATTGCTACCTACCGCAGTTGAAAGAACATCAGTTCCGTTACCCTTACCAACAGTAAGACCTGATATAGAAGCATCATTAGCTAAAGTTAATGTAGTGCCGTTAAAGGTCATATTGGCAGAGCCAGCCAATGAGCCGCTAGAATTGTATTGGACTTGGGTATTTGAGCCACCAATAGTGCCTGTAGCTTTTGTAGCTAAAACTTGAACATTTCCAGAATTATCTTTATAGAATAATTTGCCATCAGTAGCATTAATAGCAAGTTCAACTCCAAGTGAAGTGGTAGTTAAATTGCTTGCAGATGGAGTATTACCAGTAGTAGTACTGCCATAAATCAGGATGGGGGAAAATCCGCTTTGAGCCATATTAATTCCTTTTAGCCATTATATTTAAAAAGAGCCACCTGAGATACCCCCAGTAATAGCATTATTGGTGTAATTGTAAGTAAGTCCAGTATTTGTGTATTGTGCTGTATTTCCTGTTGCAGAAGAAGCAAAAGTAATATAGTTTGTTGCGCCTGATCCAGCAGCAAGATTTAAGTTTGCTGCATTAGTCGCATTAGTGACTGCGGTAGTTCCAATGACTGAAACCACTTGTGCTGCGGTAGCTGCGGTAAAGGCAGAAGTCCCATTGCCATAAGCCAGACCTGTCAGAGTTGCAACTCCAGTACCACCATTTCCAACTACTAAAGTACCGCCTAAAGTGATAGCACCAGCAGTCGCAGTAGAGGGTGTCAAACCAGTAGTACCAGCACTAAATGTGCTTACAAAGTTTCCAGATAAAGCACTTGTAGGAATGGTGGTTGATGCGGTCATGGCTGAAGTGCCATTACCATAAACATATCCAGTAAGGGTAGTTGCTCCAGTACCGCCAGATGCAGCCCCTAGAGTACCTGCCAGGGTAACTGCGCCACCTGTAGCAGTACTGGGGGTTAACCCTGATAAGCTAGTCTGGAAGCTAGTTACTTCACCAGTACCATTGACTGCAATAGTAATACCACCAGAACTATTAGTAACTGAGATACCAGCACCAGCAGTAATAGTTGCAAGGGTATAGCCAGTACCATTACCAATTAATAATTGACCATTAGTAGGGGTAGTTGAAAGATTTGTACCACCATTGGCTATTGGTAATGTTCCAATACCACTTAATAATTGTGCAGTAGTAGCTACAGTATGAGCAGATGTACCATTGCCATACAAAATACCAGTTAATGTTCCTGCTTCACCTGTGCCACCATAGAGTGCTCCAATAACATTACCATTCCATGTTCCATTTGTATATGAACCAGCCCAAGAAAGAGTATTAGTAGACCAAGAAGCATTGCTTGGTGCGACATTATGATAATCCCAAGTACCAGCAGCATTAGAATTGGTTAATAATGAAACTTGTATAAATGCACCAGACTGAGTTGTACAAATAGTTGTACCAGAATTGTTTTTAACAACAATTGTTCCAGATGATTGATTATTGTTGAATGTAAATAATGCACCATTAGGTAATGTTGTTGCATCTGGCAATTGAATTGTTTGTCCACCAGAACCAGTAATTACCCAATTTTGAACTGATGAAGCGGTTAAAATAATAGTTGTGCCACTTGCTGCTTGATTTGTAAATCCTTCAAATAAGCAATTTGTACTAATGTTGCCATTGGAATCTTTAACTACAATACCACTTGAAGCATTTGTATTATTAGCAAGAGCAGTCGCTACTCCAGTACCTAAGCCAGTAATAGAAGTTACTGATGGGGTTACAGTTGTATTAGAAGCTGCGGTCAATTGACCTTGTGCATTAACAGTAAATGTTCCAACTTGAGTTGCAGAACCATAACTTCCAGCAGTTACCGCAGTATTTGAAATAGCAATGGTTACTGGAGAACTACCATTAAATGATGTTCCAGATAATCCAGTTCCAATGGTTAAAGCATTTGGAGTATCAGCAGTTACAGTAGTTGATCCACCTAAACTGACCGCATTTCCATTAATGGTGATTGAACTATAGGTCAACCCACTATTAGGAATGGTTGCATTAATCTGATTAGGAGCAATACTAATAGTAGTATTTGAAGCTGCTGTAAGTTGACCTTGAGCATTTACTGTATAAGTTGGTACAGTACTAGCCGATCCATAAGAAGCAGCAGTAACACCGCTAGATGCCAGGGCAATAGTTACTGCACTTCCACCATTGTATGAAGTACCAGAAAGGCTTGTTCCAATAGTCAATGTAGCCAAGTTGCTACCTAGGGAAATCCCTGATATGGTTGAATTTGCTAACTGAGCATTAGTAATTGTTCCGCTTAATGCGGTAGTTGGAATTGTGGTCGAAGCAGTTACATTGCCAGTAGTGTTATTGGCATACATATAGCCAGTAAGACCAGTAACCGCTAAATTGGTAGTGGTTAAATTAGTAAATGTTTCGGAAGAAGAACCTGGTACTTTTTCCCAAACTCCACCAGTAAAGATTGCCCAATCTCCCACATTCCATCCAGATACACCATTTAAGGTGGTATTGCCAGCAGTAGAAACTACATAGTAATAACCCTGAGTTCCAACCGAAGAAGTCAAAGTTGGGTTATTAGTTGAAGCATTCCATGTACCCTGATAAGCAGGAGCATTGGTAGGCTGAGTGCTTACTGAAGTAATTTGACCTTGACTATTGACAGTAATAACTGGAATAGTTGAAGCATTACCATAAGTTCCAGAAGTAACACCAGAATTAGCAATGGCAATTGTTACTGGAGATGATCCATTAAAAGATGTTCCAGATAGACCTGTACCAATCGTAAGGGCATTAGGAGTGTCTGCGGTGACTGTAGTAGAACCGCCAAGACTAACAGCATTACCATTAATGGTGATACTAGAATTTGTTAATCCAGAATTAGGAATAGTGGCATTAATTTGGCTCGGAGCAATACTAATTGCTACCGAACTAAGCGCAGTTAATTGTCCTTGAGCATTGACAGTTGCTTCCAAAGTATTTGAAGCTGAACCATAACTTCCTGCGGTAACTGTGGTATTTGCTAAAGCAATGGTGGTGGCGATAGAACCATTGTAGGAAGTGCCAGAAAGACCAGTTCCAATAGTTAAGGTTGGTATGGTAATTCCAGTTAAAGCCAAGGTTGCAGAAGCACGATTTAGGGCTACTGCGGTTGTTCCAATATAGACAGTCGAATTTCCTAAGACTGTCGAAGGAATTGTGCCAGTAAGATTTCCAGCAGTTAAATTGGTTAAATTTGCGCCTGAAACCGCACCGAAAAGACCAGACCAAGTACCTGTAGTGACAGTTCCAGTAGTGGTTAAACTGGTTGATCCAGCTAAAGGACTAGCCCCAATTGAGTTATAAGAAATAGTATAAGCAGTTGCACCATTAAAAACTACAGGAGAAGATGCCCCAGACCCACTATTATTAAAAGTAAGGCTATTTGGAAGATCGGCAGTTACTGTTACAGAACCACCAAGATTTACTAAATCACCATTAATAGTGATAGAAGAATTTGCTAGTTGAGCATTAGTAACTGTACCACTAAGAGCAGTAGTAGGAATGGTTGTAGATGCGGTAATTGCACTAGAACCATTGGCATAAACATAGCCAGTATAGTTTCCTAAAGTGACAGTACTATTGGCAGAAAGAGTTGTAAATTTGCCAGTAGAAGGGGTTGTAGAGCCTATAGGAGTGTTATCTAAACTATCTAGGGTAAGAGATACACCAGAAATTGTTCCACCAGTTATAGCAACATTATTCGCATTTTGGGTGGACATTGTGCCAAGACCCGAAACTTGAGTATTGCTGATGGCAATAGAAGTTGTTGTTGCTGCGGTAAGCTGACCTTCAGCATTGACTGTAAAAGTCGCTACAGAGCCAGCAGAGCCATAAGAACCTGCGGTGACTGCGGTATTAGCCAGAGCAATAGTAACTGCGCTAGAGCCATTAAATGAGCCACCTGATAGCCCTGTACCGATAGTTAAAGCATAAGGAGTAACTGCGGTGACTGTAGTGCTGCCACCCAATGCAACTGCATTACCATTAATAGTGATTGAATTATTGACTAATGCACTATTAGGGATTGAAGTTAAAGTATTGGTAGAGCCACTAATTGATGTTCCTACTAAAGTAGTAAGGGTAGAACCTAGTGAAACACTTGTAGAACCAATAGTAATAGCAGAATTAGTTAATCCTGAATTTGGAATTGTGGCATTAATTTGACTTGGAGAAATGCTTATTGGGGTATTAACCGAACCAGTAGCTTGACCTTGAGCATTTAAAGTAATAATTGGAACTGAAGCAGCAGTTCCATAAGTACCTGCGGTTACTCCAGTATTGGTAATGCTAAATTGAGTACCAGTAAGGGTTAATCCAGTACCAGCAGTATAAGTACCAGCACCAGAGATTTGACTCCAAATAATAGGTGTTACATTAATTGTTCCAGTTTCAGGAACAATAGCGACCCAACCAGTATTGGCATACAAAGTACCATTTTGTACAAATGTTGTAGCACCTGGCACTTGTACCCATGCTTCCATATCTGCTGCTCTAGTCCAAGCAGTAGTTTCGGCTACATAGATACCATTGTAGGCGCTATTTCCTTCATTTTTAACTAAAACTCTATCACCAGCTAAAGTGGTATATCCATCAATAATTTGTAGCCCAGAAAGAGTAATATTGCCAGTTGTAGCGCATTGACACTCATATTTTGCTGCGCCTGTAGAAATGGAGTCAGCATATTGCTTATTAACCAAGTCTGTAGGATTGACAGGAACAGCAGTAACTTGTCCAGAGTCGGTAAGGGTATTGGCAAAGTGCGGAGAATACAGGGCACTATTCATGCCATAAATTTGAGTAAAGGCACTTGCAGTACCAGCAGTCATCAAATTGGTAACAAAATCACCTCGATTCCATGCTCTAGGGACAGTACCTTCTTGACCTCTCACTACAGTTAGAGCATCACCAGTAATGTTGGTACAAGAAACAATTTCTACAACTAAGTTATTAGTTGCATTTACAAGGGTAATAGTAACTGCTTGATTTGCTGAGGGAGCAGGAAAATATGCTCCTGTACCAGCAGCGACATAAATGGTCGTATCAGTACTTGCTACAGGTAGAGCAAGAGTTGTCTGTGCCTGATTAGCAAATAATAGGATACCCATTTAAAATCCACTTGGCTGAAAAGATGTAGAAATTACATTCCAATGTGTTCCATCGGATTGCAATAGGCAAGAAGTACCAACAACTGCTTCTAAAATTGCTGTACCTGCTGTTGTTGTACCAGAAGGCACTACATTAGAAGATGCACTTGTAATGGTTACTCCATTAGGGTTTTTAATCCAAAGAGTATTACCATAATATGATGCAGCATTTAAAAGAGTTAATACAACATCAAATGCAGTATTAATAATTAAAGTCGTATCGCTAGTGGTTTGAGTATAAAAAGCATTGGTAACTGTAGTTACTGTTGGTGGCAAAGCATTACCAGTTTGCTGAAAAGAACTAGCAGCACCAGCAGTAAAGTAATTAGATGCTAAATCTCCTGCCAACCATGATTGAGCAGTAGTCCCTTCTTGTCCTCTAACAATAGTGCAGATATCAGCAGACCTAGCTGTACAAAGAACAATTTCATCCAAAAGACCAGTAGCAGCATCAGTAAAGGTCATCTTAAATGCTTGACCAGTAGTCGGATTAGGAAATTTAGACCCAGTACCAGTTGCTAATGTGCAAGTGGTTGCGGATGCAGAAATAGGTGCTGCTAAAGTAGACTGTGCATTATTAGCAAAGAGCAGAATGGTCATACAAACTCCCTTTACAAAATGCTATAAGTGTCGGCTGCTGCACCTGTGAATTTAACAGTTGTTACAGGAAAGTTCAAGACATAAACAATCTGTGAAGTTTCGGTGTAAGTTGGTGTAACTGCTGCATAATAAGTTGCTCCACCATCAAAAGAAAATTGAATGGCTCTACCACCAGCAGCCGAATTCAAAACAAGTGAAGCTGGATAAACAACATTAGGAACATTGACAACCGCAGTTGTTCCAGTAAGAGTGCCTGTAATTGGGCTACCATAGTTATATGACATAATTAAAATCCTTCAGGTTTTGGAAATTGTGCTTTAACAGCTAAACATTTTTTTCTATATTCTTCTAATGCAACTTCATCTTTTTTAACCCAAGCATCCAAAAATTCACCTATTTCTGGATAATTCATAATGCGTTGACGATAATAATCTTCATTACCAATCATTATTGGTTTAAATGATGCTTGACCTAATTGATCTGCTTCTTGTTTGGTAATAAGTTTATGTTTTCGCTTATCAATTAAATGATTTTGCGATCCATCAGCAGCAAATCCATATAGATTGCCATCTTTGTCTTTATAGTGATTCATTTCCATAATTTGTCCTTAGTACAACTCGACCCAGTTATAAACACCTTGACCAGAATTTAGTTGATAGGTTGCGCCAGGTGGAACAATAATAAATGTACCGCCATAAGAACCGCATCCATTAAACTGCCATTGATACCAAGCAATTAGCATTCCATTGACATAGGCTTGAATAGTAGAAGTTACAGAGCAAGTAGCAGTTGCTGAAACCGCAATTGGGTAACTTTTTGAGTTGGTATATGTTGTATTAAAACTTCTTGATCCAGTTACATTATTCCATTGAGTTCCATTAAAACCTAATCCAGAAATAACTGTGGGTGCTTGAGAAACCCAATTTGTGCCATTAGATGTAAGTACATTTCCCACATTTGATGGGGCAACACCATTAATTGCCGATGTTCCATTTCCCACCAAAACTGAATTTGCCACCAAAGAACTTAAACCAGTACCGCCTGAAGCTACTGGCAAAGCAGGAGAAAGACCAGAAATTGAACCACCAGTAATGCTAACTGAATTAGAATTTTCAAAAGCCATAGTTCCCAAAGTATTAAAATTTGGGTATGGATTTAATAAAACCCATTTATTTAAAGATGCGCTATAAACAACATAACAAACAAAACCTGCACCTGCAATATCGCCAGCAGATAAAGGCAAATTATTACCTTTAACAATAGTAGTAGTAGCAGTTACAGTTGAGCCTAAAGTTAAGGTTAAATTTGGGGTTGAAGTGCCATTGGCATAGGCAGCTTTAAAAGTTAAAAATAAACCATCTGATAAAGATGTCAAACTAGATGGAATGGTTACTGCAATAGTATCTGAACCACCTGTAGCTACACCATAGGTATAAACTTGCTCTTGAAGCTGTGCAGGGCTTAATGCGGTAGATTCTCCTGTGCCTGGATTCATTAACACATAAGCAGAATAAACAGGACTCCAAGCCAACCACATTGGATAGCCAGCATTGGCAATATCACCTGCAATTAAAGGTTGATTATTAGATTTAACAATTGGATAAATACCTGTGGCAGTTGATCCAATAGTTAGATTTAAAGTTGCAGCACCAGTATTTGCATAAGCAGCTTGCAAAGTAAAGGTAAAATTTGTTGGAATATAGTTTAAATTGGAAGGAATGGTTGCTGATAAAGCATTGGCAGAACCAGTAGCAATAGCAGTATCATAAGTACCAATTTGATATTGATCTAACTGGATATTATTATTAATAGTTCCAGCCGTAAAATACATTCCTGCCAAATCATTTGCTAACCAAGATTGAGGGGTTGTTCCTTCTTGACCACGAACTATTGTAATAGTATCGCCTGATCTAGCAGTTACTAAAACAATTTCATTCAAAAGACCTGTAGCAGCATCAGTAAAGGTCATTTTAAAACCTTGACCTGTGGTTGGGCTTGGGAATAGTGAACCTGTACCAGAAGCCAAAGTAGCGGTAGTGGCTGTGCTGGAAATAGCAGATGCTAAAGATGATTTAGCATTATTGGCAAAAAGTAAGATTGTCATAGCAAATCTCTTAATAGGTTACATTGAAAGTATACTGGAAAGGCACTTGTAAAACACCTGCATTTATGCCTGATTGCAAAATTGGAGCAAGTGTAGTGGGAATTAAAGAAGTAAATGTGGATTCTGCATTTAAAGGTACTTCATTAAATTCAAAAGTATCCAATAAAGAACCACCTTTTTTAATATTTACTCCTGAATAAATATGAATATTGACAACATTATTTGAAGCAAAAGTTACGCTAATTTGATAAGTTTCACCCAATGATGGATCAGTACCATTGACTCCTGCCAAAAACCGAGCAATTCTTCTTTTAAGCCAAGTAGTATTAAATTGATAACCATCACCTTTGTAAAAATTCCAAGTAATACATCTTTGAAAAATGTCATCAGTAGTAATATAAAAGTTGGTAGGGGCAATTTTGACATTTTGGTTAAATGGCAAAGTGTTTAAATAATCGGTGTTATAAACACCTTTATTGGTATATCCACCTTCAGGAAGAACTGGTCTAGTTAAACCATAAATTCCTTGGGCTACCCAATCCAAAGAAGCCCCAGATTGTTTTGTATAGATTGGAAGGTTTAAATTATTAAACCAATCTAAGTATTCTTGGGCTAAAGTATTATAAGCAGATACAAAAGCCTGAAGATCAGAATCATCATAGTATTGCTGATATAAATAACTAGGAATAATTTGGGTAAGCATATTATCCCTGAGTGATTGCTATAGATTGAATATTAGTTTCAAAATAACCTTCAGGATCGCCAATAATTAAACCTGTGCCTGATTCTGGAGACACATCAACACCATTAATAGCTACTGTAAACACCATTCTAGACAACAATGTAGGTGGAATAATGCTGGAAATTGCTTGTTGAAAGACATTTTGCAATTCAAAAATATTGATTGGTTGACCAACATAAATGCTATTTATATAAGCAGCTATTGCTGGTTGACCTAATTGGGCTACAGCAGTTGGAGAAACATAGTTGGTAGATGTTGTATTCCAAATAAGACTAATAGAGACAGCTTGTTGTGGTGGGTTTACAAAAGTAATATTGTAAGTATCAGGATAATCATTAATTGATACAGTAATATTTCTATAATTTGGAGTGATTACACCACCACTTGTGTAAGTTCCAAATGTAGATGTATTAGTGTTGGTCGTAACTAAATTATTAGAAATAGCAGTTACAGTATAGGTTGTATTAAAGGCTGCTGGACTAGCACCTGAAACTGTAATGACTTCACCTATAGAATATTCACCAAAATAAGCACCAGTATTGATAACAGCATTAGTACCTGTGGTAATGCTTAATGCGGTAATGGTAGAGCCTACAATATTAGATATATCAAATAAACCAGTAAAAATGGCATTTCCTACTTCATAAGGATCACCACCACCACAAATAATTTCCCAATTTGTGCCAGATTGTCGTACCGCAACTAATCTATCTTGAACACCATTAACATTTTGTAATTGTGTTTTTAAGAATGTGGGCATACCAGAAGCTACAGCAAGACCAGCTTGAATGACTTGGGCTTGATAATTTTCTAATGGTTGGGCTGAAGCACCAGGAATACCTGCGGTTTGATTAGTACAAGATAAAGTCAAACCAGATGGTACTGAGGTAATAATTTGGGTTACTGTGCCAACAGGAACAGCCCAAGAGCCTGAATTAATAGCTAGACAATATAACTCAGCACTTTGTCCTGTAGAAGCGATTACACCGCCATCTTGAACTGTATATTGATGAGAACCATCAGATACGACAAATCCTTTAGAAATAACAAATCCAGGGCTTCCAGAAAAAGTTACATAGACTGAAGTATTAGACCCAATACCTTGTTGTACACCATAAATTTGACCTAATTGATTTAATAAATAAGAATTGGCAGTATAAGGTGTAATACTATTATAAAGATCGACTCTGGCTGAGTCTATTAAAGCTAAAGCACCAACATCGGTAGAACTAATATCTTCAATTAAAGAACCTGGTAGATTGGCTGTATAACCAGGATTTGTTGCAGAAACCAGAGCAATTAACTCTGATTGCAGAGTAGTTGGTGAGGTTGGTTGTAAACCTGAAGAATTTACATCTGTTGTAATGGTCATACTGCCACCTGTTGTTGAATTTTAGTACCTTGAGTTGTTACTATATCTACATTATATGTAGGGGTAGGTAATTGTGCCTTAGTAATTGTCAAACTGGCAAAAAAGTTAGAAAATTGTTGTTGAGTAATGGTTACATAATAATCTGGAAATACTTGTTGAATAACTGACCTTTGAGCAGGAATTCCATAGTTTGCATAAAAAGGGGATTCTCCCAGGCTTAATTTAAGTACCTGAATAAGAGTAGTGGCATATCCATACTCAAAGTTGCCAGAAGCATCTTGCTGTATTTCTACCCAAACTAAATCTCCAGCAGAATTCTTTACTCGACCATATGTTCTAGCCATAATTAGCAAATTCCCATTTTTTTTGTGTAATCATATTGGTGCTCCAGTATTTCCAGAACCAGTTGTAACACCGCTATGTTCATGAGTGCTGCCAATATTTTTACCATTATTAGTAATAGTTCCAGTAGTCGCAATATTTCCATTAACACTCATAGTTCCACCTGATCCACCGCTAATAGCAAAGCCATCTGTTCCTGTAATCAATCCATTAACTGTCAGGTTGCCATTCATAGTTGTATTACCATTATTGACAATTAAATTACCACCATTAAGATTAATTGTAATTCCTGAAGAAGTTAAAGTTAAGGTGCAATCTTGATTTTTGGTAGTTATTTCAACCCCAGTTTCACCATACATAAATAGGTATTCGCCATTAACCGCAAAAAAAGCGGTATTACCAAAAGGGAAAAATACTAAAGCTGTCAAATTGCCTGGATCGCTTAAATCAGGAGTTCCAGTACCTAGTCCAGAAGCCTTTCTAAGACTGACATCAGCAGGGATGCAATATCCCTTACAGCCTGGCTGAATAGGGTATCTAATGTATTCTGATCCAGCTACAGGGCAAGTTACTTCAGGAAGGGTAATTCCATCTGGAACATTGACATCAAATTTGACAGTAACAATAGAACCATTGACCGATGTTACATAACAAGGAAAAGATTGACTATATCCTTGCAAAGCATCATTAATCTTTCTATCTGCAAAAAGATTAATAGATTGGGCAAATGATATTTTTTGATCTATAGAGGACATTATGCGTGGAAAGTTCCAAAGGTTGAAGTAGTAGAATTTGGTGGTACATACGCTTGTATTACTGTAACCCAGCTATTTGCATCACCCTGCCTAAATATTCCAATATGTCTAACACTTTGAATATTAAAAGTACCCTTGAAATTTGAGGTAGTTTTAAATTGAGACTGAGTCTGAGGTAAAGTTAAAATAAGACCTTTGGTTGCCGATTGTTGTGGCATTAAGATTTGACCCCCTACTTTAAGGTCATATCGCATGACAGTTTTAAAAGTCAATGTATAAGGCGCAATCCAAGTGGGCTGTCCAATTAAATCAGTAAATTGAATTTGTATAGGCTTAGAAGTTGGTGGAGTGGTGTAATCATAGACATTAATAATATTGTCAACAAAAGACACTTGAATACCTGGATAAGTAGTTCCACCAATAATACTTCTACTTCTTTCATTTAAAAATTTAGAAAATGTTTCTAAAGTAAAGTTTTGTTGTTTAATGGGTTCTGGAGAAACTAATTTTGAACTAATGTTGATATTAACAGCAGAGGCATTTGAAAATACATTTTTTAAAGTATTTTCAATTGCAGGTGCTAAAGGAGCATTATTGTCACAACTAAAACTAAAGTTCAATGGAGTTTCTTTGCTGCCAGTAGGCAAAACCATAATAAAGTCTAAAGTTTGCGAAGTTCCCTGCCAATTACCAAAGGCTTGTTGAATTCGAGAAGTCATCAAAACCCCATATTGCTCTGGATTAGCTAAAGGAAGTCCCTTTGCCATTCCACCAGAAATAACAATATTGCAATATTTAGTGCCATCAACACTAGGATTAAAATTGGCTGCTTGAGCCAACAAAGGAAGCCCTACACCATAAACTCTTAAAGATGCTCCCCCTAAAGGAGAATTAAAAGTGGAAACTGGCAAATCCCATTCAACATTTAAAGCCCCTGTAATGGTGCTTTGTGTGCCTGTAAATGCGCCAAAAACACTTCCATTAGTGCCATAGCTGGTAAAAGTACCATTAAAAATGGGTTTTCCATCTGACCCATTGATTACCTTTGGATTCCCATCTTGATCGGTAATCTTAATTTCATACCTTCTCATTAGATAATCTCAAATTGATTGTTTGCAACTCTATAAACTAATTGGGTTGTAAAGTAACCAGCAGTTAATGAAATATTGTAATTTAATGGAGAACCAATTAAAGGCAATGCAACAATTAAAGTATTATTCAAATCATAAATATTGACATAATATCTTTCCCCAAAAATATTCCAAGTCACAATTACATTGTAAGAAGCACCATCAAAAGTAGCTTGAAATTGAAAATTAGAATTATTTGCAGGGGTAAATTGAATGACATTGGTTGCAACTGGGGCAATATTTTGACTTATAGAATAAGTAGATGCTGCACCCTGAGTATTTAAAGAACCACCATATAAAGGGGTTGTAATGGAATTATTATTTCCAATAACACTATTGACACCAGACCATAGATTATTTGACATATTAACTCGCTAATGGTGTACCAGATTGAAAAGAATTCATCAATGCACCTAGAGTATTTTGAGGGGCTTGAGATACCAAAGGTTGTACAAAATCAAATTGCCAAGCATTTTGAGGTTGTTGGCTATCAGGTCTTGATACATCAGTCAAATTAGTAAGGATACAATTCAAATAAACATAAGAAGGTGTAGCTACAATAAAAGTGCCACCTTGTTGAATATGCGATTGAAGCGCAGCTTGTAGCGCAGTAAAGGTAATCATTTTGGATACATATCCACCATTCACATTGGCAGGGCAGTTCATCAACATAGAAATCTTTAATGGCTTGGCAATAACAGCATTAGCAGCATAAGATTGATTTGCAAAAGGATACATTGCAATTTCATTGTCTACTAAGGTAGCACCAGGCAAAGGTCTAAAATGCCCAAAAAAGTTATTTAGGTTTAAAGGATTTTGACCATTTAATAAAGAAAATCCAAAATTGGCTGCTTCAGTAATAGCTATGATTGGCAATAAATTACCTGGAACAAATGTAGCAATTCCATTGGACAAAATAATTGGCGATATTTCATAAGCTACTTGATAAATTGATTGACCGACACTTGTTGCCATTATCTAAGTCCTATACTTGTGTAATATCCACCAGCTTTTAATATATCAACATTGGTGTCTTGACCTGGTATTTTAGTAGTATTAACGCTTAAAGAAATTGGGGTTGGATTCCAATTAAGTGATCCTAAATTTCCAGCATAATTACCAGCAGGAGCACTTGAAGATTGTGGCACTCCTGAACCTTTATTGTTGGAAGATTGATTTTCCAACATATTTTTTAATTCAATATGACCAGGGTCTTTAGAGCCTAAAGGTCTATACAAACCATATTGAGCCAAATATTCATCTGAATATTTTCTTGCATTATTAATATCAACCGCAGTACCAAGAGTATGATGGCTAGTTTCTCCTGGCTGAGTAACAGGCAAACCATCTTTAGTAACCCATTTACCAGTTTTAGGGTCAATATGATGTCTTAAAGCAGCTTCTTCTTTTTCAGTTCTAAAACCACTATTTATTTCACCGCCTAAACCAGCAGAAATCAATGTCGCTGCTAGTTGAGGATTAACACCTTTTAATTGTGGATTTGATTGTGCAAGCAAAAGATTAGCAAAATCACCTGCTGGCAATCTTCTAGATGCTTCAAACATATCCCCTTTTGCAGCAGCTTCATATCCTCTTTGTATATTTGTAGGAGCAAGCAAAGCAAAGGGTTTTAATAATACTAAAAGACCAGAAAATTCATCTTTAAGGTCATTAAGCATAGATAACCAATCTTGGACATCTTGCTTAAATTCATCTTTTTTTAGATAACCAGCAAATTCTTCTAGTTTTTTGCCAACATCCCCAATCCATTCTTTAAGTTTTGGGCTTTCCAAAAATGCTTTTACAGCATCAGAAAATGAATCAGATAGCTCATCTAAAGGTTTAACTAGACTTTCAAGACCAGTAAGAAATACATTTTCAATTTTTGTTTTTGATCTAGTAAGCTGAACATCTAAATCTTGCCATCTTAGTAATAAAGCATCAGTTAAAGCTAAAGATTTAGTATCAGCATTGTATTTTTTCTCAATATTGTCAATTTCATCTTTTCTTAAAGATGCCATTCTTCGAGCAGTTTCAACATCAATACCCAAGGCAGATAAACCGCTTACATCTAATCTTTGTTGCGCTGTAGCTGTTGAACCAGCTTTATAGACTTCTCCAGCCTTTCTAAGCAATTGAGGCAATAATTGGGCTACATTTTGATTTGCGTTAACTCCAGCAGCTTGAAAAGCCCATTGTTTTTGAATATCAGTCTGCGCTGTTGCCAAATTACCCAAAACTGAATTAACATCTGCAACTCTTTGAAAATTGATTTGAGCAGATTTTAATTCACCTGCGGATACACCTAAACCTTGAGATTGCCTTCTAATATCATTTGCGCCACCAGCTAATGATCCAATTCCAAATAGACCACCAGCAGCCCCTAATAGACCAAAAGCGGTACTAACACTACCCCACTTTAAAAGATTAAAAGTAGTTGATGCAATATTTTTACTAATAGATGCAGCAGTTTTCCCAATATTTTGAAAATGCTTTTCAGTCTTATTAACTACTTGGTCTGTATTTTGTAAAGTCTTGTAATTTTTGTCTAATCGACTAGCAATAGTATCAAGTGCGTGTTGCACTCGATTAAAATTTCCTTGCAAAGAACTTACTTCTTTATTAATTTTTCCCCATTGATTAGGCATTTTGCCAAGGGATTGCTGATACTTTTCAAAGAGTTTTTGAAACTCTCTGAATTTCTCATCATTAATATCAATGTCAATTACGCTTTTAGTAGCCATTGCTTCTTTCTAATGCCCTTAAAATATGTCTTTGGCGAAACTCATGTGCGCTTGACTTATATTCTATATTAATGTCCTCAAAAAACTTGGAAAATCCTTCACCAGCTACATAATCTAAACAGGCAGAGACGAGGTGCTCTCCATCTCTCCAGAACTCTCGACCTCTGTCGATGTCATCAAGGAATTCATGTACTCCATAGAATTTAATGATGTTGTTAGCGATCCCCATAAGCCATTGACTGTGTCCATGATCCCCTGTACCTGATTCTTCTTGTTTATCATAGACACACAGGTAAAAAAAATGAGTTCGCCTTCGATTTCTGCAATTGTTTCGCTATCTAAATCACCTTTTTCAATAGCGGTGTAAAGAGGAATACTTTTCCAGCCTTTATCGGATGGCATTAATACATTTGAAAGTCTAACTATTTCATTTACTAATCCAGCCCTGACCCCAGAAACTCCATTCCAAATACCCATATCTTCTGATACTTGTTTAAGCATAAGATAGGCTACTCTTGATCCGCAAATCGCACCAAGCCCCTGAGAAAAGATTGCAGCAAAAGTTTTGGAAATTACCAAAAAATATTGCTCAAAAATATCTCTTGAGATTGGTGTGCTGTGAACATATAGCTGTCCTTTTTCCGATTCAATCGGAATTACTAAGTTCAAGGCTCGATTAATTTTCATCTAGTTATAGACTCCAAAGTGCTGCGTTAACTTGATATATACCAGTTAATGTGACTACAAAACCTGGTACATTTCCATCATAAGTAACATCCCGAACACCTTTGAGAACACAATTACCGATTTGATAATCCGACAAAGTTGCCGAATCAGCGATAACCGATATATCACCTACATTCACATTGGTTTCAATTTGCGTTTTATAAGCATTAGCTAATGCCTGACTTTTAAGCAAATTAATGGTTACAGTTGCCATTTGATAGGGTTCTGGAGAAGTAACACCACCAGTTAAGGTTGGGATGAGCATACCTGCATCGCCTTCAAAAGCGATACTGATAGCTTCCCTAGCCAAATATGGGGCTGTTACATTGAGTGTTGCATTGGTAGAGTAGACTACCGATCCTCTTAATCTATTAAGAGTGCCTTGTTGAATTAATGGGGCTGCCATGATTTATTCCTTTATACCAAAGCAAAGCTAGATACATTCACATTAAATATGATCTGTATGAAGCCTCTAGCTGGTGTGTAAGATACTGAAAGACCTGCATATTTACCAATTGCATAGTCACTTGGGTTATCTGCTACATAAGTAGTAAATGGAACTGCATTTACAGTCACAGGCGCAAGCACTAGACCATAGGCAATACCTGAGTTCATTACACCCTGAGATACTTTTTGTAATCGGTTAATACCAGCTTGGTTGTAATACAAAGGATTAATTGGGTTATTAGAACCATTAATGATTGCATTGGAGATAAACAAATTAATGTTGATTTGTACCCAATCTACTGAATACCAGTATGTATAATCTTGACCATCAGAAGTTACACCCCAAAGAACTAGAGTATTACTGATACCACCTTCAGCACCTGTACCAACATAATTTACATTTGCAGTTTTTAATAACTGAGCTTGTGCATTAGTGCCAGTAAATGCTGTTACTCCAACAATAAATTGGAAAGCCATTGGAGCAACTTTATTGGTATCGCTTGGATTGTAATTCAAGGCATTGTAGAGCATTGCAGCAGGAGTCCACTCCGTTACTGGAGCAGTTGTATCTTGCAACATTGAAACTACAGATTTAACATTTTTAAATACACCATAAGTGCTAATGGTTTCTTTTACCCAGAAATAAACTTGAGAAGTAGTAGATTCATAATTTTTAGCAAAAGTTAAGAATGAGGAATCAGATGACATCTCATAAGTAACTGCATAAGCATAGAACTTTTGTGGGTTAGCAACAATGTAACTATTTAATGCTGTTACACCTTGTGCTCCTGTACCAGAACCTAATTCAAGAACATAAATTGCATTGGCAGAGCCTTGAGCAAAATAAGTAGTTACCATTGCAACTAATTCTTGTACAGATTCAAGAGTAAAAATACCTTGAGTAGTTACAGAACCAGGATTAGTTGATAAAGGATAAGTAAAGGTATTAGTACCAGTTGAAGTAATTTGGAAAGTGCCATTGTATCCAGATGGAGTAACACCAGCAATAATTCCTGGTACAGTATCGCCAGTAGGAATTCCATGAGGTGTTGTGGTAGTAACAGTTACAGTTACAGTTGGTGCTGAACCACTTGCAACCATAGAAGTAATAGAAACCGCACCAGTTAAAATTGCAGATAAATCAGCAGCCTGAGTTAAAAGTGCGGTAGTGCCTGAAGCTAATGTAGTCGCACCTTGGCTAACCAAAGCACCAGTTCTTTGCAGAGTATTTGGTGCTGGAGCAAGGGTTTGAGTTACATTAACTGTAACAATTTGAGTTGTCATAATAGACCCCTAATTAATTAAAGCTAATAGAAACAGTACCGCCAGTTGGGGGAACAACTACAATACCTACTTGGCATGGGAAATCAAAAGTATATGTTCCTACTGTTTCAGGAATTTGAGCAACTAAATTAGCTGCTGCAATACCAGATGTAGAGGCATGATCGTAAATTGCGCCATTAGCTGAACCAGCCACATTCACATTCACTTTGACGATGCGACCTTTAACTGCTTTAACGAGGGTTGTGGTAGTAACATTAAGGAAAGTGCTAATGCCTTGTCCTGTAATAGCTGCACCATTGATGACTGCTGGGTTTGAGGTAATTGCCATTTGATAACTCCTTTTTTACACTTAGGGTTGGGTTGGGTTGTAACTTACAAAAACTGATTTAATTAACTTTAAAGCCACATCATTAACTGTATTTTGGTAATAACTGACTTTAAAGCTGATGCTTTTCTTCATTGCAATAATGCCAAATTCAGGTTGAGTCACTTTTTCATCCTTCATTATAGGCATATTTTGAATGCCAATATTATCGGTATCCATGCTGTATTGAAACACATAATTAGCAAAGTTTAAAGCCTCATTATTGCGAATTCCATAGATGGAAATTTTAACTGTATCGCTTGCTAATTGATTGATTGTTGTCTGAGTGCTGGGGCTTGATCCACCATTAATAACTATGTTATTTACTATTGGAAATTGACCAATTGCTTCAGTATCAGAAGCAACAATGTCTACTGAGGCATAGGGTGGTGGTAAATTTTGATCCACCAAATAAGATGGATATAAAGGAAAGTATTGATTAAGTGCCAGCCAAATAGGAAGGCTATTAGACACAATCACACTAGAACTATCAAAATCGGTCATTGAATCAATAAGCTGAGTATCCATGATGGAGTACAAAGCATCGCCACGATAATGGTAAAGATCAGCTTGTTTGTAATAATTGTCCCTACGACTAAAAGCAAATTGCACACCTTGATAAGTGGCAACATAGATTAATTGAGGATTAATTAAATTAAAATCCTGAATTGGTTGTAGAGCAGTAAAAATAATATGGTTGTAGGTAGTAGTCCTATCATCCAATTGATGCAATTCTTGGGCTAAATGGAATGATCCTTGAGCAGTAATCGACCTAGCTGGAACTGCTCCATTGTAATTGTCATAAAGTAAGCGATCATATTGCGCTGCATTATAGATAGCAGTATCAGTCAAAAGGGCTGCATTAACCCAGAAAACATAGCCATCTAAAGGCAAAACCAGTTTTACATACAAAGTAAAGGTGACTTGTTCATTACCAGATAGGGTATTAACTCCCTCTGCCAATCCAGAAGCGAGTTGAGGTTTTGCGCCTGAAGTTTCAAATACATTAGCCATTAATCAACCCATGATTTAAAAGAAGCCTGTAAAACTCCAGAATCAATAAAGGAAGGTCTGCGAATTCCAGTAACTCTGGTAAATCCAGCCCTTTTCCCTTTAACATAGCCTTTAGCTGTCAATCTACCCTTAAA
>Ga0316223_1000507_pt1 | contig 46289 bp, 43 predicted proteins | sample TBH18009metaG_FD_206007 | JGI IMG/M metagenome (GOLD analysis project Ga0316223, IMG submission 206007) | Freshwater microbial communities from Trout Bog Lake, Wisconsin, USA - TBH18009 | ecosystem: Environmental > Aquatic > Freshwater > Lake > Hypolimnion/Profundal zone | place: USA: Wisconsin...
TGGCTAAATTTAGTGATTTTCTTGCAATTTGAGACAAATAATTATTCTATAAATTAACAATATGTTGTTGATAACCTGCATTTTAAAATTATCTTAAGGATCGACTAATTAAATCAATTGGAACGGATGCCGCATCTATATTATGCTTGACGCGACTAATGCTTAAGCCACTCCCATTCGATACACCGGACCTTCATCCAATAAGATCCAAACTATAAAAACAATTAGGTTCACCAATTGTTTATTTTTTTATCGCTGAAAAACTCTTTTTTTATCTGTAAAGCTTATTCATAAAAAAAGTGATCATCATTCATACTCTTCATTTCTGACTGATAGTATGATTTTTACAAATCTCAACATTATTTTCCATAAACCAAATTGTACAGCTCATTTATTTGGTTTTTTTACAATAATTTAATATTACAGTCTTATACCCTCATGATCCGACGGATCGCGGATCATGAGGGTATAATTTGGAAAAAATTAAAAAACTGAATTAAGGATAACTCTTTAAATGTCTGTCTCTTCATCTTTGTGATTAGGATAAGACAAATATTTCTCTACCGGTTAATGGTACGTTTAAATTCAGGTATGATTGGCTGTCCCTTCTGCAGCCTTGGAAAGATATACGCAAATCCCATCAGGAAGAGGCCCAGAAGTACGTAAACTATACTTGCGGAGAGGGTGCTCAAACCTTCAAAGTCGATGACAAACAATTTAACGAGCATTCCAAGGAAGATTACAATCCCGAAGTTGCGCATAAAATTGTTCCGCTGAATCATTGCCTGAATAAACACCACGGTAGCCACTACCCATAGGATCAATGAATAAGGGAGATATCTGGTATGAAGAAGCGGATCTCCGTTCACCATCTGACTTCCCGGTTTGCTTTGGATCTCCAGGAAGATAGCCAGCAGGTTATCATATTCAGCGCACAGGAGAAATATAATAAAGGAGACTTTACCAAAATCCATAACGTGCAATATATTGCTATCCTTGATATGATGCCTGCGAATCCGCTTGAGGATCATTTTTCCCAGGATATAGACCAGCGCCAGAGCAAGATAGTGCATCAGTAAAACAAAGCCGTTCAATTCGTTCTTCAACAGCATGCTGGTCCGGTAAATGACCATATTCAACTGGACCATAATAGGGTACAATAAAATAAACAGGGCCCCCAGGTAAAGTGCGGGCTTTTTCAATGAAGATTGCTTTCCGGAATAGTAATTTATTACCCCTATAAAGAAGAAACAGCCTGCAATAAACCAGGATAAAGGGGTATAATTCAGGGAACCGGTAAACTGACTGACGGCGGAGAATCCAAGCCATCCCAGGGTTATAAAGGTTGTAAACAGGAGCATAACCCGGATAAGCCGGTCATATTTCCGTTTATTTAACCATTTGTAATTAAGCGAAATCTCCATGGTCTGAAGCTGCCAGGTGGTGAAACCCAGAGCTCCGATAGTCAGACTGCCAAGTATTAATCCATAACCAATTAACGAGGGTTCAGGCACAATAAGGACAAAGAAATGGGCGGGGAGGCAGAACCTGATCCATGAGTAGAGAAATATAATAACCGTTGCCACAAGCGAGATCATCGATACCCATAACGCAATACGATCCTTGTAGTAATGCACATATCCCAGCATAATTACTGACAATATTGAGGTAAACAGGATTAGCCTGGTCTCCTGGAAACAGAACGGGAGCACAAGTGCGGCAAGAATCATTACCGCAAAATGGTATGGAAGTGTCCAGACTAACAGCTTATACTTTTTTATAAGATAGAGTCCAAGTATGTTTACAAGGAGAAGAGCACTGACAAAGATCGGCTGATAGGCCGGGGCATAAAAACGATGTAGCACCCAGAGTGTGGTCCCAAGAAATATAAGCAGATTCGAGCCGATTAGTGTTGATTGCATCCATTTTGGGAACAGGCTCTCCTTTTTTATAGAAATAAGGATGAATATTATATAATACAAAAGGTAACATAAGATACCAAAAGTGAAAAAAACAGGCAAATATTCAACAGTCTGATGTACAACTAATTTACGAAGCCAGAAGAGACTGAAAAATCCCAAAGTAAAGGCCATATTTATCAAATGAATAAAAGGCTTTTCGATTTTTTGTCCTACCCAAAATACCAGAATACTAAAGATTAATACATAGGTAAACAGGAATTCATAATGCTTGAAATAATTTAATGAAAGTAGTATAACCGCAATATAAAGATAAATGCAGGCAAAGACTAAAAGGGCTGGCTTACGATGAATAAAACTATTGGCAAGCAATAAAACCGCAGGAATCAACAATAGTAATGTCGCCGCAAAAAAGTCCGGATAATAGCAGCCTCCAAAATTATAATTAAAATAAGTAATTTTAATTTGAATACCTATCAGATAGAGCACACCAATTAGTGAAGTTGGATAGGTTATGTGTTTATAATTCTTAGCGAAAATCAAATTTAAGGATAATAATAATATCCCCGGAGTAAAATAAAGTAATAATTCCACAATTCCACTTCCAGAAATCTCTGCAACGGGCATATCGATAACCTCGGGAATGAAGAATCTTTTTAACATTTCAATGAATCCGTTAGATCCATTTCCCGACGAGAAGGACGAATAGACACCTACCAGCATGAAAATAACCCCCAGAATGATAAAGGTCCGGGAATTTAATAGTCGTTCAAACCCTTTGGCAGGTTTAATTGTCTTGGGTCTCGGGGTTCTTCTGTGGGAACGTTTTTTTTCCATTGTATTAATTATCGATTGGCAATGTTTAATTTTAAATGCTTTGATGAATTCGATATCTGCAATTTTTAAACAGATAAATACGACTATAATTCATTCTGATTATGTCGTTGACAAACGATTAAACTGATCTGTCAAATGCGGGATCAAAGATATGTTTTTTTTGATGAATTTTATTTAGCTCTCCTTAGCGCTTATTTTGGCTTCTGTTCAAACATATTCGTCACGGTTGTCCAGGAGACTGTGGACACATTCCGACCTTAGACCGCTAATTTAATCTTCAATAAGGCCTTGGGTTACCACCCTGTAGGGGTGACCGATTTGTAGCCGGGGGAAAGCGGTCCCGGTTTTCACGGAACGCGCAGCCCCGGGTATTGGATGTGTAATGATGAGGCGGCGCCCGGTACCCTAAATTGAAATGCCGGTCTGCCTATCGCCGCATAAGCAGTTTTATATAAAAGAGCATTTTTAAATGTCTGTGACAATGCGTCTGAAATTAAGATTCAGGTGGATTATAAATCCACTTTCTAATGGGCGCGGATCGCAGATCCGCACCAACCGGATTTCCACCTTCTAATGGGCGAGGATCACAGATCCGCACCAGCCGGACATTTTTAAACGTCTGTGAAAATGCGTCTGAAATTAAGATTCAGGTGGATTATAAATCCACTTTCTAATGGGCGCGGATCACAGATCCGCACCAGCCTGACATTTTTAAATGTCTGTGAAAATGCCTCTGAAATTAAGATTCAGGTGGATTATAAATCCACTTTCTAATGGGCGCGGATCGCAGATCCGCACCAGCCTGACATTTTTAAATGTCTGTGAAAATGCCTCTGAAATTAAGATTCAGGTGGATTATAAATCCACTTTCTAATGGGCGCGGATCGCAGATCCGCACCAACCGGATTTCCACCTTCTAATGGGCGCGGATCACAGATCCGCACCAGCCTGATTTCCACATTCTAATAGGCGCGGATCACAGATCCGCACCAGCCTGATTTCCACATTCTAATGGGCGCAGATCGCAGATCCGCACCAGCCGGATCAATGAATAATGTTATTACGAATTGATTATCTTCTAATTCTAAGTTGTATGCTGTTCTTTACCGGTTGGTCTGTAACCAAAACCAGATAACCCCCTCCACCGGCCCCGGAAATCTTCCACCCCAGCGAATCAGGGGCATAATTGTCAATCTGCTCCTGAATATGGGGATTGAGCATGTGCGGAAACATTGCCACCTGTGCTTCAAAGGATCTTTTAAGACCCTTGCCAAATGCATTAAGATCCATGGCTTCAATTGCCATCCAGACATCACTGGCCGCTTCAGCCAACTCCCGGGCTCCATTCTCGTCGATTTTAGTATCAGACAAAACATTGTATCCACCCTCACGCGGAGATAGATTTATCAGATGGAGATGTTGTTCGATCCACCTTAACTTTTCTTCATCGGTAATGGAGCTGATCTTCTCCGGCCAGTAATTTCCGGCCGGATAAAGGATGTGATTGACTCCCGGATAAACGATTCCGATTGAGTCCTGTGATCCGCTGATGTAAGTTGTCCCTGGAGGATTCTCGACACAGAAAAGGGTTTTGGCCAGTTTCTCAGGGTCTCCTTCGGGAATATCGGTATGCCAGAGGTCGATTGCCTTTTTACGGGTGCTGCTTGCCATTCCGGAGCGGTCGTTGAATTCGATTTCAGGCTCCAGCGAGATAGTGATCACCGGACCAGGATAATATTTGGAGACGAAGGGCTGGTCGAGCCATCCTCCGGCGAGGTCAAGCCGAAAAGGGATCAGACACTCTTGTCTTAGCGCTGTCGTAGAACGGGCAGGAAGACCTGTATGCGGCAGCCGACGGCTCACGACCAATTCAATTCCCAACCTTGAGCAAAGTTCCTGCTTGTCGGGGGTAAAGCCATCCTCATTCACAAAAAAAAGATCCGGTCTTAGCGTCACCAACTCATTTTCGAAATCCATAAGTCCGGAACCGCTGTTGATCCAGGCCTCTTTGACCATTTTCAGCGCCTGAACCATATACAACCGTTCATGATCGGTATTGACTGTCTTGCGACCCTTCAGTTGACCGATTGTTTGGTCAGACCCAAGACCGACATACAAATCGCCATGCGAGGCAGCCTCAGTAAAAAATGCGACATGCCCCGAATGAAGCATGTCATAACAACCGGATACGAATACCTTTTTCACACGTATAGATTTTAAATTTATTTTTTAAAGGTCAGATGAAATAGCTCTTGTGATATTTTCATTTCGGTCGGGGATTACTAAACCTTGGCTATTCCATTTGAAAGATTTAGGCGGATATATAAAATGATTACACGGATTATATCGAAGGGCGATTGGGGGCGATGAGGCAAAGTGGCGATTGGGAACATTGGCGAAGTGAAGCAGAGGCGAATTATGGATCATTTAACAACTGTTATTAAATGATCATATGTTGGTGCGGAGTGTGTTCATGATTAATTCTCGTTAGAAATAGAGCCATTGGACCACCGCTTCGCGTATCGCCTTTTCAATCATTGCACCAAACTCTCTCAAAAGCGGATGCCCAAGGGTCACATGTGACTCCGGGAAGTCAAATGTGGATTTCATCCCCTATCGTGTTCTATTAACATACAAATCCTCCGGATTTGTTGAGAACACTCTTAATTATCTAGTTCTGTGCAGAAGGATTTAATGTCGTAATTATATCTTTCTATATCTCATATAATCAATAGGTCTTAACATTGAACATTATTCATTGCCATTTACTTAAAACCGCGCCAATTCGCCCCTTCGTTTAAAAAACCAAATCGTTATAAATTCGGTGAATCACCTATCAGCTTAGCCAGATCCTTAATTCTCGAGATACCACTGATAAAGTTTCTTGACCCCTTCCCCGATCTCTATTTGATGGTGCCATCCGAGTCCATGCAATTTGGACGGATCTGTCAGTTTTCGCATTGTGCCATCTGGTTTAGAGGTGTTGAAGACAAGTTCTCCCGTAAATCCAATAATTTCCTTGATCTGGAAGGCCAGATCGCGAATGGAGATCTCCGTGCCGGTACCGATGTTTATATGGGTATTACGGATAAAACGCGAATTTTCGCGAATTGGGGACGAATTATCACCAACAGGCGGAAGGGAAAGATCTTCAAAGTCGATGTTTTCCATCAGAAAGACACAAGCGTCGGCCATTTCTTCACTCCAAAGAAACTCCCGCATAGGAGCTCCCGATCCCCAAATCTCCACCGACACATTTGCGCCTAATTGTTTTGGATTTGTGTCAATTTGTGTTACCGTTTTCACCCCAAATCCGGCAAGCACATCCAATATAGCCTGGATATCCGAATTACCATCGACATTTTTTATCGGTCGGTTTTTCAGGTCTGAACGAATCCCTGCCCAGTTTCCTTCTTCAAGACATTTTCCAAGATGGATCTTACGCAACAGACCGGGGAGGACATGTGATTTCTCAAGATCAAAATTATCGTTGGGACCATAGAGGTTGGTAGGCATCACAGAGATATAATTGGTGCCATACTGGATATTATAGCTCTCGCATAGTTTTATTCCAGCGATTTTGGCAATCGCATAGGGTTCATTCGTATATTCGAGAGGTCCGGTCAGCAGGCAATCTTCGGGCATGGGCTGGGGAGCATCGCGGGGGTAAATGCACGTACTTCCCAGGAACAATAGTTTCTTCACTCCGCTTAGATACGCCGAATGAACTACATTATTCTGGATCATCAGATTCTCATAAATAAATTCTCCGCGATAGGTGTTATTGGCAACAATGCCCCCTACTTTGGCTGCTGCAAGAATCACATATTCGGGTTTTTCAGATTCAAAAAAATCATTTACTGCCCTGGTATTGAGAAGGTCCAACTCGGTTTTTGTCCTGCCGATCAGGTTCGTGTAACCCTTGGCCTGAAGGTTTTTCCAAAGGGCAGAGCCCACCAGGCCGCGGTGGCCGGCAATGTATATTTTGCTGTTAAGATTCATAGTTTTAATTTATTCCACAAATTCACACAAATGTTTCAAAAATGAACACAAAATAGAAACAGAAACGGCGCTGAGATGATAGGCGCTGAGAAAGGGGGAGATGGGGAGAACTGAGAATTGAGATGATGGGCACTAAGAAAGGGAGCGATGAGAAAGGGAGAACTGAGAGGGTGAGAAAAATGGGAGAGGAATTAGATGTTCCATTTTTCAGAATTCTTTTGCATATTCACCAGCATTCCAATAATATTTTCGTATTCTTTATCAATATGTTGATGGTCTTCTATGGTGATATAATTGCAATTAAGGGCAAAATCAAGCCAATTCTGAGTTTCTGCAGCTTCGGCTTCCCTCTCATTCAATTTGCTGCAAAATGATTTTGGATACTTTCTTCGTCTAAAGGCCTCTGCGATATTGCTGCTAACTGAAGGTGATGAGCGTCTGATCTGGTCGGTTAATGAGTAGATCTCTTCTTTGGGAAGGATTTGGTAATTACATAAATTATCATTGCATGCCTAAATGCAACCTGATAAACTTTTAGATCCCGGTGACTTTTAAGTATTTCCATAAAAGGCTAATTCACCAAATAGAGTTAGTCTAAAAAAATGTAAAAAATATTCTTTTCAAAATAATCTTACTTTCTCTCACCTTCTCAATTCTCACCATCTCCCCTTCTCAGTTCTCCCCATCTCCCTATCTCCCCTTCTCAGTTCTCCCCCTCTCCCCTTCTCATTTCTCACGATCTCCTCTTCTCAGTTCTCACCATCTCCCTATCTCATTTCTCCCCATCTCACCTTCTCCCCTTCTCAGTTCTCCTTTTCTCATCGCTCCCCATCTCCCCCTCTCATTTCTCACTACTTCCCAACCCAGCGCTTTTCATCGTGGATATTATTCAAAATAGTTGAGTGTCCTATACCCCCCTTCCCTAAGCCAGGCATCCTTTTTCATAAGCTTTATATCCGATTGCATCATGTCCTGCACCAGACCATTGAGGTCATATTCCCGTTTCCAGCCCAGCTGATTCATCGCCTTTGAAGGATCGCCGATGAGTAAGTCTACCTCTGTGGGTCGGAAATAGGACGGATCGACGCCGATTATTTGGGAGTGTGAGAGGGGGTGAGTGAGTGAGGGGGTGAGGCGGGATTTTAGCGATGCGAGGTATTGTTCATCGACAATTTCGGCAAATTTTGTTTCATTTATCCCGGTGAGGAATCCCTTCTCTTCTACCCCTACCCCTTCAAAGGAGATTTCGAGTCCGATTTCGGCAGCTGCCATTTTGATGAAATCACGAATTGTGGTGGTCACCCCTGTGGCTATAACATAATCATCGGCTTTATCCTGCTGAAGCATCAGGTACATCGCCTTGATATAGTCCTTGGCATGACCCCAGTCCCGTTTGGAGGAGAGGTTTCCCAAAAATAGTTTATCCTGCATCCCCAGCGCAATCTTGCTGATTGCACGCGTAATCTTTCGGGTCACAAAAGTTTCCCCCCTGATTGGACTTTCGTGATTAAACAGGATTCCATTGCTTGCATGCAAACCATACGCTTCACGGTAGTTTACAGTAATCCAGTAGGCATACATTTTGGCTACCGCATAAGGTGAGCGGGGGTAAAAAGGTGTTTTTTCTGTTTGAGGCACCTGTTGGACCATTCCATAAAGTTCTGAGGTCGAGGCCTGGTAAATCCTGGTCTTGTCTGTAAGACCTAGCAGACGAACAGCCTCCAGAAGACGCAGCGTTCCTATGCCATCGGCATTGGCGGTATATTCCGGAGTATCGAAAGAGACCTTTACATGGCTCATGGCCGCAAGGTTATAGATTTCGTCAGGCTGAACTTCCTGAACAATCCGTGTAATATTCATCGAATCGGTCATGTCGCCATAGTGAAGCATGAAATTCCGGTGTTCGACATGCGGATCCTGGTAGATATGGTCGATGCGGTCGGTATTGAACATCGAGGAGCGGCGTTTAATACCATGAACCAGATACCCTTTTTTAAGAAGGTATTCACTCAGGTAAGCGCCATCCTATCCGGTGACGCCGGCTATTAAGGCAGTTTTTTGTGGCATAAGGATTTCGCGGATTAGTAAAGGATTTAGCTTCGCTGATCTTCGATTCGAGGATTATAATATGGATATTGATACAGATATTCCGGAATATGATTAGCGTATCATCGGTTTCAAATGACAAAAACAAAATTGGTATAGAAGCTTTACATTGAGAAATACAACTATATTTCCTTTTATTTATTTTTTAATCCCATCTACAGATCTTTTCAATATAGTCTTTTGATCCGTCTCTTAACCATCCATCAAGCTGCGAAACCTCCTTGAGCTGCTGACCGCGCATGCGTGAGACATTAATATAGGCACAGGGCATCTCAGGTATGGCAGTCATATCTCCCCATAACTTTTCGAACTGAGTAGTAGGATAAACATCCTCCTGTCCCTCTCCCCACCGTTTTTTGACCTCCTTAATTGTAACATACGTTGGCATCCTGGAGGCCATCCGGTATACTGCGCTCTTCACTTTTTCACTATTCAAAAGATCATTCCGTGTAAGATCAAAGGCAATTAAGAGTTGATCGATATCTATCCAGAAGGTATTTGTATTGTAATAACTTAAATCGAATTCGATCTTCTCATCGGGAAGTGCCATCCCTTCAACCAGCCGCAACTGACCATTTATCTTTGCCAGACCGCCACCCCGATCGTCGAGTTTGTGCGTGATGACTTCGACAGTCATTGCCTTTTTTTGCTGAATATGATATCCCAGCAACGCCGGATCTGCATTCGCACCAAGCGTGTCTATATTATGAATAAGGAGATATTTCAGGTTCGGGTTATCCTGAATCATCTGTTTTAAAGTGCCGTTAAGAAATAAATTGGGAATCTCATACCAGTGACCAACGGGATGAATACATTGTGAGGGGAGGTTATCCCGGTAATCTTCCGCCTCTCCGGCCGATTTAGCCCAGTTGATGAGCGCTGCATGTGCACTCTCACGGACTTTCTGCGATTGTTCATCGAGCAACCTTTGCGGCATCTCTTCCCAGAGAAACCTTAGATCACGCTCTGTTGGGATTAGTCTCAATCCGATAACCTTACCTTCAGAGAGATAAATTTCATTATTTTTTCTGTTTAATCCATGATGATCGAGAAATGATGAGATCCCCGGATGTGTCAGATAACTTGTTGTGAAGACATGCTGAAGGTTTGTTTTGCAGGTTGACTCTATATAATTAGTTTTTGCAAGATGAGTCTCCAGAAAATTGTGATATTTTCCATCGAATTTCGCAAAGGGATTTAAAGATTTAACAACACCGGCCCCTTTGGTCCACCGACTGCCTGCGCCACCCGCCAGTGAGACGATTCCTAGTTCCCGGTTTTTGAGCGCTTCCATTCCAAGATCTATAAGCGTCCTGTTATTCAGTATTGAATGATGGGCAATCTCAGATTGAAGCACATCTTCAATGGTAGTGCTGATTGGTAACCTGTTTTTTGACAGACTTATTCTCCCAGAAAGTAAATTCTTTTTAATTTGCTCATGCTGACTTTCATCAAAACCCAATTCTGCAAGGAGTAAAGAAAGCGGCTTTTGCTGAGTGGAAGCTTCCTGATTCTGGGGGATCATCCGGTCAAAAAGATTGGTCACAAATCCTGTGAATTTCTCGTTCGCCTTGAATGCCGAACCCAATATTGCAAGTTCATTACGCTGACTATCGGATAAGGTACTGATCTCTTTTTTTAACAGTTGAGGTAGAAGGAGTGTATAGTATGACTGCGGCATTAGGGCCTTATTCCCTATGTTTAAAGTGGCAAAAGTGCCGTTTTCATTGATTTTGAAGTCGTAAACTACAGGTTCCATAGCAAAGGGGATGGCATGCTCAAATCTCTTTTTTGTTGCAGACATGATCTCCTTTAATCTCATTTGTGCTCTTTGTTTGACCTGCGGATTAAAAATAAATCCCATTCCGCCGCCAGACATTCCCCCCATCATCCAGAATCCCCAGAAATCGGTTTTAAATTCCTCTTTAATCTGTTCAATCAGCGTTTCGGTATAGACATTCGTTGCCCAGGGAATGATCTCCTGAATCGGACCATCAAAATTCCTTTGTGTAAAAGCTCCGACCCCCTGAATATCTCCATCGATGAGCTTTTGAACCACTTCATCAAAATAGGAGATTGCATTTTGCCGTCCGGCCCACTCCTTTTTGGAACGGAGTAAATATTTTTCAGTCACCATCTCCAGGATTGGACCAACATCCTGCGCCATTCCCCCATGAACCATCACGAGACTATCCTGAAGTTTTTGCCTGGTTTCAGCAGTTACCAGCTCTGAATCCAGTATAGTATGTTTTGGCAAAAGACAACCTTTGCTGATTCCAAATTCGGGATCACCATCTTTTGCAACTACCCCTTTAATCAGTTTCATTCCGGGCCATACTCCGCCAGAATCCTGCCAGCCACCACCTGAGCCTCCTATCCATTCACCCAGGATTGCCTTTGAAGCGACGAGTCTTCGCTCTTCCTCGGTAAGAATGCGTGTAAGGTTTTCAGTTTGACGCGTAGCTCTCATACAGAGCGCGATGAGTGAGGCTAACAGATTTGTTGAGACGGCAAGTCGTGATCCTTTAGGGATGTTGTTTACCTTACTTACAATTTCGATCCCTTTACCTTTACCGATCAAATTTTCCAATAAGAAGCTGATATCCAATCCGGCCCCCTCCATCCCGGGTGGGACAATTCCCGAGGCAATAACCGCCGCTTTTAACAATCCCAAATAATCCTTCGCAAAATCAAAGATTTCCGACAGATTATTTATTGACGATGAAGCTGAGAGATCAACACTTGTCAATTTCAGGACCGGTTCATCGATGATCCGGAACCATGTCTCGATGGGTGGTTCAGGGACTGCCTTTGTTTCATTATTATGAATAGAAAGGTCTACCGAGATATTTAGAACATTGGCCCCCTCCGGGTAATCCATTCCAAGGAAAAAAATATCGCTCCATCCGCTGTGACTTAAATCCATCCGCACCGGTGTCTCTTCATGCAGACATGGATAGAGCCCTGTTTGTTCATCTTTAATGAGCAGGGAAGGATGAATCTTTAAGGGTTGGTCGGAGGGATGGCCGATACGGAACATCCATTTATTACCTGCTGTTGACCGGACACTGATCCGCACCTGGTTGGCCAGTGTCTGGAAGGCAAGCTGATGGTAGGCATCGGCAAGGCCGCTTGAAATTCCTTCATTGGCACCATGGTTAACCTGGACATTTGTGAGAAGTTCAATGGCCTCCTCAAATCTGCGCTTGAGCATATATTCAAATGCCTCATAGGGTATGATCCCTTCGGTTCCGATCGAATCGTTCAGCGGAACATAGAACCGGTGAATAGCATAGAGAAAGAACAGTGCCCTAACCCTGAAATAGAGATTTGGTTCTTCTTTTCTGTATGCATCGAGTTCTTTAGCTTCTGCTAACAGCTCATTGATTGTGGCATTTCTGCAAAAATCATCGACAGATTGATGTTTGATTGCCGGATCGGTTGAGGTGATGATGGTTATTAGCTGGCGGGACATATTGGGCAAAAAGGTTTTATGATATAGAAGTGGCCTGGAGATCATTCCGGAGGTATGGAATATTTGTAGTCCGGGGTAAGCGAAGCGCCACCCCGGGTAAAGAGATCGCATGAAAATGTGGCGCCGCGCTCCGGTAATTGAAAAGCAAACTCTCCTTTCGCTGCAAGAGCTGCATTGAATAAATGACCATTTATCGTTGCAAACGATTATCAACAAGCCCCTCGTTGCAAACGAGGGGTATTACAAGAATTATTATGAATTACACGAATTGCATAAAATTTATGGATTCAATTATTTCCCAATTGTATCCAGGTTCTTCATTACGAAGAACTCAAGCAGTTCAGACATCACCTGATCACGGTCATTTCCGCTGAAGGCTAAGGCGAGCTGTGCTTTCAGAAGCCCATATCGTGTACCCATATCAAACCGCCAGTCATTTTTCTCCAGAGCGAGATATTGTTCTTTTTGTGCCAGTTCATTCAGGGCATCGGTTAAACTGATTTTATTTCCATTTGCAAGGGCGAGATTTTTAGCAAGAATCTGCATAATGGATGGGGATAATACATGCATTCCGAAGAAACAGAGGTAATGACCTGCACGGAGTCCCGGGATAATGAGCTTTTGTTCGGCGACTGTGGGGGTAGGTTTCTCTATCACTTTATCAATAAGATAAAGATCTTGAGTTGATGGTATCCGTTTACCCCCTACCGTACCATAATTTGGGATCAGGTTTTCACGCGTCGGAGTTACTGCAGAAACGGAGCAATTATTTTGTCTTGCAATATCTGTAAGATGTCTGGCACAGGGTATATTGGTGCGATTCACATGCAAATGGTCACCCACAAGATGGAGGAAATAATCATTTCCAATAAATTCCGCGCCGCGAAGAATTGCGTAACCATATCCCAATGGTTTATCCTGTTGGATGAAATGAATCTGAGGATCATTTTTTACAATATCAGTATACACCTCAAGATCACCTGGATGGATAATTACCCCAATCTCTTCTATTCCAGCCTGTCTTACTTCATCAATAAGAATTTCAAGTACAGTTTTACGATTTCCATCGCGATCGACGAGGGTTTGCAGGGCTAGTTTGCGCTGGTCCTCACCAGCTGAAGTGATCAGAGCTTTTTTGATTTGCATGATTTTAAATAATGATCAATTAATAATCAATTTTTAATGTTCAATTTTTAAATCTTTGGTTTTGATTTTTAATCATTTAAACAATCTTTAAGCTAACCTGCATTTATATAGGTTTTGAATCCAAAAATGGTTCGCCAGATGATTGTGATATCCCACCCAAAGCTCCAGTTTTCGATATAGTCCATATCGAATTCCACGCGTTTCTCCATTTTCCAGAGTTCATCGGTTAAGCCACGATAACCATTTACCTGGGCCCATCCCGTTATTCCGGGTTTGACATAATGGCGCACCAGGTAGTGGTCGATTAAATGTGAATATTGTTTGGTATGGTTAAGCATATGAGGACGAGGACCAACAACCGACATCTTCCCGAGAAATACATTAATAAACTGGGGAAATTCATCCAGATTGGATCTTCTTAAAAAATTTCCGATTTTTGTGTTGCGGTGATCATTTAATTTGGCCTGATGTGTATCTGCATGGCGATTGACCTGCATACTCCTGAATTTAATACAATTAAAAGTCTTATTGTTGATTCCTGTCCGTTCCTGTACAAAAAATACCGGACCTTTGGAACTTAGTTTAATCAGTAAAGCGATGATCGGGAAACTCCATGAAAACAATAAAAGCAAGACCGCAGAAGAGAAGAGGAGATCAAAAATGCGTTTTAGTCCTCTGTTGAGCAGTTTATCCATTGGGATCTCCTGAGGATTGATAAGGATTAGATCGCAGCGAGGTTCAGATTCCAGTCGGGAGCTAAACCATCTTTGGTTCTTCGGAATAAAACGGAGACGGACACCCAATCTGCTGCAGATATTGAGATAATCATGGCTTTGTTTTTGATCCGAGAGTATCGAAACACAAACAAATACCATTTGTATCTGATGCTTTTTGATCAATTCGGCTAACTGTTCCGGCGAACCAAGATTTTCTCCATTTTCCGGGTTATCAGAGGCAAAACCAATAAGACTATAACCGAGCATCGGATTACTCCTGATGATTTTTTGTAGTAAGTTGGTGGTCTGATTTTCTCCGACAATCAGAAGCCTAATTGTATTTAACCCCTTTTTTCGCCTGAATTTTAATATGGTATAGAGGATACGATAGAAAACCAATTGATTGGCATAAAACAGCGCGGCAAAACTAAACAGAAAACTTAATGAATATTGATGGGGGAGGAGGAGTAATCCTAGTAAGACCAGGATCATAAAAAATGTAAGGCTCCCTTTTGTGATCCGTCTGATGCGGTTCAGATATCCATCGTGCAGGTAAAGATTGTTTTTGAGAAATATAAAATAGGAGTATAATAAAGCGATATTTCCTAAGAGTAGATAGATTGTGATCTGTCGGTAATTTTGGAACCCGATATCCAGGCGGATCCATCCCAGCAAAAGGATAGAGAGATTGAGGATAATTATGTCATATAAAAGATATATAAACCTTACCTCATGTTCATGTGAACGCATTATTGATTAAGATAAATTAGAAAATATTCAGGCTGTTTAGATAGAAAGTGTCAGCTTACAAATTGCATCTATATTTTTAGGATATTAATTCTTTATGATTATCTGGTTAAGAAGTTGAATTAATTGTTTTTCTGTCATATTTTTCTTTCAATTTGTCCTTGGCAGAAGTTATAATCCTTTCACCCTTTCAGGGTTTTAATTGTACTAATATGCTCTATTCTACAATCCTGTTACCCGTTCTGGGTTTCAACTTGTATTCATTTAGAATACTGTTTACCTTTCCTTTAAACCTAATTCAGGACTAGACAACTAAATACACATTCTCAGATTTTTTCATTGGCACATTAGCAAATTGGCATATTAGCACATTCCCTAATTTTCAAATCTTCAAATTGGTATATTTTCAAATAAACCATTAGCATATTAGCAAATTTGCCCTTTTCGCCGTATCGCCGCATCTCCTTTTCGCCTCTTCGTTGTTAAGGTTGCTGACCATAGCCGAAGCACTCCCTTTCTCATTTCTCCTCTTCTCAGTGCTCAGTGCTCAGATCTCAGCGCTCCCTTTCTCATTTCTCCTTTTCTCAGTGCTCAGTGCTCAGATCTCAGCGCTCCCTTTCTCATTTCTCCTTTTCTCAGTGCTCAGCGCTCCCTTTCTCAGTGCCCAGATCTCAGCGCTCATCTTCTCAGTGCTCAGTGCTCCTCTTCTCAGTGCTCCCCTTCTCAATTCTGCTACAGCCCCTTCCCCTTCATCATCACCCTAATCCCTTTAAAGATTATCTTAAGATCAAGCAGCAACAGGCTAAAGGTCGAGGCATGCATATAGTGACTAACATATTCGTATTCATAGATTGGATTTCCAAATTCAACGGTTCCTTTACGGATATGACCATATCCGAGCAGACCTCCACGGATTAATGAGCGTACCACATTTCCCTGTTCCAGATCGCGCACGTAGTGGTGAACAGCAATGGGGCGGGGCCCTACAATTGACATATCACCCTTTAATACATTGTAAAATTGAGGAATCTCATCGAGGTAGAATTTTTTTACAAAATGCCCGACATTAGTACGCGATTCGGGCATCCATTCATTTTTAAAAGCATGCCAGTCACCGGCGGCCTGAAGTTCTTTGTCAATATATTTTAATTTGATAAGCCGTATTTTATATTTTTTGAATGTTTTTCCTGAACTCACCGCATAATAATAAAAAAACAGAGGACCTCTGTTCTCGCGAATGATCAACCCTTCAATGAAGTTGGCTAATAACAAAAGTATGATAATGGGTAGGCAGCAAAGGAGAATCAGAAAGGCTGCAACTTTATCGAAAATCAGTTTTGAAATTGGAACATTTAAAGGTTTTGTAAGGTCAAAAATCTCCTTGAAATGTTTTTTAATCTCTGCTGTGGGTGGTTTATATGGGAAAGCCTCTTTGGGCTCAGAAAGGGTTGACATGAAATATTATATTTAATTATTAGATGTTAGTAAAGCAAATTTTTCTTTTACTACATACCAAATAAACTTTGTATTCCCGATTAGATACCTACGCCACATGCGGCGGGGTTCTTTTATTAAACGGTATAGCCATTCCAGGCCAAGTTTAATCATCCATTTTGGTGCACGTTTGATTGTTCCGGCATAGAAATCGAATACCGCGCCTATGCAACAAATATGGCCCACCTCCAATTGAGTATAATGCTGATAGGCCCATTTCTCTTGTTTGGGGGCTGTCATTCCCACCATTAACACATCGGGTTGAAAAGCATTAATTGAAGCAAGTATGGCAGCGTTCTCTTCTGCTGTAAACTTCGGTTTGTAGGGTGGTGAATAGGTTCGCACCTCTATATCATGGTATTCCCGATTCGCTCTTTCCTTAATTTTTTCCAGCGTACTTTCCGAACTTCCCAGAAAGAAACATTTTCTTCCTGTTTTTTGCAACCGTTCCATTTCATAGAAAAACAAATCGGCGCCGGCTATCTTGGTTAATTGTTTCCCCGTTAACCATTTCACTGCTTTAACTATACTTACCCCATCGGGAATTAGCACATCGCTATTTAACAGGACTTCCCGATAACCCTTATCTGTTTGTGCCATATTGTGACAATGAGCGTTGAGGGTGGTGATTAAGGTTTTGCCAACATCCAAGGAGGCGAGGGATTGATTGAATAATCGATATTGAGCTAACACTTTGATATTATTTTATTAGGCTAAAGCCTGATTTTTCTATTTAGTCGATCCTTAGTAATTCGTTTTTAAAATTTGAATTTCAAAAAAGAAAAGTTGTTGAAGAATTTCAAAAAAGAAATTTTTACTCTTTTTTTTGATTTTCTCCATCAATTTCTTGAAGTTCCATCCTGCAGCAGCCAATAATGCATTGATATTCGGCGATTTGTCGCTATTTAGATAGTTTTGTCCCATTCTAAAGTGTTGCTTTAGGTGTTCAATAACTGACTCTATAGCTGCTCGTCTTCGGAATTTTTTCCGCTTAGTTCTTTTGACATATTCGCTGTCACATTTTATAGGTTTGTTAGCAGTGCTAATTTTTACTCCGTTGATTTCTGTTCTTCCTCTGCCACCTCGGTCGTAAACTACTTCCTGTGGCTTGTATTGAAAATTTCGTTCTACCTGATTTAAAAGGGGTTCAATGGTATGACTGTCATGTGGGTTGCTTACAAAAGAGTTAATTCCTAGGATAACAAGACTCTGTGGATTTATTATTATTCCTATTTTATTCCCAAATTGCTCACTATTGTGGTTTACTTTTTGGTGTTCGCGATTGCAGCGCAATTCATATGGTTTATGTGCTTTTCCTTTTGCAATACAACAGATAAAAGGTTTATGCAAGCTGTAGATTTTATTTTTATCATTTTGTTTCCTAACCCTTTTGTAGCTCTGACGCTGCCTTATCCCTTCTGTGTCAGCAATTACATTGCTACGATCAATGACTTTTTTGGCAAGCTTGGCATCGGTTAGGTATGTCGTTTTATTCTCATGAACGGTTGTATCAGAGAGCACCATTTTGCTTTTGGCCTTTGGCCCGTGTAAGTTTACCGAATGACTGAATATTTTCTCTCAATAATACAAGTTCGTGCCTCATTTCAATGAAGTCGGACAGGAGCGGTCTGAACAGTTCCCGTTGTTGCTGATTAGGTGATTTTCCGATCATAATTTTGCAAGGATTTTGGCTAAATTTAATGATTTTTTTGCAATATAAGATGCCTAGAAAGACTAGAATATCAACATTAATGTGTTAATAACCAATTGGTTTATCATTTAGTAAGGATCGACTACTTAAATGTATTAAGAGAAATTTAATAAGTTGAAATCCTTAGTATCTCATTTTGATTTTGATTTTTTTAAATTTTTTTCCAATACTTCTTTTCTTCTCTTATATCGTGCAAATTTTTTCTTTTCCCTTGGCTTTATTATGATGTTAAATAAAAAATCTGGCATGCGAAAATAAATATGCCATATTAACATTTCTAATGCCCTATGTAATTTGCTTTTATTAAAGTTGAATGATTGAGTAGGTATATTCCAATTTTTGCCATAAAAAAATAACATCATCTCTTCACTATCTCTTGCTCCCCAAAAATTTTCGCCTTGAAAATCATACTCTTTTAAATCTAGAATATATTTAGCAGGCATTGGATCCCCAAGTGATTCCCAAAGTTCCTTAGAAAGTGGTCTAAATATATAAATATCAAGATATTCATTATTCCGAATTAATGATGCTAAGCCACCTCTCCTATCATATCTCGCCAATTCAAATCCCTCATCCTTTAATTCAAATAACATACATAAAAAGATATCTTTTTGATTATCTAAAATAAATAAATCAATATCTTCATCATGATCAATAAAATCATGTTCTCTTATAGCGCCTAGCAAGGTACCATAGCATAGTCCGAATTTTAGATTATTCTTTTTTGCAATTTTATTGAACAATAATAAATTTTCTTTTGCTTTTTCTTTATTAATTCTTTTAATACCATTATATATTGGTTTAATGGTATAAGCAAAGTTTCCTTTAGGAGTATTAATATTTAACATATTGTTTTATTTAATATTTCAAGGGTCTTATGTATACCTTGCTCAATGGATGTGGTTGCATACCAACCTAATTTTTTCAGTTTCTGAGGATTAATTAAAGCCTTAGTTACTACTGAGAATCCTTTAATTTCAGTTTCTTTCGGTAGATCAAATATAACTTTAGTATCACAAACTTTTGCCACTAAATCAGCAAATTCATGCAAAGTAATATTTGAGGCTTCGTCTGCAACATTATATGCTTCTCCATTTTTTCCATAAAACATTATGTAGAATATTGCTGAAGCTGCATCTGAAAGATAAATATATGAATATTGTTGGTTGCCTTTACTTTTTAAAACTATATCTTCTTTTTTTAAGCCATTTCTAATGAATTGTGCAGAGGCTTTACTATCTGTATCTTCTGAAGGTCCATATACTCTACATAATCTAACGATAGAGGAATCTATTTTTTTATTTTCTATAAAAGCCTGGCATAATGATTCTGAAATACGTTTACTTTCTGGGTAACCTGCTCGCACGGAATTACAGTTAATATAACCAAAATCATCTTCTTTAAATTGTTCTATTTCTCTATTATTTTCACCATAAATCTCAACAGATGATAATAAAATAAACTTTTTTAATCCTGCTTTAGCTGATGATAAAAGATTATAGGTGCCAAACACATTAGTAGTTATAGTGCCTATTGGATCTGAAGCATATGCGATTGGATGTGTGTTACTAGCACCATGCACGATATAATCAAAATCTATATTTAACTCTAATGGCTTATTTATATCATGTTTTATGAAATGGAATAATGGATGATTAAAATAATCTTTAAACTTGATCTGTGCTTTTTGTTGATTTTTTGCAATAATGTATATTTCGATATTAGAATTAAACAAGCTATTTCTATACATTAAAACATCAGAAAGGAACGAACAGATAAAGCCAGCGCCTGTGATTAATATTCTTTTATTTTTAATCTTATGCCAAGGTAGGTCTTTCATTGCAACTTCCCTAATATCTGCTATGTATTTACAATTAGAATGTACCATATTATTTCAACCAAGTTTCCTTGTTTATTTTTAACAAAGCTTTAAATAGTTCAATATCATCTGTGGTTGTTATTTTTATATTTTTATCAGATCCTAATGAAAAATGTAAAGTTTCACCTAAATCAACCATTAATGTATTTGTATAAGAGGCTCCATAAATACCAATTCCATTTTCAAAAGCCGTTTGATATGCCCATAGTAATTTTTCAAATTTGTATGCTTGAGGTGTTTGTACTCGTCTTAATGTTTCTCGAGAAATATATTTATTTGTAGTCAATTCATCGGTTTTTATAAAGATTTGTTCATTATAAGGTAATGATGTAACTGCGTTGCCATATTTATTGCATGTTATAATTAATTCAGAAAGAACACTACTCTCAACCATTGGTCTTATTCCATCATGAATTATGATATTATCATAAATATTACATTCTTGTTCTAAATGGTAGATGCCATTTCTAATAGATTCTTGACCAGTCGTTCCACCAGAAACAACCCACTTTAGTTTATTAATATTAAATTGCTTGCAATATGACTTTAATATTTCTTGCCATCCTTCCAAACAAACTATTTCTATAGCATCTATTTCTGGATGATTTTGAAATGCCTCTAATGTATATATGATGATAGGTTTATCATATATATTAATGAATTGTTTGGGAATGTCTTGTCCCATTCGTTGACCGCTGCCAGCAGCGATAATTAATGCAATATTCATATTTATCTTTCTCCTTTTTAAGAATTTTTTAAAGTATATAATGTTGTTTAGAATTTATTATTGCGATTAAGTTTTGAATTCTTTCGTCTAAATTGAATAGCATCAAATTTGGCTTAAGATAAATTGAATAATTCTTAGGTTGAATCTTTGATAATAGAAAATCAATTCTGTAAGTAATCATATTAATATCGTAAGGGTCAATAATATAGCCATTGTAATCTTCTTTTATTAGACAATTGGAACCAGCTTTTTCTGAAACAACAACATAATTTCCTGCTAATAAGGCTTCATTAGTTACTGCACCAAAAGCTTCCTGAAAACTTAAGAGAACGAATATATCGCTGATATTGTACCAGGCTGTTAATTCATCTCCTTCTAATCGACCTGTGAAAATTATTTCCTTCTTAATTTTTTTTGCTTTGTTGCGTAATGTTAATTCCTCTTCACCTGAACCAATTATAACAATTACACAATCTTCCTCTAGGTTGCCAATAGCATCAAGAAATCTGGATAAATTCTTTAATGCGACTAATCTTCCTACAAATAATACTACTTTTTTCCCGATTAAATTATATTGTATGTTGAGTTTGTTGCTTAAAGGAATTACACGTTCATATTCCTGTCTTTCTATTTTTTCATCTCTAATAATTGGTATCCATATTCCTTTATTATATTTTTTTTGGTACCAAGCTTCTACTCTTGGTTCAACAACAATTAAATCATCAAAAAAAGGTGTCATTATTTTTCTTGCATATTCATGGATAATTGTAAAATTATTTCTATTTATAATCATATCATAACTATCATCACACAGAGAAATAATCTTAAACTTCTTTTTTAAAAAAAGTCGACAAACCCAAATTTGAATTGATAATATTTGAAATTCTGGAACTATTACAATATTTGGTTTGTTTATTTTGAGTATTCGATATATACCTTTACATAATTTTCGAGAGCTTTTACCTAATTCAATTCCTTTTAAATAATGTGGAGAAAATTTGCATTTTTTCTCTAAAATATCCATATTTATATCTTGCGAAAAATCTTTTCTCCTATAAAAATAAAGTTCTATATTGAGAGAGGTATGCAATGAGTTATAAAAATCTATTCTATATGGTGCCAAACTTGTTCTAAAAAAAAGATTATGCATTGTTAATTTTTTGTTTATTTATTTTATTATGATTGCTTGACTCATTTATGTTTTTTGCTTTAAAGATTTATTAAACTAAAACTATAGCCAAGTTTAGATGCAGCATCTATATATTTTAAAAGTATTTGTCTTGTCCCTTCGGAATGAATTAAGCAGAAATGAAATAGAATAATACTACCTGGCTTAGTTTTGTTTATCATATATAAACAATGTGTATTCCAGTCCATATTCTTTTTGTAATCCATAGAATCTACTTCCCAAAGAACTATTTTGTTATCTTTTATAATTTTCATGCATTTCCTTACAGTTAAAGAACCCCAAGGAGGTCTAAATAAATTTGATTTAACAAGTTGTTTTGTTTTAACAACTTCATCAATATACTTATTAAATTCCACCTTATGGCCATTTAAATGAGAGTAGGTATGGTTGCCTAATGCATGACCATCTTTTAATATTAGTTTTATTAAATTAGGATATTTTTCATAATTATTTCCTATACAAAAAAAAGTGGCTTTAGCATTATATTTTTGTAATAGGGTCAAAATTTCTTCTGTTATTCCAGGTTCAGGGCCATCATCGAAGGTCAGATATATAATTTTATCTTTTATCTTTAACTCTTTATATGAAAAAACTCGTAATAATTTGAACATTAAAGATATATATATATTGTAGATCATCTATTATAAAGATAGGTTTTTAAGCAACGATAAAAATTTTATTCCAATAAGCCCAAGGTTAAAAATCAATTTACTAAAGGGATTTACACAAGCATCCATTATTCCTATTCGTTTATGCACTATATGATTTTTTCCGCATATTCCGGCTTTAAAATGATAAGTTTCTGGAACTTTATCGGGATTACAACCACCGAGGTCGTATAACTGTAATCTGTTTTTTTTCATCCATTTAATCATTTCCCATTGAACTACATATGATGAACTATTTCTTAATCCGGTGTCACTTGTAGCCCCTAGAAAATAAATGCCAGTATTACCGATAGTAGAAAAAATGCCTCCCGATATTGGTTTATTTTCTAACTCACATACAATTATTGTATATTTAAGATTTTCTGGTAGTTTGGATTGTATTATATCAATTTCATCAATGTCAATTGGATGTGTATAGTTCTTTCTTGCAAGCATTTCCGTGTATAATTTTCTAAATGAAATAAATAATTCTTCATCAATCCCAATTCTAATTATAAAATTATATTTTTCACCTCGATTCAACAAATTACGCCATTTTTGATGAAGACCTTTGCGTAATTCATCTTCCGAAATATCTAAGTTTAGAAATAATGTTTGATTAAGGATTGGACTTGAAATGAATCCGATTTTACTAAAAATATTTATTATATCATTGAAATTTGGTGTAACTGTATAAATATACGGTGATACTCGCAAATAAAGTTTACGGCTATGAACATATTCCTGACTTAATGCCATTAGAAAATATTGGAGCGTGTCAAGATTATCTGATTTGTTTTTTAATCTCCATAAAGGTCCTGAACCAAGATATGCAATTCCAAGTTTTAGGTTAAATATTACAACTAATCTTATTATTGCGATAGCGACGACTTCATCATTGTGTTTTAAAATTAGAGTACTATTTTTTTTTGATCTAATTGAATTATATGCCCAAGTTTGATTTATGGAGGCATCTCTAAATAATTGAATTAGATTATTCCATTCTTCTTCATCAGTACTATCAACATATGCTAAATATTCCGAATTTATATTAATTACTTTCATTTAATCAATGTGTTTAAAGGTTGTTTTAATTTTTTCTTTTATATTCTTAAATGATTTCGGAAATAAAACCAATAAGTAGAGGTTAATTAAGTCCAGAGGCCATAATAAGCCTTTATGGCGTTTCGCGAATATAAATGTTTCGTAAAATGGTTGGCCTTTTGGTGAATTTAAAATATTCAGACGTTGTCGCAATGGAATTTGAGGATTTGCCCAACCTTTGGCTTCTTTATTAAAAGTACAATAGCCGAGATAATTCGGTGCTATCCATAGTTTAAAGCCTTTTTTTAATGCTCGTAATCCGTAATCATTGTCGCCTGATGAATGTTTAAAATCTGCGCTTAGGTTGCCAATTTCAGCAAATATTTTTTTTGGGACAAAAACAATATTTCCATTGATCATTTCACATTCTTGGGGATAATCCAAAGGGGTAATCAATTTATTGTTTTTCAATAATCGACCACCATATGATTGGACACCTGTTGTTTGGTCCAAACATGACCCTATAATGATTGCATCTTTAGATGTTTTATTATTGATGGTGATTGTTGTATTTAAAATATTATAAATAGCTTGCGGCAGTAAAATAGTATCATCATTTAGCCAAAGAAAGCCATCATAATTTCCTTTTGCTGCTTCTTCCCATGCTAGTCGCATACCCCCACACCAGAAAAGATTTCCATTTCCTTTAATTATTTTTACATTTGGGAAAAATTGCTTTAAAGTATCACTAGTTCCATCAGTTGAATCATCATCTACTAAATATATATCAAAAAATAAATTAGGAGGTAGTTCTTGTTCATATAGAGATTTAATGCTACTTAATGTTAATTCACGTCTATTGAAACAAGTCATTAAGATCGCTATGTTGTTATATATCATTTTATTAGATTTTTTATTGTATATTTTGTTTAATTTTTATATTTATAATCTTGAAAATGACAGAATTGTTTACTAGTTTTTAGTATAATGTCTTCGTAAATTTTATATTTATTAATCTTTTTTGTTAGTATATTTTTATTTAATCATAGGAAACTGAAATAAAAGGTAATGCTATAAAAAATGGAAAATTTAGGAATGCTTCTCCTTGAAATAGAACAATTAAAAGCAGACTTAGCAACCATAAAAAGGATCTATTTTTCTCACTTCTAAAATAAATTAGAAAAATAAAATACCAAGCAATACCTAATATACCAGCTGAAGCGATAAAATCGCTAAATCCATTACTAAAGCCCATAGTATCTCCATCTTCTAACGCATAAATTATTTCTGGATTGTCAGCATATCGCGTAATTATATTAAATCCATTTCCAATTAAGGGATGTTTTTTTATATAATTTAAGTCAAAGATTAATGAACCGAACCGACCATTTGTGTATTCTAAATCTGTTGAAATTGCTGATTGATATTGATATCCTAATTTATTTCCTAAGAATGGCAAATAAGCAAATGATATATAGGTAATTCCAAGGAAAATAAATATTATAAATGTTTTGACGATAAAATTTGTCTTAAAGTAAATGGATAAGTGTATTACAATGATTAAAAATAGCACGAGATAACCTGTAGTGCTTTGAGTCGTGAGTAAAGCCAATATTATTATTATAAATTTAAATCGTTCTTCTTTCCAAAGAAATTTTAACCTTTTAAGATTCAAAAATAAACAGACATTTATAAATGCTTGAAATGCACCGGGTTCCCAAAATATGCCAGAATTTCTTAATATTGGTTCATTGAAAATTGGCCTAAAGGTATAAAGTCCAATTGAATTTGTATTAGTTAATAATACAATTTTTTCAATTATTCCATCTCCAACAATAAAGTGAAAAATATATAATGGAAAACTTAATAAAGCTATCCAAAATATAGCTTGAAAAAGAACCAAACTGAATCTATTTCCAAGTTGATAAAAAATAAAGGCACCAATGAATACTTTTAAAATAAAACCAATTAAAAAAGGAATTGATATATAGTCCAGATATAGATATTGAAGGAGAAAAATTAAAAAGAAGACTAATAAATATTTAAAGAATTTTTTAATAAATGTGAAATGTATATATTGTCTAAATATTATTAATAAAGAAATACCAACAATTACGACTGCTTCTTTAACCCAAGTCTGCCTATTAACAATAGGATTACCACTCATAACAAGCAAAATTGTTATGAGAAATAAATCATATTTTTGGCTTAATGTTTTAGTTTGTACCATATTTAATTTTGATGCATTTTATAAAACGCTTAATCGCTATTATACCAGTAAGGAAAAACACTCGCCACGAGTAATCTTTCAAATACAGAATCAAAATACCTTCTGTTTAACTTATAAACAAATTCATTAAGATACCGTTGCAAATTTTCTCCCTTTATCTTGTGATAAACACCTAAGAAATTTCTTTTCGCATTGGCTATGGCAATATGGACCCATTTTAAGGTTTCTTTTGTCACTTCCGGAGTTGATTTTTCCATAATGTGCACTTCGATATACTTTTCAATGTCAATATAGCTGGCACTTTTGTCGGTGAAAACAATACTTTTTTCGTTAATTGACTCTTTTACAACATTGTTTATTGCCTCTGATGAATGTTCCTTTAAAACACTCATCTTAAAAAAACGGCATGATTTGCTTTTCTTTCCGGTGTCCAGGTCTTCAAGAGGAACTGATTTTGCCATTACGGCTACATTTAGCTGCCGCTGACTTCCTTTACCACTTTTGAGATTGGATCTGACTTTTGCGCTAACTTCGGTCTCAAAATAGCCTTCGTCAAATTCAACCATATCGTTTAACGGGTACAGATTATCCCGTTTGCCCATAACATCTCTGATGCGGTGCATAACAGATAAAACAGTACTATATCTTGAATGTTCCATCTGACGTTTTATCTCACAAGCTGACATGCCCTTTTTTGTTGACGTCATAAATAGCATGATTAAGAACCATTTACGAACCGAAAGATTAGAGTTTTCCATCACCGTTCCACTTTTTAAAGTAGTTCGAAAGGAACAAGATGAACACTGGAACTGCCACTTAGAGGCAAGCCAGTAGTGCTTCTTACTTCCACAATGCTTACAGACAACTCCTTCTTTCATCCTTAAATCTCTAAGGTATTCTTTACACGTCTTTTCATCTTTAAATTTATCAACAAAATCCAGTATATTCATGGCATCAATTTATTTTGATGCAAAACTAATTCGTGGCTATGCCAAAATCTGTCATATTGGTATAATAGCGATTAATCAAATTTTATAACTTTTTGTGGTAATCTTAATGGTTTATTTAGGGTCTGCTTAGAAACTAATTGAATGCTGAAATTTAAATATTTATAGCGATATTTGGATAACCAAGTGCAAGGAATTATGAGAAAAGCCAAAAGAAAGCGTGCACCTACTCCGGTTTACATCAGTCCAAACCAGTTAACACTGGAAACATTTGCCTCTCCTTTTGCCCAAAGGTTAAAGCAAGACAATCGTTGGGTCGTTCTAGGGCACTTAATACCATGGGATGAGATATGCGGCACCTACCTCAAACATGTAGGCGTTAGCAGGACTGGACGTCCTGCTTTAAGTCCCAGGGTTGTTATTGGCTCATTGATTATCAAGCATATCTTGAATCTGGACGACCGGGAAACCGTTAATCAGATCTCTGAGAATATGTATATGCAATACTTTCTTGGGTTTCCCAGTTTTTCCATAGAGCCAGCCTTCGATCCGTCACTTTTTGTAGAGTTCCGCAAGAAACTTGGAGTTGAACAGATAAACGCTATCAATGAGCGTATCATCTTACTGAAAACTCACCTTGAATCTCCAAAGAAGGAATCAAAACCGACAGCGTCAGATGAGAACGACTCCAACGACAATGATCACAGGGGAAGGGTGATTTTTGATGCCACTGCCTGTCCTCAGGATATAGCCTATCCGACAGATCTGGATCTGCTATCTGATGCAAGAAAGAAATCGGAGCAACTAATCGACTTACTTTATGATCCTGCAGTTCATATCAAGAAACCCCGGACCTACCGTAAAATTGCACGGACAAAGTATTTGCACACAGCACAAAAGAAAAATAAGACTCATAAAGCAATCCGATCAGCGGTTGGAATTCAGTTGCGTTTTTTGAAAAGAAATCTAAAATCGATTAACAAACTTTTAAACTCCCTGACCTCTTGCAGTATACCTTTGGAGAAGAGCGATTACAAATACCTGTTGGTGATTAACACGCTTTATCAGCAACAAAAAGAGATGTATGATGAGCTGAAACACACCATTGAAGATCGCATTGTAAGCATCCATCAGCCTCATATCAGGCCCATTGTCAGGGGTAAAACAACTGCCAAGGTAGAATTTGGGGCAAAGATCCATGTTTCGATCATCAATGGTATATCTTTTCTGGATGAAATTAGCTGGGATGCCTTCAATGAAGGAAGCCACATGATGGAATACGTAGAAAAGTACAAGGAGCGCTTTGGATGTTATCCCAGGGAGCTACTGGCCGATCAAATCTATTGCACAAGAGCTAACAGGTCGGCCCTTAAAGAAAAGGGGATCAGGCTACTGGCCAAGCCTCTGGGAAGACCTTCGGCAGTGCGCAATCACGTAAGTCCGGGAGAACGCAATCCGATCGAGGGTAAGTATGGCCAGGCAAAGACAGCATATGGGTTAAACCGTATCAAAGCAAGGCTAAAAAACACAAGTGAATCCTGGATTGCCAGCATCATTTTTGTGCTTAACCTGGTCAAATTGGCTGGGGCGGCACTCCCGTGTGCATCCCTAAAATGGCTGAATAGTTTTTCAGCAAGAGAGATTCTCAACTCTCTTTTCCTGGTGGATCTGGAATTGTTAGATCCTAGGAAAAGTATAGTCAAAATTTAGTTTTTCAGCAGACCCTATTTAAATAAAATTTTAAATGAATTATAACAGACAAATTATTTGAAAAATAAACTTTTATAAACTTTAACCATATTGGTATAAAATGGTAGGCTTCTTAAGAACGATAATTTAACACTTAATTTTGCATTAAAACTATTAGGCTGAGCTTTACAATTTTCCAATGGAATGCGCCAATTCTTACCATATAAAATTTTTAAAACCTTTTTTGATTGATTAGGAACCGGAATATTCATCCCTAAAAAATCGATTTTTACAAGATTATCTAAATATCTGGCATTAATTACATCTCGGTTGTTGTGGATCCTTTTTTTTACAAAAAATCTTTTTCTTTCATAAAAAAAATAAACATCAATATACTCATTATTTGACATTAAGGAAAGATAATGCTCCTTATATCTTATAAGTTCTAGATTTACTTCTCTAAATTTAAATAATAAATTCATAAAAGAGTCTTTATATTCCCCCAATACAAAAATATCAGTATCTTCATCATATTCAATGAAATGTTTTTCTCTAATTGCACCTAATAAAGTACCAAAATATAGACCATATTTAATTTCAGTTTCTTCAAGTATAGAATTAAATTTTTTTAGATTTTCTCTTGCAATCTCAGTATTAATTTTTTTTGTGCCCTCATAAAGTTCAACCTCAGAATAATGAAATTCACGGTTGTTAATAATTAGCAATTTAGAATTTGCGCTCATAAATTAGATAAGTTTATATTTTCTACAAAAATAGAATCTATATAATAAAATAAAAAAACTAGATACTACAGTAGTTATAGATAAGCTAATTAAATTAAAATAATTAAAAAAGTATAATAATAGAATAAGAAATAAATAGAATATGCTACCATATATGATACTTATATTATATTCTTTTTTATAACCAGAAATTAATAACGTATTAACTCCTAAGAATACAACAACAAGTTCGGTAATAATCGTAAATCCCAAAATAAATAGTGTTGTAGTTGCAGGTATTAAATTAATGCTTCCGAGCAGAATTATTGCCTCTTTCCCCCAAAAAAACATTGATACATAAGTAATAAAATAAATTGTCAATAGATATTTTAAAACTTTAATAACTAAGGATACATTATTAGATTTGGCGACATTAGGGAATAGTACTTGATTTATAATATTGAATGGAATTTTTAATACAGAAGTTATTTTATCAGCTAGATCATAATATGCGACTTCGTTATAACCAAGGAAAGAACCTATCAGTAACACATTGGTTTTGGTATTAATTATAACTGAAATTCTTGAGGTAAAAAATGGAATACTTTCTTTTAAATGTTTAAAAATAGTTTTTAAAGGATATAATCTAAATTTGATTCTATGCTTGAAGAAAACAATATAAATACTGCCAAAGCTTCCGATTATACTACCTATACTCGTTAGTAATGGAACATACTCAAATTGTTCCGTGTTTCTAACTAATAAGAATATTAGAATTACAAATATTATTTTTGATAACATTGTAAAAATGCTAATGAATTTCATTTTTTCTATTCCTTGAAAATAAAATTTCGGATTTATTGCTTCATCTAAAATGACGCCAGAATAGGCTATATATAAAAATTTGTATTCTTTAAAAGTATCAAATAAGCAAACTAAAAGAATAATTGATACGATTGAAGCTAATGCAAATATTGTTTTAATTGTAATTACAGAAGAGACTATTTCAGAAATCTTCTGTTCATTATTCCTTTCAATAGAGATATCTTTTATTTCAGAAATATTGAAGCCAAAATTTATTATGACTAAAAAATAGCCAATTATAGCCTGCGAATATGCAATTAACCCATACTTTTCAGCCCCCAATACCCTTATTAAATAAGGATATGTCATCATAGGTAATAATATCGATAATAATTGTAATAAACTTAAATATCCAAAATTTGAGATTAGGCCTTTATATTTTAATAAAACTAAATGTATTTTTTTTAAATCATAATTATTGAGTCTATGCATTTTTGTACTATTAGTTATAATCCATATAATTTTATAATTTATTCAATAATTATATTTTATTAATATCTTTGCAATTATCGGTATTTATTTATCAGATAATTAAAAATTTAAATGATAGCAATAATTCTTCTTTGGTAGATTTTCCGTAATAATTTTTTTGCAATAGATCTAAAAAGCATGATATAGTCAATATCCCAAATATGCAAATGATAATTTATAGGTATTTGCAATATCAAATTTGCATTGTGTTTTCTCCATAATGACTTATCATATTTTTTTAGGAAGTATTGAATGGCAGTTCCATAATAAGCTCGTAAATCATAGGCGACAGTAATCGAATTTGCATGAGAAAGGAAATATACTTTGCAATATGGAACAAATCCAATATATTGATATTTTATTGCAATATTTAAAAATATTAATTTGTCGATACCTGCGCCATTAATTGAATGTCGCAAATCGCATTTATTTGGAATCTCCAGAAAAATAGAATCTATCAAATCTTTTTTGCGAAATAATGCACAACCTGGCGAATTCGGATAATCGGAGCTATTAATGATATTATGCTTAACATAATTATGAGATAAGATTGTCAGAAATTCTTTACTCTTATTATAATGGATTTGTTTTGTTGTTGTCTCTTCAACTTGAGCTGGAGTATAAATAAATGCCATATTATTTTTAAAAAAATGAACACACATTTCAATCCAATTATTGTCCATCCAATCATCCGAAAAAAGTATTTTTACATATTTACCATTAGCTCTATTTATACATTCTTTCCAGTTCCGAACTGGGCCAATGTTTTCTTCATTTCGAAAAATATGAATCCTCGTATCTTTTTTTGCGTATTTCTGCAAAAGTAGCCATGTACCATCGGTACTGCAATTATCCCCAATAATAATCTCAATATTCTTATATGTTTGATTAATCGCACATTCTATTGCTGTTGAAACTAAGTCTACCCGATTAAAAACAGGGATTACTATACTTACTAATTTTTCCAATCTTTTAGTATTTTATATGTTTGTACTGGACCAGCTATTGCAAAGAATAACAAAGAAATTGTCATTGAAAACACTATTCCTTCACTTCCATAATGAAAATGTTTCACTAATATATATGCTAACGGAATATGTATTAATGAGGCTATAATGGAAGTGAAAATTTGTATTCTTGTTTTACCTATTCCATTCAAAAAAAACGCATAAATATTATTCCAAATGCTTATGAAAGAATAAATAGCAAAAAATATTATCATTGGAATGGAAATTATAACCATTCCTTTTGTCCATATAGAAATTACATAACGTGCACCAAAAGACATAAGGACTAATAGTAAAATCGTAGGAATCATTAATTTATTAAGTCTGCTTATTGTTTTTTTTACCCAAATAATGTCATTCAAGGTCTTAGCTTGTGTAAATGCAGACCAAATAGGAGCCAAAATGATTCCCCATAGCATTGTTAGAACACCAAAGTATTTAAAGCTTATATTATATGGTGTTACTTCAGCAGGCGAAAAAAATTGTGAAATCAATATATTACTAGTTTGAAAAATAATTAATGCTGCAATTTGAATCACAAAAAATTTGATGCCTAGCCCGGTTAAATCTTTAGCATATGATAATTCAATTGACTTCCACGAAGGCTTAAGATAATAATATTTGTTTTTGTAAAAATATATACTCACTACCAAATATACGATTACTGGAGTTAACATTGCTGCCAATCCAAAAGCTATTAGGGATGTTCTATTAGTCAATGTCAAGATATATATAATTATTAATCCTAATATACTACCAAATACTTCAAATATACTTCCAATTGCAGGTTTTTGATCGGCTGTAAAAACCGTAGAAATTATATTTAAAACAAATTTAAAGCCAAATAATACGACAATAACAATAGATAAAATTTTGAGTTCACTTCTATAACTTTCTGCTGTATTTAAAGCGGCACTCCAATTAATCCAATGGTTAGCTATTAAAAATAAAATAAGAATAGAGATTACAATAATAGAAAGTATTGCATAGGCAGTACTCACATATTTTTTAGCTTTTTCTTTTTCTCCTAATGCTAAAGCCTCTGCCAGTTTATTTCTTAATCCATTACCCAAGCCAATATCAAAGATACCCATCCACGCTACAATTGAAGTAAGAGTCATCCATAGTCCATATCGGGTTGGATTTAGATAATTTAATGTGATAGGTACATAAAGTAAACTAATAATAATACTCAGCCCTTTAATAAATATTGAGGCAAGAATATTTTTCTTAACTTGAGAAGATCTGTAGCTGCCTTTATTTAAAAAGATTCTTACATTATTCAAAATCATTTTTTCGTGATTTTGTCTGCCCAAAGAATACTCTCTGTAATTCCTATTTGGGGACTTTTTAAAGAAGACCAATCCATGTTTTTGTATGCTTTATTATTATTCGAAACAAAAACTAATTGATCACTTTCACGGAAAGGAAGTTGATTGTAATTCATTCTAATTTTCAGATTATCTTCAATTAGATTAAATAATTCAATCAAAGAGAGGCTGTTTTTTATTCCTCCACCTATATTGTATGCATTTCCTTTTGTTTTGTCGATATTTGTTGACGCTTTAAAATACAAATTAACAACATCACTTGAATGTAATACATCTCGTACTTGTTTTCCATTACCTGAAATTGTAAACAATTTTAAAGCATGGCCATACTTTATTTCCAAGGCTTTTTGAATAAACCAACCCACCCAACCTTGGTCATAGGTCGCATGCTGATTTCCTCCATACATTGATGAGTGTCGAAAGACAACCGTACGAATACCAAATATTCTATAATAATCGAGTAAATATTGATCTGCAGCACCTTTTGAGCAACCATAAGGCGAATGAAAATCTAATGGCAATGATTCGTCAAATCCATCAGGATATTCCTTACAGATATACCGTGTTTCAGTTTCTTCATAGGTAAGATATTCGAGATCACCATAAACCTTATTAGTTGATGAATAAAGAATCATGCTTTCTGTTGAGTATTTTCTTACTGCTTCCAAAAGATTAAATGTACCTAATGTATTTGTTTCAAAATCCAATCGAGGATTGGAAATTGAAGTCGTCATAGCCACTTGTCCAGCCAGATGAAAGATAACATCAGGTTTGACTTCTTTTATGACTGTTTCAACATCATTGGTGTTGCGGATATCAAAAGGGTAATATTTAAATTCACCTTGCTTTCTTAACCAGTCCAGATTTTGGGAACTGCCAAAACGAAATAAGTTATCGAAAACGAAAAGCTCTTCTCCTCTTTTTAAAACTTCAGCAGCAAGATTGGAGCCAACAAAACCACAACCGCCGGTTATTAAATATCTCATATTATAAGAATTACACGAATTGTTACGAATTGAAAATCAGCGGAGTTAATTACACGAATTTTTTAGACCTTGTTCAATTGTAAATTTAGGTTTCCAACCAAGGCTTTTCAATGGTTGGTTATTGGTTTCAGAATGCATAAGCTCGTTTTCACGATAGGGAATCGCTCCAAAATTCAGAATAGTAGAACTTTTTGTAAGCGATTTTAGGGTAATCATTAGGTCCTTAATAGTGATCAAAAGATTTGTCGATACTTGAAATTCGCTGAAAGCATCTGGAATATCAGACGTACGTTGAATGATAGTTTGATAAGCCGTGACTATATCATCGATGTAAATAAAATCACGATTTTGCTCACCTTTGGTTAAATCTATGGATGTCTCGTTTTTCTTTAACCGCTCGATCATCGCAGTAATAAAATTGGTATTACTACATCCAGGACCGTAAAAGTGTTCCAATTGCATATTAATTACTTTAATCTCATTTCGCCGAGAATAAAGCCATTCCTGAAAATGTCGCTTTGTTAGTGCATAAGTACTTACAAAACGGTCCAGGACCGTATCAGTATTAATGAATAAAGTACAATTATTTTTGATTGCCTTATCTAACAATTCAAACGGAATAAATAAGTTCGCATTTACAATCGTTTTTACTTCTTCATTCTGCCTTCCATAAAAGGTGGCTGTATGCATAATAATATCAACGGCCTGATCTGAAAATATAGTATCAGGTATACCTTCTTTAGCTGCATAAACTTTGTAACCGCATTTTTCTATTCGAAAGAGATTTTCGAGAGAATATTCAAGACCAATTATATTATATTCTGTTGAAAATGCTTTTGCAAGATGGCTGCCAAGGTAACCGTTTATGCCGGTTATAAGAATTGTCTTCATTAAAATACGAATTTCACGAATTAATACGAATTTCACGAATTTGTTACACAGAGTTTCACAAAGTTAAAACGAAGTTTCACCGGGTTGGCGAGTAGTAACATTGCGTTCTTTAATTATATTGTGTTACTCTGTGGATAACTCAGAGCGACTCTGTGTAACTTATTTATTCCCAGTCGTCAGTCAGCACATTATGAGCAGGAACTCCGTTAGCTAATAATGATTATTTGAAAGATTTTATCATTATGGGTGGGCCGGAGATGAAATAGTTCGAAGTAGCACCATTATCATTAAGAATTTGCAAAATGTCAATTATTCCTTCTTTATCCTGAAAATAAAATTTCACGGATTTAAACGGATTACATTCACTCGAATTACACGAATTTGGACGAATTTCACGAATTTCTGCCATACGAGATAGTTCTTCATGGTAGATATTATGTCTTTCGGTACGGAAACCGAGATAGATCTTCGGGTTAATATATTCGTTGAAGGATTTATACGATTTACACCAATCTTTCTGGCGGATCAACGAAGTTAATTAAATGATTAGTCCTTTCGTGAATGCCATTTGATCATTAAGCACTATTACTGGATTGTTTATTAGATTTAATGTTTTGCATAATGGCAAAAGCATTTGTTGAAGGGCGTCTTTAAGAGGTGGTAACCATTCGCTTTTATGACCTTTTATGACTAAAGTTATTTTGAATGGAATAGTAACCAGATCAACCCCTTTAATTGCTTCATGTAAATCCGAATCGATATGCCGATTCAAACACAATGCTATAAAGAGATTCACTCCGTTTTCAAATTTTTCCTTTAGTTCACCCAAATAGTTTTCCCAATCCTCCTGATTACCTGGATGGGGTGAGCTTTGTTTCGCCTCGATAAACCATATTTGACTACCAACTCCAACAGGTTTATTTAAAACAAATTCAACCATTTTTACCTGGTCCTGGATAGCCTGGTAAACACTGCTTTTTTCGATATGAAAGAAGTGATCTTCAAGAAAGGGGCCAAAAGTCATTCCCGATTCAACTAAAGTTACCATAATATCAAGCAGTTTGGATTTCGACCTCTTTCATATAAAGATCGATTGAAGCCTGGATTATTGAATTTGATGGCATTCCCTCTTTGAGATCTGCGCAATTCCATTTATTCTCCTGAAAGCTAATAACAGGGATTGACAAATTCTTTTCCATAGCAATCAGCAGAAGTTTCTTTACAACAAAATAGGAGTGACTGGCCATAAAAAACTGAATCCCCCTTTCGGCAAGCAGAGCTACAATATCCAATAAGGTGCCTATAGCATCAGGATGCAAAGCTGATTCGGGTTCGTCTATAAACACAACTGATTTGTCATCCAAATATCGGTTTCCTAATAATGTGTCAACAATTGCTATTTTTTTTATCCCTTCAGCAGTTGAACCAATCGTAAATTTTGAATTTCCTTTTTTAAAAAGCCATCTACCTGTTAATTCGTCAAATTCAATTTTACCACCAATCATCTCCTCCAATTTCTGCCGAGACCTGGCAAATTCATCGAAGTTTTTTCCTTTTTTAGGTGATTGCCTTATCGCTCTTGCCAGATCGAGATAGGTGTCGTCAAATCCGAATACTTTGTCAATTTCCCTTGATTTAAGGATGATATGATGAATGGATAACACCTCCTTAGCGGGAAGAAAAATTGAATTACTTTCACGTTTTGGATTGTGGTTATCAAGATCAGAGATCTGCTTAACGGTATCGCGTCCAAATGAATATCGAAAATCGTGATTGTCCATTTGCATCTTAAAGGAGAGTGGAGTCTCGGCTCCTTTGGTGACCATATCTCCGATTTTATCGGATTGAAAAGTCCAGTATAATTTTTCCTGCAAGATTTCGGAGGCTGTCCGCTGATCATCACCCCTCTTGTAATCTTCCAGGGTACGGATTGCACTGTATAACGCTTTAAGCAGGAACGTTTTTCCACAGCTGTTTGGACCTATTATCAGATTAATATTCCCCAAATTATTCCATTTTAGATCAGTTAATGGTCCAAAATTATTTGTATGTACAGAATTGATCATTGGAGAAGTTTGAATTGAATTTTAACACGAATGTACTAAATATTTCATTTCACGGATTAATACGAATTACAGTTAAATACGAATTGCACGAATTAATACGAATGACACGAATTATTCCCAATCATCTGTCAATACATTTTGAGCAGGAACACCATGATCAATTAAAACTTTTTTAAAGGATTTAATCATTATTGGAGGGCCGGAGATAAAATAATCAGAATCAATGCCGTTCTCATTGAAGATGTTTTGTATATCAATTATGCCTTGAGTGTCCTGGTAAAAACAAGTTACACAAAGTTTCACAAAGTTTTCACGAAGTTTCACAGAGTTTAATTCGGGTTCGTAGATGTTAAATTCTTTGGAACGAAAACCGAGGTAAATCTTTGGGTTGATGTATTCGTTGAAGGATTCGTGGGTAAAGAGAGAGAGGAACGGGGTGATGCCTGTGCCGCCTGCAATAAAGACTGTGTTTGTTTTGTTATGCGGCTGGGTGAAAAGGTCGCCATAAGGAAGCTTGAGCCATACTTCAGTGCCGACCCTGAGCTGCTGCTCCATCTGTTTCGTAAATTCTCCTTTAACGGCATAGGTGATCTTAATCGTTTCGTCATTGGGGTTGCTCTGCATAGAGAAACAACGGGAGTCGGGCCACTGACTCGAACCATCGTAATCTTTATCTAAGGCTATATGTAGAAACTGGCCAGGAAAGTACTTAAATCTGCCTTTGTCTGGAGCAAATTCAACTGTATAGATTCCTTGGAATGGATTGTTAATTGAGACGATTGTTGATTTATATTTTTTAGCAAGCATAATTAGGGTTCACAAAGTTTCACGAAGTTAAAAAGAAGTTTCCCAAAGTGAGTTATAGTACCAATCGTCTAATCCCGTCTTTAAGGGATTTGGTGTAAAAGTTCAACAATAAGCCAAGATGACAACCAGATAATCTTAGATAAGTCAAAGTTTGTGCTATATGTACGTCAGAAAATGCTTCAACAGTTTTTAGCTCAATGACAACTTTTGAATTTACAAGAATATCAATGCGATATCCGCATTCCAGTTTGATCTCATCATAAATTAATGGTAATGCCTTTTCTTCTTCTATATTTAGACCCTCTTTTCTCAGTTCATAGGCAAGCCAAGTCCGATATGCACTTTCAAGCAGACCAGGGCCAAGTTTGCTATGGACTTTAAAGGCACAGTCGAGGATAATTTTGCTGATTTGATCTTCTGTCATAAAGTAAAAGTTACACGAAGTTTCTCAAAGTTAAACACGAAGTTTCTCAAAGGTTACATTGTGCAACTTTGTGCTATACTTTGTGTTACTTTGTGATACCTGAAATAAAATCATTCAGCACACCCTCTACATAATTAAACATGTCCTTTGTTAATCCGGGATAGGTCCCTAAAAAGAATGTGTTGTTCATTATATAATCCGTATTAGTTAAATGGTCCGCAATCCGCCAGTTCTTACCTATAAATCCTGGTTGCTTTGTAATGTTCCCTGCAAAGAGATTCCGGGTTTCGATGAGTTTGGCGTTCAGATGTGCAGTGATCTCATCACGTTTGAAAGGGGCTTTCTCTTTTAAGGTCACAATAAATGCAAACCAGGCGGGGTCGGCTCCTTCGGTGGCTTCAGGAAGTATAAAATAGTCGGGATATTTTGCAAAGATGCGTGTCCATTCGTGAAAATTCGCCTTCCTGCGCTCGCAGAAGTAGGGTAATTTATCGATCTGTGCTGCCCCGATAGCTGCCTGGATATCGGTCATCTTAAGATTATAACCGATCTCTGAATAGACATATTTATGATCAAATCCATAGGGGAGACTTCCAAATAACTGGGAGAACCGTTTACCGCATGTGTTGTTCTCACCTCCGGAACAATAACAATCTCGACCCCAGTCACGGAATGCACGGACGAGCTGCGCCAGTTGAGGATCATTCGTGCAGATCGCACCACCTTCACCTGTAGTGATATGATGGGCAGGGTAGAAGGAGATCGTAGACAGATGGGCAAAAGATCCGGTTTTCTTACCCCTGTATTCGCTTCCAAAGGCATCACAGTTGTCTTCGATCACCCAAAGATCATGTTCCTTCGCTAACTGCATCACTGCATCGATGTTGAATGTATTTCCCAATGTATGGGCAATAAAGATACATCTGGTCTTTGGAGTGACTGCTTTACGCATCATCTCCACATCGATATTGTAGGTTGGAAGTTCCACATCAACAAAAACGGGAACTAATCCATACTGGATAATAGGGGTAACTGTTGCAGGGAAACCGGCTGCGACCGAGATCACTTCATCTCCCGGTTTCAGACGTTTATCCCCCAGCTTTTCAGAGGTGAGCGCTGAGAATGCGAGAAGATTAGCGGATGAGCCGGAATTAGTTAACAGAATATGTCCTACACCAAGGAATTCAGCGATTTTCTCAGAAAACTCTTCGGAATAGCGTCCTTCAGTGAGCCAGAAGTCTAAGGATGCTTCAACAGCATTACAGATTTCTTTTTCATCGAATACACGACCGGCATAGTTAACACGGGATTTGCCGGGGATAAATTCTGATGGCGCAAAACGCGCATGATGGTATTCAATCGTTTTTGCGATTATTTCGAGGCGGAGTTCTTTATGATTTAACATGATTTCACGGATTTTTACGAATTACACGGATTGGGTTACACAGAGTTTCACGGTGGATACACGAATTGGGTTACGCGGATTTAAGCGGATTACACGGATGGGTAACAAATAGATTTACTGAGGAAACGCAGGATTTTATAGTGATAGTGAATTATTGTTTTAAAGCGGATATTAAGGGAAGATAAATATCTAAAAATTCAATTTCATTTTTTCAATACCCAAATTTGCCTTCAATAATGCCAGTTACTGAAAGATCCTCATCGAGATCAGGCCAGTGCAATCCGATACCACGACAAATAATTTCAATATTTTTTCTTTGTTGTTCTGAGGCATTTTTAAGTTTTGTATTGACCTCAACAGGAAAACGAATCTCTTTTTGATCAGACATAAGCAGACAGATCATACCATTCTCGTACGAAACTTCCCGTACAGTGAATAATAATTCAGCGACCATGTACTTCATACCATTTTGTTTTTATCAGTTCCAGATGATCAAAAATCAATTGTTCTGCAATTTTCAGATTATTTACCTTCATGCCCTGTGAAAACACAAGTTTTAATATTTTGATGTTTTGAATTTCACGAATTTAGACGAATTGCATGAATTGGATTACACGGATTTATGCGGATTACACGGATTGGATACACAGAGTTTCACGGTTATATAATTTCATTTCTTTTCAAAGAAGTCATTAACAGAAAGACCCGCTTGACGCACAATTGAACGGAATGTACCCATCGGAATTTCTTTTCCTGGTGATGATACGATAACTGTAAACCCTTCTTTATGATATTTTTGATGGCTCTTTGTCTTCGAAATAAAGCTGTAATGCTTCATTCAAATTGTCTATTGCTTCTTGCACCGTATTGCCAAAACTTGATACATCAACATTTAGGCATTGAGAAACTTAGTACTTACCTTCTTTTTGAACGATATATTTTAGTGTTTTTACAATCGGTGAATCTTTGTTGTTTTATTCTCAAAGGTATATTTTTTTCTAAAGATATGGATTTACACGGATGTCAATTTTTTGTCTACATCCGTTTGAAGGATGAATTACAATAAATTACGAAATACATGAATTGGGACGAATTTCACGAAGAAAGCGAGTTGATGCGGTTTATTTTTTGTTCTTTGAACGGTAGCTCATTGCCTTCTCACTTATCTGATCAATGGTTTGGTCGCTCCACAGGTCGCTTTGCCATTGTGTATAATCGAAAGGTTCTTTGCTGATGAGGGTGATGAATTTTTCAGCATCAACATCTCCAAGCTTTTCAATCAGGATTTTGAACCCTTTTCTTTTGATTTCTGTATCTGTTAACATGACTCTTGTTTTAAGTCATTTATAAAATCTACGGGACTTACAACTTTAAGTTCTGCAAAATTAGCCAATTTTTTAATGAGAAAAAGATCGGTAGTAATAAAATATTCGCATTGCATAACAATAGAACTGGCAATGTGTAGCGCATCTTTGACCTTTATTCCATTGGTATTTAATGTTCTGGCCAAGTCTAACAGGGTATTTGTTTTTGATCGTCAAAAGGTCGATTAAAACAGCAATTGTCAAGATAAATAAGCATGTTGTTTATTGAAAAGAGATTGGCATATTAAAAGAAAAAACGAATAACAGTTAAATACAAATTTCACGAATTAATACGAATTACACGAATTCCTTTAAAGATAGGTGTTGCAATTACACGAATTATTCCCAGTCGTCTGAAAATACAAATTTAGCTTCGCTGATTCGTCAGATGATGAATTCATGAATCCGTCAGATCATGGACTAATTACACGATTCCGTCTGACTTATTAGCGAAGATAATTTAAACGAATGGTCAAGAATTTTATTAATACTAATTGCCCGGATTAGGCTTTCGGTCTATTGCTTTACTGAATTTTTAAATGGATTAATAATTTGCAGCCTACCATCGATGATTTGCTTGTCTTGCATATCTTCAGAATATAGGATGGAACAATGATTGTTGAGCGCTGAGGCAACCATCATACTATCCCAAAAGGAAAGGCCATACTGGACTGAAATTTTTATGGTTTGATCTAAGATCTGAATATTCAAGTCGCTGATGACGAAATTCTGCGTCATAAACACAATTACCTTATCCAGTTCATTTGGAGTAAATTTGAATTTTTTAAGCAGTACATAAACGGTCTCATTAGCTACCTGAAGGCTGATTATTGAACATTTTGATAGAATGGTTTTGGCAATTTGCTTACGGTCATCGTCCTTTTTGCCAAAAGCATAAATCAATACATTGGTGTCTAAGGTAGGTTTATCGGTCATAGATCTCGCTGCGGTTGAATTTAAAATCGGTTAAGTCAATGTTGTAACCATCGAAGAAATTGTCAACATGTTTTAATGTAGTACCTGAATATCCCCGCTTTTTATTTTTTCCAATTGCGTAGCGTTCAACGAGAAACTGATAAAAATCGATCAGTTCATTTTGGGCCTTTTGAGGCAGTATATTAATATCAATCATAACTATCTATCCTTTTCTGTCTATTCAAAGATAAATAAAAATTTTATAGGATTCAATGGGAAATTACGAATTACACGAAATTACGAATTTCACGAATTTAGATGAATTACACGAATTTTGGATTTCACAGATTTCTACGGATTTAACGGATTACTTTCGACGAAATATTCAGTTGAAATATTTTTCTATTTGTTCTTCAGTGACCTTCCTGATGTTTTTACCTGCAATATAGGCTTTGTTCCAATCCACGATAGATTTTAGGGTGGTTTCGATATCCCATTTGGGAATCCACCCTAATTCCGATTTTGCCTTGGAGCAGTCGAGTTTCAGATAATTGGCTTCATGGGGCTGGGGATTGGTGTCGATGCTGAAAGAGGCCCCATCACCCCAAAGATCACAAATGGTTCTGGTGATCCACTCCACATTTTTGGCATCCTTATCATCGGGTCCAAAGTTCCATCCCTGCGCATATGTGGCGCCCTCCGTAAATAGTTTGGCAGCAAGTGCGAGGTAACCGGTTAATGGTTCGAGCACATGTTGCCATGGCCTGATTGCATAAGGACTCCGGATCTGAACCTCTTCACCATTGGATATGGCACGGATAAAGTCGGGAATCAGACGATCATCGGCCCAGTCACCGCCACCAATTACATTTCCTGCCCGTGCTGAAGCAACTGCAACGCCATGATCACCATATTTTGCCGGATTAAAATAGGAGTTACGATAGGAGGAAGTCACCAGTTCGGAACAACCTTTACTATTTGAATAGGGATCATATCCACCCATGGGTTCATTTTCGCGGTAACCCCAGTGCCACTCCTTGTTTTCGTAACATTTGTCGGTAGTCACATTCACAATGGCCTTGACACTTTTGGTATTCCTGCATGCTTCCAATAAGTGAACCGTTCCCATCACATTGATGGCATAGGTTTCAACAGGTATTTTATACGACTCCCTTACAAGTGGCTGTGCTGCCATATGAATTACAATCTCAGGCTGTACCTGCTGCATCACTTTCAATAGATTGTCATAGTTGCGGATATCACTAATAAAAGAGGTCAACAGTTCACCGATTTTGGCCTCCTCGAAAAGGCTGGGAGTAGTTGGGGGATCTAAGGCATAGCCATAAATATCTGCTCCCAACTTATGCAATAGTAAACAAAGCCAGGAACCTTTGAAGCCTGTGTGGCCTGTTATGAGGACGCGGCGGTTGGCAAATATGTTGAAGTTTTGTGGGTACATTAATTAAGTTTTTCAATTAAGAGGAAGGATTACACGGATTTTGCTTAATGTAGGATTTATTTTTAAAGCAATAATATTATTGGAAGAAATCCGTGTAATCGGCTTTAATCCGTGAAATCTGTTGCTACCATTTAATCCAGGGCGCTTTTCCTTTCTCGATCATCTCTTCCAATTGGAATTTATCGCGTTGGGTATCCATGGGTTTCCAGAAGCCTTCGTGTTTGAAGGTAAAGAGTTGTCCATCCTTTGCTAATCCTTCCAGTGGTTCACGTTCGAAGATCACTTTTTCTCCATCTGGGATGTAATCAAAGACTTCGGGTTGGCAGACAAAGAATCCGGCGTTGATCCAGGCTCCATCACCTTTGGGCTTTTCCTGAAAGGCAAGTACTTTCTGACCGCTATCAACGACCAATGATCCATAACGGCCTTCAGGCTGAACGGAAGTCATGGTAATGGCTTTTCCATGTGATTCATGATATTTAACCAATTCGGCAATGTTTATATCTCCAACACCATCGCCGTAAGTCAGCATAAATGGTTCGGTGCCTACATATTCTTTTACCTTTTTGATCCGGGAACCTGTCATGGTATCCAATCCTGTATCAATAAGGGTTACTTTCCAGGGTTCGGAATGGTTCTTAAGATAGGTGATTGAATTATTACAGAGATCGACAGTCAGATCAGAACGATGCCTGTAATAGTTGGCGAAAAATTCTTTGATCACGTACCCCTTATATCCGCAGAGAATAATAAACTCATTAAATCCATAATAGGAGTAAATTTTCAAAATATGCCAAAGAATCGGACGTCCTCCAATCTCAACCATTGGTTTTGGTTTCAGGGTGGTTTCTTCGGATAGGCGGGATCCAAGGCCGCCGGCAAGGATTAATACTTTCATAAAATACGAATTTTCACGAATTACACGAATTATGACGAATTTAGCTACACTGATCTTTGATTCACGAATGGAACGCACTTGCTTCGACTGCACTTGCTTCGACTGCGCTTGCTTCGACTGCGCTCAGCAACCACAGCAACCACAGAACAAGTTAATCGGATAGGCGCGGATAAACGAAATGTTTAATGCTGAATGCTCAATAGAAAGCGGAGTTTTATTGGTAACTAATGAGACTTAGGATTGAATAATCAGTCGTTAAAAACGATCAGTTATGTTTAATAAATTCTTAACTCCTTTTTATAAACTGGTCTTTTTTTCAATGGTTTCCAGAATTTGTTCCAGCGGCAACAGTTTAGTGTATAACAGGTTTAGCTTTTCAATAGTTTCATCAAGCATCATGGGGTACTCATGAGCCAGGTCGTTTCTAATTTCGCGCATGATGAGCCAATCATCACTTAAATCAATAATTTGAAGTCGTTCCAGAATATTCAGGATGTCACGAAACGGTTTGTTGGCAATATCTTCCTGAAGGAATTCAAGTAATAAACGGAATGTAGTGTTTCCGATTTCGTCCTGAAGTTTTGTAAACCGAAATACCAATTGATCGAAATGGCCTATTGTCGCCTCGGAAAAAGAGTGGTATTTGTCGATAGTAATTGGAAATAAATCTGCAAGTTGATTTGCAGCATAATGAAGCCGTTGCAGATGTAGCCGGCATTTTTGTATGGAGGTGTCAAGACGTAACCTGACTAATTGCTCATTATTCATACTCATAAGTTAACCCCTTCCTGTTTTATCGTTTGGATAAAGGGGGAATCTTGTTGGTTTGATTCAATCAAAACATCGATTCTTTGGTCTCCAATTATTTTTTTTAATTGAACAAGAAAATTGATTTTAAGTGTATACTGTTCTGATGTTGTAAGCGCGTGATTGCACTGAATCAAAAGGTCAATATCACCACCTTTTGCCAAGTCATTGGTGCGTGATCCAAATAAACGAACAGAGGTATCTTTGCCAAAAACAGATTTGGTTACATCGGTTATAGCCGTTATTTCGTTTTTCTTTAATCGCATATATTTTTCAATAGATTATTCTTCTGAGGTTTCGAATATCCAAAGTTAATCAATTTTTTTAGGGCTATTCTGCACTTATCAGTCCACTAAATTTAATATGGATTATTCAAAAAAAGAAATAATAAACGGATAGTTCCGTTTATATCCAGTTATACCCCATTATCACCGGATAATTGGAAGAAAAGGATTTAATTATCAGTTATTTAGCTTTTCAGGAACGATATTTTGTCCACAATTTTTTTATCCACGAATTACACAAATTTTCACTAATTCGTAGGATTCAGATTGTAATCACGTCGTGGACGTGATACTAAGCCTCTTATTTATGACTGATTTCCGTTATCATGCGACTGGCATGATGAAAAAACTAAAGCCTTGTTAATTCGTGAAAATTCTTTTAAATTGTCGGCCTTTATAATAGATGTTTAGAGACTTTTCTCTCACTTGTGGAATTTTCCGTTCGTTAAGTTCCAATTCCAATGCTTCCTGATATACTGCTTCGAGAAATCCGGGACCTAATTCATTATGTACTTCCATTGCTATTCCAATTATTCTAAATACCTCTGATTTGTAAAGAAGATCTATCATCAGTAATTTATAAAGAATCTGTCCACATATTATAAAAGGAATCCTCCTCACAATAATGAAGGATTTGTCCACGAATTATTAAAGGAACGGTCCACCAAATAAAGAAGGATTTGTCCACGAAATAAAGAAGGATTTGTCCACGAATTTTCACGAATTAACACTAATTCTTAAAAGGATATATGTTGTCACGCCTGCGGCGTGAGGGATCGTGATATGTTCTGAAATATTATTTCGGCTATTGCCAGGAATTAACCTTGCTTTTTTATTCGTGTCGATTCGTGCAAATTCGTGGACCCCTATTTTTCTTTTTTTTCTTTTTGTTGAATCGAAAATAAGCGGAGCTAATTTTAACTGATGTCTGGGATGCTATTGGTTGTCACGCCTATGGCGTGATCTTATTGTTTTTTTATTTGCGATAAACTGTTGTTCTTTCTTGTCCACATAATTATATAGACAACCGCAGTTTAACACAAATAAGAACAGATTTGCAAAATCCTGTTGTTTTGCTATTGC